>Ga0105237_10003099_pt1 | contig 20030 bp, 6 predicted proteins | sample KBSC24metaG_FD_81520 | JGI IMG/M metagenome (GOLD analysis project Ga0105237, IMG submission 81520) | Corn rhizosphere microbial communities from Kellogg Biological Station, Michigan, USA - KBS C2-4 metaG | ecosystem: Host-associated > Plants > Roots > Rhizosphere > Soil | place: Michigan, USA... | reverse complement strand
CCGGTCTGCGGGCGCGGGGCGGGTTCGAGCTCGAGCGTGTCGAATGGAGGGAGGGCCGCGTGGCCAGGCTAGTGGTAAAGTCAACTATAGGAGGGAACCTGCGGCTGAGGGTGCCGAATGCGTTGAAGCTGGCTGACGGGAGTTCGATGAAGGCTAACGGCGGCGGCCAGCCGAAACCCGCAAAGGGGGTGAACCCCAACCCACTCTACCAGACGGAGGAGACGCCTGCGCCTATCGTGTCGGACCAGGCGGTAATTACGCCTCCGGCATTGAAGCCAACGATGCTGTACGACCTGCCGACTACTGCCGGAAAGGAATATACGCTGGTGGATGCAGGCCCTGACAGCAGCTTTTATATTTTCCTCTGCTTCGGCCAGTCGAATATGGATGGCGCCGCGCGCGCCGGGGCGCAAGACTCTACGGTGGACAGCAGGTTCCAGGTACTGGAGGCAGTGGATTGCCCTGCGCTCGGTCGGGTGAAGGGGCAGTGGTATACGGCTGTGCCGCCGTTGTGCCGTTGTCATTCCGGATTGTCGCCGGCGGATTATTTTGGAAGGACCCTGGTAGAGCAGCTGCCGGCCGGAGTGCGGGTAGGGATCATCAATGTTGCCGTACCGGGATGCAAGATCGAGCTGTTCGATAAGGATCATTACGAGACATACGCGGCTACGGCGCCGGACTGGATGAAAGGCATGATAAAAGAATATGGCGGCGATCCTTATGGAAGGCTTCTCGAAATGGCGAAGCAGGCACAGCGGTCGGGTGTTATCAAAGGGATCCTGCTTCATCAGGGAGAGTCCAATACGAACGACAGTCTTTGGCCGGCAAAGGTGAAGATCGTCTATGATAATTTGTTGCATGACCTGGGTTTACAGCCGGAGACGACGCCATTGCTGGCGGGGGAAGTGGTGAATGCGGACCAGGGCGGTGTCTGCGCCAGCATGAATAAGATCATTGCGACACTGCCGGCAGTTATTCCGACTGCGCATGTCATTTCTTCGGCGGGATGTACTGCAGGCGGGGACCATTTGCATTTCAATGCGGCGGGTTACCGGGAGCTGGGCAGACGGTATGCGGCGGAGATGCTGTCATTGCCGGGGGTTCATACGGGGCCTGCCGGAGACGCCGGAACGAGGTAACAATAACCTTTCAATATGCGTATTCTTTCCATCAAAGATTGCCTCGCAGGTGTCGTAGCCGCCTGCCTTGCATTATCCCATGCGGATGGGCAAAAACTACAGGTCAATGATTCGGGCTATTTTGAAAAACGGGGCGTCAACGTCTTTGTTTTTAGCAGCCAATACAACGGGATGTTCTTCGATGAGAAGACTGCCGGCGTCGAGCTGATCCATCATGGCGTAAGGACTTCCACCGGAGGAGCAGTGAGGCTGCAGAATACGCCGGAGCAATGGGACCTGATACCCGTGCTGGTGAGCCGCAAGGTGGACAAGGCGAATAACAGCATCGAGGCAGTGCTGAAATACAAGGAGTATGATTTTACTTCGAGGCTGGTGGTGACGGGAAGGGACAAGGGGATAGAGATCAGTGTGTATCTGGATCAGCCGGTGCCGGAAAAGCTGGCGGGCCGTGCCGGCTATAATATGGAGTTCCTGCCATCCGCCTATTACGAAAAGAATTTTTTGGCGGATGGCAAGCCGGGAACTTTCCCCATGTACCCATCCAGTCCGACGAAGATGGCGCCGTTGAGTGAGAAGATACCACAATTCGCCGGTCACACGACCTTCGACGACAGGGGGCGGAATGAGTTCATCATACCGGGACCCATTGCCACGGGTAAGAGTCTTGTGCTGGCGCCGGAAGACCCCGAGCGGGAGGTTCGCATACAATGTGGGGATGCGCAGCTGATGCTTTTCGATGGGCGCAATCTGGGTCAGAATGGCTGGTTCATCGTGCGGAGCCTGCTCCCGGCCAATAAGACCGGAAAGGTGCTGACCTGGTATCTCGAGCCCAATGCGATCCCCAACTGGACGCGGAAGCCCGTCATCGAATTCTCCCAGGCAGGCTACCTGCCGGAGCAGGAAAAGACGGCTGTGATCGAGCTGGACAAGAATGACGCCCTGCTGCCGCAGGCGACGCTATACCAGGTGACGGAGGACGGACGGATTGTAGAGAAGTTAAAGGCGTCCGTACATTCGTGGGGACGATATCTGCGGTACAATTACGGCAAGTTCGACTTCAGCGTCGTGCGGGAGCCGGGGCTGTATTATATCCAATACGGCGATCAGCGAACCAACGCATTCGCCATCACCCCGGATGTATACAATGATATCTGGCACCCTACCTCGGATATCTGGCTCCCCGTGCAGATGGACCATATGGAAGTGAATGAAGCGTACAGGGTGTGGCATGGCGTTCCGTTCATGGACGACGCATTACAGGCGCCTGTGAACCATACACATTTCGACGGGTACAGCATGGGAGCGTCCACGCAGACGAAGTACAAGCCGCTGGAGCGTATCCCGGGGCTGGCCGTGGGAGGCTGGTTCGATGCGGGTGATTTCGACATACAGACAGGTTCGCATTGCGATGCGGTGCTGGCGCTCGTGGACGCCTGGGAGAATTTCCGGCCGGAGAGGGATGAGACGTATGTCGACTATCCGACGCATTATGTAGACATCCATCGGCCGGATGGCAAGCCCGATATTTTACAGCAGATAAAACATGGGACGTTGAATATGGTGGCGCAGGTGGAGAACATCGGTCACCCGGTGAGAGGTATCGTCGTTCCCAATCTTCATCAGTACCATCATCTGGGGGATGCTTCTACCGAGACGGACAATCTCCCTTACAATCCTGATCTGAAGCCATTTCAGACCGATGGCAAGTCCAGCGGCACCATGGACGACCGGTGGGCCTTTACGGAAAGGACCAGCTTTTTGGATTATTATACCGCGGCGGCGCTGGCGGCTGCCAGCCGGGCCTTAAAGGGGTTCGACGACTCGCTCGCGGACAGGAGTCTGCGCTGCGCGCTGAAGCTATGGAACGAGAATGACACCATGGGGAAGAACGATACGTCGCGATTTGCCATGATGTTCCGGCGCAACCTGCGGTCTTCTGCGGGGCTGCAGCTGTATATCACCACAAAGGACGAAAAGTATGCGGCGGCATTCCGGGACGGCATCTGGCAGGCGCTGGACAGATCTGTGCAGTTCGGCATGACGGCGGCGCTGCAGGCCTGTGCCTATATGGGGGATGACTATAAGACGAAGCTGAAGGCCTATGTGGCGAAATACAAGGCGCTGAGCGAGGGGTATGCCAGACAAAACCCTTACGGCGTACCCATGGCCACCGGCGGATGGGGCGGCAACGGCGGTATCGTCAATTGGGCCATCACCAATTATTATGCGCATAAATATTTCCCGGACATCGTAGGGGTGGAGGATGTTTACAAGGGGTTGAACTATTTATTCGGCTGTCATCCTTATTCCAATGTGTCCTTTGTCTCGGCGGTAGGTACGCATTCCAAAAGGATCACGTATGGCAACAACCGGGCTGACTTCAGCTATATCGCGGGAGGCGTGGTGCCCGGGATACTGATCCTGAAGCCCGACTTCCCCGAGAACAAAGAGGACTGGCCATTCTTCTGGGGCGAGAATGAGGTAACGGTGGGCATATGCGCGAATTATATTCTGCTGTCTGCGGCGGCTGCGACTTTAAACCATTGAACAGATGAAAATACTATTGATTGCGGGACTGTTATTTTCCGCCGCCTGCTTTGGGCAAAAGCTGCCCTACCAGGACCCGGCGTTGGGATTCGAAGAAAGGGCCAGGGACCTGGTATCCCGGCTGACCCTTGAGGAAAAGGCGTTATTGATGCAGGACCAGTCACCCGCCATCCCCCGGCTTGGGATCAAAAAATTCAACTGGTGGAGCGAAGCGTTGCATGGACTGGCCAATAACGACAGCGTGACGGTATTCCCGGAGCCGATAGGCATGGCGGCATCTTTCGACGACACGCTGGTCTACAGGATCTTCGATGCCGTCTCCGACGAGACGAGAGCCAAATACCATGCGGCGTTGAGCCGGGGCCGGGACAACAGACGCTTCTTAAGCCTGTCCGTCTGGACGCCCAACGTCAATATCTTCCGTGATCCCCGCTGGGGCCGTGGCCAGGAGACGTATGGAGAGGACCCCTACCTGACATCGCGCATGGGCGTCTCCGTGGTGAAAGGCCTGCAGGGACCCGAGGACGCCAAATACCGGAAGCTCCTGGCCTGCGCCAAACATTTTGCGGTGCATTCGGGGCCGGAATGGAGCAGGCATGTACTGAATGTGAATAATGTAAATCCCCGGGAGCTATGGGAAACCTATCTGCCGGCTTTCAAATCATTGGTGCGGGACGCCGATGTACGGGAAGTGATGTGCGCTTACCAGCGGATAGATGATGAGCCCTGTTGCGGCAGCAGCCGCCTTTTGCAGACCATCCTCCGCGAAGACTGGGGTTTTAAGCACATCGTCGTCTCCGACTGTGGCGCCGTGACGGATTTTTATACCAGCCACAAGGTATCTTCCGATGGCGTGCATGCTTCGGCAAAGGCCGCCCTGGCAGGGACGGACGTGGAATGTGTATGGGCCGGATATGCATTTGCCAATCTGCCTGACGCCGTGAAGAAGGGTCTGATCATGGAAAAAGAGATCGATAAACATCTCTTGCGCATTTTGACGGGCCGGATGGAGCTGGGTGATTTCGACAGCGATGACCTGGTGCCCTGGGCGAAGATACCGTCCTCCGTGATCAACAGCCCGCAGCATCAGCAGCTGGCGCTGGCCATGGCGCGCGAGTCGATGACGCTGTTGCAGAACAGTGGCAATATACTCCCATTGAGCAGGACGGCGAAACGAGTGGCTGTTATCGGTCCCAATGCGGATAATAAGACGATGCTGTGGGGTAATTACAATGGCACTCCGGTGAGCACCACGACCATCCTGAGCGGCATCCGGTCGAAGCTCAACGAGAGATCCGTCGTGTATGACAAAGCCTGCGATCTCGTCGAGAATAAAGTGACACAAAGCTATTTTTCAAGAACATCGATAGACGGGGCGCCGGGATTTAAAGCCCGGTATTGGAACGACAGGGATAGGTCAGGTGATGTGGCGGCTGCCGCACGGGTATCCAATCCCTTGAAGCTGACGACCGCCGGCGACCATGAATTTGCATCCGGTGTCAAGCTGGAGGGTTTCTCGGCCAGCTACGCAACCGAGTTCGAGGCGCCCGAGACGGAGGAGATCGTGTTCAAGTATGGCGCTACCGGCGCTTTCGAGCTGTTTGTCGACGGCGTCTCCCTGGCGAAATCCTTCAACTGGAGGACCCTGCCGTCCAGGGTACCGTTTAAAGTCGAAAAAGGGAAGAAATACAAGATCGAGATCCGGTATGCGCAGCTGAACAACTGGCAGGCCAATCTGGAATTCGACTTTGGGAAGGAAGTGGACATCGATTTTACTTCATTGATCGACAAGCTAAAGGGAGTGGACGTGGTGATCTTTGCCGGCGGCCTTTCCACGTTATTGGAAGGGGAGGAGATGCCTGTGCATTACCCCGGCTTCAAGGGGGGCGACAGGACGGATATCGAGCTGCCCGAGGTACAGCGCAATTGTCTGAAGGCCTTGAAGGCCGCTGGTAAAAAAGTGGTGTTCGTGAATTGTTCCGGGTCCGCCATTGCGCTGACACCCGTGACGGAGAGCTGTGATGCCATCCTGCAGGCATGGTATGGCGGGGAGGCCGGCGGACAGGCGGTGGGCGATGTGCTGTTCGGCGACTACGATCCTGGCGGCAAGCTGCCCGTGACCTTTTATAAAAGTTCGGACCAGCTAAAGGATTTTGAGAGCTATTCGATGAAGGGGAGGACCTATCGCTACATGTCCGACGCACTTTTCCCGTTCGGATTTGGAATGAGCTATACCAGCTTTACTATCGGGGATGCCGATGCCGGTGATAAGGTTGTGACGAAGGAGGGCGGTCTGTCGCTGACCATACCCGTGTCGAATATGGGCAGAAGGGCAGGAACAGAGGTTGTCCAGGTCTATGTCCGTAAGGCTGGTGACAGCAGCGGGCTGTTGAAGACGCTGCGTGATTTCAAAAAGGTGGCCGTTCCCGCGGGGAAGACAGTCATGACGACGGTAGCGCTCCCATACAAAGCATTTGAATTCTACAGCGACGACCAGCTGACGATGGCCGTTGAGCCGGGAGACTATGTGGTATGGTATGGGAACAGCTCCGCGGACAGGGACCTGAAAAAGATCAGCGTCAGGGTGAGGTAAGAGTAGGGGGCGTTTACGAAAATTACCCTCGAAAAGCGAGAATTATGGCCGTCACTTAACATTTCAATACCATGATTGACAAATTAGCCTACCCTTTCTTCGGGTGTAGCGGTCTAATTTTGGACTGTTTTACAAACCGTTGAAAATATTACATTAACAATTGCTTTTCTATATGACGCTAAGATCTGTTTTCTTTCTATTACTTGCCAGCATCGGGGTACATGCGCAAAACCCTACAGGTGACAACAAACTGGAAGCGCGGATCAGCGCCCTGGTCCGCCAAATGACTTTGCAGGAAAAAGTGAGTCTCCTCCATGGGAATTCCAAATTTTATGTGGCCGGGATAAAACGGCTGGGGATCCCGGAATGGGCGCTGAGCGATGGGCCTCATGGCGTTCGGGCGGAGATCGACCGGGATGACTGGGGTTACGCCGGATGGACGAATGATTCGGCTACCTGTTTCCCGCCGGGCACGGCGCTGGCAGCGACCTGGAACCCCCGGCTGGCTTATGAACGCGGGCTTGTTTTGGGAGAGGAAGCCCGCTATCGTAAAAAAGATATTCTATTGGGGCCTGGCATCAATATCATCCGTACACCGCTGTGCGGGCGGAATTTCGAGTATATGAGCGAAGACCCCTTTCTTATTTCCAGGATGGCCGTCGCTTATATCAAAGCATTACAATCAAAAGATGTCGCGGTCAGCGTAAAGCACTGGCTGGCCAATAACCAGGAAGAGCACCGGGATTCCATCGATGTATATATGAGCGAAAGGGCATTGCGCGAGATCTATCTGCCCGGGTTCAAAGCCTCCGTCGAAGAGGGCGGGGCGCTGACCGTCATGGCGGCCTACAACAAATTCCGCGGTGACTGGTGTTCCGAAAATGAATATCTCGGCCGGCAGATCCTTCGCAAAGAATTTGGTTTTAAGGGAGTATTGATGACGGATTGGGGTGCGGCGCATTCCACCGTAAAGGCGGCTTTGGCCGGCCTGGACCTGGAAATGGGCACGGATAAAAAGGATTATAATGACTGGTATTTTGCCAGTCCGTTGATAAAAGCAGTGGAGGAAGGAAAGGTGCCGATGGCGGTAGTGGACGAAAAAGTCTCGAATGTGCTGCGTGTGATGATCAGGACGAAGATGCTGGATGAAGGCGGTAGGGAAAAAGGGAAGATGAATACGCCGGAACATCAGCGGGCTGCCTATAACTCCGCAGTCGAGGCCGCCGTGTTGCTGCAAAATGACGGGAACTTATTACCCCTGCATTTCGATAAGATACGGTCTATCGCCGTCATCGGCGACAATGCGACGCGTAAACATTGCAACGGAGGCCTTAGCTCCGAGATCAAGGCGCTGTATGAAATAACGCCTTTGCAGGCCCTGCAACAAAAGTTAGGGGGCGCAGTGAAGATAAATTATGCGCAGGGATATGAAAAGCAATCCACCTTCAGGGAAGGGAATAACTCCGGACAGTCCGCCACAGGCGGGGTGGATTGGAAACTGATCGATGAGGCTGTGAAAGCTGCGAAGCAGTCGGAGGTGGCTATTATTTTTTGCGGACTGAACCACGATTTCGATACGGAATCCTCGGACAAGCAAAATATGGACCTGCCTTACGGGCAGGAAGTCCTGATCCGGGAGGTGGCGAAGGCAAACCCTCACACAGTAGTGGTGATCATAGCCGGAAGCCCGGTGGGGTTGGCCGGTATCGTTCAACGCGTCCCTTCCATCTTATGGGCGTGGTTTGGCGGCATGGAAGCGGGCAATGCGGTGGCGGACCTCCTGAGCGGCAAGGCAAATCCCTCCGGCAAGCTGCCTTTCACCCTGCCCGTATCGCTGGCGCAATCGCCTGCGCATGCCCTGGGAAATTATCCCGGCAGGGACCTGAAAGTGAATTATGAAGAGGATATTTTGGTGGGATACAGGTGGTTTGATACCAAAAAGATCCAGCCTCAATTCCCTTTTGGCTATGGATTGTCTTATACTCATTTTTCCGTCAGCGATCTTTCGACGGATAAATTGAATTATGGGAAGGATGAGACCATCCGGGTCAAATTTACCATCCGGAATACCGGCGGTGTCTATGGAGGTGAGGTTGTGCAATTGTATGCAAGCGATCCCGTATGCTCCGTGCTGCGTCCGGAGAAGGAACTAAAAGCTTTCGAGAAGGTATTTTTGCAGCCGGGCGAAACAAAGACAGTTGAAATGCAGGTAAAGGTCGCCGATCTCGCGTTCTATGATGAGTCAAAAAAAGCCTGGAATGCCGAGGCCGGAGAATACATATTGCAATTGGGCAATTCATCCCGTAACATTTTTGGGAAGGTAAAGATCTCGGTCCGATAGGGCTGGGAGCCTTTGACGGGGTTTAAATCATTCCCTTATGATCAGAAGAAGTATTTTGCTTTTGGGCATTGCATTCGTCGGTATAGCCGCCGGCGTACAGGGACAGGTGGAACTGAAGCATGCTCCACGGGGATTCGATAGTGTAAGGTCCGGCATTGCGCACGGGAAGATAGAGGCCGTCACCTATTTTTCCACGACGGTAGGGGTGGAGCGCAGGGCTAAGGTCTATACGCCCCCCGGCTTTGATCCCAATAAAAAATATCCTGTGCTGTATCTCTTGCATGGTCTGGCCGGCACCGAGGAAGAGTGGCCTGCCATGGCGCCCCCGCAGACGATCCTGGATAATTTGTATGCCGAGAACAAGGCCTTGCCGATGATCGTCGTAATGCCAAATGGCAGGGCGATGAAGGATGACAGGCCGGGAGAGAATAAATTCGACAGTGCGAAGGTGCGGGCGTTTGCGACGTTCGAACAGGACCTGATCAGGGACCTGATCCCATACATGGAAAAGAAATACCCCGTGTATAAGGATGGGGGCCACCGCGCCATTGCGGGCCTTTCCATGGGCGGCGGACAGTCGCTGAATTTCGGGCTTGGCCATCCGGATAAATTTGGCTGGATCGGAGGGTTTTCGCCCGCGCCGAATACAAAGATGCAAGAAGGCCTGCTGCCAGATCCCGCAAAAACATTACAGCGATTGAAATTCCTTTGGATCTCCTGCGGTGCGGAGGACAACCTGATGTCGGTGAGCCAGCGGACGCATGAGTATCTGGCGAAAAGCGGGGTACCGCATATTTTTTACAAAGAGGCCGGCGGGCATGATTTTCCGGTGTGGAGAAACGATCTTTATTTTTTCGCTCAAATGCTTTTCACGGCGGCGCCGTATGCCTCTACGGCTGATAACCCCTCACGGCCTGCCGTTGCGCGGCGGTTGCTGGTCGAGAGCCCCAACCATAACATCGTCGCGGGCCTTTATTGCGAGCAGGGCGGCGACAGCGGCGAATGGTGTCTGGAACTCTCGGGCATGATCCCAAAGATATCTTTGGGGCTGGTGCGCAGTGACCAGGAGTTCTGGAGGCATCTTCGCTTTATCAAGGCTGAAAAGCCGGTGCAGATCGACGAACAGTATACGGTTCTGCATGGCAAGCGGTCGCATTGCCATAATAAAGCCACCGAGGTAACTGTGTGGTTTGAGAACCAGGAGCGATCAAAGATGGAACTGATCATCCGGGCATATGAGGACGGGCTGGCGTTTCGCTACCGGTTTCCAGAAGGAAAGGATTCCCTGGTAGTAAAGGAGGAGATGACCGCGTATACCATCCCGCCCGACGCCAAACGCTGGCTGGAGAAATGGAATACGGCCAATGAGGGGCTTTACAAGTCGATGAAAAATGATAGTGTCCGGCAGGATTGGTGTTATCCTGCCCTATTCAACATCCCTGGCAGCGACAAGTGGTTCCTGATCCACGAGGCGGATGTGAACAGGACATATTGTGGTTCCAAACTGAGCAATGTCGCCGATGGCTCCTCTTATAAGGTTACTTTTCCGGATGCCTGGGACGGAAGAGGGCTGGGAGCGTCGACGCCTTCTATCCGGCTGCCCTGGCAGTCGCCCTGGCGGGTGATCATTGCCGGTGGGCTCGGTGATATCGCGTCATCAACACTGGTGGAGGATGTTTCTCCGCCCTCCGTCCTGCCGGGGGCGGATTGGGTGCGGCCGGGCCTGGTCTCCTGGAACTACTGGTCGCATAACCACGGGACGAAGGATTATAAGGTGGTATGTGCGTTCACGGATCTGGCCGCACGGATGAACTGGCCTTATACACTATTCGACTGGGAATGGGATGCCATGGCTAATGGCGGCACGCTGGAGGACGCGGCGAAATATGCGCTCTCCAGGGGAGTGCGTCCGCTGCTTTGGTACAACTCGGGCGGTCCGCATACATACGTGACGGCTACTCCGCGCGACAGGATGTTGACGCATGAAAGCCGTGTGGAGGAATTCCGGAAGCTGAAGCAGATGGGATTTGCCGGCGTCAAGGTCGACTTTTTCGAGAGCGAGAAACAGGATATGATCCGGTACTATCTCGACATTCTGGAAGATGCGGCCAAGGCGGAGATGATGGTCTATTTTCATGGTTGTCTTGTACCGAGAGGATGGTCACGCACCTATCCGAACCTGATGACCTGTGAGTCGGTCCGTGGGGCCGAGTGGTATAACAACGGTCCTGAATTTACGATGACGGCGCCGGAGCACAATTGTGTCCTCCCATTCACCCGGAATGTGGTAGGCCCGATGGATTATACACCCGTCACATTTACAAATTCCCAATTCCCTCATATAACCTCGTGTGGGCATGAGCTGGCGTTGAGCGTAGTTTTCGAATCCGGGCTGCAACACATGGCGGACAGGCCCGAAGGATACGACGGGCTGCCTGATCCGGCGAAGCATTTTCTCATGGAAGCGCCCAATGCATGGGATGATACGCGGCTGGTGAGCGGCTATCCGGGGCAGGATATCATCCTTGCCCGGCGCAAAGGAGACAGCTGGTGGGTAGGGGGGATCACTGCGTCGATGTGGCCGAAGACGCAGAAGCTCGCTTTCGGCTTTCTGCCGGACGGCGTAAAATATAAGCTCATGCTGATCGCCGATGGAGAATACGATAAAGAGCTTGCGACGAGCTACCTGGTGGTGGACCGGTCGAGCGAAGTGACGATAAAGATGCTGGGCCGGGGCGGGTTTGCCGCGACGCTGACGACTTTCAGGTGATTATGTGATGGATATATCGAATATATGTATATTTAGCGCGTAATCCATACGCATGCTGACATGATCAAATGGTGCTCAATTCTTTTTAGCTTATTGGTGGCTGGCGGCGCCGCGTATTGTCAGGTCAATGATTATCCCTTTGCACGACTGGATATCCGCGACGGCTTGTCTGACAACCATGTGAACGACATCTTTAAGGACAGCCGGGGTTTTATTTGGATTGCGACAAACTCGGGATTGAACAGGTATGATGGCTATTCGTTCAGGGTATACAGACACGAAGACGCAGATCCTTCTTCTTTGTCGGACGATCATGTGGGTCGTATTTTCCAGGGGCCGGAAGATAAACTGTATCTGTCTACCGGTACCGGTGGGCTTAACGTGTATGATCTTTCGACGGAGCATTTCGTTCCGAAAGTGGATGAATATTTAAAGGCGCGTCACCTGCTCCGATATGGACTTAACAGCATCGTTCGCGGAAAGGAAGGCCAATTTTACTTTATCTACAACGATTCGGGCATTTATCGTTTCGAGGCCGGCAAGGGCGCTACTCCGGTGCTGCTGAATGACGCTCGACCTGACAAGACAGTTTCCGGGATTGCCGATGCGAAAGTCGATTCGTCCGGCGGACTTTGGCTGTCGTATGGGAAGGGGAGGCTGGAGCGGATCGACCTGCGAACCAACAGGGTCACCTTTCAATCGGACGTCCTCGAAAGAAAAACATCTGTTCCATATGGATACAAGATGTTCATCGACAGCAAGGATAATATCTGGCTTTTTGCACAGGGCGCCCTCTGGGGGCTTTGGGAGCTGGACCATCATACGGGCAATTTTTTGCATTTCGATAAGGATTCAGGCAGCGTCCGGATCAGCGAGGACATCGTCAATACTGTTGTCGAGGACGATAAAGGACTGATATGGATCGGTACTGACCAGGGAGGATTGGACCTCCTGGACAGGCAAAAGCGCACGGTCAGGAACCTGCAACATTCGGACGAGGAGCGAAGCATCCCGGAGAATACTATATCGGTGCTGTATAGGGACAATACAGGTGGGATATGGGCGGGGACGCTCAAGAAGGGCATCGTTTACTATCAGCAAAACATGTTGCGGTTCCCATTATACAGACGCCAGCCCGGCCGGGCGCAGAGCCTTCCATACGATGACGTAAGCTGTTTCACCGAGGACGGGAAAGGCAATATCTGGATCGGCACGGACGGGGGAGGTCTTATATATTTCGACAGGTCCGCCCAGACATTTACCCGCATGCAGCATAAGGCAAATGATCCTAATAGCCTGTCCAGCGACGTAGTATTAGCGCTTGTAGCCGGGCGTGACGGGAGGTTATGGATCGGCACCTACCAGGGCGGGCTGGATTGTTACGACGGCAAAAAAATCATTCATTACCGACGCCGGGAAAATGATCAGGGCAGTCTGTCCGATGACCGGGTCTATTCTCTCATGGAAGATAAGGACGGCCTGCTTTGGGTGGGCACCATGGCGGCTGGACTTGACCGATTTGACAAAGCCAGCGGGAAATTTTACCACAACAATGTTTCCATGCCTTATTCCATTCACTCGAACTACGTCTCTTCGCTGGTGGAGGATTCGGCTTCGAATCTTTGGATAGGCACCGCATATGGTATCAGCGTGTTGATCCGCAGCACCGGCAAGTACATGTATTTTACCAATGAGAACAGCAGGTTGAGCGACAACATCGTATTCGGCATGTGGTGTGATCATGCGGGAAATATGTGGGCGGCAACAAGACAGGGCCTTAGCGTCATGGCGCCGGGCAGGGACACATTCCAGGTATTCCACACGAAGGATGGACTCCCTTCCAATATAGTCCTGAATGTGCTGGAAGACAAGGATCATTTTTTATGGGTGAGCACATCCGGAGGCCTCTCGAAGGTAGCCGTCACCAAAGAGGGAGACAGGTTTCGGATCAAATGTGTAAACTTCGACGAATACGATGGCCTTCAGGGGCGGGACTTCAATCAGAATGCGGCTTTTCGGACAAGCAAAGGTGAGCTGCTTTTCGGAGGCCCGAATGGGTTCAATCTTTTCAATCCGGAGTCCATCGGCCGGGATGAACATGTTCCGCCGGTGGTATTGACAGGTCTGCAATTGTATAATAAGGATGTCTCGCTGCCTCTTTCGGTGATGAAGGACAGTGAGCTTGTTCTTTCCTACGACGAGAACAATTTTACATTGGAATTCGCGGCGCTGAGCTATATCAACGTACGTAAGAACGGGTACAGGTACAAGCTGACCGGGTTCGACAAAGACTGGATGCCTACGGACGGAAGGAGCAGGAAGGCGACATACACCAATATCGACCCCGGGGATTATGTCTTCCGGGTATTGGCTTCCAACAGCGATGGGGTATGGAACGACAAAGGCGTCACCATACGGGTGATCGTGAAGCCTCCCTTTTGGAAGACGGGTTTTGCCTACTTTATATATGCGCTGATCGTTTTGGCTGCCCTGTATATAGGCCGGGTCCGTATCATCCGGAGGACAAAAGCGAAATTTGCGCTGGCGGAAGAGCGGCGGGAGGCGTTGCGCGTGCATGAGCTGGACAGGATGAAGATAAAATTCTTTACCAATCTCAGTCATGAATTCCGTACGCCCCTGACCTTGATCCTATCGCCGGTGGACAAATTGATCAGGGGTATGGATGACCCTGGCAGGAGGCAATTGGCTATGACGATCGAAAGGAATGCAAAAAGATTGTTGCACCTGGTGAACCAGTTGCTGGACCTGAGAAAGATGGAAGTCAATGAGCTAAAGCTGAGCATGCGCCCGGGAGATATCGCCGGATTTATACGGACGACGGTGGAATCCTTTACCGACCTTGCGGAAGAAAGGGGCATTGTTTTTCGTTATAATACGCAACTGGATCATTTACCAGCCCTGTTCGACAAGGATAAGGTAGAACGGATACTTTTCAACCTTTTATCCAATGCTTTCAAATTCACGTCTACGGGCGGCTCTGTGGAAGCGGAGCTTGCTGCGGTGGAGCGGGACGGTCAAAGCGTTTTGCTGGAGCTAAAAGTTCGCGACACGGGCATCGGTATTCCTTCAGCACTGCAGGGTAAGATCTTCGAGTCCTTCTTCCAGGGAGAAACGCCGGGTCATATACGCAACCAGGGCACGGGCATCGGTCTGGCCATCACGCGGGAATTTGTCGAAATGCATGGAGGTACTATCCGGGTGGAGAGCGTCCCCGACAAGGGTAGCTGCTTTACGGTGTTATTGCCGGTAGAATTGGTTGGCGGCGTCTCTTTGGAACCTCAGCCGGCCGGCATGGAACTCCATCCTGCCGGTATGGAGCCTCCACATGTCGAACAGCCGGAGAATCCGTTGCCGCTGTCTGCGGGCGGCGAAAGGCGTTTCAAGGTGCTGTTAGTGGAAGACGACGACGACTTTCGATTTTACCTTAAAGACAATCTTTCGGCTTTATTCATTATCCTGGAAGCGGCCAATGGCAAGGAGGGCTGGCAAAAGACGCTTGCCGCGCAGCCGGACCTGGTAGTCAGCGACGTCAACATGCCGTTGATGGATGGGCTGGAGCTTTCCAGGAAAATAAAGAGCGATGAGCGGGTACGCCATATCCCCGTGATCCTGCTAACGGCGCTTTCAAGTGAGCAGGACCAGCTTCGGGCATTGGGAATGGGTGTCAATGATTATATTTCCAAGCCTTTCAATGTGGAAATACTTGTCTCACGCATCCGCAACCTGCTGGAGTATAGAGGCACTGTGGAGGATACGGCTAAAAAGAGGGTCCATATCGAGCCGGAGGATGTGGCGATCGGGCCCGGGGAGACGCCGGAAGATTTTATTCGCCAGGCAGCGGATATCCTGGAGAAAAATATTGCCAATCCGGATTTTTCAGTGGATGAATGGTCGCGTGAGCTCGGTCTTAGCCGGACAACTTTGTACAAAAGAATACTTTCCGCCACAGGAACTACCCCCATAAGCTTCATACGCAATTTCCGGATGAAGCGCGCTGCTCAGTTGCTGGAAAAGACAAAGCACAATGTGGCGGAAGTCGCCTATATGGTAGGCTTTAATAATCCTAAATATTTCGCCCGGTATTTCAAGGAGGTCTATGGTATGCTCCCCAGCGTCTACCAGGCCAGGACGCGGAAGAAGGAATAATGGATCCGGGTGAACTGTTATTACCCCGGAAATACTGGAATTTATCCCTCCGCTCAACATTTCGGCACCTTGATTTGCGGGTTGAGCCACCCTCATTTTTTGTATAGCAGACTATTTTTGGATCGCCAGAACGGCCGGAATGCCCGTTGTCCGGACATCAACAAAAAAAACGATTGCATATGAAAAATGTACTTACCCGCAAGGTCCTGGTTCGCCTGTTAGGAGGTGTGCTGGGCTTAATTATCTCCATCAATTCCCGGGCACAGCTGCCCACTGCTCAGACAATTGCCGGCTCCATGAAGATAGCCTGGAACCTTGGCAATACGCTCGAAGCCATATGCGGTGAGACAGCCTGGGGAGCAGCCGTAACTACCCAGCGACTGATCGATTCTGTCAAGGCCGCCGGCTTCAACACCATCCGGATCCCCTGCGCCTGGGATTGTCATACCAGCAATGGCGTTATCGATCCTGCGTGGATAGGCCGGGTCAAACAGGTGGTGGACTATTGCATCAACGATAACCTGTATGTGATACTCAACATCCACTGGGATGGCGGCTGGCTGGAAAATAATGTTACGACGGCGGCGCAGGCATCCGTCAACGCCAAGCAGCAAAATTACTGGACCCAGATCGCGAATTATTTTAAAGGGTACAACGAGCACCTTCTTTTCGCCAGCGCCAACGAGCCCAATGCGAGCGATGCCACCGGCATGTCGGTGTTATTATCTTATCACCAGACCTTTGTCAACGCCGTGCGGGGGACGGGCGGGAATAACAGTTCACGGACGCTGATCGTCCAGGGGCCGCAGACGAATATAGGGTTGACCAATACCCTGATGAACACGCTTCCGACGGATCAGATCGCAGGCAGGATGATGGTGGAGATACACTACTATGACCCCCCTCAGTTCTGTATCCTTACACAGGACGCCACCTGGGGAAATATGTTTTACTATTGGGGCAAAGGGTATCATTCCACTACCGATGCCAGCCGCAATGCTACCTATGGGGAGGAGTCTTATCTGGATTCCAACTTTATGCTGATGAAGTCCAAGTTTATCGATAAGGGCATCCCCGTCATCATCGGGGAATTTGCATCGATCAAGCACAATCTCACGGCGCCGTCGGACCAGCAGTTGCACCTTGCTTCCCGTCTGTATTTTTACCGATATCTGGTAGGTTCGGCGAAGAGCAAGGGGCTGATCCCCATCGTCTGGGATATCCCCGGGCAAATGTTCGATCGCAGTACCGGAGCCGTTCTGGACCGGGATCTCCTCAATGCCATAAACCAGGGAGCGAACTCCGCCTACGTATCGCTGATCAACCACGCCAGCGGTCTGTTCATCGATGGGGGGTACAGGTCCACCAATGGTTCCAATACCGGCCAGTGGAGCAATAGCGGCAGCGATGCCCAGAAATGGCTGATGGAGACGGTGGGGAGCTATATCAGGCTGAAGAACAAAGCCACCGGATTGTACATCGACGGCATGGGTGACCATACGAATGGTGACGCCGCTGGTCAGTGGGCTAACAGCGGCAGCGATAACCAGCTATGGACGATCGAGCCTGCCGGAACCTATATCAGGCTCAGGAATAAGGCCACGGGACAATACCTGGATGGCATGTACCGGTATTCCAACGGCTCGGACCTGGGACAGTGGAGCTATAGTAACAGCGATGCCCAGCAATGGACTTTATCCACCATATCGCTGGCGTCGGCGAGATCCTCCGCAGCCCCTGTTACGGCTGCAAGCATCGGGCAGATAAATACGACTACCGGCAACGAAGTGGGGGTATACCCCAATCCATTCCAATCCACCTTTATGCTGACAGTGGACAACCCCAATGCAGTCAGGGAAATACGGGTTTTCGACATGTCGGGCAGACAAATGCTGGTTATTGGACATTCGGCTGTTACGGATCATCTGTCACTAGGCGCCACCCTGCCAACCGGTACGTACATCGTTAAGGTCAGTGGCTCCGGCTGGTTGAAGGAGTTCAAAGTCGTCAAGCTGGGAAAATGATGAGTTAAACCATTTTCACCCTAAAAATAACGGAAATATACCCCTGCGGGTAACAATTGAGCACCTTCATTTGCGAGCTGCTCTACCCCCCCTGTTGACATATCAAATTATTTTTGTATCGGTGTGAATTTTTAAACCAAGACGACTGCCATATGAATAAGCAAATTCTCAAATCAGCGATGATGTGCCTTTTCTGGTGCGCGCTCAGTATTCTCTTCTTTCCTGCCGGCGGGCATGCGCAAAATCCGCCCGGCACCAAAAAAATCACCGGTAAAGTAATAATTGGCCCTGATGACAAACCCCTCGAGGGCGCCAGCGTTATGGTAAAAGGGCGTACCGTAGGGACCCAGACCGACAAAAGCGGCCATTTCAGTTTGGACGTTCGGGACGGCGATGTATTGATCATCAGCTATGTAGGCTTCTCTCCCCGGGAAGTTCGGGTGGGCGCCCGGCAGGTGGTCAGCATCCGTCTGGAAGCAGAGGATAAGAGTAAACTGAATGATGTCGTTGTCATCGGGTATGGAAGAGTGCGCCGGACAGATGTCACCGGCTCCATTTCTTCTATCTCCGGCGCCGAACTCATGAAGACCCAGCCGGCGACATTCGATCAGGCCCTGCAGGGAAAGGTCGCGGGCGTCGTTGTACAACAAGTGTCGGGACAGCCCGGCGGCGGCGTATCCATTCAGATACGGGGTGTGTCTTCTATCAGCGGCACTAATTCGCCTCTTTATGTCATCGATGGGGTAATTATCCCCCCCGTCAACGATCCCGGCAACGGTTCCAATCCGTTGAACACGATCAATCCTTCTGAAATTGAGTCGATCGACGTATTGAAAGACGCATCTGCTACGGCCATATATGGTTCACAGGCAACCAATGGCGTTATTGTCATCACTACGAAAAGAGGCCGGGCTTCTGCGCCACAGATAAATTATGATGCCTATGCGGGATATCAGGAAATACCAAAGACGCTCCCCACCATGAACCTGCAGCAGTTTGCGACTTTCCTGAATGCCCGGTCGCAGGTATGGGGCTTCGACGCCAGACCCGAATTTGCCAATCCAAAATACCTGGGTGTGGGCACGGACTGGCAGAAAGCATTGTTCCGTCATGCGCCGGAGATGAATCATAGTGTTACGGTCAGCGGCGGTGATGCCAGGACCCAGTATTTATTATCGGGCTCTTATTTCCGGCAAAAAGGCATGGCGCAGGGGTCGGACTTTCAACGATACTCGGTGCGCCTGAATCTGGATAACAAGACTACCAGCTGGCTGAAGGTAGGAACCAGTCTTCAAATGGCGCATGTCTTTGAAAACGTGAACACTACTGCTTCCGGCGTCATCAGTTCTGCGCTGAGCCTTACACCCGACATCCCGGTACAAAACCCCGACGGCTCCTGGGGTGGGATTACCAATACCAGCGGTTGGGTGCCCGGCATCGTCAACCCGGTGGCCATAGCGCAAATCGTCAAAAATCAGCGCAAGCGGAATCAGCTATATGGCAATGCGTATGCCGAGATACAATTTTTCAAGGACCTTTCGTTGCGAAACGAGGTGTCCGGCAATTTCGACTTCAATACGCAGGATAATTTTACGCCAACGTACACTTTTGGCAAGGTCACCAATGGGACCAACTCCGGCAGCACCAATATCAACAATAATATCTATGCGGTGATACGAAACTTTTTAACGTATAACCATTATTTCACGAAATTCAGCCTCAATGCATTGATAGGACACGAAGCTCAGTCGTCCAATTACGAAAGTGCGGGCGGCAGCCGGTCGAATTTCCCTTCGAACAACGTACAGGCCCTCAATGCCGGTGACGCCACTACGGCCAAGAACTCCGGTGACAATGGTCTCGGATCGTCACTGGAGTCCTATTTCGGACGCGTCAATTTTGCCTGGAACGATAAATACCTGCTCACCGGCAATATACGGAACGATGGTTCTTCGAATTTTCCGGTGTACAATCGCCGGGTGACTACGTGGTCGGGAGCATTTGCCTGGAAGATCAATAACGAGGAATTCCTGAAAACGATAACGGTCATCAACGAATTGAAGCTGCGGCTTGGGTATGGTCTTACCAATAATCAGGGCATACCGGGCAATACGTTCGTAACGCAGCTTACAACGGTGGCTAACGGATTGTCGGGTATCGCACAGTTTCAAAGCAATCTGGCAAATCCCAAGGTAACATGGGAGAAGACAAATTACTATAATGCGGGCCTGGATGGAACGTTTCTCAACGGCCGGCTGAGCTTTTCATTCGATGGTTACTACCGCAAGACGGACGGGCTTTTATTAAAGGTCCCGCTGCCGCTGTATTCCGGCACTACGGCCGGCTATTCTCCGGGGTCGATGGCGGCTCCCTATGTCAACGTAGGTTCTGTCAGCAATAAAGGGTTTGACTTCAGGGTAAGCTCTACCAATATAAGCTACAGGAACTT
>Ga0105237_10003097_pt1 | contig 20039 bp, 20 predicted proteins | sample KBSC24metaG_FD_81520 | JGI IMG/M metagenome (GOLD analysis project Ga0105237, IMG submission 81520) | Corn rhizosphere microbial communities from Kellogg Biological Station, Michigan, USA - KBS C2-4 metaG | ecosystem: Host-associated > Plants > Roots > Rhizosphere > Soil | place: Michigan, USA... | reverse complement strand
GCGGACACCGCGGTGATGCGGCTGGGGACGATCTTGCCGCGCTCGGACACGAAGCCCTGGAGCAGACGGACGTCCTTGTAGTCGATCCGGGGAGCGTCCTTCGCGGAGAAGGGGCAGCTCTTGCGGCGGCGGAAGAATGGGCGTGCCATTTCTATCGTTTCCTATCTCTCTGGAGGGCTCAGGCCGCGTCGCGGTCTTCGCGGCGCGGGCGGTCACCGCCACGCTCGCCACGGTCACCACCACGCTCGCCGCGCTCACCGCGGCCGCCACGATCGCGCTCGTTGCGGCGCATCATCGCCGACGGGCCCTGCTCGTGCTCGTCCACGCGCACGGTCATGTAGCGGATGATGTCCTCGTTGATCGCGAGCTGGCGCTCGAGCTCCTGGATGCCGGCGGCCGGGCCGTCGATCTCGAGCATCACATAATGCGCCTTGCGGTTCTTCGCGATGCGATAGGCGAGGCTGCGCAGGCCCCAGGTCTCGGTCTTGACGATCTTGCCGTCGAGTCCCTCGATGATCTGGGTGGCGGTTTCCGCCAGCGCGTCGACCTGCGCCTGGGCGAGGTCCTGACGCGCGAGAAACACATGCTCGTACAGAGCCATGTGGCCGTCCTTCCAATGTTGGCCGATCGCTGGCGACCACCCCATGTGGACGCCCCTCCGGCTGTCGTTCAAATGGTGAACGGGGCACGCGAGCAAGGCTCGGCACCCCGGACGGGCGCGCTATGATCGAAAGCGGGCGCAAATGCAAGCGGATTGCCGACGGCATGGCTTGCGCTTCACCGTGCAGCTTTCTATCGCGCGCCCTTTGATCAATGGAGAGGGATCATGCGCGCCTTCATCTTTCCCGGGCAGGGCAGCCAGGCCGTCGGCATGGGCCAGGCGCTCGCCGCCGCGAGCGGTGCCGCGCGCGAGGTGTTCGAGGAAGTCGACGAGGCGCTCGGGCAGGCGCTCTTCGCGCTGATGGCGGAAGGGCCGGCCGAGGAATTGATCCTGACCGAGAATGCCCAGCCCGCGATCATGGCCAATGCCATCGCGACGTTGCGCGTGCTGGAGAAGGATGGCGGCATCCGGCTCGCCGACAAGGCCGAGTTCGTCGCCGGGCACTCGCTGGGCGAATATAGCGCGCTCTGCGCCGCCGGCGCGCTGGGCCTGGCCGAGACGGCGAAGCTGCTGCGCGTGCGCGGGCGGGCCATGCAGGCGGCGGTGCCGGTGGGCGAGGGCGCGATGGCCGCTCTGCTCGGCCTCGATTTCGCCGCCGCCCGGCAGATCGCGGCCGACGCCGCCGAGAATGAGGTGTGCGAGGCGGCCAACGACAATGCGCCGGGGCAGGTGGTGATTTCGGGCTCCAAGGCGGCCGTCGAGCGCGCGGTCGAGCTGGCCAAGGTGCGTGGCGGCAAGCGCGCGATGCTGCTGCCGGTCTCCGCGCCCTTCCATTGCTCGCTGATGGAGCCGGCCGCGCGCGCGATGGAAAAGGCCTTGGCCTCGGCGGATCTGCGCGCGCCGCTGGTGCCGGTCTACGCCAATGTCACCGCCGCCCCGGTCGCCGATCCGGCGAGCATCCGCACGCTCCTGGTCGAGCAGGTGACCGGCACGGTGCGCTGGCGCGAGAGCGTCGAGGCGATGTTCGCCGCCGGGGTGACCGAGTTCGTGGAATTCGGCGGCAAGGTGCTCGGCCCGATGATCAAGCGCATCGCGCCGGATGCCACCGCCACCTCCGTAGTGACGATGGACGACATCGAGGCGCTGGCGAAGGCTCTGTGATGTAGTGCGTCACCCCAGCGAAAGCTGGGGTCTCGGGCGGCGGGCGCAGCGCCCGCCCCAGGGAGATGCCAGCTTTCGCTGGCATGACGATCGGGGAAAAGGACGGGAATGATGTTCGATCTTACTGGCATGACCGCATTGGTGACCGGCGCGTCCGGCGGCCTCGGCTCCGCGACCGCGAAGGCGCTGGCGGCGCAGGGCGCGAAGGTCGCGCTGTCCGGCACGCGCGAGGCGGTGCTGGCCGACGTGGCGGCGGGCCTGCCCAACGATCCGGTGACGCTCGCCTGCAACCTCGCCGACAGCGCCGAGGTCGACGGCCTGATCCCGCGCGCGGTCGAGGCGCTGGGCGGCAAGCTCGACATCCTCGTCAACAATGCCGGCATCACCCGCGACAATCTCGTCATGCGCATGAAGGACGAGGAGTGGGACCAGGTGATCGCGGTCAATCTCGAGGCCGCCTTCCGCCTGATCCGCGCCGCCGCCAAGCCGATGATGAAGGCGCGCTTCGGCCGGATCGTCTCGATCACCTCGGTGGTGGGCGTCACGGGCAATCCGGGGCAGGCCAATTATGCCGCCTCCAAGGCCGGGTTGATCGGCATGTCCAAGAGCCTGGCGCAGGAGCTGGCGAGCCGCAACATCACGGTGAACTGCGTGGCGCCGGGCTTCATCCGCTCGGCGATGACCGACGCGCTGAACGATGCGCAGAAGGCCGCGATCCTCGGCCGGATCCCGGCGGGCGACCTCGGCAATGGCGAGGATATCGGCGCGGCCGTGGCCTATCTGGCGAGCCGCGAGGCGGCCTACGTCACCGGCCAGACGCTGCACGTCAACGGTGGCATGGCGATGATCTGACGGCGGCGGCCTGCTGTCGCGCCTCGCGGCAGCAGGCCCAGAACAGGGCGGCGAGCACCACCGGCGCGAGGGGCAGGTGCAGCCCCATCGCCAGCCCGCGCCCGAACAGCGGCAGGGCGAAGCCGGTGGCGAGGATCAGCCTGGTCCAGGGGCGGAAGCCGTCCGCGATGCCGCGCGACAGCAGCCACGCCATCGGCAGCGCGGCGATGGTCAGCTCATAGTCGAACATATAGGGGCTGACGAGCAGGGTGCCCGCCGCCAGCACCGCATTCTGCGCCATGGCCGGCGCCTTCGCGCGGGCGACCCGGATCAGGCCGCCGACCACCGCGAGCCCCGCGCAGGTCTGCGCCGCATAAGCCAGTACGCCACCGCCGCCGAGCACGCGGATGGCGCCATAGAGGCTGACCATCTTGGCCGGGTCGACCAGCCCCTGGTCGAGCTGCGCGCGCGCCGCGACGCTGCCGACGGCGAGGAATGCCTGCCAGATCGGCGCGCCGAAGGCGAGCGTCGCCGCGGCCGCCCAGGCGAGCGCGGTCATGCCGGTGGCGACGAAGGCCCGCCATTCGCCCCGCACGGCGAGCGCGACCGGCAGGCAGATCGCCAGCTGCGGCTTCAGCACCAGCGAGCCGAGCAGCAGCCCGGCCAGCCACGGCCGCCGCTCGACCAGCAGCAGCCCGCCGCCGAGCAGCGCCGCGGTGAGGAAGGCGTTCTGGCCGTGGCCCACGCAGACCATCACCGCCGGATAGGCGAGAATCGTGAGCAGGGGGTGGGGAATGCCCTCCAGCCAGCGGCGCACCACCATCGCATAGGCCAGGCCGGTCGCCGCCAGCCACGCCGCCAGCGCCACGAAATAGGGCAGGATGGCCAAAGGCAGGCACAGCAGCAGATAGGGCGGGGGATAATAAAAGGGCGCGACGCCCGGATCGAAGGCGAAGGCCGCGCGCTCGGCGGCATAGATGCGCGCGACGTGATAGGCGGCGGCGGGCGCGCCGTGCAGCGCCAGGCCGCCGGCGGCCCAGAAGGCGACGAAGTCGGTGCCGATCGCCTTGCCCGCCGCATCCTGCCCGCCATGCGCGCCGAGCAGCCAGCCCAAGGCGACGAGCAGGGTCACCCCGATCAGGATCGCCCGATAGGCCCGCGCGCGCCGGCCATCCAGCCAGTCGGCGTGTCGGAGAAAATGCAGCAGGGCGGCCATGGCGGGATTGTGCCCGCTCTTCCTTTCGATGGGGTGAAGGGGCGCTTGCCTCCGCCGCGGGAGCCGTCTAGGGCTTTCGGCCAACCGACAATCCCTTAGACCAACATGGGAAGAGAGACATGAGCGAGACCGCCGAGCGCGTGAAGAAGATCGTCGTCGAGCATCTCGGCGTCGAGGCCGAGAAGGTCACCGAGGACGCGTCCTTCATCGACGATCTCGGTGCCGACAGCCTCGACATCGTCGAGCTGGTGATGGCGTTCGAGGAAGAATTCGGTGTCGAGATTCCGGACGACGCCGCCGAGAAGATCACCACCGTGAAGGATGCGATCGCCTATATCGACAGCCACAAGGGCTGATCGGACGGCGTACCGCACCCTGGTGCCGTTACTTGCGGCCCCCGCCCGGACATCCGGTGCCGGGGGCCGTTTTGGTTTTGAGTTCGTTTGAGTTTCGTTGTGAGTCTTTGATCGTCACCCCGGCGAATGCCGGGGTCTCGTGCGGCGGAGCGAGGCGCCCGCCACCCGGAGATGCCAGCGCCCGCTGGCATGACGGGGCAGGAAGAGGAATTTGAGGATGCGCCGTGTAGTCGTCACCGGTCTGGGTCTTGTCACGCCGCTGGGCGGGGATGTCGAAACCAGCTGGGCCAACCTGATCGCCGGCAAGTCCGGCGCCGGGCAGATCACCCGCTTCGACACCGAAGGCCAGAAGTGCACGATCGCCTGCGAGGTGAAGCCGGCCGATCACGAATGGGGCTTCGATCCCAACAAGCGCGTCGACCACAAGGTGCAGCGCCAGGTCGATCCCTTCATCATCTACGGCATCGACGCCGCCGGCCAGGCGCTGGAGGATGCGGGCATCGGCGAGCTGACCTACGAGCAGTCGACCCGCATCGGCTGCTCGATCGGATCGGGCATCGGCGGCCTGCCGGGCATCGCCAGCGAATCGATCGTCTGCGAGACGAAGGGGCCGGGCCGCGTCTCGCCGCACTTCGTCCATGGCCGCCTGATCAACCTGATCTCCGGTCAGGTCTCGATCAAATATGGCCTGCGCGGACCGAACCATGCCGTCGTCACCGCCTGCTCGACCGGCGCGCACGCGATCGGCGACGCGGCGCGGATGATCGCGGCGGACGATGCCGACATCATGCTGGCGGGCGGCGCCGAGGGCGCGATCTGCCCGCTCGGCATCGCCGGCTTCGCGCAGGCCCGTGCGCTCGCGACCGACTTCAACGACCGGCCCGAACAGGCATCGCGCCCCTACGACAAGGATCGCGACGGATTCGTGATGGGCGAGGGCGCCGGCATCGTCGTGCTGGAAGAATATGAGCATGCCAAGGCGCGCGGCGCGAAGATCTACGCCGAGGTGATCGGCTATGGCCTGTCGGGCGACGCCTATCACGTCACCGCCCCGCACCCGGAGGGCGACGGCGCCTATCGCTCGATGGAGATGGCGATCCGCAAGTCCGGCCTGAAGCCGGCGGATATCGACTATATCAACGCCCACGGCACCTCGACCATGGCGGACATGATCGAGCTGGGCGCGACGCAGCGGCTGTTCGGCAAGGATCTGGGGGGCGCTTCGATGAGCTCCACCAAGTCGGCGATCGGGCATCTTCTCGGTGGCGCGGGCGCGGTGGAGAGCATCTTCTGCATCCTCGCCATGCGCGACCAGATCGTGCCGCCGACGCTCAACCTCGACAATCCGGACGAGGGCGCCGAGGGCGTCGATCTCGTGCCGCACACCGCCCGGAAGCGTGAGGTGCGCGCCGTGCTCAACAACAGCTTCGGGTTCGGCGGCACCAACGCCAGCCTGGTGATGCGCAAGATCTGAGGCGGGCGGGCGTGCGCCGGCTCCTGATCCTGGTGCTGGCGCTCGCCGCGCTGGCGATCGGCGTGCCCATGTGGATGTGGCGTGGCCCCGGCCCGCTGCCCAGGGCGACGACCGTCCGCATCCCCGAGGGCGCGACCATCGCCAGCGCCGCCAAGGTGCTGGAGGAGGCGCACGCCATCCGCAGCGCCACCTGGTTCCGGGGCCTCGCCGGCAAGCTCGGCGCGCGCGACCCGATCCGGGCGGGCGAGTTCCGCATCCCCCGGCACGCCAGCGCCGCGACGATCCTCGATACGCTCCAGCATGGCCGCCCGGCGCTGAAGCTGGTGACCATCCCCGAGGGCCTGCCCTCGGTGATCGTCCACGACAAAGTGATGGCGACCACCGCGCTGACCGGGCAGGTGCCGGTGCCGCCCGAAGGCAGCGTGCTGCCGGACAGCTATGCCTATCAGGCGGGGGAGAGCCGGCTCGCCGTCGTGCAGCGCATGCAGAAGGCGATGGACAAGGCGCTGGCCGACGAGTGGGCGGCACGCGCGCCGAACCTCGCGGTGACCACGCCGCAGCAGACCCTCATCCTGGCGTCCATCGTCGAGAAGGAGACCGGCATCGCCTCCGAGCGCGCGATGGTCGCGGCGGTCTACTCGAACCGGCTCCGGCTCGGCATGCCGCTGCAGGCCGATCCCACGGTGATCTATCCGATCACCAAGGGCCGCCCGCTCGGCCGCCGTATCCTCGAATCCGAGCTGCACGCGAAGAATGGCTACAACACCTATGCGGAAGCCGGGCTGCCGCAGGGGCCGATCTGCAATCCCGGCCGCGCCTCGATCAACGCGGTGCTGCATCCGGCGGTGACGCGGGCGCTCTATTTTGTGGCGAACGGGCAGGGCGGGCACGTCTTCGCCGACACGCTGGCCGAACACAGCGCCAATGTGAAGAAATGGTACGCCATTCGGCATGCCCGGGGTGAGATGTAGGTTCCGGTCGTTCCTCCGGCCGTCTTTCGTCATCGCGCCGTCCCGTCACCCCGGCGAAAGCTGGGGTCTCCCTGGGACGGGCGCGGCGCTCCAACTTCCTGAGATCCCGGCTTTCGCTGGGATGACGCGAAGGGCGCCGAGGCTGAACCTTCGCTGCACGGCACATTCGCGGTCCGTTCAGGACGAATCGCCCATAGCGGTCTCCGCACCCCGGTGGGTCCCGGGGCATGAAGGAGGGACGAGATGCGTAAACCCATAATGGCGGTGGCCACCGCCGCGGCGCTCGCCACGGGCATGGTCGGGATGGCCGCGCCGGCCGAGGCCCGCGTCAGCACCGGCACCGCGGTCGCCGCCGGCATCCTGGGGCTCGGCGTCGGCGCGGCGATCGCGTCGGATCATCCGCATTATCATGGCGGCTATTATTACGCGCCGCCACCCCCGCCGCCTCCGCCCGCGCCGGTGGCCTATTATGCGCCGCCCCCGCCGCCGCCCGCTTATTCCTACGAATATGTGCAGCGCTGCCGCGTGGTCGATCGGTGGGATCCCTATTGGGGCCGCTACGTTCGCGATCGCCGCTGCTATTGAGGCATGACGAAAAGGCCGCCGCTTCCGAGAGGGAGCGGCGGCCTTTTCATACCCGCCCCGCACCGTTCGGGCTGAGCTTGTCGAAGCCCTGTCCTTCCTTCTTCCGACCTCGAAAAGAAGGACAGCCCCCTTCGACTGCCTGCCAAGGCAGGCGCTCAGGGCAGGCTTCGACAAGCTCAGGGCGAACGGTTTCGGGTGTGGCGGGTTTCTGCTGCGCTCGACCTGAACGGACGGAATTCAGTCGTCGTAGCCGACGTTGAACTTGAAGTCCCCATCCGGCTTCAGCGTGAACTCGCAGGTCGAGAAGCGGCCGCTCGGCCAATGGTCCTGCAGGTCGGCCAGCGCGCCGTCGACGTTCGCGGCGCTCAGGCCGCCGACGCGGGGCTTCACCACCTCGCCATTGCCGGCGACGCAGCTCAGCGAGAATTCGGACGCCCCCTCGTCCATCCGTGCGGAGAGGGTGGCTTCGCGGAAATCGGCGGGGCAATGCGAGACGATCTCGGTCGCCAGCGCCTGGTAATAGGCTTCCATCTCGATCCTCCTCAGCCGCCCGCCTGGTTGCGGCCTAACCGCCCGCCTGGTTGCGGAAGGTGAACGTCTTGGGCTCGCCGTCGATCACCGAGTCCACCACGAAATGGGTCGGCCGCTGGCTGTTGCCCGAATAGACGGCCTTGATGTCCACGTCGACCGGCTTGCCCGCCTTGAGCGCGTCGGCGAAGCCGTTCTCCATCCGCTTCCAGGCGCCGACGTTGAGGTTGCCGTTCATCGGCACGAGGTTGATGCGGTCGCCGGGGCCGTGGAAGATGGTGGCGATCAGGTGGCCGCCCTGGTCGGTCGGCAGGCGATCGCCGCGACCGGCTTTCTCCTGCTGGTAGCTGTTGCGGTCCGAGGTCTTGAGCTCCAGCTTGCCCTTGGCCTCGACCACGCGGCCCTGCGCGTCGGTGGCATAGCTGTAGCCGTTGACGTGATAGTCGGCATTGGGCTCCAGTTTCTGGGCATTGAGCTCCTTGGGCCAGTCGCCCTTCTTGCCGCCTTCGACGGTGATCTGCTTGCGAGCCGTCTCCTCGGCCGCCTTGGCGCCCTCCTCGCTGCGGAGGGACAGCTTGCCGCTGGCCTCGCTCTCGCGCTTGGCGGCGCCTTCGATCGCCTTTTCCGTGACCTTCGGGGCCTCGTGCCGCGCGACGCCTTCGGTGATCCTGGCCCCGGCTTCGACCGCCTTGTCGGTGCCCCGGATCGCGGCCTTGGCGGCATCGCCGATGCCGGGCACCCAGCCGACCACCGAGGCGCCGAGATTGAGCCAGCCGCCGGGCTTGCCTTCGATCACCTGGCCGATCGAGGCGATGGTGTCGCGCGCGTCGGCGATCTGGCCGACGATGGGGATGAAGCCGATGACCACCTGCCCGGCCGTGGCCGACCAGCTGTCATTGTCGCTGAAATTGCCGAGCACGGCGCCTTCGAGGAAGGAGCCGGCGCCCTCCTTCGATCCACCGTCATTGACGGGCACGGGCTGGGCGGGGGTGGCGGCCCCGGCCTCGCCATAGAGCTGGCGGCCGATCTCGGCGTTCACCGTGGCAGGGTCGCGCGTGCCGAGCCGGCTGGCGACCTGGTCGAAGGTCCGGCGATAGGGCGATCCGGCGGGCTGGTCCGCCCATTGATCGACGGCCGGCGCGCCGGACGGCTGCCCTTCGCGATCGATCTGGTAGACCTGACCCTCCACCACGCGGGCGCGGCCGGCCGAGACGTCGCCCGCCTGCGTGGCGCTGAGCCTGGGCAGCGGCGGGGCCGCGCCGCTGCCGGCGGGCGTGCCGCGCTGGACGTCGAGGGAGGTGCTGACCTGCATGATCCGGCCTTCCGTGGCGAGCGATGCGCACGGTGTAGGGGAAGGCCGGGCCAGGGGCTGTAGTCGGAGCGATTAGGGAGCGTACCAGGTCCTCCCCCGCCAGGGGGAGGTGGCACGCGGAGCGTGACGGAGGGGGAGGAAGCGGGGCGTTCATGGCGGATAAGGCTCCGCCGTCCGCCCCCTCCGACGCCCTGCGGGCGCCACCTCCCCCTGGCGGGGGAGGATCAGGCCGTTACAGCCGCAGCCCTTCCGTTTCCGGCAACCCGGCCATCAGGTTGAGATTCTGCACGGCCGCGCCGCTGGCGCCCTTGCCGAGATTGTCGAGCGTGGCGGCGAGGCGGAGGTGTCCGGTCTTCGCATTGGCGAAGACGTAGAGCTTGAGGCGATCGGTGCCCGCCACATCCTCGATCGTCAGCGCCTTGAGCCCGGCGGCCTCGGCCAGCGATGCGACCTCGACCAGCGGCGAGCCGGCATAAGCGTCGGCCAGCGCGGCATGGATATGCTCCACCGCGCGGTCCGGCAGCTGCGCAAGGTGCAGCGGCACCTCCACCAGCATCCCCCGATAGGTGTTGGCCACCGCCGGCGCGAAGATCGGCGGGACGGCGAGGCCGGCATGACGCTGCATTTCCGGCACATGCTTGTGCTCCAGCGTCAGGCCGTAGCCCCGGAAGGCGGTCGGCGCCGTGCCGTCCTCGAACTCGGCGACCATCGCCTTGCCGCCGCCCGAATAGCCCGAGGTGGCGTTGGTGACGAGCGGGGTCGCGGCCGGCAGCAGCCCCTCGCGCACCAGCGGGCGGACGAGGGCGAGGAAGCCCGTCGGATAACAGCCGGGGTTGGAGACGAAGCGCGCCGTCGCCAGCTCGGCACGGCGGCCGGGCTCGATCTCGGCGAAACCATAGGCCCAGCCGTCGGCCGTGCGGTGCGCGGTCGAGGCGTCGATGAAGCGGGTCGGCAGATCCTGCGCGAGCGCGACCGCCTCGCGCGCGGCGTCGTCGGGCAGGCAGAGGATGGCGATGTCGCTCGCGGCCAGCGCGTCGGCGCGGGCGGCGGCATCCTTGCGACGCGCGTCGGGCAGCAGGGTGAGCGCCACGTCGGCGCGGTTCGACAGGCGATCGACGATCTCGATGCCGGTGGTGCCGGCGCCGCCGTCGACGAAGACTTTGACGGTCATGATATTCTCCGCAGCGCGGTGATGCCCTGGCCCTCCGGCTGGCGCGCGACGACGTCCGCGAGCGGCTCGGTCACGACGCGCATCCAGAAGGCGTTGGCGTGCAGCAAATGGGTATCGTCGGCCATCATGCCGACATGGCCCGGCAGGAAGACGAGGTCGCCGCGTCGGAGCGGCTCGCCCTCCGCGATGGCGCGGCCAAGGCCCTGCTGCTGGTCGCTGTCGCGCGGGGCCGAATGGCCGGCGAAGGCCAGCGCGAGCTGGACGAGGCCGGAACAGTCGATCCCGTCTCCCGATCGGCCGCCCCAGCGATAGGGCACGCCGGCCAGCCGGGCGGCGACGGCGACGGGGTCGCTCTCTGTCCGATCGAGGGGCGAGAGGTGACGATCGTGGACGAAGCCGCCCTCCACCTGATGAAAGGCGCCTTCGCTCGCGGTCACGGTCAGCCGGGCGCCCATCGGCAGGCGTTCCACCACCGGCGCCTTGATGCTGCGATCCGCGAAGACCAGGGCCGCGGGGGACGATATGATGTGGGTCGGCGCGGCGAACGGGCCGATCGCGTCCACCGGCAGATAGCCGACATAGCCGTCATGGAGGGAATAGCCCCAGGCCCAGTCGCCGCTGGCATCGACCACCGCGAAGACCTCGCCCCGCAGCAGCTCCGAAACGGCCGTCGCGCCGGCCGACGGCGCGGCGCGCATCGCCACGGTCGCGGCGAGACAGCCGTGCAGCAGCGGCCGGGCATAATGGGGCGCGAACACGCGATCGGCGAGCGCGATGTCCGCCACGTCCTTGCGGACGGCATGAATGCGGGGATCGAGCTTGGCGGACGCGCCGCCGAGGCGGAAGCGGTCAGGCGTGTGCGGCTTGCTGGGGGACGACCTGGGGTCGCCGCCGCTCCTTGCCGGCAATGAGGCTTCGGAAGCCTTCAAGGAATTCTGCTCCCCGGCTGGTGCGCGTCACGAAGATGTTGCGGCGATCCCGCTCGTCCCGTTCGCGGCGCAGATAGCCGAGGCGGCCCAACGTATTCAAGGCGCGCGTGACGACCGGTTTCGACACGCCGAGGATGCTGGCCAGCCCGCGCACCGTATGCGGGCCATTGGTGCGGTAGACCAGCAGGAGCAGCGCCATCTGTCGGTTGGTGAGATCCGGCTGGCCCGAGCGGACGTAGGCCACGAGAGCTTCCATCCAGGTGCTGAGCGTATCGTTCTTCACGCGAGACATCCTACGAATAGCGCCGCGGCCATTGCCGCTGGACATGTAGGAAAACACGCGAGGACGCCGATCGTTTCCTTCCCGTTCGAATGTTGCGGGTCAGTTCGCCGCGTAGCGCGTGCGGAGCATCGCCCAGACCGCGCGCAGGCCCAGCGCCTCGCCGCCTTTCGGGCGCCCCGGCTTCGCGGCGGGATTCCAGGCGAACGTGTCGAGATGCGCCCAGGGCTGATCCTCGGCGACGAACTTTTCGAGGAAGAGGCCGGCGGTGATGGCGCCGGCGAAGCCGCCGTCGGGCGCATTGTTGAGATCGGCCACGTCGGACTTCAGCATCTCGCGATAGCCGGGCCACAGCGGCAGCCGCCACAGCGGATCGCCGGCATCCTCGCCCGCCGCCAGCAGCTCGGCGCAAAGCGTTTCGTCATTGCTCATCAGCGCGGGCAGGTCCGGCCCCAGCGCGACGCGGGCGGCGCCGGTGAGGGTGGCGAAGTCGATCACCAGATCGGGCTTGGCCTCGCAGGCGAGGGTGAGCGCGTCGCCCAGGATCAGGCGCCCTTCGGCGTCGGTATTGGCGATCTCGACCGTCAGCCCCTTGCGCGAGGGCAGGATGTCGCCCGGCCGCATCGCGTCCCCGGCGATCGCATTCTCCACCGCCGGGATCAGCAGGTGCAGGCGCACCGGCAGCTTCGCGGCCATGATCAGGTCGGCCAGCGCCAGCGCGTGCGCGGCACCGCCCATGTCCTTCTTCATCAGCCGCATGCCGGAGCCCGGCTTGATGTCCAGCCCGCCCGAATCGAAGCAGACCCCCTTGCCGATCACGGCGATGCGCGGATGCGCGGGATCGCCCCATTCCAGCTCCACCAGCCGCGGCGCCCGCGCCGGCACGGCGGCGCGGCCGACGGCGGCGACCATGGGGAAGCCCTGCTCCAGCCCATCGCCGCGCGTGGTCTTCGTGGACGCGCCATGGCGGTTGGCGACATCCTCGATCACGCCCTGCAGCTCGGCCGGGCCCATGTCGTTGGCGGGCGTGTCGACCATGTCGCGGACCAGCGCCACGGCGCGGGCGAGCGCGATCACCTCCTCGATCCGGGCGGGATCGTTGGTCAGCAGCACGCGCTGCGGCGCGGGATCGCCTTTCTTGTAGCGATCGAAGCGATGCTGGGCGAGCAGCCAGCCGAGCGCGCCGGGGCCGGGCTGGCCATCGGGCAGGCGGTAATGGCCCTCGGGCAACCGGGCGGCGGCGGGGGCGAGGTCCCACGGGCCGGGCTTGCGGTCGACGCCGAGCACGCAGGACCATTCGTCCGCCTTGTTGCCGGGGATCAGGGCGAATTCGCCGGGCTTGGCCTTGAACTGCGCGGCGGCCACCCCGGCCCGCACCCGCTCGGGCTGGGCGGAGAGCCATTCGTCGAAGCCCTCGGCGCGGACGATGTGGACGACATGCGCGGGCTGGCCGCGATCCGGGACGAGCAGCGAAGCGAAATCGGTCATGATGGGGGTGTTAACGCGCGGGAGGCGGTTCGTCATCCTTGCAAGGTGCCATAAATCCTCCCCCGCCAGGGGGAGGTGGCGCCGTGAGGCGACGGAGGGGGAGGACGGCGGTGTTCCACTAGGAACGCACCGCCGTCCTCCCCCTCCACCACCCTGCGGGTGGTCCCCCTCCCCCTGTCGGGGGAGGATTCTTTAGTCAGACCGCCACGCCGAACAGATCGTGCTCGTCGGCATCCTCGATCGCGACCCGCACGATGTCGCCCGGCGACAGGTGCCCGGCATCGCGCAGATGCACCTCGCCGTCGATCTCGGGCGCGTCGGCCTGGGAGCGGCCGGTGGCGCCGTCGCCATCGACCAGGTCGATGATCACGTCGAGCGTGCGGCCCACCTTCGCCTGGAGCTTGGCCGCCGAGATCGCGGCGGTCTTCTCCATGATGCGCTGGTAGCGCTCCTCCTTCACCTCTTCGGGCACCGGATCGGACAGGGCATTGGCCGCCGCGCCCTCGACCGGCTCGAAGCGGAAGGCGCCGACGCGATCGAGCTGCGCCTCGTCCAGCCAGTCGAGCAGATACTGGAAATCCTGCTCGGTCTCGCCGGGGAAGCCGACCACGAAGGTGGAGCGGATCGCGATGTCCGGCGCGATCGCGCGCCAGCCCTTGATGCGCTCCAGCACCTTCGCCTCGTTGGCGGGGCGCTTCATGCGCTTCAGCACCGCCGGCGAGGCGTGCTGGAACGGGATGTCGAGATAGGGCAGCACCAGGCCCTCCGCCATCAGCGGGATCACCTGATCCACATGCGGATAGGGATAGACATAGTGCAGCCTGACCCAGGCGCCGAGCTTGCCGAGCTCGCGCGACAGGTCGGTCATGTGGGCGCGTACCTCGCCACCGCCCTTGAGCGGATAGGATGCGTGGCGCAGGTCCACCCCGTAAGCGGAGGTGTCCTGGCTGATGACCAGCAATTCCTTCGTGCCGGCCGCGACCAGCTTCTCGGCCTCGCGCAGGATCGCGTCCGGGCGCCGGCTGACGAGATCGCCGCGCAGGCTCGGGATGATGCAGAAGCTGCAGCGGTGGTTGCAGCCCTCCGAAATCTTCAGATAGCTGTAGTGGCGCGGCGTCAGCTTCAGGTCGCGCTCGGGCACCAGATCGAGATAGGCGGACGGCGTGACCGGCGCCGCTTCGTGCACCGCGCCCACCACCTGCTCATATTGATGGGCGCCGGTGACGGCGAGCACGTCCGGGAAGCGTTCCCGGATCAGCTCGGCTTCCTTGCCCATGCAGCCGGTGACGATGACGCGGCCATTCTCCGCGATCGCCTCGCCGATCGCCTCCAGGCTTTCCTCCTTGGCGGAATCGAGGAAGCCGCAGGTGTTGACCAGCACGATGTCGGCGCCGGCATAATCGGCGGACATCGCATAGCCATCCGAGCGGAGCTTGGTGAGGATGCGTTCGCTGTCGACGAGGTTCTTCGGACAGCCGAGCGAAACCATGCCGACCTTGGGCGGGGAGGGGAGCTGTGTTGCCATGGAGACGCGCGCACATAGGCGAAAGCGCGGCGTTTTTCCAGTACCCGGTCAATCCGCCAGAGTCGTGCGGTTCCGCCCGCCGACCTTGGCGCGATAGAGCGCCCGGTCGGCCCGGTCGAGCGCCTCGGCCAGCATCTGCTCGGACGACGCGCTGCCGGGCGGGATCGCGGCGACGCCGAAGCTGGCCGTGACGGGCAGGGGGGCGCCGTCCTCGGAGAAGCCGGCGGCGATCTCGGCCCGGATGCGCTCCATCGCATCCGCCGCCTGCTCGGCCGAGCTGTCGATCAGCAGCAGCGCGAATTCCTCGCCGCCGATCCGCCCGACCACGTCGCCGCCGCGCAGGCCGCGCGTCAGGCAGCCGGAGATGAAGTGCAGGGTGCGATCCCCGGCGGTGTGGCCGTAGCGATCGTTGATGCTCTTGAAATGATCGATGTCGGCGATGGCGACCGCGATCGACTGGCGCTGGCGGCGGCCGTTGGCGACGGCCCGGAGCGCCGCCTCGTGGAAGCCGCGCCGGTTGAGCACGCCGGTCAGCGGATCGTTGGCGGCGAGCGTCCGCAGCCGCGCGGCCAGATCCGAGGCGAGGAGGGTGACGGCGGCCACCCCGCTGGCGATGAAGACGGGCATGATCCCGATCAGGTAGAGTCCGTTCCAGACCGGCCGGAAATCCGGCCGGTAGAGCGCGGCGAGCTGGGTGGAGACCAACGCTATCTCGAACAGGATGAAGACGGCGAGCGCGCCGATCATCGCCCATTCCGCCGGATCGGCGGGCCGGTTGCGCGGGCGGACCGCGCCGAGCGCGAGGATCAGCATGCCGGCGGTGAACAGGCTGCCGGCCGAACCCAGGAAGCGCGTGTCATAAGGGAGCAGGTCGATCCCGTTGACGGCGACGCAGACCAGGCCAGCGCCGATCGCGAGGGGCTTGAACAGGCTCGGCAGGCCCGCCCGCTGCCGGGCGCCGACGGCGACCAGCACCGCCGGGGCGACGATGAACAGCAGTTCCACCCGCCACAGGACCGGTTGCGTCGCCGGGGCCAGGACGCCCGTCGCCGAGCACAGCACCTGGCCGGTATAGAGGAGGTAGGCGATCGACCAGCTCAGCGCATGGCGCGGCCGGCCGAAGCTCGCCCAGGCGACCGCCATCGCGCCGGCCATGATCAGGCTGACGGCGAGCAAGGTGGACGAGATGATCGCCAGCGACGACATGACGTCATCCAGACCGTGAAAAGACCGTTGCCATCGCCCGTGGGCTAGTTCTGCGCGGGCGGCAGATAGCGCTGCGGATCGACCGGGGTGCGCCGGTTGCGGATCTCGAAATGGAGCTGCGGCTTGTTGACCGATCCGGTGGCGCCGGCGCGCGCGATCACGTCGCCGCGATGGACGGTCTGGCCGCGCGTGACGAGGATCTGCTCGGCATGGCCGTAGGCGGTGATCCAGCCGTCGCCATGCTTGATCAGGATCAGGCCGCCATAGACGGCGATCGCCGAGCCCGCATAGGCGACGACCCCGTCCGCCGCCGCATGGATCTCCTCGCCGCGCTCGGCGGCGATGTTGATGCCGTCGTTGCGACGGCCGTCCCCGGCGGGGCCGAACCGGCCGATGATGGCGCCGTTCAGCGGCCACTGGAAGCGGCCGGTGAAATTGCTCGGCTCGGCGACCGGCTCGTCCTTGGGCAGCGGCTTCCTGGGCGTCGCGGTCGGCGCCTTGGGCGCGGCGTTGGCGGCGAGCGCCGGCTCCGATCCGGTGGCGAGATCGTCGATGTCGACGCTGAACGCCTGCGCGCGCTGCTCGGGCGTCATCTGCGCGGCCTGGGCGGCGCTCGGCAGCAGCAGCCGCTGGCCGTTGCGCAGCACGTAGGGCGGCTGGAGGACGTTGAGGTCGGCGATGGTCGACCATGGCACGCCATAAGCGCGCGCGATGGCGATGCCGCTCTGCCCGGCGCGGACGAGATGGTAGCGGCCGCCCGGTATCTTCAGCCGCTGGCCGGTGCGCACCACGAAGGGCGCGGGAATGGCATTGGCCCGGGCGATCGCCTCGGAGCCGGCGCCGGTCTTGTTGCCGATCGAGCGGATCGTCTCCCCGTCCTTCACCACATAGGTGGAATCGGGAATGGTGGCGGCATCGGCGGCGACCGGCCTGGCGACCCAGGAGGGGGTCGGCTGCTTCACCGAGCTCGGTATGTCGGTGGTGCGGATCGCGTTGTCGGCGGGATAGCCGTTGCCGGCCGCCCCGTTCGACGGCAGCGGCGCCGGGGACTGTCCATAGCCGCTGGGCGGCGAGCCATGCGGGATGCAGCCGGCGACCCCGACGCACGCCGCCACTGCCATCCAACGCCCGATACGCGACGCCATGCCGATCCCCGCTCAATCCCCTGCGGGTGCATTAACCTTCGCGGGGGAGGCTGCCAAGCGCCCTAAGCGCCCCGCGATCAATAGCTTGCGGCGAGTTGCGCCAAGGCATCACGATAGGTGAGATCGAGGTGCATCGGCGTGACGCTGACATAGCCGGCGCGGATCGCGTCGAAATCGGTGTCGTGGCCCTTGATGTCGGCGACGCCGTTGAAGGACAGCCAGTAATAGGGAAAACCGCGCGGATCGGTCTGCTTGATCATCTTCGCCCGGCCATAATCGCGCATGCCCTGCTCGGCGACGCGGATGCCCTGCACCTCGTCGCCCGCGATCGGCGGGAAGTTGATGCTGACCAGCATGCCGGGCGCGAAGGGGGCATCGAGCAACGGGCGGATCGCCCGCTCGCCCCAGGCCTCGGCGGCGTCGAACGCCACATCCTCGCCGCTGCCCTCGCGACGATAGGCCTGGCTGAGCGCGATCGAGCGGACGCCGGCCAGCGCGCCTTCCATGGCGGCCGAGATGGTGCCCGAATAGGTCGCGTCCTCGCCGAGATTGGCGCCGCGGTTGACGCCGGAGAGGATCAGGTCGGGCCGGCCGTCCATCACCTCGAGCAGCGCCATCATCACCGTGTCGGTGGGCGTGCCGGAGACCGAGAAGCGGCGCTCGTCATGGCGGCGCAACCGCAGCGGGCGGGTGAGGGTGAGCGAGTGGCCCGCGCCCGATTGCTCCTCCATCGGGGCCACCACCCAGACATCGTCGCTGAGCGTCCGCGCGATCGCCTCGGCCACCTTGAGGCCGCGCGCGTGGATGCCGTCGTCGTTGGTGACCAGGATGCGCATGGGCAGGTTCTCTCCGTGACATCTATTCCGTTCGGGCTGAGCCTGTCGAAGCCCCGTTCTTCTTTCTCGCCTGGCGAAAGAAGGACAGCCCTTCGACAGGCTCAGGGCGAACGGTAGGAAAGGTTCAGCCCGGCTCGATCGCCTCCACGCCGCCCATGTAGGGGCGCAATGCGTCGGGGATGCGAACCGCGCCGGCGGCCGTCTGGTAATTCTCCATCACCGCCACCAGCGTGCGGCCGACCGCGAGGCCCGAGCCGTTCAGCGTGTGGACGAAGCGCGTGCCCTTGCTCTCGCCCGCCGGGCGGTAGCGGGCGTTCATGCGCCGGGCCTGGAAATCGCCGCAGGTCGAGCAGCTGCTGATCTCGCGGTAGCGCTGCTGGCCGGGCAGCCACACCTCCAGGTCGAAGGTCCGCCTGGCGGTGAACCCCATGTCGCCGGTGCAGAGCAGCATGCGGCGATAGGGCAGGCCCAGCGCCTCCAGCACGCTCTCGGCGGCGCGCGTCATGCGCTCATGCTCGTCCTCCGATTGCTCGGGCGCCACGATCGAGACGAGCTCGACCTTCTCGAACTGGTGCTGGCGGATGATGCCGCGCGTGTCGCGGCCCGCCGCCCCCGCTTCGGCGCGGAAGCAGTTGGTCAGCGCGGTGAAGCGGATCGGCAGCTCCGCCTCGGCGACGATCTGGCCCTGGACGTAGTTGGTGAGGCTCACCTCGGCGGTGGGGATCAGCCAGCGGCCGTCGGTGGTCTGGAACAGGTCCTCGGCGAACTTGGGAAGCTGGCCGGTGCCGAACATCGCCGCGTCGCGCACCAGCACCGGCGGCACCACCTCGGTATAGCCGTGGGTGCCGGTCTGCATGTCGAGCATGAACTGGCCGAGCGCGCGGTTGAGGCGGGCGATCGGCCCCTTCAGATAGACGAAGCGCGCGCCCGAGACGGTGCCCGCCGCATCGAAGTCCATGCCGAGCGCCTTGCCGATCTCGTCATGCTCCTGCGCCGCGAAATCGAACGCCGCCGGCTCGCCCCAGGTCTTGACGACGACATTGCCGTCCTCGTCCGCGCCGTCCGGCACGCCCGGATAAGGGAGGTTGGGGATTTCGGCGAGCCGGCCATCCAGCGTGGCGCCGATCTCGGCGGCCTCCGCCTCCATCGCCGGCATGGCGGCCTTGATTCCGGCGACCTCGGCCTTCTTGGCCTCCGCCTCGTCCTTCCTGCCCTGGCCGATCAGCGCGCCGATCGCCTTGGCGGCGGCATTGGCGCTGGCCTGCGCGGTCTGCAGGTCGGTCAGCAGCTTGCGCCGCCGCTCGTCGAGCGCGAGCAGCTCGGCCGAGACCGGCGCGACGCCGCGCAGGGCAAGGCCGGTGTCGAAGGCGGCGGGATCGTCCCGGATGAGGCGGATGTCGTGCATGAGGGGCAGGCTATGGCGGCGCGGGCGGGCTTTCGCAACCGTCTCGCCGCGTTCGCGTTGGTCGGGCGAGCAACCACAGGAGAAGCGTATGCGTGTCCCCCACAAGTCGATGGTCCTGGTGACGGACGGGCGCAAGCGGCTCTTCTTCCGCAACGAGGGCGATGCGATGGCACCCAATCTCGTGGTGGTTTCGGCGGTGGAGCAGAGCAATCCGAAGACGGGGGAGCAGGTGACCGATTCGCAGGGCCGCGCCTCCTCGCCGGTGGGCGGGGGCGGGGCGATCCCGTCCGCCGACGCGCATGAGGTGGAGGAGCAGCGCTTCGCCGCCGAGACCGCGCAGGAACTGAGCCGCGCCGCGCTGGCCGGCGAGTTCGAGAGCCTGATCCTCGTCGCGCCGCCCAAGACGCTGGGCCAGCTCCGCAAGACGCTGCACCAGGAGGTTCAGAAGAAGACGCTGCGCGAGATCGCCAAGGATGTCACCGGGCACCCGGTTGGTGAAATCGAGAAGCTGCTGACGAACCTCGATTGAAAGCTGGGATCGTTTCACCGTCTTAACGGTTCGATTCATCTATCCGGGCTTCGCTCTTTCGGCGTTCCCGTGCGTTTCATGTCCGTGTTCAAGCGTAACTGGTAATTTGGAGGGTCTCACATGAAGGTGATCAAGACGGGGCTGTTCGTGGGGGCGAGCGCGTTGATTCCGGCGATGGCGCTGGCGCAGGCGGCACCTGCGGGCACTCCGCCTGCGGCCACGGCGCCCGCCGCGACGGCGCCGGCCGCCGCCCAGCCGGCCACCGGCGCCGCCACCACTCCGGCGACTGGTGCCACCGCACCTTCGGGCACGCTGGCGGCGGGCGCCACGGTGCTCGACACTTCGGGCGGCACGGTCGGCACGATCGACGCCATCGACGGCGACTATGCCGTGCTCGCCACCACCAAGAACAAGGTGCGTCTGCCCAAGACGAGCTTCGCCATGGGCCCCAACGGCCCGGTCATCGCGATGACCGCGGCGCAGATCGACG
>Ga0105237_10003096_pt1 | contig 20039 bp, 22 predicted proteins | sample KBSC24metaG_FD_81520 | JGI IMG/M metagenome (GOLD analysis project Ga0105237, IMG submission 81520) | Corn rhizosphere microbial communities from Kellogg Biological Station, Michigan, USA - KBS C2-4 metaG | ecosystem: Host-associated > Plants > Roots > Rhizosphere > Soil | place: Michigan, USA... | reverse complement strand
CCGGGCAGGCCGTCGACGACATCGCGGTAGAAGCCGCGGTCGGCCAGCGCCGCCTGGGCGCGCTGGAGGGTCTGTCGCTGCACCGTCACTGGCGCATTGGCGTAAGGTGTGCCGGCAAAGAGCACCGGGAAATCGGCGCCAGGTGGCTCGAGGGGCACAGGCGGGCGGACGATGGAACGTTCGCCGGGCTGAGGAGGTTCATTCGGGGCGAGCGGCGCCACGGCGTCCGGCGCATGGGAACGCGTTTCTTCGCGGCGGAGAAAATCGCGATCGCTTTGCTTGACGGAATCGTCCCGGCGCAGATTGACCGGAGGCGACTTCTTCGGGACGACGATTGTGGTATCGGGGGACGGCGGGCCGGAAGGAGCGGCGGGTGCCGGCTTCACGGCGGGAGGTGGCGCGGGGGCCTTCTTGCCGGGCCCCATGCCGAGGGCGCCAAGGGTTTCCGGATTCAGGGTGCCCGTCACCTCCAGTCCATTCCGGATCTGGTAACGGCGAATCGCCGCCGTGGTTTCAGGATTCGGCTGGCCGTTGACGTCGCCGTAGTAGAAGCCAAGGTTCTTCAACTCCGTTTGCGCGTTGCGAGTCTGGTCATCGGCCAAGGCGGCGGAACCGGCCAGAAGCAGGGCCAAAGAGAAAAGGGCGTATTTTTTCATCACAGGATGACGTTTGGACGCACAATGCGTCCTACTATTCACTTCGCAGCCTGCGCGAGTTTGGCCGGGGGGGCCACCGGGTGCGGGCGCGTTTTTTGGTAGCTCATGATCCCCTCGGCGATCGCCCGGGCCAGCCGTTCGCGATATTCGGCGTTGGAGATGATCTGGGCTTCCAGGGGATTATTGATAAAGCCGCCTTCCACGAGCACGGCCGGGCAGCGCGTGTGCCGGGTCACGTAGAGGTCGCGGCTCTTGATGCCCCGGTTCACGGCGTCGGTGCGCATGACGAGCGCGGTCTGGATGAATCCAGCCAGCGTCTCGCCATTGTCCAGCGGTGCGATCTCGGGCTTATTGAAAAATCCGATCCAGGTCCACTCCACCTCCGGCGGAATCTTCTGCGAAGCGTAAAACGTCTCCACGCCTGTCGAAACGTGGTCGGGGGCATGGTTGAAATGGATGCTGACGAAGATGGCGTTTTCGATCCGATTGGCGATCGCGGACCTTTCCTCGAGCGGAATGAAGGTGTCATCGCGCCGGGTCATCACCACCGGAAAATTGAACGGCTTGAGAATTTTCTCCACGCGCAGGGCCACATCCAAGCTCAGGCTTTTTTCGATCAGCCCATTGCCGCGGGCCCCGTCGTCCTTGCCGCCATGGCCGGGATCGAGAACCACGGTGGGGAGGGGATTGAGCACCGCATCCAGCTTGCTCTCGATTGTCGGACCATCATCCGGAGCCACGATGAAAGTGAGGCAACCGGCAAGAACCACAAGTCCCACGCAGGGCATGGCGTTCTTCATGCGAGTAGCTTGGCACAAACGCGCCCAGAAGCCAACGGTCCTTTTTCTGTGTGGATGTTTCACGAGGACTATCGTTTTTCGAGCATCGGGCGGATTTCGGCGTCTTTCAGCGCCCTCCAGGTGGCCGGGAGCCGGCTGGAGCGCTCCAGCACCGCCGCCTCGATGGAGGCGGCGGCAAGCTGTTCGGCGCGGTGTTTGGCCAGTTCTTCGGGGGAAGGGAGGTCATCGTGGGAGTCAGACGTGAGCGTAAGGTGGCCTATGACCCAGGTGTCAAGCGCCGTGGCGAGAGCCCCATCCAGCGTCGCGGCGGGCAATTTCTGGGCGCGCAGGTGATCCTCCATCTTCCCCGCCGAATTCGTGGTGCCGGAAATGACGCCGAATTCCTCGTAGGCCTGTCCGAGCACGCCCCCATTGGTGCGGATGGAGCCGTCGTAATCGAGGCGCAGGAAACTGTTCGGCGCATCGCCGCGCCCCAGCTCCACGAAGAGCATGCGCGAGAGGTAGGGCGCGCCGTAGACCTGCTCGAAAGCCGCTTTGAGCGACGGGCTCAATGAGTAATTGGCCAGCCGCCGCAGGGAAACGTCATGCGCCGAACGGGCAAAGCCTTCCGTGCTGGTCAGCTCGATCGCCGCCATGCGCAGCCGCTCGATATCACCCGGGTGGCCGATCCCGCCCATGCCGATGCGATCGTAAATCTCGAAGAGTTTCTGCCGCTCGCGCCCAAGGGTGAAAAGCAGAATGCCGTCGCCATAGCTGAGCGCGGCAATGGGGCTGCCCGTGGCGAGCTGATGCTCGATGTACTCGCGCCGATTGGCAATGGCTTCGACCCAACGATATGGTTCTTCGATCATACTACTTGACCTCGCGCTGGAAGATCCTGGCGAGATCCTTCTCCGCCAGCGTGCGGATGCCGGTCTTGGAGATGATCTTGATGATCGGATAGACGAGGCCGCGCCGGTCTACGCCGCCGGTGGCGGTGTCCGTCTCGGCGGCAGTGTCGAGCGCGCGCAACGCGAGGATGACGGCCTCCGATTCGCGGCGCTTGACGAGGGGCTTCGATCCCCAGGCGTTCTCGTAATAGAGCACGCTGCGGACGGCGGGAGAGCCGGAGCCGGTGGCGGCATAATCGGCAGCTTCGAATTGCGCGCCCATGGCGTCGTAAAAATAGAGCCGCGAGACGGCAGCCTCGAAATCGTAGGCCGCGAAGAGCGGCACGACGACGCCCACGCCCTGCAATACGAAGCTGAGATTATCGCGCAGGAGCTTGGAAAGCGCGCGCACCTTGCCTTCCAGGCTCATTTCCTGGAGCTGGCTGCGGCGGTAGAATTGAAAAGAATGTTCGAGGACGCGCGCCATTTCCCACGCCGTGGCCGGCACTCCGGCGATGGCCATGAGCGAGTGAGTGTCGATCTCCAGCACTTTGTCGGCCCGATCGTAAACGACCACATTGCCCGCGGTGGCCCGGCGGTCGCCCGCCACAAGCACGCCGCCCGCGAATTTGAATGCGAGGATGGTCGTCGCCTGGGTCTGGGCGAATGGGGCGGTGACCGATGGAGCCGCATGGGCGGCGGCAGCAGTCGCTGGATACATCCCGCGCTGCCGGAGCAGTGCGGCAAAATCCCCCGCGTCCGGCGATGCCGGTTCGCGCACGGCCTGGAGTTCCATTACTGGCCGGTGCGCTGGCGGTAGCGCTTCGATTGGTTGGGATCCACCCGGCGCATGCGCTGGAGCAAATCCTTGGTGTCAGGCTTGGAGACGTCGGGCGATTTGGGCCCGCCGCCGTCACCTTGCTGAGGGCCCCACGGAGCGGGGCCGACGGGTCGTTGCGTCCTGTCAGGCATGCGGTCACATTACAGGCGCGCGGATAAAAACGCAAGGTTCGCCCGGAATGTGTGACGGAATTGTGGAGCCGCGCTTGCCAGCGAGGGGTGAAAATGAGACAGCTTTTTCATGCGAGTTCTTTCGTATCGATATTCGGCGCTGGCGGCCGCGATGCTATTTCTCCCACGCGCCGGGGCGGAAGAAGCGCCGGCCCAGGAAGAGTTGAAGGAGTTGCGCCAGGCCGTGCAGCAGCAATCCAAGCAAATCGAATTGCTCACCGAACAGGTAGGAAGGCTCACCCGGGTCATCGAAGGGCAAAAGGGGGCTGGGGTCTCGGCGCCGGCGACGAGCATTGAGAGCCCGAAGACCGCGCCCGCCTCGCTCCCCGTGCCGGAAAACGAGCCGTTGCCGAATGTCACCAAGGCCGATGCGGTGCCGAAAGCCGAAGCCGTCGCAGACGGTGCTGGCAAACACGTAGTTGCCAAGGGGGAAACATTGACCTCCATTGCCAAGCAATACAACATCCCCATTGCCGAGTTGAAAAAGGCCAACAAGATCCAAGATGAGAGAAAGCTCCAGATTGGCCAGATTTTGACCGTTCCGACCGCCAAAGCGCCGGATTCAACCGATAAGAAAGAAAACCCCTGATTATATGGAAATCGCCCAGACTTGGTACCTGATGAAGAATGATGACGGCTCGATTTTTGGGCCGATCAGTTTCGAGCTGCTTCAGCAGTGGTCAGTGGATGCTCAGATTTCCCCGCTCGACAAGGTTTCCAATGACGAGAAGAACTGGGTAAAGGCGCCCATGGTGCCGGAGTTGCAGATGGATTTCCTGGTGGAGGTGAGCCCGGACCAATTTTACGGCCCGACCACGATCGGCGCGGTGCGCGAGTTTTTGCAGGCAGGCGAGATCAGCACGGACACCCCAGTGACCAATTGCCGGGATGGCTCGGTACGACTGGTGAGCGACATCCCCGAACTGCAGATCGAGGAAGAGCAGGAGGATGCGACCCAGCCCGTGCGGACGAGCATCCGGATCAATCTCCAGCAGCGCGTGCGCGACCTGGAGGAGGCGCTGATGGAGGAGCGCCGTGCCCGCGAACAGGCCGAGCACTTGGTGGAGAGGCTGGAAGCGCGGCTCGCGGATATTACGCGGGCGGCTTCGATGTAAGAGAGGAGTCGGACGGGTCGGACTTGTCGGACAGGTCCGACAAAAAGCGCCCGCAGCAGTGAGCCCTACTCAAGCAAGCTGCGCACCTGCCCCTCGTAAGTCTCAAACGGATCCGGCATCGAAAGATACGGCGTGTTATCCAGCGAGATCGCATCCCAATTGATCACATAAGGGTACTTGCGATCCTGGAAAAGCGATACCGCCAGCCCGCGGCCATGCGCGCGGGTATCGGCGGGCGGTTTCATCATCGCTTCCGGGCGCCGCACACGCTGGTTGAATTCGCCGATGCCTTTCGCCGGGGTCAGCGCGTAGAAGAGGCCCCGGGCCGGGTTGATGTTGTGATACTCGAGGTCGAGGCTTTGCAACCACGGGTCCTGCCACGTCAGGCCTTCGCTCTCGCGGAAGGTATCGAGCAGCCACTTCTTGGAAATCCAATCGACTCCTCCGATGAGCAGTTCAGGCTTGGTCCAAAGCGCGTCGAGGGTGAAGGCCCAGCTTTCGAGGATCCAGTCGGTTTCCGCGTCGCGACCGCCGAGCGCCTCCTGAGCGCAGGCGAGGAATTCGCGCTGGATGTCGAGGGCGGAGCGGGTGCGCCCGTCTTCGAGCTGAACTACGGCCCTCCCGGTGCCTTCATGGGAGATCTGGCGCGTGGCCAGCACCGCATCGAGGAGGATCACATCCTCGGGCAGGGTGCCTTCCTCCAGGAGAGTGAGGACGAGCGCGGTCGTGCCGACCTTGAGCGCATTCGCGAAGGGCGACATGTTGGAATCGCCGATGAGCAGATGTAACCGCCGGTACTTGCGATAGTCTGCCAGCGGTTCGTCGCGCGCGTTGATGATCGCCCGGTTGAATTGCACCCACTGGTAGATGTCGTTGACGATGTGGTCGGCGCGCTGGCTGAGTTGAAACGGGACCGCGCTCGGATGATTCGCCGGCTCGAAATCGAAAGCCAGCGGGCTCGCCTGTCCGACGCGCCCCGCACCGGTAAAAAGCTGGCGGGTTGTGAGGAAGGAGAGGAGGGTGCCCAGGAGGCGCGGGCTGAATTGCAGCTCGCGCTTCATCAAGTAATTCTCGTGGCAGCCGAACGTTGCGCCGGTGTGGTGGTCGACGTTGTTCTTGATGAAGGAGACTTCCTCGCTGACCCCCAGCGCTTCGAGGCCCGCCTGGAGCAACTGATCGCCGGCCATATCGTAAGCCACCGAGTCCTCGACCGTCCGGCACTCGGGCGAAGAATACTCGAGATGCCCCATATCGATGTAGAGGCGGCCTCCATTCAGCAAAAAGCCGCCGTTTCCCGGCGGCTCCTCGTAATCGCGATAGTGGAGGTCGATCACCCCTGCCTTCGCCTTTTTGAAAAGGTAGTTTTTGACCCGGGCTGGCCAGGCGTCGGGGCCGTGCAACGGGTCCCCCGTGACCAGGCAGCCGTATTCGGTTTCAATCCCGACAACGCGATTCATGGCGAGTGAGGAATGCAGGCTGTGGCGCGCTGGAACAGGGATGGCGCGCGATGATTCATGGACGAGACTATTCCGGGAGGTAAAGAATCCGCCCACACTGTTCGCAGTGCACGATTTCCTTGCCGCCCTTCACGCGGACCACGGTTTGCGTGGTGATCTTCATGTGGCAGCCCATGCATACATCGTGTTCGAGCGGAACCACGGCTTCGGTCTTGTTGACGAAGAGGCGATTGAAGGTATCGAGCAGATCCTCATCCACACCCGCGGCGAGTGTGGCGCGCTCCGCCTCCAGGTCCTTCAACTGCGCGGCGAGCGCCTTCGTTTTCGCGGCGATATCAGCAAGCTGCCGCTCGATCTGTGCCTTCGAAGCCTGCGTTTCCTTATCGGTGGTCGCGATCGTGGCCTTCGCCTGCTCGCCGCTTTCCATCAATTCCAGTTCGCGATCTTCGATCGTCCGAATTTCTCCTTCGTAGCGCGTGATCTCATTGTTCAGCGCCTGGAACTCCTCGTTCTTCCGCGTTTGAAATTTCTGCGTCTGGTACTTGTTGATCGTATCCCGCTTCGCCTGCACCTCGACTTCCAGCTTCTTGCGCTCGACCTCGATCTCCTTCGCCTTGAGCTTCACTGCCTCGAGTTGCTTCTGCCCCGCAGCCAGCTTCTCCTCGAGATCCTTGCTCTCCAGGGGCGACATCTTCAGTTCCTGTTTGAGGGTGCGGATTTTGCGGTCGCGATCTTGAATGACGAGGAGCTTTTCGATTTCCGGGAGCATCGGGGAGATACTGTCGGAAAGAACGCGAGCGCGTCAATGGCGGGGTGGCCCGCTCAATACAGCATCGACTCTTCCGGCGGATTGCACTTCACGACCTTGTCCGCCTTCAGCACCGCGATCCGGCGGCCGTTTTCGACCGGGAAGGTCGCTGTGCCGATGACCTTGATCCACGACATCTCGGGCATTTCCGGTTTCACTTCGACTTCGAAGAGGGTGGCCACGGGGCGGGCGTCGGCGGCGCAGCAGGTCATGAACATGCGCACGGCCTTGAAGCGTTTGCCGCTGGCGTTGTTCGTCGTGTCGGGCATGAGCTGGCCGATCAATTCGACCGGCTTGTTCTCAAAGTCTTTGCGAAGCGCATTGTCCTGCGCCGCGTAGAGCAGGTCGAGCACTTCAGCCACGATCCGGCCGTCGGGTGTGCGCGTGAGGTAATCCGCCGGGGCGGGAGGCTGGGAGGTTTGGGCAGTCGCAGGCGCAGGAGCGGCGGCGGCCGGCGGCGCGGATTGTGTCGCCACCGGCGATGGGGCGGCCTCGGGCAACGGAGCGTTGTTGGGGTCCTTCGTCGGGAGCGGCATGTCGACTGGCTTCGGCGGTCCGCTGCGTGGGACGTAGCCGACCTGCGCGGCGTCGGTAATCTCCATCCGGTTCTTGATCACACTCGAGCTGTAGCTGTCGGAGCTGAACATCGCCGCGGCGGTGATCGGCAGGAGCAGGATGAGAAAGGTGATGACCTTGCCGGCTCCGCGCTTGAAGAAGGCGTGACCGCATTCCGCCGCCGAGCAGCATGCGGCGTCCGCAGGGAGAAACAGGAACGTGAGGGCCATGAGCCCCATGACAATGCCGGCGGCGATGGCGCCGTAACGGAATTCGCGGGTCAGCAGGGCATTCATGCGGCCCGAGATGGCGAAGGTGAGGAGGATGGCGCTCCAGGTGGCGAGAGTGGCGCAGGGGAGCCAGCGGCGAAAGGCAGCGTTCATAAGCGTGGGTGGAGGATAGCGGAGATTTGGACGAAAGACAAAACGGAATGCGAATCAGTAGAAGAACGGGGCGATGCGCCAGCAGACGAGGCCGATGAGGATGAAGAGGCCAATGGCCATGACGATCACGGCGCGCTTCTTGAAAATGAGGCTGTAGAGCCAGAAGAGCTTGAAGTCAAAGAGGGGGCCGAAGACGAGGGCCGCTAGCTTGGCTGCGAAGGGAAAGGTCCGGAAGGTGGCCATGATGAAGGCATCGGTGGTGCTGCAAATCGAGAGCAGCGAGCGCAGGATCATCAGGGAGGCAATGGCGACCGGCGTGTTCGTGGCATACGGCAGGATGAACTCCTGCTTCACGACCGTATTGAACGTGGCCGCGACCACCGCGCCGAGGATCAGGAAAAACGTGACGTCGAGGAAATCCGCCGTAGCCGACTGGATGGCGAGGAGTATTTTTTGCCCGAAGCTGGCCGATTGCACGATGCCGGCGAAATCCACGGTTTCCGCGGGCGGCGCGGCGGCCACGCTGAGACCGGCGCGTCTCCGCCCGGCGGTTTCGTTGCTCACGGTGGTGCCGGCGCGCAGGATGGCGGAGGCGGGCAATTTGTGGACGATGAATCCGACGAGGATCGAAACGCCGAAGCCGAAGCAGAGCCGCATGATGGTCATCTCGGCCGCGCTTTGGCCCTTGAAAGCGGCGTAGGTGCTCAGGGCCACGATGGGGCTGACGATGGGCGTGGACAACATGTAGGTCACCGCGCTGGAAAGCGGCAGGCCCTTCTTGATGAAGCGCCGGATGATGACGACGCTGCCGCACTCGCACATCGGAAAGAGCATCCCCAGCCCGCCGCAGATGAGGATGGACGCCGCGCTGTTCTTCGGCAGCAGGCGCGACATGCGCTCGGAGGAGACGAAAACATCGACGAAACCGGAGATCAGCGAACCGAGAAGGAGGAAGGGAGCGCCTTCGAACAGAATGCTCAGGAAGGTGAAGGCGAAATCTTGGATGGGCATGTGGGAAGGAGAATCGGCGCGGGGGGCGGATTCTTGGGAAAAGAGTGCGCTACGCTGAACGGGGCGCAGCACGGATGCAAGCGCGCCACGCGTCGAAGATGCGGCGCAAGGCGCGTCCGCCTTCGAAAACGCGAGGGCCGGGCTGGAGCAGGAGGGCGGAATCGACGGCGTGAATCTGACCAACTTTTAATGCCCGAATCGCCGCGAACCCAGGCCGCGCGCGAATCGCGCCGATGTCGACGGGTTTGCCGCACCAGCTTGCCACGATGATGTCGGGATCGGCGGCGATCACTTCCTCGATGGCGACGGCGCGATCGCGCGAGGCCGGCCCGCGGCGCGCGGCGAAGACATCCACTCCGCCGCAAAGCTCGATGAGTTCGCCGACCCAGCCGATGGCGCTGATCATTGGATCGGGCCATTCCTCGAAATAGACGCGCGGCGCGGGTCCCGCACTGGTGCGCAGCGTTGTGAGGTCGCGGAGGAAATCCGTCGCGAGGTCGTCCGCCGCGGCGGCCCGGCCGATGGCACCACCGATGAGCCGGATGGCGCCGGCGATTTCGTCGAGCGTGCGCTGATTCGTGGCCAGGACGTTCATGCCGGCGCGAACGAGTTCGGCGGCGATGTTCGCCTGCACATCCGAGAACGTAATGACCAGGCTGGGACGCAGCGCGGCGATCCGAGCCACGCCGGCTGTCGAGAAACCGCCGATCACGGGGCGGGGTGGCAGGCCTTCCTGCGAGGCGAACGCGCTCACCGCGGCGACATCGTCCCAAGCGCCGAGCCGTGCACAGATATCCGCGGCTTCCGCGCTCAGGCAGACGATCCTATCCGCCGTAGGATTGCTCCACGCGTTTGGCCACGTCCATGTAGCCGTAGTCAGACTCGTAAATCTGCTTCATGCAGTTCAGCGATTCTTCCTTCTTGCCCATCTTTTCGTAAACCAGCCCGAGCTTGTAGAGGACTTCCTTCTTCGTCGCGTCCATGGCGGTGATTTCGCTGGCGCAATCCGTGAATTGCTTCACCGCGAGATCGAGCATGCCCTTTTCCGTGTAGCACTGGCCGAGCAGGTTCATCGCCTTGAGGCGCGCATTCGGGTTTTGCCGGGCGCGTTGCAATTCCTTGATCGCCTCGGTGAACATGCCGGCGTTCACGAGCTGTTCGCCCAGTTCGTAGGCCAGTTGCAGGTCGGTGGGGTTGCGCTCCACGCGCTTGCGCGCGTCGGCGATCATCAACTCCGCCTTCTGCTGCTTGAGATTCTTGAGTTCCTCGCGGTAGGCGGGCACTTCGTCGTGCTCCTCGCCGGACGCCTCGACCTGGGCCAGCCACTCCTCGATGTTCTTCGCGGAAAGATCGATCTTGCGCAGTTGCAGATCGGAGAGCTTGCGCACCACGGCGGGGTCGGCGCCGCCGAGGAGTTCGTTGGTATGGTGAAAGTAATAGTAGGCGCCGTCGAGGTTCTCCACCGTCGGCTCGATTTCAAAGCGGTCTTCCCAGAGCTTGGCGATGCGCCGGGTCATGTCGACGTTTGTATTGGCGGCCTCCCACTCCGGAGTGAGCTCCGCGAGTTGCTGGTCGATCATGTCGGCGCTTTTCACGACGCGGCTCTTCTGCTCGAGCGAGACCGCCTCGTCCTTGTCCTTCATCAGGTCGCGGTAGCTCTTGGCCTCGGTCCAGCCGCCGGATTTCATCGAGTGCGTGGCCGCGGCGTCCTTGCTGCGTTTCACCGCCACGAGATCCGCGGGATTGGCTTCGGCGATTTTGCCGTAGAGTTCCACCGCTTTGTCCGCGTCGCCCATGGTGAGGTAATACTCGCCCAACTCGTGCATCGTCTTGGTGTCGGCGGGATTGGCCTCGATGATGGTCTCGAGCGCGAAGGCTGCCACCTCCGGATAGCCCGCCGCCTTGGCCGCTTCCTTGAGCAGATGATTGATCTGCGAATTGGTGGGATCGCTTTCCAAATTCTTTTCCGCGAGTTCCATGGCGGCGACCGGGTCCTTCTTGATCATACCGGCGCCTTTGAGCGACGCCGTCGAGAGGCCGGAGAGAAAGCTCTTCTTCCCTTTGGTGGCGATGATCTCGACTTTGCGTAATCGTTTGCGCCCTTCGAAAAAGCCTGGAAATTCCTTCAAGATCGCCTGGATCAGCGAAATTGCGTAGCCGTAGTTTCGCAGTTCGACTGCATGAAGCGACTTGAGCCAGAGGGCACGCGCGTTATCGGAAAGCTCCTTTTCAGTCTGGATGGGCATAGATCGGGGTCGCGTAAACTAGCACCAGCCTGACAGAGTTGACAATGCCCCTTGCGTGAAATTGACGTTTGAAGCCCACAAACTTCCACGCGCGGCCCATAATTCTCGCGTTTCTCAGTGCAAAGGAGGGGTCAGCTTGTCGCTGTCGTCCTTGCGTTTCTCGACCTTTTTACCCGCCATTTCCTGGAGAGCCGCGAACTCTTTCTTGGAATTCTCCTTCAAATTGCCCGGACCGTGCTCAAAGAGCACGGTGAAAAAAAACGTCGAGCCCAGGAAGATGGCTGTCCAGAAGAGTGTGCGGATGAGACCCATAGCGGTGGTTCACTTCCCCTAACGCATACTTCGTGCCGGGGCAATGCACATTTCCTTATCCCTCTCCGGTCGGTTCATCGGCCTGGGCCGGCCGGTGCAGGTGTGTGAGGGTATAAACCGTGGCGTAGGAGAGTAGCGAGAAGGCGAAGAAGGTCACGCAAAACGCGCTCATCTGCGGGTAGCGCAGGAAATTCATCCGGGCGATGACATCCGCGGCGAGGCCGAACGGACGCGTCAGCACGTCCCAACTATTCCAACGCTCGAAGCGGCCCAGGTAAATGCCGAAGGAGGCGAGCATCAGCATCACGGCGACGAAACTCCAGCTCCACGTAGCGCCCCAGCGGCGCCGCACGACTTCCTGCATGAGGAACAGCGAGAGGTAGCCCAGGAGCAGCCCGGTCCAGGCGAAGGACATCATCATGATGAGGTCAAACCAGATGGGGATCGGGGGCCGGATGTCCAGATGGAGCAGGTCCGTGACGATGTAGGGCGCGTTCGGAAAAAAAAGGAACCACGAGCCCGCCCAGAGGGCCAGCCCGGGCCAGCGCGGGGGATGCGTCGAGTCGAGCCGGTAAAATCGCAACGCGAAAAGCAATGGCAGCCAGGCGAGGAAGAGGTTCCAGATGTAGAAAATCAATTGCGCCCTTTCTGCGAAATAGGTGCGCACCGCCAGCATGCAGAGGCTTAAGCCCGAGGCAAAGACGAGCGCGCCGACGGCCAGTCGGACACGGCCATCAGGAATCAAGCGGTGCTGCATGGGTCCCGACTTTCGACGATTTTTGCGGTTTTTCAATGCGGGAAAGGGTTTGCGGCCGGTTCGGCTGTGTGGGCTGCACGAGAGGCGCGATCATGAGTGTGGGGATGGTGTTGCCTGAATTGCGGCGAGCAGTCCAAGGAGCGGTGGTTTTCCAACCACCGACCCACCAACTGCGGCGGAGCCGCCAATCAATGCCCAAAGCTTGGCGGCTTCGCCGCATCGGGAGGTTCGGTGGTTGGAAAACCACCGCTCCTTGGACTGCTCGCCGCGCCGCATCACAACTCCGAACTACGTCATCCCCGCACTCATGATCACGGTCTTTCGTCGTTGCGTCCTGGGAATGACCGCGCGGGGGGATGCAAAAACTGATTACTGTCCCACCGATTACTGATTACTTGTCTCCGCCTCATGACCGATCACTTCGCCGCCCTCGACCAACCGCGCCGCCCCTGGCTCGATACCGAAGCGTTGAAGGAATGCTTTCATCGCGCCTCGGCCACCTGGCATCCCGACGTGCCGGGGAGCGGCGATGCCGCGCGATTTGCGGGGGCCAATGCGGCTTACAGCGTGCTGCGCGACCCCGCGTGGCGCCTGAGGCATCTGCTGGAATTGGAAGCCCCGGAAATGCTCAGCGGTGCATCGGAGATTCCTCCTGAGTTTGCCGAATTGTTCATGCGACTGGCGGAATTGCGGCAGGCATTGAACACCTTCCAGAAAAAGGAGAGCGCCGCCACCCAGGGGCTGGCGCGGGCACTTCTCATCGAGGAGCGCCAATCGATGCTCAAGCGGGTGATGACGCTCAAAACGGATCTCGATTCCTCCTACGAAGGGTCGCTCGCAGCCTTGCAGGCACTCGACGCCGAGTGGGAGCCGCGTGCCGCAGCCTGCATCGAGCGTCTCGCCGCCTTGCAGCAACGTCTCGCCTATCTTTCCAAATGGCGTGTCCAACTCAGTGAAGCTCTGTTTAAGCTCCAGTAACCAATTCGTATGTCCCTGATCGTCGGTATCGACCTCGGTACCACCAATTCCCTCATCGGCGCGATGGACGCCGGCTTTCCCGTGCTGCTGGCCGATGCGGACGGCGAACGGCTCACGCCCTCGGTGGTCCACTTTCCGGAAAGCGGCGAACCGCTCGTCGGGCGGCCCGCGGCCCGCATGCGGGCGCTGGATCCGAGTCATACGGTCTATTCGGTGAAGCGCTTCATCGGACGCCGTGTGGGGGAGGAGGCGGATGACGTTGCCTACCCGCTCACGGGGGCTCCGGGCACGCCGATGCGTGTGCGTGTGCGGGACCGCGAATATCTTCCCGAGCAAATCTCGTCGATCGTGCTCAAGAAGCTGCGAGCGGACGCCGCGCGAGCCCTCGAGACGGAGATCGTCCGTGCCGTCATCACCGTCCCCGCCTATTTCAATGACGCCCAGCGGCAGGCCACGAAGGCGGCGGGCGAACTCGCGGGCCTGACCGTCGAACGGATCGTCAATGAGCCCACGGCAGCCGCCCTGGCCTACGGCCTCGACAAACTTCACGACCGGGCCAGGATCGCGGTCTTCGATCTCGGGGGCGGCACTTTCGACATCTCGATTCTCGAATTGAACCAGGGCGTCTTCCAGGTGCTCTCGACCAATGGCAATACCCGCCTCGGCGGGGACGATATCGACGCGGCGCTGGTCGCCGCCTGCACCCTGCCGGTCCCGGATTGGCAGAAGCGAGACTTCGTGGCCGCGGCCAAGCATCGGCTCTCCACCGAGGAGGCTGTGGAGATTCCTCTTCCGTTCGCCACGGCGGGCGAAAGCCTCATCTACCGGCTCACGCGCGCCGAATTGGAGACGATCGCCCGGCCGACCGTGGAGAGGACCCGGTGGCATTGCCGCCGCGCCCTGGCCGACGCCAAGCTGGAGCCCGCGGACCTCGACGAAATCATCCTCGTCGGCGGCCAGACGCGCATGCCGCTGGTGCGAAGCCTCGTGGCCGAAGTCTTCGGCCGCGAGCCGAACACGAGCCAGAATCCCGACGAAGCCGTAGCCCTCGGCGCCACGATCCAGGCCGGCATCCTCAGCGGTGCGGTGCAGAATGTCGTCCTTCTCGATGTCACGCCGCTCTCTCTCGGCATCGAAACCTTTGGCGGTTTGATGAACGTGATCATCCCGCGCAACTCCACGATCCCGATCAAGGCGGGCGAAATGTTCACCAACGCGGTCTCGGGCCAGCAGGCCATGCTCATCAAGGTGCTCCAGGGTGAGCGCGAAATTGCGAAGGACAACTGGCCGCTTGGCGAATTCTCTCTCGATTTCGAGCGCGCGCCCAAGGGCCATGCCCGTGTCGGTGTGCAATTCGAGATCGACGCCAGCGGCATCCTTCATGTCCTCGCCCGCGATACCAAGACCGGCGTGGAGAAAGTGGTGCAGGTGAGCAGCGCGATCGATGTCTCCGACGAGGCGGTGGAAAAGATGCTCGAGGAATCGCTCGAGCACGCTTTCGAGGACATGAGCGGCCGGGTTTTTACCGAAGCGAAGCTCAAGTCCGACGAACTGCTGCCCGCGGTCCGTTCCGCGCTCGGCCGCGTGGGCAGCCGGCTCACCGCCGAAGAGCAGGCGCAGATCGCGGCGGCGGTCGCCGAAGTCGAAGCCGCCCTCGCCGCCGGCGAGCCGCACCGGCTCAAGCGGGCCAACGCCGCCCTGGATGAAGCCACGCAACGCCTCGCCACGATTCTCGTCGAGCAGGCGATGCGGACGAGGGGTTAGGTTCTCGTTCCCGAATCGTCTCGCGCTCCTCGTTCCCAAGCTCCGGCTTGGGAATGCCATTGGGAGCGAAGCTCTGCTTCGAAGGCGGGGGTATCTGCGGGTGGGCGATGGTGGGCAGTCGAAGTTACCAGTAGGTATAAGAAATCGACTCCCGCTTCTGCGGGCCCACCACTGTCCAGGCGACCACGAGTATTTCACCTTCGATCCTGAGCGATGCCGTATAGCAATCCTCACGGCATTGGTGGGGACTGATTTCCCGCCACGCTCCGTCGGTGGTTGGAGCCATGTCGAACAGCAGCACTGGTTTCTCCATGCCAAACCGCAAGTGCTCCAGTCGCAGAGCCTTTTCGACCATGGACCAACGGAATGTGTTGCGAAAGCTTGTCGAACGGCGACCGGGATCACCCGGCTGCCAGGTGCCCGTTTCCTCGAAGACAATAATTCCGGGCGCTGGTTCGGATACGGTAACAGCGCCCGTGCCGGTTCCATCCCATCTCGTGGCCGCTTCCGTGCGTGCCTGAAACCGGAGCGAATGCACCTGTCGCAACTGAGTGAATACTTTGCCGAGCGATGCCATTTCAGTAACATTAACCCAAAAAACCGCTCCCGGCAGTTGACAGAATGAACTTTTAGCCGATTCAGGACGCCGATCATGAAAAGTCTGTTTTGGAGTGTGGCATTTGTTTTCTCGTTGGTCTTCCTGGCTGCGGCGTACTACGTCACTAGCGAAAATGTGCGGACGGGAGTGGATGCACGCGCTCCCTGGGTTCACAGCTACCTGGGTCAATTTGTGCGGGATTCGAGCGAGTCGAAGAATACGACTTCGAAGCAGAACTCGGCAGAAGCCCCGGATACAGCCCCGCGATTTGTCGAGACGAACGTCACTCCGGTCGCATCGACGCCGGTTCCGGCCGCGCCTCCGGAACCCGAGGTGTTTGATTTGAACAAGCTGGCAAAGAATCCGGCGGCGTGGCCGGCGAAGATCATGATCAACAAGCCGACGGATTTTCCCGCGGTGGTCAACGGGCGGAAGGCCGGGATGATTCACGTGCCGGCGGGCACCGAGGTGAAACTGGCCCGGATCAGCGACGGGAAACTGGGGGTCGAATACCAGGGTGGAGGCGCCTGGCTGCTCGTGGAGGAAACGGACCTGGTGGCGCGGACGATGAAGAAGCGAAACTAATCGAAAGCGGAACCGGCTTGACCGGCTCTAAGATTCGGTGCTCAATCGCCGTCCTAAGGTTCGAAGGTTACTCCCACACTCCATCTATGATTAGGATTTCGATGTTACTGCTCGTCTCGTTTGCGGCTTGCGCCATGGGTCAGATGAGCGTGCTCACCACTCCCGTCGGAAGCTTTCCGGCGCTGAGTGTTCAGCCCACGGTCGGCACGCAGCAGCGGCCACTGAAGGGGTCTGACTTTCGCAAGACCATGACGATCAGCCCCAGGCTGACGATCGAGGGCGGCAGCCGTCTAGTGCCCATCCCGGCGGCGGAGGCGATCATGATCATCGTGACCATGGACACGCAGGCGAAGTACAAGAACAACACCGAGGTCTATCATGTGCTGACCGCGGAAACGATTCCGATTCCAGCGGCGCAAATGGGCGAACGGCGCTCGTTCACGTTCGCGGAATCCACGGTGACTTACGACGCTTATCGCGACAATTCGAACGTGGGCGGCGAAACCTATAAGTACTACGTCTTCGCCCTGCGCGACCCGGCTTCGAAAGAGATCATCGACTTCAAGTCGAACAACCCTCCGCTCATGACCGAGGTCAAGGCGCATCCGGAGAAACGTGCCGAATTGCTGGGACTCGCCAAGGGCGCGAAATTTCCGATCTTCAAATAGGAGAGGTGACGGGAAGGCCGGGGTTTGTTCATCTGGGCTGATGCCCCAAGTCCTTTCCTCTTCCTTTGACGCGCTGCCCTACCGCCACGGGGCGATTCCCGCGACGCATCCCGCGCGGCTCGGCGCGATCGCGCGCCTGCTCGGGCGCAAGGCGGCCCCGCCGGATCGGTGCCGTGTGCTGGAGTTGGGCTGCGGCGAAGGGCTCAACCTGCTGCCGCTCGCCGAGCGTTTTCCGGCGTCGCAATTCACCGGAGTGGATTTTTCCCCGGAGCAGATCGGCGTGGGCGAGGAGGCGCGGGTCGCGGCGAATCTCGGCAATGCCCGGCTGATTTGTGGCGATCTGCGCGCGTTTGAGCCCGAAGCGGGGGCCTTCGATTACGTGATCGCGCATGGGGTGTATTCGTGGGTTTCGGACGAGGTGAAGGAGCGCTTGCTCGCCATTTGCTCCCGCGCCCTGGCGCCCGATGGCGTCGCCTACGTGAGCTACAATGTGCATCCCGGTTGGGGCCTGCTCGGCAGCCTGCGGGCAATTCTGCGCACCGAACTGGCCGGCACAGCGGACCCCCGGGCGCATGCGCGGCGCCTGTTGCCGGCGCTCCAGCGCGCGCTGGCGGGGCAGGACACGCCTTATGCCAGGCTCATGGGCGAGACGCTGGCCGGGATGCAAGCGAAGCCCGAGGCGCTCCTCTTTCATGATGAACTCGAGGTCGTCAATGATCCGGTGACCTTCGTCGATTTCACCGCGCACGCCGGCGCGCACGGCCTGCACTACCTTGCCGAGGCGGATTTTGCTTCGCTGCCGCTGGAGCATCTGCCCCCGGTGGCGCAGACGGAACTCGCGGGACTGGGGGTCGACTTTCTCCGCGGCCAGCAATTGCTCGACCTGCTCGGCAACCGGCAGTTCCGGGCCAGCCTGCTCACGCGTTCCCCGTCCACCCAGCCGCCCACGTCTCCATCCGCGCTGGACGTCTCGGTGATCGCGGAGTGCGCCGTGGGGCTGTATCTGCGCGCCACGGACGCCCAGTTCGACCTCAAATCCGCGGCTCCATTGCGCCTTCTGGGCCGGCACAATTTCGTGCTTTCCATCGAGAAGCCCGCGCAACGCGCGTTCTTCCTCGCGCTCTGCGAAGTCTTTCCGCGCCGCATTGCCTTCGTCCAGGCCATCGCTCGCGCCATGGAATTATTGCAGCAACACGGTCTTCCTTCCGCGGTGGATTCCGCCCAGTTGGCGGTGGGACTCGTCAAGCTCTTCACGATCGATCAATGCGATCTGCTGCTGGCGGGCGGAGGCGAATGGCTGCGTCCGCCCGGCGCGGTCGCGGCTATGGCCAGCCCGCTCATGCGCCACCAGGCGCGCACTGGTCTGCATGTCACGAATCGCTGGCACGAAGTCATGGAGCTGACCGAGGAGGATCGGCGCTGGGTGGCGGGGGAGGCGCATTCCGTGCTGGAGGCGGATTTGGTGCGGTCGGGCCTGGCGGTGTGAGGCGAGGGGGCGCGTGATTCAATGCAACATCGGCAACGGATTCGGCTCCCGGATCAGCTCCGCATCCACGTCGAGAAAGTAATCCAGCCGCCGCTGGGTCGCGGCCTCATCGATGTGCCGGGCCATGATCAGGTACGTCGCATAATGGTTCCCTTCGCTCTCCACGAGGCTCGCATAGAAATCCGCCAGCCCGGCATCCAGATCGCGCACGCCCTCGGCCAGGATCTGGAACTTCTCGCAGCTCCTCCCTTCGACCAGCGCCAGCACCACCAGGTGGTCGATGACCTGCTCCTTCCGGCCCTTGCGCACCTGCTGCATCATCCCGCTGATCCACGGGCTGCGCTGGGGATTGGTGAACGGGATTCCGCGCTCGCGCAACAACCTCAATACGAGCTCAAAATGTTGCAGCTCCTCGATTGCGATCGCATTCAGTTCGCTCACGCGGTCGTGTAACTCGACATACTTTTCGAGATTGAGTGCGGAGGATGCGGCCTTGCGCTCGAGGTGGGCGTGGTCGACCAGCACCGGCCCGAGATTCTTGCGAATCTTGGCCAGCCAGGAGTCGGGAAGGTTTTCGCGCCAGAGCAGCATGGACCTTCCATGCCGTGCGGCGCGCAATCGCGCAAGCGGTTCCGTATGCCGCCGTTAATGCAGCTTGCCGTAAAGGAACATGACGATGATCGCGCCGATAATGGACATGATAAAGCCCGCCGGATGAAACATGGCGCCATCCGCCGGCTTGTTAAATATCCGGGCAATCAAACCGCCGACGATCGAGCCGACGATGCCGATGATCGCCGTCATCCAGAAACCGAAATGTTGGGCGCCGGGCATGATGGCGCGGGCGATGAGTCCAACGATGAAACCAATGATGATTGACCAGATAATGTGGAGCATAAGAGGTGGGAGTGGGTTGTGTCCGCGGATCCGATTCGGCCCGAGGCTAGACCGCAGGCCATCCGCCGTCCAGAATGGAACGCCGACACGAAGCTACGCCGAGCAGGATGATATGACCGTTTTGTCATATAAATCCGGTCCATTTCGAAGAAGGGGTGACTGCCGCATGGAGCGCATCGAATACGATGATGGTTGGGAACAGGTTTGCGCACAACCTGATGCTCCCCCAACCCGTCATTCTGAGCGAAACGAAGAACCTTTGATCTCTGCCTTTCCTCACCAGCGCCGCCGTCAGATGCCGGAAGAGATCAGAGCTTCTTCGTGCCTCAGAATGACGGGGAAGGGGCACGCGCCAGATTGCACCAGCGCCCTCGTGGCTGACAGAGTCGTCGTCCAGAATCCTATCCACTCTCCACTCACCACCATCCACTTCCGCTACTTCCGGAACGACTTCGTAAAATCCTCCGTCTGGACCGCCGCGACTTTTTTCTCGTGTTTGGAGTTGGCGATCAGTTCGTTGAGCTTGCTCTCCCACGCCTTGCTATCCATCGGCAGATTCACGGTCTGGCCGATCAGTGAGGAGTAAAGGAGGACGTTGGCGAGTTCGACGGAACCCATGCCTTCGTAACCGGGAGCGATGAGGGGAGCACCGTCGAGGATCGCATCCACGAAGTTCTGCATCAGGACCGCGTGGGCGTTGGAGGTGGTCTCGAAGGGGATGTCCACATTCCACACTTCCGGCTTCGCGAAGCCGCTCTTCGCCGTCTTGCTGAACTCGATCATGTCGGCGTCGTTGCGGGTGAAGCTGAGCTTGTTGTTCTCGAGCACCACCTTGCCGCGGGTGCCGATGAGTTCGAAGCGGTTCGTGCCCGGTGCCTCGCCCGTGGAGGAGATGAAGACCCCCGTCGCGCCGTTGCCCCACTCCAGGTAGCATGTCACGCTGTCCTCGACTTCGATGTCGTGAAACTGTCCGAGCTGGCAGAAGCCGCGCACCTGGGATGGCAGACCGCAGAGCCACTGGAGCATGTCGAGCTGGTGCAGGCACTGGTTGAGGAGCACGCCGCCGCCTTCGCCCTTCCACGT
>Ga0105237_10003094_pt1 | contig 20043 bp, 14 predicted proteins | sample KBSC24metaG_FD_81520 | JGI IMG/M metagenome (GOLD analysis project Ga0105237, IMG submission 81520) | Corn rhizosphere microbial communities from Kellogg Biological Station, Michigan, USA - KBS C2-4 metaG | ecosystem: Host-associated > Plants > Roots > Rhizosphere > Soil | place: Michigan, USA... | reverse complement strand
TCTCGGCTTTGCCGTAAAAGAAATGCTCGGCGGTCTGGAATGGTGGAAGTACGACGGCTACGAAACGGAAAAAGGTCCTATATCATCAAATCCTCTTGTCTGTGGCTGCGAATAAACATATAGCCTTTGCTACCTGCAGCGCTTTCCCCGCGCTGTCAGGGGACGATGTGCTGCTGGCGACAGCCTTGACGGCCGCGGGCTACACGGTAGAGGCAGCTCCCTGGGATGACGAAAACATCGACTGGACAAGGTACAAGGCGGTGGTCATCCGCAGCACCTGGAACTACCATCTCCATCCATCGGCATTCCGGACCTGGCTACATTGGCTCAAAAAACAGGACCTTCGGATATTCAATCCCGTTGACATACTGGAATGGAATATGGACAAAGGCTACCTGGAACACCTGCAACAGCGGGACGTCCCGCTGCCACCGACCCAATTCCTGGACAAGGACAGCCGGCCGGACCTGGATAGCATCTTCCAAATCACAGGCTGGCGACGCGCGGTGATCAAACCCTGTATCTCCGCCACAGCCTATAACACATGGGTCACGGGGCCGGATACGGCAATAGCCGACAACCCACGGCTCCACGAGCTGCTGAGGACGGACAGGTACATGATCCAGGAATTCATGGAAGAAGTAGAGAAGGATGGGGAATACTCCCTGCTCTTCTTTGGTCAGCAATACAGCCACGCGGTGAAAAAGACAGCTAAGGCAGGGGATTTCAGAGTACAGGAAAGATACGGTGGTACCAGCCTCCCTACCCGGCCGGAAAGGGACATTATACGACAGGCAACGGCGATCCTCGACAAGGCAGTGCCTCTCTCCGGCCAGTCGGCGGGGGTCGAGTCCAGTCTGCTCTATGCACGCGTAGACGGCGTCATACGACAAGGCATCTTTACCTTGATGGAATTGGAGCTGGTAGAGCCCACGCTGTTCTTTGACCAGCACCCGCTGGCGGTAGAGCAGTTCGTCTATTTCTTCAACAGCTCCTTAACGGCGGCCTCGATCTGCTGATCATGACCGGCAGATAACACATCGGGCTCATTCCGTACGGGAATGTCGGGTTCCAGCTGGTGACCTTCCTCGAAATATCCTTCGGGTGTACGCCATCCTCCCATGGGCATACCAAAGACCAGTCCGGCATCGATCTGATCCTCCCACCATACAAAAGTACCGGTGCCGGGAACAGGCATACCAAGGGTCTTGCCCACATTCTTTAATTTATAGGCGGCGGGGAAAAGATGTGCGTCGGAATAATTGGCCTCACCGATGATGACAATGGAAGACTTTACCCACTTGTCATAGGGTTCGGAGCCTACATACTGTCCATGCGGGATAATATCGAAGTATTTCTTACCATTGAGAAAATCCGACAGCTGCTCGTGAATATTACCTCCACCGTTGAATCGGGTGTCGATGATCAATGCCTCCTTCCCGATGTTACGACCCAACGCTTCTTCAAATACGGTGCGCATGCTTTCATCATCCATGGCCCGTACATGGATATATCCTATCTTACCCTTGGACAGGCTGTCCGTCTCCTTACGGCGGAGCCGCACCCAACGCTGATACAGGAGCTCGTTCTCCTCCCCTTTTGAAATGGGCTTCGTCGTCTCCTCCCAGCGGCTATTCGTAGCGGGATTATAAAGAGATAATAAAGTGAGCTTTCCCACCTTGCGATTCAACAGGCTATAATGATCCATGCTGTCGGTAATGGCTTCTCCATCTATTTTTTCCACGATGACACCGGGGACGATCTTAGAAGAGGATTTATCGAGCGGACCGCCGTCAACCACTTCCGATATCTTCAAACCCGAACTCTTGTATGTATAGTCGTAGAATACACCCAGCGAGGCAGTCTGGTCGCCACCGGGCTTCCTGTTGCCGTAATAATAGCAGCCCGTATGAGATACGTTGAGCTCGCCCAGCATTTCACTCAACATTTCCGCGAAATCATAGTCGTTATTGATATAGGGAAGGAACTTCTTATAAGCGGTGTAATAAAAATCCCAGTCCACGCCATTCATATTCACCACATAATATTTCTCTTTCATCTGGCGCCAGGCATGATCGAAGATATAGGCCTTCTCATCCGCATCTTTCAGCATCATCTCGCCATTGATGGCTACAGGCTCTGTCTTACCGCTCTCCGCATCTATTTTGGTGATACGGCCTTCGGCCAGCACAAAGATGGACTTACCATCCTCGGATAATTCCATACCGGCATAACGGGCGCCCAGCTTATAGAACAATTTAGTCTCCTTCGTACGCACCTCCGTCATCCACAGATCATAGCCTTTCTCGAACTGGGTAAGGTAATATAATTTCTCGCCGTCCTTGGACAGAAGCCAGTCAGAAGCATCAGAAGTATGCGTGGTGAGCTTGAGCTTCCTTTCCGTGAGGTTGTCCCAGTCTATCTTTATCTCTTTGGGAGAATCCTTTTTCTTGTCGGCGCTGTCCTTTTTATCATTTTTCTTGCCTTCCTTTTTTTCTTCCGCCTCCTTCTTATCCTTGTCTTTCTTTTCCTCTTGTTCCTTCAAAAGGGCCAGCTCCTCTTTTGAGAGCTTGAACCTGTCAAAAGCCTCTTTGGTAAAGAACATCCCAAATACATCCGCCGATGCGGGATAGCCTGCCTGCTGACGGGTGCCATTCCTGTCGGAACCCCAGATAAACATCTTTCCACCCATGCACCATTTAGGTCCGAAATCATCATAACCGCTAAGGGTCAGATCCATGACGGGGGATTTGCCATCGGCAGCTACAAGCCCTACTTCGGGCGCCATCACCCGCTCAGGCGCGCCAAACATTACCAGGAACCATTTTCCATCGGGCGACCATTGATAATATTGGTCCCCGTCGGCATAAGAGTAGTTCTTATCAGCAGGAAGTATCGTCCTGGACTGCTTGCTGGCGAGGTTGACCACCTTGAGCGTCACACGATCCTCCAGGTAAGCCACTTCTTTTCCGTCCGGTGACCAGGCGGGTTGGAACTCTTCCGCTGGCGTTGCGATGACGGGCTCTTCCTTCAATACGGTGGATGCATAAAAATAAGGTTCTTCCTTACGGATAATGGATACCTTATAAATATTCCAGTTGCTGTTCTTCTCCGCGGCATATACGAGGCTGCGTCCATCGGGGCTAAAGCTGACGCTGCGCTCCTGCCAGGGTGTATTGGTGATCCGCTTGGTAATACCCCCTGTAACGCTGGTAACAAATATTTCACCTCTAAATACAAAAGCTATCTCCTTTCCATTGGGCGATAATTTCATTTCCGTCAGCCCGCCATTGACAGGCAGCACTTTGTCAAGCACATACCGGCCATCCTCTGCAATCCTGACAGACACTTTCTGCGCCTGGCCGGAAGGCTTTTGCGTATATATCTCGCCGTCAAACCCAAAACAAAGCGTATTATCATTCGCCCGGGATAAAAATCGCACGGGATGCTTGCTATAATGTGTCAGGGCGGTGGAAGAAGAGGGGTTCTGCAGGGAAGATTTATAAACGTTGAAGCTGCCGTCCTGCTCGCTGAGATAATAAAAGTCATTGCCATTGGCGTCCCACACGGGATTACGATCCTCCCCTTTGAATTGTGTCAGGCGGGTGTATTTCCCCGACTTCATATCATATACCCAAATGTCCCTGGTAATGGAGGAAGTATGGTGCTTGCGCCATTCGCTCTCATATCCTTTTTGATCGTCATACAACAGCTTGTCGCCGCCGGCATTGACGGTGGCCTCCTGAGCGGATATGGGCAATAGCTGGCTCACTTTGCCTCCTGCGACAGGTACGGTATACAGCTCGTTCATGACGCTGACAGGGAATTGTGCGTCGGTAACAAGGTCCTGCCGCTGAGCGGTAAAGATGACCTGCTTATCATCCGCCGTGAAGCTGGTAGGTTCCTCTCCACCCGAGTAAAAGGTCAGCCTCCGCGCTTCGCCACCGGCAGCCGGCATTACAAAGACGTCGAAATTGCCATAACGGTCTGATGCAAATGCAATGGATTTCCCATCGTGTGACCATACAGGAGCGAACTCATACGACTCGCTGATGGTCAGCGGCACGGCTGTACCACCCGCAGTGGGTACTTTATATATATCGCCTCTATAGCTGAAGAGAATGGTCTGACCATCGGGGGAGATAGCGGGATAACGCATCCACAAGGGGTTGTCCTGGCTAAATGCGGCCAGAAAGAAAAATCCGGCGGCTAGGGAAAGCAGTAATTTCTTCATATGATGAAAATAAGCATTTTTTGGCTTGGTCGTCATATCAAAATTTTGTTAAAGCCCCTGTCCCACAAGGGTTTCGGAGGGTGTACCCCTTGGTTGACATGATGGTTTTCGGAAAAACTAGTCTTGCACGCCCCTCCATCCCGTACTACTTTTACATTGTCAAACACAGAATTGCTTGCCGACCCGATCGAATCAAATTAAGTAAAAGATAAAAAAAGATAAGTTATGAAAAGCAATTATGTAGTAAAGACCCTGGCAGCAGTTGTAGTAGCCGTAGCATTCTTCGTAAGCAATCCCCTGGTATCTCTCGCTAATGACGGAACCAAAAAGGCCGGCCTCAAGGACGACCAGGTTTCTGTTCAGTATATAGGTTCTAACGACAACCAGGTTGTCTTCCGCGTAGATTTCGAAAACCCTACAGCCGAAAAATTCTGGCTGATCATCAAGAATGACGCTGGTGATGTAATATATCGCAAGCAGTTCAGCGATGCGCACTTTAGCAAAGCTATCTACGTTGTGAAGGAAGATACCGAGATCCGCCCCACTTTCATCATCCGTAACAGCAATAACGAGATCGTACGTCAGTTCGCCGTTAACAACGTTGTTACCGAGAACACAGTTGTGACAAAATTGCAATAAGCGTAGGATTAGGATTTAGACTGGATCAAGATATCTCAGAAGCCATAGATTCAATAGAGCGGGCCCCGGATAAAATCCGGGGTTTTTTTGTGCCCGGCCGGCATCGGCCGCAGGCCGGACCATATTGTCTTTCAGGCCGAAAACCGTTGCCCATCATGAAAGTTTCCATCCCAAAACAATCATTATCAGCAATTTGGAAGCGTCGGCCCGGTCTTAGGCATAATGAAATCCCTCAAAACATGGTTTGCATACCCATTGATCTATTTCTATTTTTGTATTGTCTAATAAGATTGCTTCTCCAGCAATGAAAATCCTCTCGATTGTCTGCGTCTTCCGATTCAAGCCTACCATTTAATCACAGACAAAAAAAATCAGTTATGAAAAACATTTTAAAAGCAATCTCTGCCGCAGCCCTCGTATTTATCATCTCCAACCCGATCGTCAGCCTGGCTAATGGCGGCAAGAACGACAAAGCCAAGCTCACTGACGAGCAGGTCACCGTTCAGTACGTAGGCATCAACGAAGATCACGTGGTATTCCACGTAGATTTCGAAAATCCCACTGGAGAAAAATTCTGGCTGATCATCCGCAACGACAACGGCGATGTAGTATATCGCAAACAGTTCAGCGGAAATCATTTCAGCAAGAATGTATATTTCGAGAATGAGCAGGCCGACATTCGTCCGACCTTCATCATCCGCAACGAGAATAACGAGATCGTACGTCAGTTCGCCATTACCCGCACGATCACTGAAAATACAGTTGTTACCAAATTGTAAAATAATCCTTCCCCCAAGCAAAAACCCTGCTTATGCAGGGTTTTTGTATTTTTGGGTATGGCTAAATACTGTCTCACATACGACGCAAAAGATGCATTAGGAGCAGGCCCTATGGACCTCAAGTTAGATATCGCAGATTTCCTGCTGGCGAATAAAGCCTTCAGCCTGGAGAACCCGGTGAACAGCACCATTCTCTTCGAGGACGGCAATATAAAACCAAGCCTCACTCACTGGCAGTCCATGCTGACCCGGAAGTTCCAGGAGGAGATGTATTACTATCTCTGCGTGATAGCTTCCAGCCGCGAAGGCGAGCACCTGGAGAGGAACGAAGGGGACATGGACCTCAACGACGACTTCCAGGAGGCGCTGGAAGACCTGGAGGATTAGTCCTTAGCCCGTATCCAGCGTGCCCCGTTGATACTATTGCTGCGATTGTCACAAGGGTCGTTAACCAGGGTCATGGTCAGAGTATCCGCAACAAACGCATAGGTATATACACCCGCCTGGTCAGGGCAAACATATTTCCCGTCGATGTCCTTTAGCGTAATGGTGTCCTTGCTGACCTTACAGAGGCTGCGCACTACTATCTCCCCCGAACCATCGGTAACAAAGGAAGAATCCCCCTTGATTTGAAGGGTCAATGTATCGTGCAATTCATCAATGTATAATTTCCATTTGGTGCCCTTTATGGACTGGGCATGCAGGCTGATCGCGCCGGCTAATGATAAGGCAATGGATAAGAATAGTGTTTTTCGCATATAGAATGATATTACCCTAAAAATAAGATTTCTATTCCAATCCCCGTAAATACCCCATCATGTCCTGCTGCAATCCCGCACCAACGGCTCCGAGCTTCCGGATATAATAGGCGCGAAGATCCTCCCACCGGTAGTACGGCCACTGGGTAGTAGCCACAGGCAGCACAGCCTCCCGCTCATTAAGCAGCACTTTTACCAGATACCCCCCGCTGCCCGTCCCTGCATACAGCACCCATTGTATATTGGCGCTGAGGGGAATGACAATTCCCGCACTCCAATGGTCGTGGTATTTATAGATGGACGTTACAGGCGTGCTGGCCTCACGTATACCCAGGAGCGCCGCCAAAGGAGCGATAGCTTCCGCATGGGTGAAACGCAGGACCGCATCCTTTCCATCGGGCTTGTTGACAGCCCTATCCATGCTATTGATAAGATCCGCCAGCAGCGGTGCAGCCACCTTCACCTGTATGCCTACGCTGTCGAACCCAGGCCCTTTCTCCAAAAAGTCGGCAGCCCCATTCCTGAACTCCATCCATTCCAGGTCGTCCCGGTCAAATGCAACACCCAGGCCTTCGCTGTCCCCGGGGAATCCGGCATTACGGACCTCTCCGCTCATAGACCATGCAATGGAGTATAGGTCATACAGTTCGTCGGCGAAGGCAGCCCCTTTGGACGGCCCCGTCTTGCCCTCAGCGGTCTTCATCAGCTCTTTTACGTAGGCAGGGGTAAAGACCCGCCCGCATATGCGCCGGGCCGTTGCCAGGGTCCTGCTGTCCTTGTCCAGACTGTCCATGCACTTTTTGATAAGACCGCCTTTTTTGTAATGCGTATAGGCGGGGGAGAGATCGTAAAACCGCAGTGTGGTATCTGCTGAATCTGGAGCGCGCTCATATCTCTTTTCTCCCTTGTAGTCAGCAAGTCCTTTGAGAAAAGCTTCGGCGCTCTGCTGCGTACGCACCTTCCAGGTAGTCACGACCTCGACGCCTCTTCCGGAAAACACACTCTTATAAGTGTACCACATCCTTTCTCCAATGGCCTCCTGCTCTTCCTGTCCCAGCAGCGTGATATTTTCATAGTTGCCCTTACTCGCGGTCTGCAGACGCTGCGCAATGGCCTTTATCTTCTTCCCGATGGCAGTGAGCGCATTGCTTTTTTCAGCGGCTTGTAATGCCTCCAATACCTGCAGGTCTGCCCCCGCCTTGGTCAGAAATCTCGCCCCATGCCGGCCAACGTAATTGATGAATACGGGCTGATAGCCGGCCGGGGGAGATGCGTATGCCTCATGCGAGGGTCCTCCATAAGGGGTCTTAGTCCCTAAATAGGTCTGAGCAAAGACGTGCTTTTGCATCAGCAGGCAGACGAATAAAAAGCTGAATTTTCTCATGGATGGTCTAGTTCTTATTAAGACTTGTAGTAAAATGCCGGTTGCCTGTCCTGTCGGTGGGATAAGCGCCCATATCCACATTGGGATCCAGTGTCGTTGCGCCAAAATCACCTCCCTGCGGCACTGTCCTCTGCGCTTTGAAAGAGGTAGTTCCCTTTTGATAAGCCGCGCTGCTCGTCAATATACCAAAATCATAACCTGCCGCGGTGACGATGCCTAAAGGCATATTGGCCGCGCTGATGGGGAAGGTCCTGGTGGCGTAATCATATTGGTCTACATCATAAATCGAAAAGCGCGGATTATTATCCTTTGGCGAGGCGCTCATGATATCGTGGTCCTGCTTGGTGCCCACGCCATCCGCTGAATAGAACTGATTTATCAGCGACTGGGCTTCACCGTAAAAGAATTGATTATTGTACGTCGTGTTCACCACGTCGGCATCGGGTGTCACCCGCATGCCGAACCTGCAGTTGATAATGATGTTGTTGTAGATCTTGCCCTGTGCGCCTTTCTCGTAGTCGATGGAGCCTCCGCGCCCGGACTTCAGCTGACGGAATCCTCCGTTGAGCATTGTATTATTGTAGAGATAAGTCTTGTTCTGTACGGCCCCGCCACCGCTGTTGGAGACTTTGAAGGCATTCGTAGCCGACCCGATGACAAGGTTGTATCCTACATCACCCACTACGCCGTTCTTGAGGTTCACTGCCTCACCACCGGTGGTGCCACAATCCTCGAACGTATTGCGCATGATGCTGACATGTCCATGCAATATACGCATGCCATCGTCCTTTGTACCATAGAACCAGGAATCCTCAATGATGACGTTGCCATTGATATTCGTATAGGACAAACTGTTACGCGGGTCGCCCGATGCAAATACATTGGGGTCGGCGGCATCACCTGCCGGACCGCCGGCAAACTCCACATGGGTCCATTTGATGATGAGGTCGCCGCTGGTCTCCCCGCACTGTATACCACCCCAATATCCTTTACCGCGGTTGGCCGTATCACGCTGGGAGTCGGATACGGTGATATAGTTGTTATCTGCCTCTGTGCCCAGGCTGACAAAAGTACCGTTGCAGGTGATCTGAGGGCTCGTTTCCGTCTTCAGCCCGTCACCGATGGCTATCAGCGTGGAGCCAGGCTGCATCAGCAGGGTATCGCCGGCATTGATGGTAATGTCGGTGGAAAAATAATATGTCTTTCCGCTGAGGAGGGTTCCGGATACGGCGCCCGACAGCGTATCGGTAGTAATAGGATGGCTTGCTTCCACCTTCCTGGGGCTGACGAAGACATTCTCCGCCTTGTGACAGGCAGCCATGGAAAGTACGACGGCCGCCAGTATTCCAGGTATAATATGATGTTTCATTGTTGCTGCGTTTAAAAAATGATTACAATTTGAATTTTACGCCGAGCAGATAGTTGATCCCGTAAGTATCCTTACGCATAAATATATTCTTGCCGGCGTGCGGCACTTCCAGTTCCAGGGGTGTATTCAGGAGATTGTTGACCTTGGCATAAATGTACCAGCGATGGGCCACCCTCTTCTCCACGGAGAAATCCAACTGTTCGAAATCCTTCTGCCAGATGTCGTAGTTATAGTACTGGCTTACGGCATTGATCCTTCTGCTGGTATAGCCGAATGCTAACTGGGCGTTCAGTCCTAACTTATGATCGTCCTTGAACAGGAGCGAGAAATTGGCGATATGCCTGGATTGTCCCTGCAAAGGCCGTTTCTGTCCGATGTATTCGGCGGTGGTACCCCCTGACACGCGGTAGTCATGCTCTTTCGTCGTCGTGATGGAAGAGTTGGTGTACGTGTAGTTAGCCCGTATACCAAGCGACCGCCAGAATTTGGTAAGATCCAACTCGGCCCCGTAATTGGTGGCATTCCCAAAATTGGCAGGTACATAATAGGTCATATTGCTGTTGCCGGTGGCAGATTGCGGATCAGGCGCATTGGTGATGGAATATTCGATGGGGTTCTTCAGCCGCTTGTAAAACACACCCAGCAGCAGCTGGTCGAGGCCTTTTGGATAATATTCGTACCGGAGGTCGAGGTTGTCGGCGGTGGTACGTTTGAGGTAAGGATTGCCACGCTCCGTCTGACCCGTTTCAGGATTGTATAAGGTGTAAGGTATCACCTCGTAAAAGTTGGGACGGCTGATGGCAGAATAATACGAGAGACGCAGCGACTGTTTCCTGTCCAGCGAATATTTGATATTGCCGCTGGGCAGCACGTCATAATAATCTATTTTACCTGTCTTGCCGGCCACTTCATCGGAAACATTGCTTATCCAGTCCAATGTAGTGTGCTCATATCTTGCACCGCCGGTGATCAGCCAGGCTCCTGCTTCTATCTTGAGCATGCCATAGAAGGCGCCCACTTTCTCATTGGCGGTATAGTTCAGGGGACTTTGCGGCGAGCCCTGTGGGTTGGACACAATGAACGTATTCTTGCTGATGTCACCGTCATAGATCTGGCTGCCGGGGTCGAGGGTATAGTCGTCATAGCTGCTGGTCCTGTGCTTATCCCTATACATTCCTCCAATGGACCAGTCCACGCTGGCTTTTGCGAAACTGCTTTTATAAAGGAAATTCAGATAGCCGCTCTTGTCCTCGTCGGTGCTGCGGGTGAATTCCCTGCTGGACTGTTCCAGGTTGGTAGGCTCTTTTATCGTGTCTTTCGTGACAGGGTCCAGCTGCACGCCTGCATTGACCTTCAGCGTAGCTTCATCCGGCCTGTTCAATGTCGCCTTGGAATAAGCGGCAGTCCAGTCTACAAAAAAGGAGGAGCCGAGGGCATGTTGTCCTTTCAAGGTATAGTTGGATATCTGCTGGGTCTCATGCAGATCACGATAACTGTTCTCTATACGCCCCAGTCCGGGCCCTGTCCTGGCCAGCTCGAGGTTGGTGTCGGATGAGCTGCGGAATTCCTGGCGCATGAGGTTTACATACGCCCCATAGAAGCTGATGCTGTTATGTGCATCCAAATGATAATCCAGCCGCAGATGGGCGCCACTGCGCTCCTGCTGGGCGGAAATATTCCGCCGATCGACACTTGCCAGCTGGAGGCCTCCGTCAATCAGCTGATCGGGCTGTTGAAATACGATGGAGTGGATATTCCTGTATGTGTTCTGATAGCTGCCAGCTACCATGACGCCTAATTTATTGCCAAAAAGACGACCGCCCAGGAAAAGCCCCAGCACCTCTCCCATCGGATGACGGCTTGTGCCGTGACTAAAGGCGTTGTAGGGGAAATCATTCATGGTCGCCAGGTAGTCAGGTCCGTTGATCGCTCTGGGGCTGCGGGTCAAACTAGGTCCATTGTTGAATTTCATATAATCTTCGCTCCAAAGACGCTGGGCCATACCCGCTGCGGCAGTAGCGTTGACGGTAAACTTTGAAGGCGCATCTTTCATAACCATGTTGACGGCGCCCCCGATGGCATCCCCTTCCATATTTGGAGTAAGGGATTTGGTGACCTCGAGCCTGTCCAGCATGTCCGCCGGGAAGATATCCAGGGGTACATAACGATTCTTATTATCGGGGCTGGGTATTTTCACACCATTGACCAGGGTATAGATATATCTTTTCTCCATACCGCGTACGATGACATACTGGCCTTCGCCATTCGAGCTGCGCTCGATCGACACTCCGGACACACGCTGTGCCGAGTTGGCTACGGAGAGGTCGGGAGATATCTCGATGGCACGGGCGGAAAGAGAGTTCTGGACAATGTCAGCCCTTCTGTCGGCCATAATAGATGCCTTTTCGGAGCCCCTGTCACGGCCACCGTTGACCTGTATAGTCTCCAGCTCGGTCTGATGTCTTACCAGGTCTATCCGGATGGGTTTGCTCCCGTCCTGGAGAGTTATCTCTGCCTCATATTTATCATATCCCACGGCATCGACCTTTATCTTATAATCCCCTGCCCGAAGATTGCGAACAAGGAAGGTCCCATCCAGACCGGCCATCAGGTGTATCTTGCTCTTGACACCATTAGCATCCCTGCTTTCTATTTCTATGGTGGCACCCTGAAGAGGCTCCCCGGTGTGCTTGTCTATTACTCCCCCACGTAAGGAGGTCGTCTGACAACGAGCAGTTAGCCAGCCGCAGGACAGTAAAAGTAATAGAGAAAATACATACTTCATTTTAGTTAGTTTTTTTGCGACGCAAATGTGCAAAAGCCTCTCTTACCTGCGAAGATCCGGGGGTGAACAAATCGGCTACACCGTAACATGTCGCGTATACCAAGCGGCAACTCCGTGAACAAACAGTATTTAAACCATTGACTAGCAACATTATTTTTGAAACAGAAAACGCCATTACCAAATTGTTACGGCTACAAGGAGTGGACGAAAGCCGTCAGACTTTCGCCGTTATTGAGGGATAATTTCTTCTTCAGGCGATACCTGGATACCCGAAGGCTGTCCTGGGATATCCCAAGAAGAGTGGCGATGTCGCCGGAGGCGAGGTTTAATTTGATAAGGGACAGCAGGCGGAGGTCATTGCCCGTTAGATCTTCGCTATATGCCTTCAAATGATCGAAGAATTGCTGGTGCACCTGGCCAAAGGTCTCCCGGAACTCATTCCAGTACTGGTCGTGGTTGAAATTGAGGTTTATCTGCTGGATCAGCTGCTGCAGCTGCTTTTTCTGGTCGCGTTTGTCGTCCTTTACCAACACCCCCAGGCGGTCCCGCAGATTTTCCAGGAGCTGGTTCTTCTGGATGACGTGAAGGGTGCTGCTGGTGAGTCCCTTTCGCTTGACCTCCAACTCCCGTATCAGCTTATCTTCCTGCAGCTGACGATTTTGCAGCTCAGCCTGCATCAGTTCCCGTTGGGTCTCATATATCTGTCTGTCCCGCTCGCCCGTGAGACGTTCATTTCTGATCTTGAGACGCTGCCGGCTGATGACAACAGCGCTCAGCACTACCAGCAGGACGACGACGACGATGATAGCGGTGGTTGTAATGATGGTTATCTTACGGGCATTCTCGAGCTTGACGATCTCGTCATTCTTCTTATCGATGTCGAAGAGTACGCTCAAAAAGGCGGTCTGCCGATTGTTCTCCCTCGAATAGATGTCCAGGGTAGCCCGCCGGGAAAGCTCGAGGTAGTGGTAGGCGCTGTCTTCCTTGCCCAGGAGATGGTAGGCCTTACCCAGGTCCCTGTAGGCCGCCCCTTTTTCATACAGATCATTGGTCCGGGTGGCCAGGTCCAGGGCCTTGTTGGTCTGTATGATAGCCTCATTATAATGACCCGTCTTCCGGAGAATGTCCCCAAGGTTGTTGACGACCTCGATGCTGGCTACCTGCTCCCCTGACTGACCATAGAGCTGGAGCGCATTGGTAAAATAATAGCGGGAAGAGTCGAACTGCTCAAGGTCCTCGAAGATGCTGCCCATATTCTCATAGATCTTGGCCATCCCCTGCTTGTGAGCGATGCGCTGATATTGCTGAAGGGCCAGACGCTGGTAGAAAAATGCGCTGTCATACTTCTGCTGCTTTTCATACAGGTGCCCGATCTTGCCATACGTATTGGCCTGTCCTTCGGTGTTGCCGGCCCGGCTGTACAGGTCAAGGGCCTCGTCATACTGTTTGCGGGCCAGGGGCAGCTGTCGATTGTAATAATATAGTATCCCCATATCATCCAGATTGGCCGCTATCTGCTCCCGCTGGCCTGCCTCCCGGAATATCTTATCGGCCTGCAGATGAAAGTCCAGGGCCTGGGGATAGTTTCCCAGGTAATAACAGATCTGTCCCATCTGCTGGAGACAAATGGCGGTATTGGCCTGGTCCTTTTTGACAAGCGACTGGCTGTACATCTCTTTTAATAAAAGGAATGCACTGTCAGGGAATTGCTGACTTAGCCGCTGGGTATAGGCAAGCTCCGCCCGGTCATTTTCCTGTACCTGTGCCTCATCGGAAAAAGACAGAAAAAGAAGCAATCCCAGGGTCAGGCCCCGAAAGAATATATTATACAAATAGCTCATTTATAGAAGGAGTCACAAAGAAAAGGGATTAGTATTATGTAATTGTTAAGCAGTTTCACCGCCCCCTGCCCGCCGTTCGCCGGAAATTAGACGAAAATCACCGTCCCGCCGTTGCCCCTTCCTCTCCGACCCTCTATATTTACACCCATGAACAACGACAACCATACTAACCATGCCACACCGGTGCTGCAGGTCGACAGTCTCAACGTATACTATGGCAGCTTCCGAGCTGTCAACAACGTCAGCTTCGAAGTCAGACCCGGAGAAATATTTGGCCTTCTTGGTCCTAACGGAGCGGGTAAGACGAGTACGCTCAGCGCGGTAGAAGGCCTGCTAAAGCCGCAATCCGGCAATATCCATGTCGCGGGTTATTCCATCCGCGAACAGCCTTTGTATGCACGGGCAAATATGGGAGTACAGCTGCAGGCCACGAGCTTTCAGCCGGAGCTGACGATCACGGAGATCATCCAGCTCTATGCAGGTATATATGGAGTGGATCTGTCGAAAGAGCAAGTGGCCTCCATACTGGCCAATATCAAGCTGCAGGATGCCGCGAACAAAAAATATGGACAGCTGTCCGGCGGACAACAGCAACGTATATCCCTGGTCATCGCCACTATCCACGATCCGCAGCTGGTGTTGCTGGACGAGCCCACCACAGGTCTGGATCCGCAATCCCGCCGTCAGCTGTGGGTAAGAATAGAAGCTATGCGGGACAAGGGACACGGCATCCTGCTGACCACCCATTCTATGGAAGAGGCGGAAGCGGTCTGCGACCGGATAGCCATCATCGACCACGGCAGGATCATCGCTACAGATACACCGCAATCGCTCATCGACAGCAATCGTGAAAGGCCGGAAGTGATCCAGGCCTCGCGCAAAGGGAAGATCACGCTGGAAGACGTATTCATCGGGCTAACGGGAACGGAAGTCCGCTCATAAATCAACTACAACTCATCAACCATGACCACTACTATACCATCCGCAGCTTCTGTATTCGCCAAACTACTGCGCGCCGATCTGACCACCCTTTGGCGCAACCGCCGGGCATCCCTTCTCGTGGTGCTGGTACCTACGGTGATCCTCATCTCCTGGAAAGGTCTCGTACCAAGGTTTGGAGGTCCTTTTGTCCTCTCCAACTGTGTTACGGTAGGTCTTACAGCCATTGGACTGATGGGTTACTCTAACACATTGGCGCGTGACAGGGACAAAGGCATCTTTCAACGGCTGCGTGTTGCACCCGCACCAAAATGGACGATCATGACGAGCCGGCTGACGGTGCAATTGCTGATGATCCTTATTACAACGGCAGTGCTTTTTATCGTAGGCTATAAATTCGACGGCATTACCCTGACCCCGATGGGCTATATAGGCGGTCTGCTGATATCCATCGTATGCGGAGCGGTCTATCTCAGTCTGGGACAGGTCATCGTCGGACTGGTCAAAAATGTAGAAACGGTGAACGTGGTCACTCGTTTGGTATACTTCATTTTTATTATGGTAGGCATGTTCGGCGAATTAGGCATGCTGGGCGACCAGATGAAGAGCGCGGTACACTGGTCCCCCTATGGCACGGTCAAGCACATAGTATCAGCCGCCGTTGATCCCGCTACCTGGAACAAGGACAGCACGATGGCTCTTTTGGTCACGCTGGGCTATACGTTGGTGTTCACTACGCTGGGGGTGAAGTGGTTCCGCTGGAATACGCGCTAAATAGCGATCTTCCCGCCAACCCCATAATATCTTCCTCGCCTTTGATGGAAATATGTTGGGTTAAGTAAAATAAATAAAGGCGCCCCGGAAAGAGGACGCCTTGCTATTAATCAATTTTTAACAACTATCATTCGGAACGCAGGCTGCGCGCCGGATTGGCCAGGGCTGCACGAAGGGCCTGATAGCTGACAGTCACGAGCGCAATACCCATCGACAATACTGCCGCCAGCATAAATACCCACCATTGAATGGACACTCTGTAAGGATATGCCTGCAACCATTTGTGCATCGCCCACCAGGAAAGGGGTGCTGCAATAATAAAGGCAACCAGCACCAACTGCAAAAAATCCTTTGACAGCAGACTTACGATGCCGGTGACGGATGCGCCCAGCACTTTACGCACTCCAATCTCCTTCACCCTGTTCTCGGCCATATAGGTAGCCAGGCCAAAGAGTCCCAGACAGGAGATAAAAATGGTAAGACCCGCGAACAGAGCAGCCAGCGTGCCGGTGCGTTTTTCATCATCGAACTTCCGCGCATACTCGTCATCGATAAAATTATATTCAAAAGGGAACTCAGGATTGTACTTCTTAAAGATGGCTTCTGCTTTTTTCAAATTCTGAGAATTACTATTGGCATCGTTCAGTCGCATGGTCACGGTGCTGAACCATTGCATCTTCGCCCCTTCGATGACCATGGGGTGAGTGGGCTGATAGGGGTTTTCAAGAACAAAGTCCTTGATAACGCCCACTACATGCCAGTCGATATTATTGTCCTTAACGATCTTTCCCAACGGGTCCTTGAAACCCATGGCCTTCGCAGCAGACTCATTCAAAAGGACGCCGGTGCTGTCCGTAGGATAGTCCTTCAGGTTGAAATCCCGGCCCGCCGCCAGCTTCAGACCCGTCGTGGCAACCATTCCCTGGTCGGTGCAGAATCTGTCAAAGTCGGTCTTGTCGTCCGCCGCCTTGCCCTCCCATTGGAATCCCCAGCTGTCACTATAGCCCTCGGTCATGGGACTGCTGGTCCTGCACACATACACGGCCGCACCGGAAGACAACAATTCCCCTTTGATGAGGTCGTAGTTTTTCCCGATGTCGCCTGTCATGAAGTGATAGACCAGATTGGCCTTATTATAACCTGCCTCCCTGTCCCTGGCATGATCTATCTGCTGCTTGACGATGATGGTGCAGATGATCAGGATGATGGCAAAGCCGAATTGCAGCACAACCAGTACTTTCCGGGGTGTCACCAGCGCGTTCACGGCCCTGAACGTACCCTTGAGCACTTTCACCGGCTGGAAAGAAGAAAGGAAGAAGGCTGGATAGCTTCCTGCCAATAACCCTGTTACGACGACAAAAGCCAGCCCTGCAAGCCAGAACCAGGGGCTGCCGTATTGAAGGGTCAGCCTTTTATCCGTCAGCTGATTGAATCCGGATAGGCTCAGCTGTACGATGCCGATGGCAATGATGCCGGCAATAAGGGCCAGCAATATCGACTCCCCGATGAATTGACTTATAAGCAAACCTCGCCGCGCACCCACTACTTTTCGTATCCCCACCTCCTTGGCCCTTTTCTCGCTGCGGGCGGTGCTGAGGTTCATAAAATTGATACAGGCTATCAACAGGATAAAACCAGCAATGATCCCAAACAGACGCACATATTCTATCTTGCCACCTTCTTCCACTCCACCCTTGAAGCTGGAATAAAGCCGCCAGCGGCTGATAGGATAGAGGAAATTCTCCCAATGCTTCTCACTGCTGTCATAACGCAACTTCATGCCCTTCACCTTAGGCATCACGGATGCCAGGGTGGTGTGCTCTTTTAACAGCACATAGGTGCGGGTGGAGTTATTCCCCCAGCTGACATCATCATCGCCTATCTTGCGTAAATAGCTCCAGGGAATGAGGTATTTAAATTTGAAACGGCTATTGGTCGGAGGGTCTTTGGCCACTCCTGTCACCTTGAAATAATCCTTGTTGTCTATCCTGACGCTCTTGCTCATAGGGTTGTCGTTCCCAAAAAGACTCTTGGCAAGACTCTCAGTCAGTATGACGGAATAAGGCTCCATCAGGGCGGTATTGGCATCCCCCATTACCAGCGGGAAGGTGAATACCTGGAGGAATGTGCTGTCGACTGCATTACCGTTGGCCATGATCCGCTTGTCACCTACGCTAAAAAGATAGTTCGAGCTCCAGTTGACACGACAGGCATGCTCCACTTCGGGGAGATCCCTCTTGAGGGCGCTGGCCATGATCTTTGGGGTGGTATTCCAACAGTGCAGCTCACCGCTAAAGACGGCCTTGTTCCAGGCCTCATAGATCCGGTCCTTTTTCTCATGGAACTGCTCATAGCTCACTTCACTTTGTATCCACAGCAGGATCAGCATGGCGCTGGCCATTCCAATAGCCAGTCCGGTGATGTTGATAAGGGAAAAGCCCCTGTTCTTCCAAAGATTGCGAAAGGCGACTTTCAGATAGTTTTTAAGCATAATATTTAAGGTCTCTTTTTTTCATTGGATGTTGCATCCCTACCATCCTATACCATAATCCTCTCCATTGTTGCTGCTCCCACCCCAGAGGGACCCATGTTTCCAGTCAAACCAAATGGCATTTATCGGTCCGCTGGTGCGGTCTCCATAAGTAGTCGTATAGCCCATCTTCCTCAGATCGCTCCTCACCCAGGGCGGCGTAGTATTACCCAGCAGGATATGTCCGGGACGGGGGCGGCGGTCCTCCAGCTTCTCACCCCCCAGGCTCAGCCATAGTTGATCGGTATTGATATTTGCCGCCTCGGTAGCCTCCTGTACGGTCATGCCGAACTCCACGATATTGAGAAAGAATTGTAATAAATTCTGATCCTGTGTATCGCCGCCCTGTACGCCAAAACAGAGAAAGGGCTTGCCGTCCTTCATGGCAAGGCTTGGTGTCAACGTCACCCGGGGGCGCTTGTGCGGTTCCACCACATTGAAAGGATCGATGATGCTGTCCAGCACAAAGCTTTGCATCCGCTGGCTCATCCCTACTCCCGTATGACCCGCGATACAGGCGGGATTCCATCCCCCACTGGGTGTTATGGATATGACCCAGCCTTCCTGGTCGGCGGCCTCGATGGTGGTGGTGCCTCTCCACAGGCGGTCGTGGTATAACGTTTCATCTATCCCATTCGTTACAGTGCTGTGATCAAAAAGTAGCGCCGCCGCGCCATTCATCGACCCGCTGGTGCTGGGAGCGCTCCCCGGCAATCCTCCCTGTCCCATGGAAAAAGCCTTCCGCTGTTTCAAAAGGTCGGTGAAAGGATTGGTCCTCCCTTCGAAGGGATATGGGTCACCGGGCGCGATGTCCGGATTGTTCCTGTCAAAATTTATGAGCTGCGCGCGCTGTTTGGCATAGTCCTTACTCAGCAGCCCCTTCATCGGTTGATCCTTTGAAAATGCCGGATCGCCATAATAAAAATCCCTGTCGGCAAAGCTGAGGCTCATAGCCTGGTACAGGGTCTGGATATAGCGGGTGCTGTTATAGCCCATGGCCTTGAGATCAAAATTCTCCAGGATGTTCAGGCTTTGTAATAAGGAGGGTCCCTGTGACCATTGTTGCAGCTTATAGACCTCTATGCCCTTGTAGTTGGTATGAAGGGGCTCTTCTTCCAAGGGCTTCCATTTGGCCAGGTCGTCGAGCGTGATAAGGCCACCCTGCTCCTGGCAGCCGCGGACAAACTCTTTGGCGATGTCTCCTTTATAAAAACGCTCACAGGCAGCATAGATGGCTTCCCTGCGGCTCTTTTTGTGTTTCAGGGCGTCCTGTTCCGTCTCGACCATTTTGGTCAGGGTTTCCAGTAAATCCTTTTGGACAAAGACCTCTCCGGCCTCGGGCGCTTCTCTTTTCTCTCCGGGATGTGTAAGGAAGAGCGCCTTGCTATAAGGCCATTCCTTGAGTCTTTTTTTCTGCGACTCGAAGCTGTTGGCAGTCTGCGCCTCGATGGCATACCCTTTTGCCATCTCCATAGCGGGGGCGAGCACGTCTTTCAGACTCATGGTGCCATACTCGGCCAGCATGTAGCATAAGCCTCCGGGGGTACCGGGTGTTACCGCTGCCAGCGGTCCATATTCGGGAGGGAAGTTGAAACCTTTGCTTTTGAAGAAGGTGGACGTGGCCCCTGTAGGAGCATAGCCCAGGGCATTGATAGAAAGGACCTTCCCTGTTTTAGGATTGTAAATGATGGCCTGGGTCTCACCGCCCCAGCTAAGCACGTCCCACATGGTACATACGGCGCCCAGCATGGCGCAGGCCGCATCTATCGCATTGCCTCCTTTTTGAAAGATCTGCGCACCGGCCTCAGCAGCCAGGGGCTTACCCGTAACGGCCATCCAATGCGTACCATGCAAAGGAGGCTTTTGTGTCTGTTGAGCGGAAGCAAAAAAATGGCCCATGACAAGCGCCAGGAGGATGCAGCTATTTCTCATGTCTGGAGGAATTTTATGTGCGGGAGATGCGCATTCCCGGAAAATTAGCGCATCTCCCGCAAAACGCTAATCTCTGGCC
>Ga0105237_10003091_pt1 | contig 20052 bp, 17 predicted proteins | sample KBSC24metaG_FD_81520 | JGI IMG/M metagenome (GOLD analysis project Ga0105237, IMG submission 81520) | Corn rhizosphere microbial communities from Kellogg Biological Station, Michigan, USA - KBS C2-4 metaG | ecosystem: Host-associated > Plants > Roots > Rhizosphere > Soil | place: Michigan, USA... | reverse complement strand
GTTTGATGGATTCGGGATTGTTGGTGAAATTATCGCCGTTCACCCGTTTGCCCCACAGCGGCAGGGCGAAACCCAGCAATAGGATGGCTTCGATCACGACGACGCTGAACTCCAGGTGCGCCGAAGCCTTGCTTTGCACGCCGTGATAATCCGCCTTCGGATTGCGGGACTTGGAGAAACGCCACAGGGTGTAAACAAAATAGGTGGACCAGCCGATGAACAGCGCGGCCATGAACCAGTGGCAGGCCTCCAGCATCGCGTCGACGTAGACGCCGTGTTCAGAAGCGTTGGGGACCATCCCGAGAGCTTGATTGATCATATTACTTGAAATCGTCCCCTGCGGTCATTGGGGCAGAAGCTTCGACGTGTGGGGGGACCGGCGCATTGGCGCGCTTTGCGAGGTGAAAGATGAAGGTCCCGATGAAACCGAGCATGAGGGCGATAAATCCGAGCATGAGGAAGATCGCTCCATTGGCCGCGCCAGCCGTCTTGCTGCTGGGATCGCCCATGCAAGCCGCACAGGCGGAGGCAGTGGCCGGAACAAGGCTGCCCGCGACCACGGCGGCCGCGAGTATCAGGCGGGAAAAGCCGGCCATCTTCATAGAATCAACCTCCTCGATTTCTTGATGAAGTAGACACCGTAGATCGCCAATGCGACCGCAACGACCGCCGAAACAACGCCAAAGGCAAATCCAGCATCATTGGCGAAAGCCCACCACGCGCAGCCCGCCGCCAGCAAGGTGGCCAGCAGGATGAAGAAGATATGGAAGGCCTTCAGCGACATTTAATGATGATTGTGCAGGACACCGGCGATCTCGTCGGAACGGGCCAGCCAGGTGAGGAAGAAGAGGACGACCAGGAACGCGCCGGTGAAAAAGAGCACTTTCCAAATCATCTTCTTCTCATCCTTCAAGTGCATGAGGATGGCCGCCACCAGAATGGCATTGGCCGCCGCCGACAACAAAGTCACGGCGATCTTCGTGCCCATGTTTTCGAAAAAGAAGGAGATCCCCACGGTGAGGAATGTGAAGAGGAACTCAATGCCACCGATGATGACGTAGCTCTTCAGGTGCTTGTTGAAGGCCGCGACATCGCTCTCGGAGGGCGGTGCCTGGACAGCGGGTTCTTTGTGGTCGTCGCTCATGGTCAATTACAGCAGGTAGAAGATAGGGAAAACAAAGATCCAGACAAGGTCCACGAAGTGCCAGTAAAGGCCGACGACCTCAATGCGGTTCGCTTGCTGTTCCGGATTGCGGCGGTAAATTTTGTGACCGAAGAAGAAGAAATACGTGAACACCACGATACCGCCGAGCACGTGCAAGCCGTGCAGGCCGGTAATGAGGAAATAGGCCGAAAAATAAGCGCTGTGCTTCGGATAAAACGCGCTCCACCAGTCGACATCCTCGCCGTGGATGGTCGCGATTTTCTCGGTATGCCCCGGAAGGAAAAAGCTGGGGTGATCGAATTTCACATTCGTCGGATCGGCATTCACTTCATCCAGCGCCAGCTTGAATCCCGCCACCTTCACACCCGGGGCTTTGCGCAACGCCTCGGCGTCGCGAGGTGATTTCACTTCGATCTCGTAGAGATTTGCGTTTTCGCCACCTTCGGCTGGCTTCTTTTCGAGCCCACGACCCAGAAGAAAATCGTCGAACTTCTGTCGATCGGCCCCGGTGAGGTCGACCTCCACTTCATGCAAGTGTCCAGAAATCTCCGGACGCGGCGGCAGCCCCTTTTTCTTGAGTCCATCATTGTCGAGATACTGCTCGTACTGCGCCCACTTGTCCTTTTTGATGAACACGCCGAAGTGATCAAATTTTGCCGGGTATTCGTTACCCAACTTGATCCCTAGGAACAGCACGCCCAAGCCGATGGTGATGCCGAGATACATCTTGTGCCGCGCCCACTGGCGCATCTTCAGCGAAGCCCAGGCCAGAACGATCGTGATCGAGGAACTGACCAGGATGATCGTGTTGATCGTTCCAATCGGGACATTGAGCAAACCGTGCGGCCAGTATCCGTCGTCCGCGCCCATGCGAAGGAAGACGTAAGCGGAGAAGAGGCCGCCGAAGAGCATGACTTCCGACGCCAGGAAGAGCCAGATCGCCAGCTTGGCGTTGTAGAGGCCCGTATCCGGGCGTGCGGTGACTGTGTGTGGAATTTCCATGAACGGCAGCTAGTGAGCGGGAGCGGGCGTGGCGCCAATGGGCGCGGTGGTCGGGAGCTTCTCCGTCTTCGGAGGTTCGCTCTGGGGCGTGAAGTCCTTGTCGGCGCCGGGCACGCTGTACTCGTAAGGTCCACGGTAGACGACGATTTCCTTGGTGAAATTGCCGTGCGGCGGCGGAGTCGGCGTATCCCACTCCAGCGTCGTGGCATCCCACGGGTTGTCATTCGGCACTTTCCGTCCACGCCAGATGCTCCAGAAGAAGTTGAAGATGAAGATGAATTGCACCAGGCCGAGCAGGAAGGCTGACACCGACATGAAGGCGTTCCAGTGAAGGACGGGAGTAATGATCTGATTGTAGGAGACGCCGCCATCAAACCAGCGGCGGTGCACGCCGGCCATGCCCTGGATGAACATCGGGAAGAAGATTCCATTGATGAAGATCAGCGAGGTCCAGAAATGCGCCTTGCCCAGGAATTCATTCATCATCCGGCCGGTGGCCTTGGGGAACCAGTAGTAGACACCCGCGAAAATAGCGAAGATCGTTCCGGGCGCCACGACGTAGTGGAAGTGGCCGATCACGTAGTAAGTGTCGTGCAGGTAGAGATCCACCGCGTTGAACGCGAGCGGGATGCCCGTCAGACCACCGATGCCGAACATCGGCAGGAATGCCGTGGCGAAAAGCATCGGCGTCGTGAAGCGGATCGACCCACCCCAGAGCGAAAGGAGCAAGGCCGTGACCAGAATGACCGACGGAACCGAAATCATGACGGTCGTAGTCTGGAAGAATCCCGCGACCTTCGTTCCCATGCCCGTCATATACATGTGATGGGCCCAGACGACGAAGGAGAGAAAGCCGAGCACGAAGATGCCGCCGACCATCGCCTTATAGCCGTAAATCGGTTTGCGGGTATTGTTCGCGATGATTTCCGTGACCATGCCGATGCCCGGAAGAATCAGCACATACACTTCCGGGTGCGCGAGGAACCAGAAGAGATGCTGCCAGAGCACCGGACTTCCCCACCGGTCCAAACCGTGGGGTGACCGGCCACGATCAAGCCTGTCGGCATGAAGAAGCTGGTATCAAACGCGCGGTCCATGAGCTGCATGAAGCCCGCCGCCTCGAGCGGTGGGAAGGCGAGGAGCAAGAGGAAAGCCGTCACCAACTGCGTCCAGACGAAGAAGGGCAACCGCATCCAGGTCAGGCCGGGCGCGCGGAGCTGGATGGCCGTGGCGATGGTATTGATCGAGCCGAGCAGCGATCCGGTAATGTTGAAGACCATGCCCAGCAGCCAGATGGTCTGGCCGGTGAAGAAAGGTCCACCCGAGTCCGTGATCACCGAAAGGGGCGCATAGGAAGTCCAGCCGGATTTGGCGGCGCCGCCAGTGAAGAAGAAGCTGGACATCATGATCACGCAGCTCACGAAGAACGTCCAATAGCTCGCCATGTTGAGCTTCGGGAACGCCATGTCAGGCGCGCCCACTTGCAGCGGCATGACGAAGTTGCCGAACGCGGCCACCGCCACGGGAACGACTCCGAAGAACACCATGATCGTCCCATGCATGGCGCCAAAGGTGTTATACCCTTCGTTGGTCAGCACTCCCGGCACGCCGGATTCCGAGGACCTGAACACGTTCCCGCCGTGATTGAAAAACCACTGCAACATTCCGCCAAAGACGGGGATCGGCTGATCGTGGTAGGCCAGATTCCAGCGCATGATCATCATCAGGCAGAATCCCAGGAACAGGAACGCCAGGCCGGTGATGGCGTACTGGATTCCGATTACCTTGTGGTCCTGGGAAAAGATGTACTTTTCCCAGAAGGCGAGTTCGTGATGATCGTCGTGCCCATGACCATGGTCGTGGTCATGATGCTCGTGCGTAATTTCAGCGGTGGCCATAGTTGCGTGAGCGGTGGCGGATTACTTCTTCTCGGGAAATTTCTGGAGTTCGGCTTCCGTCCAGGGAGTGGTGCGACCCGCGAACTCCTTGCGGACTTCATCGATCATCGCCGGCGTGACTCCCTTTTCATCCTTATTGCCAAAGGAGTTGCGAACGTAGTTGATCACGTCGGCCAGCTTGTTGTCGTCGACGAGAATCGGGAATTGCGTCGGCAGCGGAGGCATCGGCACGGCATAGGTCATCTCCTTGACTTTGAGCGGTGGGTTTACGCCCTTCAAGGTCATGGCAATCATGCGGCGGGCTTCGCCGCCGGTATACTCCGTGCCCGCGAGCGGAGGGAAGACGCCGGGTAGTCCGAGTCCCGTCGGCTGGTGGCACGCGATGCAGGTCTGCATGTAAACCCCTTTGCCACGCTCAATGGAGGCTTTCAGGTCAAATTCTTCCGCCTTGGCGAGGGAGCCGAGGAGGGTCAGGGAGCAAAGGGTCAAAAGCGTCTTTTTCATACTAGGGAATGGTTTCTGTTTCGCGGAACCGGCGTTTACTTCCATGCGTCAAGTTCCGGCTGTGTCCAGGGGGTTTTGTGATCGAGGTATTTTTTGCGGGCTGCCGCCACCACGTCCGCCGATACGGCCGCCGGGGTGTTCTCAAAGGTCGAACGGACAAAGCTCATCACGGCGGCAATCTGCTCATCGTTCAGGACTGATTCCTGCGGGATCATCGGCACGACATACGTCTTTCCGTCGAGAGTGAACGGCGGGTTGTTCCCCTTCAGGATGATGGCCGCGAAACGCTCCGCCGGGCCGTTGACATACGGCGACTTGGTCAAGGGCGGGAACACACCCGGCAAGCCCATCCCGGTCACCTGGTGGCAGGCGATGCAGATGGTCATGTAGTGTTTCTTGCCGAGTTCGAGCTGTTCAGGAGATCCAACTGCAACCGTAGGCGCGCTTGGCGCAGCAGCCCCAGGCGGCACGGATGCCGCGGGACTCCCAGCCGCGGCAGGAGCAGATCCGCCCGCGGCCGGCGCCGCCTTGCCTCCACCTTCATCCGGCAAAGGTTCATCGGGGATTTGCAGCAATTGCTCTTCCGTCCAGGCAACCTTCTGGTCGGCAAATAGCTTCTTCGCCGCGACGACTTTCGCCTCGGAAATTTCCGGAGCGGTGTTGCCCCATTCCTGACGAACGTAGCTCGTCACGGCCGCGATCTTTTTGGGAGAGAGTTGCCCTTCCCAGGCAGCCATCGTTTGCCCCACATAGGTATTCTTTGTCCCGTGCACAGTGATTGGCCCCTGCGCGCCCTTGAGGACGATGGCGAGCATTCGCCTGTCGCTCCCCAAGACCCACTCGGATTTCGCGAGCGGAGGCACACTCCCCGGCAACCCCTGGCCAGAGAGTTGGTGGCACGATGCGCACTTATCCTGGAAGACCGTCTTGCCCTGTTGAGCGAGCGTCAGAGTGACCTCGGCGCCACCGGTTTCCGCCCCGGCTTTCTTGGGCAGCGGGAACAGCACCGCGGGAGAGCTTTCGTATTCGTTGTAGACGCTCCCGCTCAGGCCGCCATTGAAAATGCCGAAATAGACCCCCGCCCAGATGGTGGCGAGCGCGCACACGCTCGTCAGCCACAGGGGAATGGGCGTGACCTCAGCGGATGGCTCGGGCTTTTCGCGTTCGACGGCGGCGTGAACCTCGGTGATGTCCGCGGTCTCGTGATAATCGATGCGGTCTGAACCTTCGTTGGGCGTGCTCACTTGGCGGCTACCTCCTTGGAGGCGGTTTTGACTTCTTTCAAGGGATGACTCTTGTCCAGGGATTGCAGGTAGCCGACGAGGCTTATGGCCTCGGGCAACGGCACGATCTCGTACCCAGCCTCCACCGGCACATCGAGCGCATTGACGGACCGCTGGCCGCTGATTTTCTGCTTCTTAAAGAGATACCGGTAGGCCGGCATGTTCGACTCTTTCACGATGATCCGCGGGTCGTAGAGGTGCAGGAGTTGCCAGGCGGCATCCCGCTTCGCGGGCTTGTAGCCATTCAGTTCATTCGCGGCCTCATCACGCCACTTGGCGGAGCCGACGTTCGCCAGGTCCGGGCCGAGCCGGTTGCTGCCGAGCAACGGAGGTTGCTCATAGATGTAATCCCGCGCCACGGTGCGGCGCGTGCCCCAGCCGCGCTCGATATCAGAACCATTCTGCTCGTCGCGCACTTGCTGCGAGTGGCAGTAGACACAACCTTCGGAAACGTAGACCGCCCGCCCCCCTTTTGTGATCCCGGCGTTCTCGATGGGATAGATGTTCACGATTTTTCCTTCGTCCTCGTCAAACTGGGGCTGCAAACCGCCAATCTGCTTCTGCGGCACGATGATCAGGAAATAGGCCGAGAGGATGAACGAACCGATGATTCCGGCAAAAAGATAGGATGACCGTTTCATTTAATGATGGGGCTCCTCTCCGATCGGCGCGAACAGGGTCGGCTCGCCTCCCGGCTGGCCGATGCGCAGGAGCATGAGCAAAAAGTGGAGTGCGAAGATAAGCTGACCCACGGAAATGAAGATCCAGCCAACGATCCGGCCGATCAGGAAGAGTGAGTTGATCTCCATCGCCTGGGCGAAGGTATGGTCGGGATCGGCGAGGGTGAATCCGGTCGCAACGCCACCGATCAGCATGACCGCGACAAGAATGCCACCCCCGTAAGCCGAGCCCCAGAAATGCAGGCTGATCATGCCCGAGGACAACCATTCACACCCCACGAGGCGTGGCAGGATGTAGTAGATCGCCCCGAAGATCACCATGCTGTAGAAGGCATAGGTCACGAGGTGGAACTGGCCGTTTTGGAACTGCGTGAAGTGCACAATCTTGTCGACCGAGCGCAGGGACGCGAGGAGACCAATCACGCTGGAGAGCGCGAAGGCAATCGTCCCGTAGAAAGTGAATCGGATCGTCGGGCTGTGATACACCATGTGGTATTGACCCCGCATGGTCAGCACCAGGTTCGCGGTGACTGTGATGATCTGGATGAGGAGCAGGATGCTCGAGGCGATGCTCAGCGTGACGATCCAGGCCGGGACCGGACCACCGCTCAGGCGGACGGCGCCGGTCAAGCCAGTGAAGAGAATGAACGACCAGAAGCCGATCGTGGCCAGGCTGTAGCTATGCACCGAGCGGCTGATGACCTTCGGGATCAGGTAATAGGCGGCGGCGAGACCGATGGCCGTCAGCCAGATGTTTTGGAAATTCTGCGTCGCCCAGGCGGCCGCGAGACTTTGCACCACACCGGAAACGCCGGGCAGGACCCGGGAGGCGTGCGCCATGGCGAATGTCCACGGGAACCAGAAGAGCGCGGCGATAAGATACCAGACCGAGATGTAGGCCGGGGATTGGGAGCGGAAACCGAAGAGCAGCGCCCCCCAGAGCGCGACGAGCAAGTATCCAAGAAGCATGAGGGCCGCGGAACCTGTCGGGATCTCCAGGCCTTCCAGACCGGTGGTCTTGCCCGCCAGGATGCTGATGATCCCGTAGGTCAGGCCGACCTGCCAGAAGACGCCGCCCGTCACCAGGACCCCGGGCAATTTGATCTGCACCCGGCACAGCCGGGCCAGCAGCCAGATCGCCACCCCCATGCCGGAGAGGCTCGCCCATCCGAAGCTAATGACGTTGGTGTAAGCTGGCCAGACGCGGCCGTAGGTGAGGAACGGGATATCGGCCAGAAACTCCGGCTTGTAGAGCTGGATGGAGGCGATGAACCCGAGGAAGGTGGCGAGGAACAGCCAGAGGATGGCGTTGCCAAAGAAAAACAGGACTGGTCCCCGTGCGGAGGCGTCCACCGCGGCGCGTTCGGCAGCCGGGTAGTCGACCGAACGAGGAGCGGTCGTCGTCGGAGTGGGAGCGATGTCGGCGGCGGCGGTCATTTCGTGGGCGCGGAGTTGTCGGTCGGATTGGTGGGAGACGACTGGGCGGCGTTCTCAGGAGCGGCCGGCGCAGGCGTTGGTGCGGGTGCAGGCGCGGCAGGGGCAGGTTCCACAGGCTTCGCCGGGGCCGGGTCTGGCGAGGCGGGCACCGGTGCCGGGGCCGGAGCCGGGGCTGCTGCCGGCGGTGCGGCAGGTTCGACTGGCTTTACCGGAGCCGCTGGCGCCGGGGCGGGAGCAGCAGGGGCAGGAGCTGGTGCTGGTGCTGGTGCTGGGGCAGGAGGCGCGACAGGAGCCGGAGCCGGGACAGGAACTGCCGGAACTGGAGCGGGGATCGCCGGGGCCGGGGCCGGGGCCGGGGCCGGCGGCTGCGGGGCTGGCGCCACAGGCGCTGGGGCGGGAATGGGAGCAGCGGGAACCGGCAACACCGTGGGAGCTGGAGCCGGGGCCGTAGGAACAGGGGCCGGAGCGGCTGGAACCGGTGCGGCGGCGGGCACTGGTTGAGCGGAAGCCATCCCATTGAAGCGAATCGTTTCCGCTCCCTGTGGTGAGGACGGGAGGGCGGGAGCCGGAGGCTCAGTCGCCTTCGGGTCGATCACAGGCATCGGCATGATGGGGTCGATCTTCACCTGCGACGCCGCCGGCTTCTTGGCCCGCAGTTCCGCCACGACCAGTGGAATCGCATCGGCAACCCGCACGTGCACCATTTGCTTCGGCTTGTCGACCCAGCCACTGGTCGCGATCTTGTCCATCGCTTCCGTTTCCAACTGAACCCGGGCATCCAGGCGAGCCTGGGCGCGTTTCTGATCGACGGTTTGTTCGGCGGGCTTGTTCAAGGCGAGCACGCCCACGGTGACGATAATGACGCCGATGAACGCAGCTGCGCTGCCAATGAAAACCAGGAAACCGTTAACCGTGCGTGGAGAGTCGGACGCCATATCAGTTGGTCAATTTGAGCGAACCCAGGAGGCGCGGGTCACGCGTCGGGAAAAGGAATGACTGGCCGAGGTGTTTGAAAAACAACCATCCGAGGATGCCGCCAATGCCGACCAGCGAAGTGAGATCAAAGATGCTCGGTGAGAATCCCGTGCGATGAAGCTCGGGCAGCACAATGACGTACATGTCGAGGAGTTGCATCAACAGGACCCACCCGGCGACGTAGTTGATCAGTTTCGTCTTCTTGATGAATTGGAAGAGCAAAACCGGGAATGGCAGGAAGAATCGGCCAACCACGAGGAATTGGGAAAAATACCACCACGACTCCGTGTTCCGCAGGCGGAAATACGCCGTCTCTTCGGGAATGTTCGCGTACCAGATCAGCATGTACTGCGAGAAGCCGATGTAGGCCCAGAAGATCGTGAAGGCCAACATGAACTTGCCCATGATGTGGTAGTGCTCGTCGTTGACGACCTTGAGGTAACCGTTGCTTTTCAACGCCGTAACGATCAACACGAGGAGCGACATCGAACTGCCTGCAGCGCCCGCAAAGATGTAGACACCCCACATGGTGGAGAACCAGTGATAGTCCAGGCCCATGAGCAGATCGACCGCGATAAACGTCAGGCAAACGGCGAGCGCCGGGATCCCACCTACGCCGAAGCTGCGCATCTTCAGCGTGTGTGCCGCCGCGCCGTCGTTGTCCTGCGCCACGGAACGCTTCCATAAGGTGAGCGCAACCCAGGTGAGAATGACGAAATAGGAGACGATCCGGACGTAGAAAAAGCCGTGGTTCAGGTAGCCGGATTTGGCGTCCAGCAGAGGGTCTTCCCCTGGCTCCTTGAACCACCATTTGAGGAGCAGGCCCTCGCCATTTTCGCCCTTCAACATGATGCAAAGCAACACTGGAAGAAAAAACAGCGCGAAATACGGGATCAGTTTCGCCAGGTTTTCCATCTGACGCCGGACGACCACCGACCATTCCGCATCCGTCGCGTGGTGCAGGCAGGTCCAGAAAAGCCCGCCGACACAGATGGTGAAGAAATACGAGAACCCAAACAGCCACGAATGGGCGAACTGCTCGCGCCAGGATGCCGAGAACAAGCCGATCAGGGAAATCAGGATGCCTCCGACTCCGACGCCAAGGAGGGCCGTCGGTAGTCCCCCGGCTTTCTTGGTGTCAAAGTTCTCCGGTGATGGCGGAGTTAGGGCGTGAGAGTGGTCGCTCATGGTTTCGCTTCGATTTCCTTGCGCAGGTCTTCCGGGAGTTCCGCGAGCTTAATGCTCTGGCTCTTTTGCAAAGCGCGGACGTAGGCCACGATGGCCCACCGGTCTTCGATGGCAATGTTCGGGCCGTAGGCGCCCATCGTGGTCTTGCCGTGGGTGATGGTATTGAAGATCTGACCGTCAGGCTGCTGCTTGATGCGGTCGTCGTGCAGGTTGGCGATAATGGCGATGCCGAACTTCCCGCCGACGCCAGTGAGCCCGCCGTAGCCCGCTTTGCCGTGGCAAACCGCGCAGTTGATATTGAACCGTTCCTGGCCGCGCTTGATGAGGGCCTCGGTGACGTCCATCGGAAAGCCATCGCCGTAAAATTCGCCGAAGCGGCCGGTATTGAAATAGTCCGGCAGATTGGGAAACCCACTTGGCTCGATCGTCGCATTGCGTGCGCCCGCCTGGAGGTAGAAACCCGGCAGCGTGTAGCCGAGCGGGACGGTTCCGCTCACCAAATTACGGGCCGCGCGTCCGTCCGAGTAAAACTCCGATGGCATTTGCGCCTGATACTTCGGCTGGTGCCTCATGTCCGGAAAGATCTGGATTGGCGGCTTCGGGCTCTTGACACCCCGGAAGCCGGCCAGGGCCGCAATGGAGATGCCCCCGAGAATAAAGGCGATGAAGAAGTAGCGAAGCATATCAGTCGTGAATGAGCGTGACGTGCTGGCCGCCGATTTCTTCGAGCAGCGCGCGCGTCTTGGTCTCGGAGAACTTCGGGTCGCGGGCTTCGATCACGAGGAAGAAGCCATCGTCGGTAACCTTCGAGAACCGCTCCCAGTTGAAGACCGGGTGATACCACTTGGGGAGCTGATTCATGACCATCAGCGTAAAGACCGTGGTGAAGGCGGAGACCAGAACGGTCAACTCGAAGAAGATCGGGAAGAACGCCGGGAGCGTGCGCCAGTCATACGGCTTCCCGTGAACGATGATCTTGTAAAGACCGAAGGACGGGACGGTCGTCAGGAGGACAGCGGTGAGCAAACCGCACGAACCACCGATGAAAACAACGGCGCTCAACCAGGATTTGCCCAGGCCCATCGCCTTGTCCATTCCATGCACCGGGAATGGAGAATGTACATCCCATTTCGAGAATCCGGCGTCGCGAATTTTCTCCGCGGCTTTCAGCAAGGAAGCAGCGCTGTCAAACTCTGCTCCGAGCCCGTAGACTTTGCGGTATTCAGCCATGTTAGTGATGCCCCTCCGTGGCGGGAAGTTCATGAGGTGCGCCGAGGACTCCCACGGCAGGACCCGTGCTCGGCTCGTGACCGGGGTGAAAATGGGCATCCGCTTCCGGCTTCACCGCCTTGACCTCGAACATACAAATCATGGGCAGGAAGCGCATGAAGAGGAGGAAGAGCGACAGGAAGATGCCGAAGGTGCCGATAAACGTCCAGATCTCGATCCGCGACGGAGAGTAGTGATGCCACGAGGAGGGCACGAAGTCCTGCGCCAGCGAGGTCACGATGATGACGAAGCGCTCAAACCACATGCCGACGTTGACGAACATGCAGATGATGAACACGACGACGTAGTTCGTGCGGAAGGACTTGATCCAGAAGACCTGCGGCGAAAGCACGTTGCAGGTCATCATGCAGTAGTAGGCCCAGTTGTACCAACCCTTGCTGGCGTTGCCGATACCGAGGAAATGGAGCGGGTTCCCAACGCGCGCCTGGAGGAAGGTGAAGAGTTCGAACTTGTTCGTGCCGTAGTAGGCGATGAACAACTCCATCAAGTAGGCGTAGCCGACGATCGTGCCGGTGAGCAGGATGATCTTGGCCATCTTGTCCACGTGGCCGCGGGTCACGAGGTCATCCAACTGCGGATAGAGCAGCCGCGCCGGAAGCATGATCGTGAGCACCATGGCGAAGCCGCCGAAGATGGCGCCCGCGACGAAGTAAGGCGGGAAGATGGTGGTGTGCCAGCCGGGCAGGATCGAAGTCGCGAAGTCGAAGGACACGACCGAGTGCACGGAGAGCACGAGCGGTGTGGAGAGGCCTGCCAGGAGCAGGTAGGCCATCTCGTAATGGCGCCACTGGCGATTGGAACCGCGCCAGCCGAGGGCGAAGATCCCGTAGATGTATTTCCGCATCCGGGACTTCGCCCGGTCGCGCAAAGTGGCGATATCCGGCACGAGGCCCGTGTACCAGAAGAGCACGGACACGGTGAAGTAGGTCGAGACCGCGAACACGTCCCAGAGCAGCGGCGAACGGAAGTTCGGCCAGATACCGTTGGCGTTCGGGATCGGGGCCAGGAACCAGGCCATCCAGACCCGCCCCACGTGGATGCCGGGGAAAATACCGGCGCAAATCACCGCGAAAAGCGTCATGGCTTCCGCCGCACGGTTGATCGAAGTCCGCCACTTCTGGCGGGTCAGGAAGAGAATCGCCGAAATCAGCGTTCCGGCGTGACCGATACCGATCCAGAACACGAAGTTGGTGATGTCCCACGCCCAGCCGACGGTCTTGTTTTCCCCCCAGACGCCGACGCCATTGGAGATCTGAAAGCCGATGCACAGCAGGCCAATCAACGCGAGGGTCGCGCAGGGCAGGAAGATTGCCCACCACCAGAGCGGCGTCGGCGACTCCACGATGTAGGCGACTTTGTCGCTGATCCAATTGAACTTGCGGTCGTTGGCGACCAGCGGCGCCCGTTTGAGTTCGTCGGGCGTTTCGAGGGTAACTGCGTCAGCCATTATTGATGTTCTCCGGTTGGTGCCTCGGATTTCTCACCATGGCCATGGTGATGAGGGGATTTCATCGCGGCTCCGATCTTTTCCACACCGGGCATTTTCGGGTTGGGATTGCGGATGCGCGCCAGGTAATGAACGCGCGTGTGAATGTTGAGGTATTCGAGGAGGCGATAGCCGCGCTCGCTCTTCTTGAGCTTGGCCACGGCCGTGTCGGGATTCTGCTGATCACCGAAGGTGATGGCGCCCGCGGGACAGGCTTGCGCGCAGGCCGTGGTGAACGAATCCGTCGGGATGCGCACCTGGTCGGAATCGCGCACCGCCACCTTGGTGGCAATCTTCGCTTCCTGGATGCGCTGGACGCAGAACGTGCACTTTTCCATGACGCCACGCATACGAACCGTGACGTTCGGATTCTTCGACATCTTGATCGTGTCCTCCGTGCCTTTGGAGCTGACCATGTTCCACTCGTAGAGACCGGAGAAGTAGGTGCCCTTCACGCGTCCCAGCACGTCGCGCTGGTTGTAATCGAAGAAATTGAACCGGCGCACCTTGAACGGACAGTTGTTCGCGCAGTAGCGGGTGCCGATGCAGCGATTGTAGGCCATCACGTTGAGGCCATCCTCGCTGTGAACGGTGGCATTCACGGGGCAGACGGTTTCGCACGGCGCATTCTCGCAGTGCTGGCACATCATCGGCTGCGAAACCATCTCCGGCTCCGGATCATTCTCGTCCACGCTGGCGAAATAGCGATCCGTGCGAATCCAGTGCATCTCACGGCCATTGATGACCTGTTCCTTGCCGACGATTGGAATATTGTTTTCCGCCTGGCAGGCGACCATGCACGCCGAGCAACCGGTGCAGACATTGAGATCCACCACCATACCCCATTGGTGGACGTCGTTGAGCGGCGGGTGCGAGTAGAGCGAAACGTTCGGCGGGATGTGGGCGTCCATGCCCATCGTCTTCGCAAAATGCGGATCGGCCTTGTACTCCTCCACCGTCGCTTCGCGAGTCAGGTCCCCGCCGCGCCCTTCGAGCGCTCCATGCTCCTGCGTGAGCGCCAGTTTGTAATTCTTGCCGGTGACCCGGACTTTCGCACCGAGAGCAAAATAGGGTTCCGCACTGGTGCGCAGCGGGTAGACGTTAAACCCAGTCCCTTTCCCGACACGGCCTGTTGCCGATCGTCCGTAGCCAAGCTGGATCGAAATGGAATTTTCCGCATGGCCAGGCGCCCGGAGGACCGGGATGGACAGCGTGCGATTCTGAAGCGTGATCTCGATGAGATCGCCGTCATCTTCGATATTCAACCGGCGGGCCGTCGCGGGACTCATCTGCGCGCAGTTATCCCACGTCACCTTGGTGATCGGGTCGGGAATTTCCTGCAACCATCCGTTGTTGTTGTAGCGGCCGTCATCCACCTTCGTACAGGCCGTGAAAACGACCTCGAAGGCGCCTTCGGCAAGCGTGGAAACATTCAGCTTCTCGGACACCAGCTTGGTCGCGGTGGCGGCATTGAAAGTCAACGGCTCCGGCTTCGCGGCGCTGCCGGGAAGGAACCCATCGTGCAGGAACTTCGCCCAGACCGTGGCGAAATCGTCCGGCTTCGCGATCTGCTTAAAAGTTTCCTGAACCAACTCCGGCCCTTGCGGCTTGGGCTGCCCGGCGACTTTGGCGAGCAGATCGAGTTCACTCCACCCGCCGAAGAGCGGCAGGATCATCGGCTGGACGGAAACGTAACTGCCATCCGCGGCGCGCCCGTCACCCCAGCTCTCGAGATAATGGGCCAGCGGCACATTCCAGTGCGCGCTCAGCGAGGTTTCATCGATTTCCATGCCCAGACGGACCACCGTCGGCACGGTCTTTTGCAATTCTTCCCAGCCCAGGTCAGCGGGCGCGTTGTAGACGGGATTGCCGCCGACGATAAAGAGCGTCTTGATCTTCTTGTCCGTGATCGCACGAGCCAGGTCGCCCAGGGTGGCGTCGGCCTTGGCACTTTTCCGGCCGACGATCGTATTTCCCAAATTCCCCAAGGCGGCATTGATCCCCGCGACCAGCGCCTGCACGGCAACGGGTTGCCGGGTCCCAGCCACAATCAGGCTGCGTCCCTTCGCCGCGACCAGATCGGCCGCGCAATACTTGATCCACTCCGCATTCCCCTTACTGGCCTGGCTGGATACGGCCTTGATCAACTCTCCCAAGGCCGTGTTACTCGTGGTGGTGGCGATCTCCGCGGCCAGGGCGATCGCAAAGGACGCGATCTGGCTCGCCGCGATCCGCAGGCGATGATCGGAAATGCCGCCCGTCACCGTGTATCGATTCTCCACGACGTAAAGCCGGTTCATGACCGAATCCGGACCCGTCACTTTGCGCCGGGAAGAGAACTTGCGAGTGGTATCGACGTCTCCTTCCGTGCCCAGGAAATCGCTGTCGAGCGCCAGGATGACGTCCGCCTTGTCGAACTGAAGCACCGGTTCGACTCCAGCCCCATACGCGGCTTCAGTGGATTCGGCTCCAAGCGGCTCGTAGACCGCCCAGGTCACCTTGGGAAACTTCTTCTCAATCTCTCCGCGCAAGCGCTCACGCGTTGGCGAATTGTCTTTCTCCAGAAGGAAGGCCAACCCTTCTCCACCTTCGGCGCCCTTCAGAAGCTCGTCGAGCGCCGCCTCAAACTCAGCGGAGGTCGCCGTCTTGCCCTTGGAAGCGATCGCGTGCACACGATCCGGGCTGTAAAGATCGAGCAGCGACGATTGCGTATGCAGATCGGTGGCACCTTTGCTGACCGGATGAAGCGGATTCCCCTCCATCTTGGTCGGCCGGCCGTCGTGGGTCGTCGCCACGACCGGCGCGTAACCGAAACGCGAAGGACGGGCCGTCGCGAAAAACAGGGGCTTTCCAGGGATCGACCACTCGGCGCCACGCGTGAAGGGCACCAGATGTTTCTCGGGACGACGGCAGGCACTGAGGCCCAGCCCGGCGAGCGCCGTCGAAGCGCCCATGAGCTTGAGGAAATTACGGCGGGAAACGTCCCCGCCCTTCAATTCGGACGCGCCCTGCGGGAACTCACGTTCCAGCCAGCCGCGAAACTCCGGGGTGTCCGAAAGCTGCCCGAGCGAGCGCCAATATTTCTTGCCGGTCAACGGCTCCGAGGGATGCTGAAAAATTCTTTTCATCGATGACAGCCTGCGCAGTTCTTGTCCGGCGGATTGATGTGCCACTTATCGCGGAGAGTGAGGCCGATCTCCTCCTGCGTCAGGGTGGCGACCTTGGAAAAATCTTTTTGCTCTTCGCCAGGCGGCTTGCCGTACTTCGTCAGGAAGGCCGTCACTTCCTCGCGCTTCATATCCTCGGCCTTCCAGTTCAGGTTCGTGATCTGATCGAGCGGACGCAACGCGTTCTCGGGGTTGCGATGGCAATCCAAGCACCAGGACATCGACTGGGACTCGTGCTGGTAGACCACCGGCATCTCGTTGACCTTGCCGTGGCAACTGAAGCAACTGACGCCGCGATTCACGTGAGCTGAGTGATTGAAGTAAACGAAGTCGGGAGTCTTGTGGATCTGCACCCACTGGACCGGCAGACCCTTGGCCCAGGAATCACGGACCGGCGCCAGCTTCGGATTATCCTTCTGCACCTGCGAGTGGCAGTTCATGCACATCTGGGTGGTCGGGATATTCGAATGGGCGGCCACCTCAACGAAGCTGTGGCAGTAGCGGCAATCCATGCCGAGCTGGGCCACGTGCACATCGTGCGGGAAGGGCACGGGCTGCGCGGGCTGATACCCGACGCGGGTGTATTTCGGAGTAAAGTAGTACCACATCCCAATCGACACCGCGTTCACGAGGAAGAACGCGCAGATGACGATTTTGATGGGGAGGATGTTGCTCCCACGCGGGAAAATATTCGCCATGCCTAGAGGTTTTCGGAGCTTCGGGACTTGAGAAAATCAGCGATTCGCATGCAGCGGGAAGGAAGTCTGGAAGGAGTTTGTGATTTCATGCGGGGCATTGCAAGCGCAGTTTGTGAAAAATTTCACAAGCAGCGGAAAGTGCCACGCCGACGTGAGTCATTGGGTGGAAAAGGGGTCGCACTTTTTTGCTTTTCGGCGGTGGAAGCAAGGCCAAAACGCGGCCACTCAGGAAACCATGGCTGTCCCGTCGCTCCAATACTCTTCACCTTCATCCGCATCTGCGAGAGGTCGGAAGTGGGAGATCAGAGGTCAGCGGAAAGCGGGAGCGCTTTCTGACCTCTGCCTTCTGACCTCTGACCTCTCTTGTGGAAGAGAGAGGATCTCGTTCCTGGGAATCGCCCCTCAATGCCCGCGCAGCTCGAGCATCAACGGATCGATATTGTGATGTTTCAGCACTGCCGCCCGCTGGAATTCCGCCTCCGCCTCGTTCGCTCTTCCGGCCTTCTCCAGGTGCGCGCCGTAGAAGACATGCACCATGGAAAGATTCGGATCGTTCTTCACGGCGTCGAGATAGACGGGTTCGGCCTCGTCGAATCGCGCCTCCGCGTCCAGGCATTGCCCCAGCCGCAACAGAAGCTGGATGTCATGCGGGAATTGTTGAAGTCCCGCCCGATAGGCATTCTCGGCTTCTTCGAAATGCGCCCGGCGAAGGTTGCGCAGCCCAGGTCGACTCATCGAAAGGGCCAGACCGCGGTTTGCTTCGCCGAGGTAAAAGTAAAGATTCGGATTCTTCGTTTCGTAGCGCACCCCGGCAGCCGCCAGTTCCTGGGCCTTTTGGAAATCCCCGTCGCGCAAGGCCACGCGGGCTTCCTCGGCATAGTATTCCCCAGGGAAACGCGGCAGGACCATGGCCAGCGTCCAGGCGCCACGTACCGTCAACGGGAGCCCGGCCCGCCACAATTGGATCGTCTGGATCAGCCCCATGCCAAGCACGCCCACACCGAGTGCCGGCGCGAGGTAACGAAATCCCCCCGCCAGGCGCTTCTTCACCTCGGGCGTGCCCGGCTTTTCGACTCCTGGATTTGCCAGGATGGCGAAAAGGAAGGCGCACACCATCGCGTTGCCCGGGATGTGAAGGTTGAAGTCCACCGTCGAGTGGACCAGCAATGCCATGATGCCGGAGAGTGCGCCGATTTGGAGCGCCACGTCCGTGTTCCCATGCTCGTGCGCCGACGTCATGCCGTCCGAAATCCATTTCACCGAGGAAAGCCCTCCCGCGGCGTGGGCGGCCACGAAGACGAGCATCAGAAGCGCTCCCACCACGCCGTATTCGGCCAGCAATTCCAGATAATCATTATGGGTGTGTACCGGGTCCGATTCGACCTCAGGCCTGCGGAAGAACCGGCCGTAGTAGAGATGGGTGCCAGCGCCCGTCCCCACGGTGGGACTGGTATGAAATTGATCCCACCCCGCCCCCCAGAGCGGCGTGCGAATATCCGGCATCGCGATCTTCTGAATCTTTTGGTTGAGGTCGGCGCTTTGCGACATGAGTTGGACGGCGAGCAAGGCGCCCACCCCGAGCGCGACGGCGGTCAGGACTGAGCCGAGAACGGCCTTGTCACGCCCCGTGTGGGCCGCCACGTACAGGCTCAGGACGGTGAAGACCACGAGCGAGCAAAACGTGCTCAAGTATCCACCCCGGCTTCCGGCGATGACGACGCCCACATAGCAGACCACCGCGCAGTACGCCAGGAAGACCCGGACCCACGCCCGCGTCCTTGCCCACAAGGCAATGCTCAGGGCCATGACGCCCACCATCTCCAAATACCCGGAGAAATGGTTGTGGCTGATGAACATCCCCGACGCCCAGTAGCCGGCCGGTCCGCGCTGGAAGTCGAACGGCATGAAATTCCCATCCCGATAGAATTGCACGAGGCCGACGAAAACCTCCGCGCCGGCGATGGCCAGCAACACTCCCACGATGGTTATCCGATGCGCGGTCTTCGTGAGGTGGCAGGCAACCACCAGATAAACCATCAGGCACCCGATCATCGAGAAGAGATCGGGACGCGCCAGGTAGACGATGGGAGAACAAAGGGCCCGGATCGCGAGGTAGGTGAAGCAAAGCGCCAGTGCGAGCAGGCAGGAAAGGCGCGCAGATATGTTCGGACGCCGCAGAAAGGTGAGCGTGGCCGCCGATGCAAGTGCGACAAGGCCGTACGCCGGAAGACTGTAGAGGAGGCGCGTCCCGCCGACCAGACACTGGATCAGGGCAAATGCGGTACCGAGGAGGAAAAGGCAAACGTAGGACACTGGGCGGAGAAGGATCGCTTCAAAAAAAAGGCAGCCCTTGCAATACAATTGCAAGGGCTGCCGAAGACAAGCTGAGCGTTACGCTCAGAAGTTGGTCACAGGCGTCGTGTTGCTCAGCACATCACCGATCGTGCCGAGACCGGCCCCGCCGATCCCACTGGCATAGACCGGATTGATGTTCACGTTGCCCGTAGTGCCCGCATTGAAGACTGCGTCCACCGTCGCCAGGGTGATGGCACTGCCAGGGGTGGTCAAATTTGACCTTAAGGTCGCGAGCACGCTACCGGCTGCAAGACTCTGGCTGACACCCCGGGTAATCAATTCGGCAACCAGGAAGCCAATGAGATCATCGGGCTTGTAAGTCACGCTTTGTGTCGCCCAGTAGTTCGTGGCCACCTGAGCGACGTTCTTGGTGATCGAAGCAACGAGAGCCATATTTGCCGCCGTGGTGACGGGCAACGCCTCCGTCAATGCGGCGACAATACCAGCCAATTCGGAACTCTCCCGGCCGGCGGGCGCGGCAACTGTGCCCAGGCTCGAAGCAATGCCCGGGGCTTGGGCATTGAAGTTGGTTTGGGACAGATTGCCCGGAGTGGCTCCCGTCATCCCGGCCGCGAATTTATCGGCAATCCCGCCGATCGCCGCGCGATTCGAAGGGAAGATCGCCTGCGCGACCTGGCTGGCAATGGCAGGAATGACCGAGGTGGTTACTCCAGCACTGGTTGCCACGGAGACTGCAATGTCGCCGGCGCGGATCGTCGTGGCGGGGTGCAAGCCCAGGTAGGTATTCGCGTAGTAGGTGGTGGCACTTCCCGCGATGGGTGCGGCCTGGGCCGGAATAGCCACCGCAAACACCCCGGCGATCGCGTCCGGCGTCGTGCCAGCCGTGGTGCCAGCATTTTGCGTGAGGGACGTCGTCAAGGTGGTGGTTGCCACCGCCGATGCCTGCGCGACCACAGCCGTCGC
>Ga0105237_10003090_pt1 | contig 20059 bp, 20 predicted proteins | sample KBSC24metaG_FD_81520 | JGI IMG/M metagenome (GOLD analysis project Ga0105237, IMG submission 81520) | Corn rhizosphere microbial communities from Kellogg Biological Station, Michigan, USA - KBS C2-4 metaG | ecosystem: Host-associated > Plants > Roots > Rhizosphere > Soil | place: Michigan, USA... | reverse complement strand
TCGTCGACGTCGAGCGCAACGCCTGATCGGTCACTTCGACGATTGCCGCATTTTCGGCAATCACGGAATTTCAGATGAATACCGTGTCATCGTCGAAATTCCGCCGATATCAAGTGTTCTAGCAACGCATCGTCCGGTTTCGAAACCAGTCGATGTCGGCCGATTTGCCAAGGGCCATAAGCGATCTACGCAATCCAAGCAAGACGCACGCGGTTGCTCGAGGTGTTAATCTTGGGGCTCGAATCGTAAACGTGTGACGCACGCCCGTGGTAAGGCCTTTTGGGCTGAATCCAGCGGGATCGGGGGAGCTCCTCATGGTTATGGAAGTGACCGAACCAATTCCGGCCATCGCACCGTCCCCTTCGCTGTCGCCTGAGCGGCTGCTGAAGCTGGCCATCATCGTCGGCACCGCAGGTGTCATCGCCCTCATCGTCGCGGTCATCGTGCTCGTCTGGACGGTGACTGGTGTGTCCGCACCCGTCGTCTCGCAACAGGCGGCGATGCCCGACGTTCAGTCGAACCCGGTCCCCGCCGCACCCGCTGGCGCGCTGGTCCCCGACCCGGCACCCGCGCCCGCGGAAACCCTCGCACCCGCTGCGGCGCCGGCACCTGCGCCCGCCGCGGCCCCTGCTTCTGCGCCGATCACCAACTCCGCAGGAACCACCGGTAGCAACTCGGAAATTCTGAGCAACCCCGCGATGGCCGCGATCGCACCGACCGCGCCTGCCCCCGCATCCTCCGCTGCCGCTCCGACCGTCACCCTTCCCACGGTCACCTTGCCCAACGGCGACGCGAACGGCCTCGACTGGAACGACATCAACAACAACCTGCAGAACGCCGCCGCCCAGTACCTCTGGCAGAACTCCGGCGCGGACGCTACCACCGGCGCGATCGTCGGCGCCGCTTCGGGAATCGGGTCCACGGCGCTTGGCATCGTCGGCAACAACGCAGGCAATCTGGTGAACACCCTGATCCTGGCCAATTTGGGTTACTACGGAACTCCGAACCCGGGCGGCATCGTGAACGCGGCGCTGGGCGCGCCCGCTGCGCTTTCGCAGCTCGGCGTTGGCGTGCCTTCGTTGCCCTCGGTCGGTGTGCCCTCGCTCGGAGTGCCCAACTCCATCGGCATTCCTGGTACCCCGATCGGTACCCAGATCGGCCCGCCCCAGCTGCCGCAGATCGGTCCGCCCCAGCTGCCCAGCCTGCCCCGGCCCGGGATCGGGATTCCCGGTACCCCGATCGGGATCGGGTTCTAGCAGGAGCGTTCTGGCGGGCGTCGAGCCTCGGCTGTCCGTCCCTTTGTCAGCAGTCCCACAGTTGCACAACTAGGCCAAAGATCGCCGGTTGGCGCTAATCTGACCTCCGAGACCGTCCGGTGGCAAACGTTCGGCGAACCAAGGAGCGTGGCAGATGTTGGGTCGCTATCTGAAGTCCCAGCTCATGGTGCTGGTGTGTGGCGGCCTGGTTGGGCCGATCTTCCTGGTGGTGTACTTCGCGCTGGGTCAGATGACCATCCTGAAGTGGATGTTCTGGGTCGGCCTGTTGATCACCGCTGCCGACGTGTTGATCGCGCTGGCACTGGCGAACTTCGGGGCGAAGTCCGACGCCAAGACCCAGATGCTTGAGGCCAACGGAGTGCTGGCGCTGGCCCAGGTCACCGGTATCACCGAGACCGGCACACGAATCAACGAGCAGCCGCTGGTGAAGCTCAATCTCCACGTCGAGGGGACGGGCCTGACGCCGTTCGACACGCAGGACTCAGTGCTGGCGTCGGTGTCACGGCTGCCGATGATTACAGGGCGCAAGCTGGTCCTGCTGGTCGACCCGGCCACAAGCCAGTACCAAATCGACTGGAACCGAAGCGCTTTGGTGGTCGGCATGGTGCCTGCCCAGTTCACCCTTGCCGAAGACAACCGGACCTACGACCTGTCGGGGCAGGCCGCGCCGTTGATGGAGATCATGCAGATCCTCAAGGCCAACAACGTTCCGATGAACGGCACCATCGACATCCGTTCCAATCCCGCGGTGCGCCAGCAGGTGATGAACGTCGTGCGTCGCGCGGCCGCCCAGCAAGCCCCTCCGCCTGCGTACGCGCCCCCGCCGCCCCAGGCGCCCTCATCGTTCACGGCGACGGCACCACCGGAGCCCTCGACGTCACAACGATTGCAGGAACTCGAGACGCTGCGTGCGACGGGCGCCATCTCCGAGGCGGAGTACGCGGCCAAGCGGCAGCAGATCATCTCGCAGCTGTAGGAATTCGCCTGCCAAGCATGACCGGGTCGGGGCCGCAAGGACTGCCGTAGTTTCGGTGCCGCGTGATGGACCGATTTGGCCTGACGTGCGTATGAATCCGATATCGTTTCAATTGGTTCGAGGTCGTGGCGATGTTGCCGCACCGAGATGGCCGAGACGTGAAGACGATGGCGAGCACCGAAGCGCGAACCGACGACAATGATCAGAAGGTCAGCCTCCCAACGCTGACCGCGATGGTCATCGGGTCGATGATCGGCTCGGGCGTCTTCCTCTTGCCCCGGCGGTTCGGCACCGAAACCGGCGTCCTCGGCGCCATCATCGCCTGGGCCATCGCAGGCTCGGGAATGCTCATGTTGGCGTTCGTGTTTCAGCGGCTCGCCACCCGCAAACCCGACCTGGACGCGGGCATCTTCGCGTATGCGAAGGCCGGCTTCGGCGACTACGTGGGCTTCAACTCCGCGTTCGGATTCTGGGCTTCGGCATGTGCGGGGAACACGTCGTATTGGGTCGTGATCATGACGACCACGAGTGCGTTGTTCCCCGCACTCGGTGCCGGGGACACCGTTCTCGCAGTGCTGCTGTCATCGGTGGGGGTCTGGCTCTTCGTCTACCTGATCATGCGTGGTGTCAAGGAGGCGGCGGTCATCAACCGCATCGCCACCATCGCCAAGGTGGTGCCCATCCTGACCTTCATCGCGATCGCCGCCGTCGCGTTCAAGGGCAACCTGTTCGCGCACAACTTCTGGGGCGGCGACGAGGAAACCTTCTCGTCGGTCTTCGAGCAGGCCAAGGGCACCATGCTGATCACGGTGTTCGTCTTCCTCGGTATCGAAGGGGCCAGCGTGTACTCGCGTTTCGCCCGCAAGCGAGAGGACGTCGGACGGGCCACGGTGATCGGGTTCCTAAGCGTGCTCAGCGTATTCGCGCTCGTCACCCTATTGTCGTACGGCGTCATGCCGCAGGCCGAGCTGGCGGGCGTGAGCCAGCCGTCCATGGCGTCGGTGCTGGAATCCGTTGTCGGCCATTGGGGTTCGATCTTCATTCGAGTCGGCGTGGTGGTCTCGGTGCTGGGTGCGTACCTGGCCTGGACGTTGATGGCCGCCGAGATCCTCTACATTCCAGCCACCACGGACGACATGCCGCGATTCCTCGGACGCGCCAACCGACATGGCGCGCCGGTGTCGGCACTGGTGATGGCCGCCGGACTGGTGCAGTTGCTGCTGATCCTGATTCTGTTCACGTCCGAAGCGCTGGACTTCATGCTCGATCTCACCGCGGCACTGTCACTCATTCCCTACCTGCTGGCCGCCGGGTATGCGCTGAAACTGGCGGCGACCCGCGAGACGTATCAGAACGGAAGGTCGGCGGTTGGCGATGGGGTGATCGCCGGGCTGGCGACCCTGTACACGTTGTTCCTGATCTACGCGGCGGGCTTCGACAAGCTGCTGCTGTCGTGCGTGCTCTACGCGCCAGGCGCCGCGCTGTACGTGATCGCGCGACGGGAACGCGATCTCCGCGTGTTCCGCCCTGCCGAGCTGGTGTTGTTCGCGCTCATCGTCGTGGGAGCCGTTGCCGGTGTGGTGGCCCTCGTGACGGGTGCAATCGAGATTTAGCGACGAAGGGACCGATGATGACGCAAGCCACGGGAGCCTCGGCGGCCTACGGCGTCCACTCCGAGGTCGGCAAGCTGCACAAGGTGCTGGTGTGCTCGCCGGGCCTTGCGCACGAGCGCCTCACGCCAAGCAACTGTGACGAGCTGTTGTTCGACGACGTGCTGTGGGTGCAGAATGCGCGCCGCGACCACTTCGACTTCATGGACAAGATGCGCGATCGCGACGTCGACGTCGTCGAGCTACACGACGTGCTGTCCGAGACCATGGCGATCCCCGAGGCCAAGTCGTGGCTTCTGGATCGCAAGATCGTCCCCAACGAGGTGGGCCTCGGGCTGCTCGACGACACCCGCGGCTTCCTCGACGACCTGAAACCGCGTCGGCTCGCCGAGCTGCTGATCGGCGGAATGTCCACCCGCGATCTGCCCGCCGAGCTGAAGTCGGGGTATCGGGCGCTCGCCCGCGAGGCCACCGGTGTCACCGAGTACCTGATGCCGCCGCTGCCGAACACGCTCTACACCCGCGACACCACCTGCTGGATCTACGGCGGGCTGACGCTGAACCCGTTGTTCTGGCCCGCCCGTCACGACGAGACGCTGTTGATGAAGGCGATCTACGAGTTCCATCCCGACTTCGTCGGCTCGCGGGTGTGGTGGGGCGATCCCGAAAGTGCTTGGGGGATGGCCACGATCGAGGGCGGTGACGTGCTGGTGCCCGGCAATGGCGTGGTGATCATCGGGATGAGCGAGCGTTCCTCCCGGCAGGCCATCACCCAGGTGGCCGCCCGGTTGTTCGCCGAGGGGGCGGCGGACAAGGTGATCGTCGCGGGGATGCCGAAGCTGCGCGCCGCGATGCACCTCGACACGGTGTTCACGTTCGCCGACCGCGACGTGGTGACGATCTACCCGGAGATCGTCGACAACATGCAGACCTTCACCTTGCACCCCACCGACGCGGCGCCGGGCGTCGAGGTGGTGGCGGAGACCAAGCCGTTCGTGGAAGTGGTCGCCGCGGCATTGGGTCTCGGCGCGCTTCGCGTCGTCGAGACCGGCGGCACGCAGTACGACGCCGAACGGCAGCAGTGGGACAGCGGCAACAACCTCGTCGCCGTCGAGCCGGGGGTGGTGTTCGCCTACGACCGCAACACCCACACCAATTCGCTGCTGCGCAAGGCGGGGATAGAGGTCATCACCATCGTCGGTGCCGAACTGGGCCGCGGCCGCGGAGGTGGGCACTGCATGACGTGTCCGATCACCCGCGACGCCGTCGACTACTAGTCCGATCCCACCCGACGGGAATTACTAGAACACGTTCCAGTTCGGCTGCTAGCCTTGGCGCGGGCGGACGAAAGGAATGGGCGATGGCAGGAACTCTCGAAGGACGGGTGGCTTACATCACCGGTGCCGCGCGCGGTCAAGGGCGGGCACACGCCGTGCGCCTGGCATCCGAGGGCGCCGACATCGTCGCCATCGACGTCTGCGGACCGATCACGGACACCGTCACCTACCCGATGCCCACGTCGGAGGATCTGGCGGAGACGGTGCGGTTGGTCGAGGCGACCGGCCGCAAGGTGCTTGCCCGCGAGGTCGACATCCGGGATCTCGCCGCCCAACAACAGGTCATCGCCGACGCCGTCGAGCAGTTCGGCCGACTCGACATCGTGGTCGCCAACGCAGGCATCCTCAGTTGGGGCCGGCTGTTCGAGATGTCCGAGGAACAGTGGGACAGCGTCATCGACGTCAACCTCAACGGCACGTGGCGCACCATCCGTGCCGCCGTACCCGCGATGATCGAAGCGGGCAACGGTGGCTCGATCATCATCGTGAGCTCGTCGGCGGGCACGAAGGCCACGCCGGGCAACGGGCACTACTCGGCGTCCAAGCACGGCCTCGTCGCTATCACCAACGCGCTGGCAATCGAGGTGGGGGAGTTCGGGATTCGGGTCAACTCGATTCACCCGTACTCGATCGACACGCCAATGGTCGAGAAGGAAGCCATGATGGAGGTATTCGGCAAGTGGCCTGCCTTCCTGCACAGCTTCGCCCCCATGCCGTACAAGCCCGTCAATCGCGACGGCAAGAAGGGGCTGCAGGAATTCATGGCGCCCGAAGAGGTTTCGGACGTGGTGGCGTGGCTGGCAGGCGACGGCTCGGCGACCATCTCCGGTTCACAGATCGCGGTCGACCGCGGCACCGCCAAGTACTAAGCGCATAGCGAACGCCGTACCGCCGAGGGGGCGGCCGTGGGTACGGTCGCGCCATGGCCCGTTGACGGCGCCGCCCCTCGACTACGAACACGCAGGGTTCGACTTCGGCGGAGTGCTGGTGTCCGGCGAGCGCGCGAACGCACGGAAGTGGGGCCCGACGCGTGCGCGGCGGCGATGGATGCGTTTCTCTTGGACCGAAGCGCGTTGCGGGACAGAGTCATCGGCGTGATCGACACCATCCGCGTGCTGCCTGCGATAGACGGCGACGCGGTGGCGGCCATCGGATTCTGTACCGGAGGACGTCGTGGCGCTGGCATCCGAGCTCACCGAGCGCAGCGCCGATTGGCAGCTGCACGCCTACGGGCACCGTTCATGGCGACCTTCGCCAACGCTCCGGAGCGCGGCATCCAGTACGACGAGACGACCTACCGGCGGGCGTGGGCCAGCCTTGTCGACTTCCTGGACGAGGCGTTCGACATCTAGTTCGGAAGCACCAATACCGGCACCGGGCTGTGTCGAATGATCTTGGTGCCCTTGGAGCCAAGGAACACGCGCGCGATCGCACCCTGCGGTGAAGTGCCGATGGCGAGCAGTTCGCCGTCGTCCCATTCGGCGTTGTCGAGGGCCTGATCCCAGCCATTGCCGGTGACGACCTGGAGTTCGACGTCGTCGCCTACTACACCGTCAGACTTCAACTTCGCCAATGCCTCTCGTGCTTGCGAGGCCCAGGACTCGAGGAGCGAGTCTTCGGCGTGCAGACCGATCTCCGGCGGATACATGGTGCGGCCCCGCACCGCGAACGTGACCACACGCATCGGGACCCCGAGCTGCGCCGCCAACGTGGCGACGCGTTCGACGACGTGAAGGGAGTCGTCGGTGCCGGGGAAGGCACACGTGATCCGGGTCAGCCCATGCGTCTTGGATCCGCGGTAGCCGCGCGGGCTGATCGCCAGCGGCACCGGCGACGAGTGCAGCAACCGGTCGGCCGTCGAACCGACCACCACCTGCCCGAGGCTGCCGTCCGCGGCCGAACCCAGCACCAGCGCTTCGGCTTTCAACTCCTCCACGGCAGCCACCAGGCCTCCGGGGGCCGAGCGGTGAGCGAACTTGTGGAAGCTCACCTCGAGTGAGGGGTCCAAGGACGTGATGCACCGTTTGGCTTCGGCGGCAGAGTCGGCCGCGAGTCGATCGGCGTACTGGGCGTACTCGGCGTCGATGCGTGCGGGCGACGGCGTCGTCCAGGGTTTCGGGACGACAGTGACCACCGCGAGCGAGGTCTTGAGTGTCCTGGCGGCTTCCACCCCGAGGTGCAGTGCCGAAATACCGGCCTTGCCTGCCAGGTATCCGACTATGACGGTCACGACGCGTCCGTCGGCGGATGGATGAGTACCTCGTCTTCTTGCGGCGCGGCGGTCGGGATGAGGCCGTCGCCGCCGTCGTTGAGTGCGCTGTGGTGCCTTCCCCAGAGCATGTAGTAGATGAGAACGATCACGACCCATCCGCCGAATGCCAGCCACGTGTACCAGTGCAGGCTGTACAGGATGTAGCCGCAGGCGAGGACCGACAGGACCGGAACGATCGGGATGTGGATGTTGCGGCTCGACGTGTGGATCACGTAGTAGAACGGCACTTTGAAACCGCGCGGCAGATTGGGTTCGCGGACGCGCAGGATGATCACGCCGATCGAGACCACGATGAACGCGGTCAGCGTGCCGATCGACACCATGTCGGCGAGCTTGTCCAGGGGAATGAAGCCCGCCAGGATCGACACGATGATCGCCACGACGATGGTGTTGTTGACCGGCGTCATGCTCTTGGGATTGACCTTGGCGAACATCGACGGCAACAGCCCGTCGCGGCCCATGGCAAATAGAATGCGCGTCTGCCCATACATGGTGACGAGCGTGACCGAGAAGATCGAGATCACCGCGCCTGCCGCGAGGACCGTGCTCCAGTAGTTGGCTCCCGTGACGTCGTCGAGAATCTTGGCCAGACCGGCCTCCTGCCCCTCGAAAGCCGTCCAGTCCTGCGCGCCCAGCGCGGCGAAGGTCACCAAGATGTAGATGGTCGTGACGATCAACAGCGCGGCAATGATGGCGCGGGGCATGGTCTTCTGGGGATCCTTGACCTCGTCGCCCGCCGTCGACACGGCGTCCAGGCCGATGTAGGAGAAGAAGATCGTGCCTGCGGCGAGTCCGACCGCGCCCACGCCCATCGGGGCGAAGTTGGCGAAGTGATCGGTGTTGAAGGCGGTGATCGCGATGATGACGAACATCGTCAGCACGCCAAGCTTGATCAGCACCATGATCGTGTTCGCCTTCGCCGACTCCGAGGCGCCGCGGATCAAGAGCAGCATGCACATCACGACCAGGACGATCGCGGGAAGGTTGATGATGCCGGGTTCGGTGTCCCACGGCGCAGCGGTGATGGCGCGCGGCAGCTCGAACCCGAAGATGTTGGATAGCAGCTTGTTCAGATATTGGCTCCACCCCACGGCCACCGCGGCGGTTGACACGCCGTACTCCAGCAGCAGACACGCGGCCACACCCATTGCCACGAACTCTCCGAGTGTGGTGTAGGCGTACGAGTAGGTCGACCCGGAAACCGGTACGGCCGAGGCCATTTCGGCGTAACAGATTGCCGCCAGACCGGCTGCGATGCCAGCTAGCACGAACGAGAGCAGTACCGCGGGTCCCGCCTCCGGGACCGCTTCGGAGAGCACGAAGAAGATGCCGGTGCCGACGGTGGCGCCCACGCCGAACATTGTCAGCTGGAATACGCCGATCGTGCGTTTGAGGTGATCGGAGGCGCCGTGTGCCACCGGCGCACCGACTATCGGGCGACGCCGCAGCATCTGTTCGGTCATGCCCACCGTTGGTGAAGGTGATGCCATGGTGCCTCCTAGTAGTGCTTTCGAGCGGAGTGAGTCGAATTTAGCCCTGTTCTGCCAGGACGGCAGCGAAACGATCAACGGCCCAGTCGATCTCCGCGGCCGTGATGACCAGCGGAGGGGCGAAGCGAAGGGTGGAGCCGTGGGTGTCCTTGACCAGCACGCCACGATCGGCCAGCAATAGGCTGACGTGTTTGCCCGTGCCAAGTTTCGGGTCGAGGTCCACACCGGCCCACAGGCCCCGACCGCGGACGGCGAGCACGCCATGGCCGATCAGGTCGTTCAGCCTGTGATGCAGGTGCTCCCCGAGTTCGGTTGAGCGCGACTGGAAGTCGCCCGTGGCGAGCATAGCGACCACGGTCGTGCCGATCGCCGCCGCCAGCGGGTTGCCGCCGAAGGTGGACCCGTGCTCGCCGGGATGCAGCACGCCGAGAACGTCGCGGTTGGCCACCACGGCCGAGAGCGGGACGATCCCGCCGCCGAGCGCCTTGCCGAGCAGATACATGTCGGGCACCACGCCCCAGTGGTCGCACGCGAAGGTCTTGCCGGTGCGGGCCAGGCCCGCCTGGATCTCGTCGGCGATCATCAGCACGTTTCGCTCCGTGCACAGGGCGCGCACGCCGGGCAGGTAGTCGTCCGGCGGCACGATGATGCCCGCCTCGCCCTGAATGGGCTCGAGCAGGACGGCGACGGTGTTGTCGTCGATCGCGGCGGCAAGAGCGTCGGCGTCACCGAACGGCACCGCACGGAAGCCCGGGGTGTACGGACCGAAGCCGCGGCGTGCGGTCTCGTCGTCGGAGAAGCTGATGATGGTGGTGGTGCGGCCGTGAAAGTTGTTGCGCGCCACGATGATGTTGGACTCGCCGGCCGGCACGCCCTTGACGTCGGTGCCCCACTTGCGGGCCACCTTGATGCCGCTCTCGACGGCTTCTGCGCCGCTGTTCATCGGCAGCACCATGTCCTTGCCGCACAGCGCTGCCAGCGCCGCGCAGAAGGGGCCGAGACGGTCGGAGTGGAAGGCGCGGCTGACCAGGGTCACGGCGTCGAGTTGCGCGTGGGCCGTTGCGGTGATCTCCGGGTGACGATGCCCGAAGTTGACCGCCGAGTACGCCGCGAGGCAGTCGAGGTATCGCCTGCCGTCTACGTCGGTGATCCAGACGCCTTCCGCGGACGCGGCGACGACCGGCAACGGCGAATAGTTGTGCGCCGCGTACTGATCGTCGACCGCTATCGCGGCTTCGGTTGCCTTGCCGGTGTGTGTCGTCACGGTATCGAGGATGGTCACGGGTGCACCTCCAGCGTGCAGCATTTGACGGATCCGCCGCCCTTGAGCAATTCGGAGAGGTCGATGCCGATCGGTTCGAAGCCGGCGTCGGCCAGTTGCGCGGCGAAGCCGACTGCCGCCGCGGGGTGGAACACGTGCAGGCCGTCCGACACGACGTTGAGGCCGAGGACGTAGGCGTCGGCAGTGGTCACCTCTATGGCGTCGGGGAACAGCTCCTGCAGCCGGGTGCGGGATGCCTCGCTGAAGGCCGGCGGGTAGTACGCGATGGTGTCGTCGTCGAGCACGGCGAGCGCGGTGTCGAGGTGGTAGAAGCGGGGATCGACGAGTTCGAGGCCGACCAGCGGCATGCCGATCATCTCGGCGATCTCGTCGTGCGCCCGACGGTCAGTGCGAAAACCGTATCCCGCCAACACCATCGAGCCGACGACCAGCAGATCGCCCTGGCCCTCGTTGGTGTGTCGGGTGTGCAGTGGGTCGAAGCCGTGGGCGGACATCCATTCGGAGTATGCGGCTGCTTCACCTTCGCGCTGGGGGTAGGCGAAGCGGGCGACCACGGCCTTGCCGCCGACGATCAGGCCACCGTTGGCGGCGTAGACCATGTCCGGCAGTCCGGCGACCGGCTCGACGAGTTCGACGGTGTGGCCGTGCGACTGGTAGGCATCGCGGAGAACCTCCCACTGCCGGACGGCGAGGTCGGCGTCGACGGGCGTCTCGGTGTCCATCCACGGGTTGATGGCGTACTCGACGGTGAAGAACGAGGGAGGGGTCATGGCGTAGTGGCGGACGCGGGGAGTTCGGGTGCGCTGCTCCATTGCGGCGACATCTGATTGCGGGCTCGAAGGGGTAACGGTGCCGGCTACATCTGAGATCGTCATGTAATCAACGATATTGCTGGTAGTTGACGCAATCAATCGCCACTCATTGCGTTATGGTGCTCGATCTGTTGCGTCAGGCGTATCATTGCGGCGATTCATTGCGCAGCGACGGGAGTGTGGCCGGATGGACCGTCTCGACGACACCGACGAGCGGATTCTTGCCGAGTTGGGGGAGCACGCCAGGGCGACGTTCGCCGAGATCGGGCAGCGGGTGAACCTGTCCGCGCCCGCCGTCAAACGGCGCGTCGACCGGATGCTCGACACCGGCGTCATCCGGGGCTTCACCACCATCGTCGACCGCAATGCCATCGGGTGGACCACCGAGGCGTACGTGCAGGTGTACTGCCACGGCACGATCGCCCCCGACGAGCTTCGGCGCGCGTGGATCGACATCCCGGAGATAGTCAGCGCTGCCACGGTGACCGGCACGGCGGATGCGATTCTGCACGTCCTCGCCCGCGACATGCGGCACCTCGAAGAGGCGCTGGAGCGCATCCGCTCCAGCGCGGACATCGAGCGCAGCGAGAGCATCGTCGTGCTGTCGAACATCATCGAGCGCACTCGACAGTGATCGCAGGGTGGCGGACCCCTCGCGGAGCCGATCGTGTAAGAAAGCCCACGTGACTACTAGTGGGGGCATCGTCATCGTGGGTGGAGGGCTGGCCGCGTCGCGGACGGCCGAACAACTGCGTCGCGCCGAGTACGCCGGGCCGATCACGATCGTCAGCGACGAGGACCATCTGCCCTACGACCGGCCGCCGCTGTCGAAGGAAGTGCTGCGCGCGGAGACGGACGACGTCGCGCTCAAGCCTGCCGAGTTCTACGCCGAGAATGACATCACGCTGCTGCTGGGTTCGGGTGCGACGAAGCTGGATACCGCTGCACAGACGGTCACGCTGGCCAATGGCGACGTGATCGGTTACGACGAGCTGGTGATCGCAACCGGCCTGGTGCCCAAGCGAATTCCCTCACTGCCCGACCTCGAGGGCATCCGGGTACTGCGCACCTTCGACGAGAGCCTCGCGCTGCGCAGGCATGCCAATTCGGCAGAACGCGCCGTCGTGATCGGTGCTGGTTTCATCGGCTGCGAGGTGGCCGCCAGCCTGCGCAAGCTCGGCGTCGCGGTGACCCTGGTCGAGCCGCAACCCGCCCCGCTGGCGTCGGTGCTCGGGCAACGGATCGGTGACCTGGTGGCCCGGCTGCACCGCGCCGAGGGCGTCGACGTGCGCTGCGGCGTCGGGGTCACGGGTGTCACCGGCACCGGTCACGTCGAAAAGGTGGTGCTGTCCGATGGCACCGAGCTCGACGCCGACATCGTCGTGGTGGGCATCGGCTCGCGACCGTCCACCGACTGGCTCGAGGGCAGTGGTATCGAGGTCGACAACGGCGTCGTGTGTGACGCCGCGGGCCGCACGTCGGCGCCCAACGTGTGGGCGATCGGTGACGTGGCGTCATGGCAGGACGTATCGGGACACCAAGTGCGCGTTGAGCATTGGAGCAACGTCGCCGATCAGGCGCGGACCATCGTGCCCACGATGCTCGGCGGTGAGGCCCCGTCCAGCGTCGTGGTGCCGTACTTCTGGAGCGATCAGTACGACGTCAAGATCCAGTGCCTCGGTGAACCGGAGGCCGACGACATGGTGCACGTCGTCGAGGACGACGGCCGCAAGTTCCTGGCGTTCTACGAGCGTGACGGCGCAGTCGTCGGCGTGGTCGGCGGAGGCATGCCCGGCAAGGTGATGAAGGTGCGCAGCAAGATCGCCAACGCCGTACCCATCGCCGACGTCCTCCCTTAGCGATTTCGGCGTGCTCCGTCACGCTGACGATGACGGAGCACGCCGAAATCGCTAGAACTGGCCGAGGTAGAACCGGCTGCCCTGGTCGTCCACGCACTGCGCCGACGTGCCGTAGGACTGCTGCGACGGGTCCTCGATCACGGTGCCGCCCGCCTCGACGACGCGTGCCACCGCGGCCTCGACGTCGCTGACGGTCCACATCGGCACCGTCACCTGCTGCGCGTTGCCGCCCGCGACGCCCGCCATCGGGTGGGTCTGCTGAACTCCCCAGCCGTCGTCGATGCGACCCGGCTCGAACGTCCAGAACAGCACGCCGCTGTAGAACGCCTTGAAGGCGGTCGAGTCGACGACCTCGTAGGTAATGTACGAGAGTTCGCCCGGCCCAGAGCCATTGAGTTCGGGGCGCGGTTCACCCGGTCGCGGCTGGAACACCGCGAAGTTCATCCCCTGCGGACCAGTCGCGCCCAACACGTCGCCGAAGTCGAACACCTGGACCTCGTCGACCGTGCCGCCGCCATCCACGATGGACTGCCTGGCGCCGTCGAGGTCGGCGACCGCGTAGCAGCAGAACAGGGTGGCCGGACCGGGAACGCTGAACAGGCCGATGCGCTGTTTGGTGTTGGTCACCTGGTGGGTCACGGGATCATGCGTCCAGCCGAGGACGTGACCGTAGAACGCCGCCGCGCGATCGGCGTCCGGCGTCCACACCGACACGTAGCCCACGTCGCCATGCTGGATGGGTACCGGCGCACCGGTGACGGGTCCGCTGAGCATCCAGCGATGCCCGAATGGGTCGATGATCGTCGCGTTGCGCGACCCGTAGTTCTCGTACGGCTCACGCTGTACGTGAGCGCCGCGCACCCGCGCGCGTTCCAGCGTCGCATCGGCGTCGGCCACGTGCAACATCAGGCTTACCGACGTCGACTGTGGGACAGGAGCTTTCAGTCCCAATTCGGGGTACTCGTCGGCGAGGTAGAACACCCCGCCGCCGATGGCCAGCTCGGCGTGTCCGATGCGGCCGTCGTCCATCTCGTACATCTCGCCGACCAACGCCGCGCCGAAGGTGTCGACGTACCAGGCAATGGCCTCGCGGGCGTTCGCAACGGCCAGATAGGGCACGGCAGCCGAGCGGGGCAGGGCGGGCGCGGTCTGTGAGGTCGTCTCGTTCAGTTCGGCGATGGCGGTATCGGTTCCGCTCATGTCAACTCCTTGGGTTCGATTCGGAAGTGAGAGTGCGGATTCCAGTCGCGCGCGCAGTCGTGCCGCGAACGCCGGATCGGGTTGCACCGGAAGGTCGGTGCCGCGCAGCACGCTCAACGGGTCGTTGTGGTTGTTCACGGCGTGCCTCCTTCCGGTCCTGGGTATTGCGATCGGAACGCGCGTCGGGCCCGCACCAGCAGAGCCTCGGTGGCGTGCACCGTCCTGCCGATCAGCTCGGCGCACTCGGGCACCGAGCAGTCGTCCAGGTAGCGCAGCGCCAGCACGGTGCGGTGTTGTTCGCCCAATCTGGCAAGCACGCTCTCGGCGACGATGCGGTCGAGTTCGGCGTCCCACTGATCCGCGGGCTCGACCGGTTCCGGTAATTCGGCCACGGGCACGCTGAACCGGTCGTGGCGCCGTCTGTAGTGATCGGCCAGTTTGTGCCGCGCCACCCCGATCAGCCACGGCACCGTGATCGGCGAAGGCAATTGCTTCCGGGCAGCGTCCATCGCCGCGAGAAACGTCTCGGAGGTCAGATCCTCGGCGGTGGTGCGGTCTGGGCACCGTCGGACGAAGTACCCGTACACGTGCGGCAGAGCCTCGTCGTAGAGCTCCAGCAGCGCGCGCGGGGCCCTCTCGGGATCCGGTTCGGCGCTCACACCCTCATCGTCGCCGTTGCGGCCCGAACTCCGACGCCCGAATTCAAATCTTTTCGCGACCGAGTCCCGCGAGGCCGTCGCTGACGGTGTCGAACGCGTCGCCGAGCGCCTGCGGCAGGGACTGCGACTCGTCGGCCAGCCAGTGGCCGTAGGCCGACAGTGCGACGCCGAGCATCGTCCAGGCGACGGTCTGAGGGATGAGGTCCTCGGCCTTGGCGCCGATGCGGCGCGCGACGTACGCCGCCACCACACCACGCCAGCCCGCGTACATCGTCATCGAATACGCCTGCAATGCGGCCGTTTCGAGGATGAGTCGCATGCGCTTGCGGTGGACGGCCGTCTCGGCCTCGTCAAAGCTGTTGAACGCCAACAGTGCCGAGCGCAGGGCATCGCTGACGGCGACGTCCTGCGGCATCGCGTCGAGCAGGTCGCGCATGTGGTCGAGGTAGGCATCGAAGTCGCCCCACGGGATGGCGTTCTTCGATGAGTAGTAGCGGAACAGCGTGCGGCGGGCGATCCCCGCCGCGTTCGCGACGTCGTCGACGCTGACTTCGTCGAAGCCCCTGCTGGCGAACAGATCGAGGGCGACGTCGGTGATGTGGTCCTGGGTCGTCGAGCGGCGTCTCCCCACGCGGGGGCCAGGGAGGCTCCGCCTGCCCTGATCACCCAGCATCAGATCGCCCCTTCCATTTCGGCACTCGATGCCATATTGTGTGCGACACAGGTCACACTTGTCGAGACCCACGATACGAAAGGTGAACTCCCATGGAGCCGAATCAGCAGGCAGAGACCCAGGCCGAGCTCGTCACCGAGACGCTGGTCGAAGAGGTGTCGATCGACGGCATGTGCGGGGTCTACTGACGTGACGGCGCCTGCTGACGCGCTGGCGTTCGACCCCGGCCTCGGCTGGCGGTTGCACCACCAGGTGTCGGTGCGCCCCGAACCGTTCGGGGCGCTGCTGTATCACTTTGGTACCCGCAAGCTTTCGTTCCTGAAGAACCGGACCATCGTCGACGTGGTGTCGTCGCTCGACGACCAGCCCGACGCCATCGCCGCGCTGCGGGCGGCAGGCATCGGCGATCAGCAGCAGGCGCCGTACCTGCACGCACTAAGTGTTCTCGCCGCATCCAAGATGCTGGTCTGCAAGGAAGGAAGCGTGGCCCCATGACCGCACCCGCCACGGCTGAGCGGCCCGTACCCCGCCTGGTCGATCAGTTCGAACTCGGCCTCGATGCGCCGATCTGCCTGACGTGGGAGCTCACCTACGCGTGCAACCTGTCGTGCGTGCACTGCCTTTCCTCCTCTGGCAAGCGCGATCCGCGCGAGCTGAGTACCGAGCAGTGCAAGGACATCATCGACGAGCTCGAGCGCATGCAGGTGTTCTACGTGAACATCGGCGGCGGCGAACCTACTGTGCGGCCGGACTTCTGGGAGCTCGTCGACTACGCGACGGCCCACCACGTCGGCGTGAAGTTCTCCACCAACGGGGTGCGGATCAACAAGGAGGTCGCGGCCAAGCTGGCCGCGAGCGACTACGTGGACGTCCAGATCTCGCTCGACGGCGCCACGGCCGAAGTCAACGACGCGGTGCGTGGGCCTGGCTCGTTCGCGATGGCGGTCCGTGCGCTGGAGAACCTCGCCGAGGCAGGGTTCAAGGACGCCAAGATCTCCGTCGTGGTGACGCGTCACAACGTCGGCCAGCTCGACGAGTTCAAGGCGTTGGCGGATCAGTACGGCGCCACCCTGCGCATCACCCGGCTGCGTCCGTCCGGCCGCGGGGCCGACGTCTGGGACGAACTGCACCCGACGCCTGCCCAGCAGGTCGAGCTCTACGACTGGCTTGTTTCACACGGTGAGCGGGTGCTCACCGGCGACTCGTTCTTCCACCTGTCCGGGCTCGGCGAGCCGGGTGCGCTCGCGGGCCTGAACCTCTGCGGTGCGGGCCGTGTGGTGTGCCTGATCGACCCCGTCGGCGACGTGTACGCCTGCCCGTTCGCGATCCACGACAAGTTCCTGGCCGGAAACATCTTGTCGAGCAACGGTTTCCAGGACGTCTGGCAGAACTCGACGTTGTTCCGCGAGTTGCGCGAGCCGCAGTCGGCCGGCGCGTGCAGTGGCTGCGGGCACTACGACGCGTGCCGTGGTGGCTGCATGGCTGCCAAGTTCTTCACCGGTCTGCCGCTGGACGGCCCCGACCCCGAGTGCGTGCAGGGGTACGGCGAACCGGCCCTTGCCCGCGAGCGGGACAAGCCCAAGTCCAGCGTCGACCATTCCCGCAGCGGAAGCCGCAAGACGCCGTCAGGGCCCGTCCCGTTGACGCTGCTGACCGTTCCCCCGAAGAAGTTCTGCAACGAAAGTCCCGTCTGATCATGGCCCGCGATACCTGGTTCGAAACCGTTGCCATCGCCCAACAGCGTGCGAAGAAGCGGCTGCCCAAGTCCGCCTACTCGTCGCTGATCTCGGCGAGCGAGAAGGGCGTTTCGGTCTCCGACAACGTCGAGGCGTTCGCGGAGCTGGGCTTCGCCCCGCACGTCATCGGCGCGACGGAGAAGCGCGAGATGGCGACAACGGTTATGGGGCAGGATATTTCGCTGCCCGTCATCATCTCGCCGACGGGTGTGCAAGCGGTACACCCCGACGGTGAGGTGGCGGTGGCACGCGCTGCTGCGGCACGCGGTACCGCCATGGGGCTGTCATCGTTCGCCAGCAAGCCGATGGAGGAAGTCACCGCCGTCAACGACAAGATCTTCTTCCAGATCTACTGGCTGGGCAGCCGCGACGAAATCGCCGAGCGGGTGCAGCGCGCCAAGGACGCCGGCGCGGTCGGTCTCATCGCGACCACCGACTGGAGCTTCTCGCACGGTCGCGACTGGGGCAGCCCGAAGATCCCGGAGCGGATGGACCTGAAGACGTCGCTGCGGATGTCGCCGGAGGTGCTGACCAAGCCGAGGTGGCTGTGGAGCTTCGGCAAGCACCTGCGCCCACCCGACCTGCGGGTTCCCAATCAGGGCAGGCGCGGTGAGCCGGGGCCGACGTTCTTCGAGGCCTATGGCCAGTGGATGGGCACGCCACCACCGACGTGGGAGGACATCGCGTGGCTGCGCGAGCAGTGGGGCGGTCCCTTCCTGCTCAAGGGCATGGTTCGTGTCGACGACGCCAAACGTGCTGTGGATGCCGGTGTTTCGGCAATCACGGTGTCCAACCACGGCGGGAACAACCTGGACGGCACGCCTGCGGCGATCCGGTGCCTCCCCGCGATCGCCGAGGCGGTCGGCGACCAGGTCGAGGTTTTGCTGGACGGTGGCGTCCGGCGCGGCAGCGATGTCATAAAGGCACTGGCACTTGGAGCCCGCGCGGTCATGATCGGCAGGGCTTACCTGTGGGGCCTCGCGGCCAACGGACAGGCCGGTGTCGAGAACGTTCTCGACATCTTGAGTGGGGGCATCGACTCCGCGCTGCGGGGCCTCGGCAAGGCATCGATCCACGACCTGTCGGCCGACGACATCCTGGTGCCTGCCGACTTCGCTCGGGCGCTCGGCGTGCCCGGTGACCGGGACGCCTGACCTGCTGGCGGTACGGCGCCCGGCATGCCGTGGTACAGGCGTGGCAGGCGTGGCTGACGTGGTGGTCCCCCGGGCCTTGATTGACCGAATCAGAAATCTCCCGCAGCGCATACGCCAACAATTGGCGCACACCAGGTGAATTCGGCTTACCATCGGCGGGTGGCCTTCCCCAGCGAACTTGGGAACTCGACGACGAGACAGCTGCACAACCTGTCGCCCGCGTTGATTATCCCGCTCGGTTCTACTGAGCAACACGGGCCTCATTTGCCGTTGGACACCGACACCCGAATCGCGACCGCCGTTGCTAGAACGGCAGCGGGTCGCCTCTCGGGAGACTGGATGGTCGCGCCCGCAGTCGCCTACGGCGCCAGTGGTGAGCACGAGGGGTTCCCTGGCACGGTGTCGATCGGTACCGCTGCCCTGCGGCTTCTCCTGATCGAGTACGGCCGGTCGGCGTGCCGATGGGCGTCGCGGCTGGTCTTCGTCAACGGTCACGGCGGGAACGTGCAAGCGGTTGCTGAAGCCACCGAGCTGCTGCGCGAGGAGGGCCGTGACGCCGCCTGGAGCCCGTGCGCAGTGTCCGCAGGAGACGCGCACGCCGGCCATACTGAAACGTCCGTATTGCTACATATTTCGCCAGAAGACGTGTGGACCGACGAATGCGTGCCCGGTAACGCGGCGCCGCTGGCGGAGCTGATCGGCCCCATGCGTCGGGGAGGTATCGTCGCGGTCAGCCCCGTCGGCGTGCTGGGGGATCCGACCACCGCGTCGGCCGCCGAGGGGGCACGTCTCTTCGCTGAGATGGTCGACGCGAACGTGCGCCGGATCGAAGCCTGGAGTCCTGACGGCGGGGGGATGCTGAGGTGAATGGACCGCGACTGCCCGATGGGTTCGCCGTGCAGGTCGACAGGCGGGTCAAGGTGCTCGGGGAGGGCGCTGCGCTTCTCGGCGGGTCGCCGACGCGGCTGCTCCGGTTGGCGCCCGCGGCGCAGACGATGCTCGCCGATGGCCGGCTCGAGGTGCACGACGCGCAGAGTGCGCAGCTGGCGCGCACGCTGCTCGATGCCACCGTGGCGCATCCGCGGCCTGCGAGCGGGCCATCCCATCGGGACGTGACCGTGATCATTCCGGTGCGCGACAACGCATTCGGACTGACTCGGCTGGTCCGTGCACTGCGCGGCATGCGCGTCGTGGTGGTGGACGACGGCTCGGTTGTGCCAGTGCAGGCCGAGGACTTCGACGGCATGTACTGCAACGTCACCGTGCTCCGGCACGACAGGAGCAAGGGCCCCTCGGCCGCCCGCAACACTGGCCTTGCCGCGTGTGAGACCGACTTCGTCGCCTTCCTGGACTCCGACGTGGTGCCCCGCCGAGGCTGGCTGGAGGCGCTGCTCGGACACTTCTGCGACCCCGCCGTCGCCTTGGTCGCGCCGCGGATCGTGGGCCTGCAGGAGCCGGAGAACCTGGTGGCTCGCTACGAGGCCGTGCGGTCCTCGCTGGACCTCGGGCACCGGGAGGCGCCGGTAGTTCCCTACGGGACGGTGTCCTACGTGCCCAGCGCGGCCATCATTTGCCGTCGCAAGGCTCTGAACGACGTGGGTGGGTTCGACGAGACGCTGAAGTCGGGCGAAGACGTCGACCTGTGCTGGCGGTTCATCGAGGCAGGCGCGAGGCTGCGTTACGAACCCATCGCGCTCGTCGGCCACGATCATCGCACCCAGC
>Ga0105237_10003088_pt1 | contig 20065 bp, 22 predicted proteins | sample KBSC24metaG_FD_81520 | JGI IMG/M metagenome (GOLD analysis project Ga0105237, IMG submission 81520) | Corn rhizosphere microbial communities from Kellogg Biological Station, Michigan, USA - KBS C2-4 metaG | ecosystem: Host-associated > Plants > Roots > Rhizosphere > Soil | place: Michigan, USA... | reverse complement strand
TCCATCGCGATCGCGTCGCAGGTGTACTGGTTTTTCGCGATGCCATCGAAGCCCAGCCAGTCGCCGCGGAACTTCAGGCCGACGACCTGCTCGCGGCCGTCGGGCGACTGGTTGACGATCTTCACGAAGCCGGAATTGAGGATGTGGAGCTGGCCGAAGCGCTCGCCGGCCTGGTAGATCACGTCGCCGGCGCGCACGACGCGGCGCAGCGGGGCCAGGCTGTCGCTGATCAATGCGAGCATCTCGGCGACACGCTGGCCGTGGCGCTGGTTGGACGAGATCGATGTCGGAAGCGGGGAGGCCGTGATCGAAGCGGAAGCGGTGCTGAACATGGCGGGCTCGTGGGAATCGGCAGTGGGCATGCGGCAGATCTTAGGCAGCGCCTGCCCGCCGGGTGCCCATGGCGCACCACGTTCTGCAACGCTGCGTGAATCCATTGTTGCGGGTGTGTATCAGCGCGGCGTGCATCGATCCGCCTTGACGCACATCAAGCCCGGCAGGGCCTGCATCGCTAAGCTCGTCCCCTACGATGACCTCCCTGCTGCAAAACTCCGACCATCCCGCGTTCGATGCGCTGTCTGCCAGCCAAGCAGCGGAGCTGATCGAGCAGGCGCGTGCATTGATGCGCGGGGCAGGGGAGTCTTGCGGCGCCGGCCCGCTGCAGGGCAAGCATCTCGGGCTGGTGTGCGCTTCGCCGGACGGTGCGGATGCCATGTTCTTCCGGCGCGCTGCGGCCGAGCTCGGCGCCAGCGTGGCCGTCATCCGCGCCGAGGCGGTGGTGTCGAGCCCGTTGCCGGACATGCAGAGCACCGGGCGCGTGCTGGCCCGGCTGTACGACGCGCTGGAATGCCAAGGCATGCAACCCGCGCTGCTGGAGCGCTTGTCGCGCGCGGCCGGCGTGCCGGTCTACGAAGGCCTGGCCACGCCCGGTCACCCGACGGCCCGGCTGGCCGCGATGATCGATGGCGACGCGGCTCCGGACGTGAAGCGGCGCTGCGTCTTGCAGGCCGCGCTGCTGAAGTCCTTGCTGTAGCGCGCGCCGCGCTGTAAGAAGCTCCCATCCGCGGCCGACCGCCGGTGAGCCGTCTTCGAGGAGCCTGTCATGTCGAACCCGATCCCGCCATCCGCCGCCGCCCCGCCGGCCGTCAAGCCGGCCAGCTACCTGTACTTGCGCCATTCGCTGCCGGTGCGGCTGATGCATTGGATCAACGTGATCTCGCTGACCGTGCTGCTGATGAGCGGGCTGATGATCTTCAATGCGCACCCGGCGCTGAACTGGGGCCAGCAGTCCTATGACGGCAAGCCGCCGCTGCTCGAGATCACGACGCGCAAGGCGGCGGACGGGCATCTCGCCGGCGTCACGCGCGTGGGCGGCCACGAGTTCGAGACCACCGGCGTGCTCGGCCTGTCGACCGGGCCGTACGGAGAGCTCTCGCGCGTCGCCTTCCCGTCATGGATCACGATCCCGAGCTCGTATTCGCTCGCCGACGCGCGGCTCTGGCACTTCTTCTTCGCCTGGCTGCTGGTGCTGAACGGCATCGCCTACGTGGCCTATGCCTTCTTCAGCCGGCACCTGCAGCGCGACCTCGCGCCGACGCGGCGCGACTGGCGCGGGGTCGGCCGCTCGATCCGCGATCACATTGCCTTCCGCCACCCGAAAGGCGAGGCGGCGCGGCACTACAACGTGCTGCAGAAACTCGCCTACCTGGCGGTGATCTTCGGGCTGCTGCCGCTGATCGTCCTGGCGGGCTGGGCGATGTCGCCCTGGTTGAATTCGCTCTGGCCGGGCTGGGTCGAGATCCTGGGCGGGCGGCAGTCGGCGCGCACGATCCATTTCATCGTCGCGTGGCTGCTGGTCGCCTTCGTCGCGATCCACGTCTTCGAGGTGATCGTCAGCGGCCTGTGGAACCACCTGCGCTCGATGGTCACCGGCCGCTATCGCATCACGGCCGATCCGCGCGCGGAGGCGGGCCATGAGTAAGGCCGTGGGCAAGCGCCGGCTGAAGGTCAGTCCGCAGGCGCCGGCGAAGCGCCGCTTCCTCTCGCGCGTCGCGCTCGGCACCGGTGCGCTGATGCTCGGCGGTTGCGATCGCCTGAACCAGAGCGCATGGTTCCCGAAGCTGTTGTCGGCGGGCGAATGGCTGAGCGAGGGCGTGCATCACACCCTCGGCGGCCGCCGCTCGATGGCGCAGGAGTTCAGCGAGAAGGATTTGTCGCCGAGCTTCCGCGGCAACGGCAACACCGATCCGGAGAGCGCCGACTACAAGGCCATGGCCGAGCGGGGCTTTGCCGACTGGAAGCTGAAGGTCGACGGGCTGGTCGACCGGCCGGCGAGCTTCTCGCTCGCCGAACTGCGCGCGATGCCGAGCCGCACGCAGATCACGCGGCACGATTGTGTCGAAGGCTGGAGCGCGATCGGCCAATGGACCGGCGTGCCGCTCTCGCAGGTGTTGGCCGCGGTCAAGCCGAAGCCGAATGCGCGCTTCATCGTCTTCCACTGCGCCGACACCTTCGACGACGACAACGGCCCGGTGCCGTACTACGAGAGCATCGACATGGACGATGCCTACCACCCGCAGACGATCCTCGCCTATGGCCTCAACGGCGCGCAGCTGCCGGTCACCAACGGCGCGCCGCTGCGGCTGCGCGTCGAGCGGCAGCTCGGCTACAAACACGCGAAGTACGTGATGCGGCTCGAACTCGTCGAGCACTTCCGGCAGATCGGCGGCGGTCATGGCGGCTACTGGGAAGACCAGGGCTACCAGTGGTACGCGGGGATCTGAACGAGCGGCCCCGGCTGTAAGGCGCGGCGCCCTCGGGACGACTCCCGATCAGCGGCATGATCGCCTTGTCGGAATCCGCCGAAGGGCCGATGGTCGACCGCCCTATCAAACTTTCCGAAGGAACCCGCCATGAAGACTCTCGTTCACACCCTGCTCGCCGCCTGCATCGCCGCCACCTCGATGGCCGTCTTCGCCGAAGACGCGATGAAGAAGGATGACGGCATGATGAAGGCGCCGACGATGCAGGACTGCAAGGATCACATGGCCATGGCCGGCAAGGACGCCATGATGAAGGACGATGCGATGGGCAAGAAGTGCTCGGCCATGATGAAGAAGCACGACGGCATGATGAAGAAGGACAACGCGATGATGAAGAAGGAAGGCGCGGCCAGCGGTGCGATGAAGTAGTCGCCCGTATCAGCGGGCGCCGCCGCGGCTCGCGAGTTCGCGGCGGAGTTCGGCGAGGCGGGCTTCGAGCCGTCGCCGGTTCTCCTTGCCGACGCGCATCAGGATCTTCTGTCCCGCGGTGGCCGATTGCAGCGATGCATCGGCCAATTCGTACCGCACCCAAGGTCGCTCCGAAGGAATCGGGCCCTTCACTTCCGTGAGCCGAACCACCACCGGCTCGGCCACCTCGGGTGTTGCCATCAGTTGGTCCAGCACTTCGAGCAGTCTGGCGTGGAAGCGCTTGTTCGGGAAGCCGATGTCCTCGTAGGCCTTCTGCAGCACGGGCAGCATGCGCACGTAGAGGTCCACCGCCCGACGGATGTCGATCTTCTCGGCCAGCAGCACCAGCGGCGCGTAGCGTGCGGCGTTGTCGGGACTGACGAGCGTCTGGCTGTCGCGTTCGATCACCGTGAAGCGGCCGCCCGCGGGTTGCACCGGCCACAGCATCGCGGGCGCGTGCGAGCGCCCGAGGTTGTCGACCGTGGCGACGAGGCGGCGAGGGAAGTCGTCGGTCTGCAGCAGCGACAGCACGGTCTGCTTGCTGACGAGGTCGACCAGGGCATCGCCGATGCCTTCGGCCGCCAGCGGAGCGGCAGGGGGGAGGGGCTCCGCGATGGCGGCGGACGAGGCGGGCGGCAGCGCCGAGGCAGGCGGCGCCGCCTCCGGCGTGGAGGCCGGTGCTGGTGCCGAGGCCAGGGCAGGGGGCTCGACCGTCGGCGGCTCCCCCGGCCGCCACCACAGCCACGCCCCGCCGGCGACCACGGCGGCGACGAGAACGACGAGCAATGCAATGCGTGTCGAGCGTGTCATCGCCGTAGCCTAACCGACCTCGTCTTCACGGGTGGCTGCAGACCATGAGCGCCGCGCGGCCGGACGCTCCCCGGCCGCGCGGCAACCGCCGCGGCGCCGGCCCTCAGGCGATGTCGAAACGGTCGAGATTCATGACCTTGACCCATGCCGCCACGAAGTCATCGACGAACTTCTTCTGCGCGTCCGAGCTGGCGTACACCTCGGCGATGGCACGCAGCTGCGCGTTCGAACCGAAGACCAGGTCGACACGCGTGGCGCTCCACCGCCGTTCGCCCGTCTTGCGGTCCCGCCCTTCGAACTGCTCGGCCGCATCCGAGACGCTCTTCCACTCCGTGCCCATGTCGAGCAGGTTGACGAAGTAGTCATTGCTCAAGGCGCCCGGCTTCTTCGTGAAGACGCCGTGCGAGGTCTGGCCGGCATTGGCGCCCAGCACGCGCAGGCCACCGACGAGCACGGTCATCTCCGGCGCCGTCAGCGTCAGCAGCTGCGCCTTGTCGATCAGCAGCGCCTCGGCCGGCACGCTGTAGCGCGCCTTCTGGTAGTTGCGGAAGCCGTCCGCGACCGGCTCGAGCGGTGCGAAGGACGGCACGTCGGTCTGGTCCTGCGACGCGTCCGTGCGGCCCGGCGTGAACGGCACGGTGACCGTGTGCCCGGCATCCCGGGCGGCCTGCGCGACGCCGGCGCCCCCCGCCAGCACGATCAGGTCGGCGAGCGAGATCTTCTTGCCGCCCGGCTGCGCCGCGTTGAATTCGCTGCGGATGCCTTCCAGCACCTTCAGCACCTTCGCCAGCTGCTCCGGCTGATTGACGGCCCAGTCCTTCTGCGGCGCCAGACGGATGCGTGCCCCGTTCGCGCCGCCCCGCTTGTCCGAGCCGCGGAAGGTGGACGCCGACGCCCAGGCTGTCGAGATGAGCTGCGCGACGCTCAGGCCCGACGCTAGCACCTTCTTCTCGAGCGACTTGACATCCTGCTCGTCGACCAGCGCGTGATCGACCCGGGGAACCGGGTCCTGCCAGATCAGTTCTTCGGCCGGCACCTCGGGGCCCAGATAGCGGGCGCGCGGCCCCATGTCGCGGTGCGTCAGCTTGAACCAGGCGCGCGCGAAGGCATCGGCCAGCTGCTCGGGGTTCGCGAGGAAGCGCCGCGAGATCTTCTCGTAGGCCGGGTCCAGGCGCAGCGCGAGGTCGGTGGTCAGCATGGTCGGCGCGTGCCGCTTGGCGGGGTCATGTGCGTCCGGGATGCTGCCGGCGCCGGCGCCGCCCTTGGCGACCCACTGGTGCGCGCCCGCGGGGCTCTTCGTCAGCTCCCATTCGTAGCCGAACAGGTTCTCCAGGAAGTTGTTGCTCCACTTCGTCGGCGTGGTGGTCCAGGTGACCTCGAGGCCGCTGGTGATGGTGTCGCCGCCCTTGCCGGTGCCGAAGCTGTTCTTCCAGCCTAAGCCCTGGTCCTCGAGGCCGGCCGCCTCGGGTTCGACCGCGACGTGGGTGGCCGCGGCCGCGCCGTGGGTCTTGCCGAAGGTATGGCCGCCGGCAATCAGCGCGACGGTCTCTTCGTCGTCCATCGCCATGCGCCCGAAGGTGTCGCGGATGTCGTAGGCCGCGGCGATCGGGTCGGGGTTGCCGTCCGGCCCTTCGGGGTTGACGTAGATCAGGCCCATCTGCACCGCGCCCAGCGGGTTTTCCAGCTTGCGCGAGTGCTCGTCACCGTCCGCCGTGTCATCGGACACCAGCACGCCGCCTTCCTTCTCGACGCCTTCCGAGCCATGGGCGTAGCGCAGGTCGCCGCCCAGCCAGGTCGTCTCGCGGCCCCAGTACACGTCCAGGTCCGGCTCCCAGACATCTTCACGGCCGCCGCCGAAGCCGAAGGTCTTGAAGCCCATCGTCTCCAGCGCGACGTTGCCGGTGAGGATCAGCAGGTCGGCCCATGAAATCTTGTTGCCGTACTTCTGCTTGATCGGCCACAGCAGGCGGCGGGCCTTGTCGAGGCTGACATTGTCCGGCCAGCTGTTCAACGGCGCGAAGCGCTGCTGGCCGCGGCCCGCACCGCCGCGGCCATCGCCGATGCGGTAGGTGCCGGCGCTGTGCCATGCCATGCGGATGAAGAGTGGCCCGTAGTGCCCGAAATCGGCCGGCCACCAATCCTGCGAATCCGTCATCAACGCAGCCAGGTCCTGCTTCACAGCGGCCAGGTCCAGGCTCTTGAATGCTTTGGTGTAGTCGAAGTCCTTTGCCATCGGATCGGACTTGGAAGAATGCTGATGCAGCAGGTCCACGCGCAGCTGCTTGGGCCACCAGTCGCGGTTCGTCGTGCCACCGCCCGTGCCCTGGTGGAACGGGCACTTGCCTTCGGTCTTTTCGCTTCCCATGCTGGTCTCCTGGTTTTGCGATGAGGGGAAGACAAATTCTCGTGTCAGAGCGGTTCCCGCGCGACCAGAAACATTTATCGCATCGATAGCACGAGGGCGTTGTCGTCACGCTGGAGATTTATTCCAAGCCCGAGCAAGCCGGTCGGATGCTCCGCGTGCCGGGAATGAATCTCCTCTTTGCTCGGTCTTGCTCGACGTGACCATTCCAACCCGCGAGCAGGAGCAAGAGTGATGAGCAACCATGATCCCAGTCGACGCCGAGCCCTCGGCTGCCTGTCTGCCTGGAGCGGCGCGGCAGTCCTCTGGACGGTGACCGGAGGCGTGCCGCGTGCGCTCGGCGCGACGAACGCGGATGCGCCGCCGGCGGCGGCCAAAGGCGCGCTGACCTTCGTGCAGATCAGCGACACGCACATCGGATTCCATCGGCCGGCCAATCGGGATGTGGTGGGGAGCCTGCGCCGCGCCATTGCCGACATCAACGCCTTGCCGCAGGCGCCGGCATTGGTGGTCCATACCGGCGATGTGAGCCACTTGTCCAAGGCCGAGGAATTCGGCAGCGCGAAGGAGATTCTCCAGGAGCTTCATGTCGATCGGGTGCATACCGTGCCCGGCGAGCATGACACCATCGACGACGGGGTCAGCGGCTACCTGAAGTACTTCGACCATGACGGCAAGGCACGCGCCTGGTACAGCTTCGATCAGGGCGGCGTGCACTTCATCGGGCTGAACAATGTCCTGAACTTCAAGGCGGGGACGCTGGCTGCGCTCGGCGACGATCAGCTGGCCTGGATGAAGACCGACCTGGCCGGCGTGTCCCGCTCGACGCCGATCGTCGTGCTCGCCCACATCCCGCTGTGGACCATCTGGGAACCCTGGGGCTGGGGCACCGCGGATTCCGCTCAGGCACTGGCGCTGTTGCGTCCCTTCGGCTCGGTGACCGTGCTCAACGGGCACATCCATCAGGTGCTCCAGAAGGTGGAGGGCCACGTCGCCTTGCACACGGCCATGTCCCTGGCCTATCCGCTGCCGACACCGGGTCAGGAGGGCATCGGCGAACCCGGGCCGGTGACGGTGCCAGCCGGCGAACTGGGCAGGCTCCTCGGCACGCGCCAGCTCAGCCTGGTGCGCGGGCAGCACGAGCTGGCGTTGATAGACCGTCCCCTCGATCGCTGAGCGACATCCCATCATGGAGAAGCTGATGAGCCGAATTTCCTTTGCCAAACGCCGCCCGCGCAGCGCCCTTGTGCTGGCCCTCCTTGCCGGCTTCACGATACGCGCGAGTTTCGCCGCGGGCCCGCCGGCAGTCGCCATCGTCGACATCACCAAGTTCATGTTCGGTCCCAGCGAGATCACGGTGGCACCCGGCACGACGGTGCGCTGGATCAATCACGACGAAGTGCCGCACACCGTGGCGAGCCGGGACAAGACCAAGCTGTTCACATCGAAGGCGATGGACACCGACGATCAGTTCGAGTTCAGCTTCGCCAACGAAGGGGACTACACCTACATCTGCACCGTGCACCCGTTCATGACCGGCGTCGTGCATGTGCGCAAACCGTGAACCGACGAGGGGATTTCAATGGACCGGAGTGACAGCATTTCTCGGCGCGTCGCCGTGCAACGGGGATTCGGTGCGATGGCCACCGTGGTCATGTTCTGGGGGGCGGGCAGCAAGGCCCTGGCGGCCGGGAACAAGCTTCCCAAGCCAGCCGTGCAGTACACGGACAGCGGTGCGCAGAAGGGCATGGACTGCGACGACTGCATTCAATTCGTCCCGGGCAAGACACCCAAGGACATGGGCACTTGCAAGATCGTCGTAGGCGACATCAATCCGCACGGCCATTGCCTTGCCTTTTCGCCGAAGCCGAAGGCCTGAACGTTCTACCGCCGGCGCGGCATGTCGCTCTCGCCGGGGCACAGCTCCATCGGCACCAACGCTTGAACGAGCGGCTCCTGCGGGTCGGCCGCAGTCGCGGGCAATGCCGCGACGAGCGCCTGACCCAGCCGCGTTCCGACCAGTCCCAGGTCCGTATGAAATGACGTCAGGGCCGGCGACAGGAACTGCGCCTGCGCATCGCCGAGCAGGCTGATGACGGCGATGTCGCGTCCGGGCCGCAGGCCGGCTTCGTCCAGGCGCCGATACAAGCCCACCGACACCTTGCCGTTCTGGGTCAGTATGGCCGTCGGTGGATCCGCCAATGCCAGCAGCTTGGCGGCACCGAGGTAGCCGCTGTCTTCGCCATGGCTGCGCCGCTGGATGAGATCGCTGTCGTGCGCCAGGCCCTGCGATTTCAGCGCACGCCGGTAGGCCTCGCGCACCAGGTTGAGGAAGTTCCGTTCGTTCTCGGCCAGCACCAGCGCGATGCGGCGATGTCCCTGCCGCGCCAAATGGCCGACGGCCTGCGTGACGGCGCCGGGAAAGTCGATGTCGACCCAGCGGTGCGGGCCCCCGGAGCGGCTGCGGCCGAATGCCGCGAACGGGATGCCCTTGTCGATCAGGTAGTCGATGCGCGGATCGGTGCGCAAGGTATCGGCAATGATCAAGCCGTCCGCCAGGCGACGCTCGGCGGTGCGTCGCAGATGGGCGAAGGGATCGTCTTCCTCGGCGTAGAGGAACACCGCCAGGTCGAGGCCGCGCCGGGCCAGTTCATGGCGCATGCCGTCGAGCACCTCGGCGAACACCAGGTCGAACAAGGTGTTTTCGCGGCTGGTGGGAATCAGCACGCCGACCAGATTCGTCGCTCCGTTGCGCAGGCTGCGCCCCGACTGGTTGGCGGAATAGCCGAGCGCGGCGGCCGCTTCCAGCACGCGCTGCCGCGTCACCGGATTGACATCGGCCTTGCCGTTGAGCGCCCGGGAGACCGTCCCGATGGAGATGTTCAAGTGCTGCGCCAGGCCGCGGATTCCGATCAAGACTCGTACTCCCGAATGAAGGAACACAAAATGTAGTGGCCATGCGCCGCCGCGTCTCGGCCACGGTCTAAGTAGAAGTCCCAAGTTTTCCGTAAACGTTTACGGTGAACACTCGCGGCCAGGGCGATCCATCGCGGTCTCGCCTCGCAACGGAAGGATTTCGATGACGCTGAAAGCTGCTCTCGTCGGCTGCGGTGCGATGAGCCGGACATGGCTCGCGGCCGCGGCGCAGATCGACGGCCTGGAGATCGTGGGGCTGGCCGATCTCGACCTCGAGCGGGCCAGCGCGGCGGCAGAGCGCCATGGTCTGCCCCATGCGGTGACGAGCACGGACGTGCACGACCTGCTGGCAAGGACAGCCCCCGACATCCTCTTCGACCTGGTGGTTCCCGCGGCGCGGCATGGCGTGGTGGTGGCCGGGCTGGCCGCGGGATGCCATGTGCTGAGCGAAAAGCCCATGGCCGAGACGCTGGCCGATGCGCGCGACCTGATCGCGAAAGCCGAGTCCGCCGGCCGCCTGCACGCGGTGGTGCAGAACCGCCGCTACCTCGAGGGCGTGCGCCGCATCGCCGCGGCGCTGGCCGCCGGCGTGATCGGCGAGATCAGCAGCGTGCATGCCGACTTCTTCCTCGCGCCGCATTTCGGCGGCTTTCGGGAAGAGATGGACCACGTGCTGCTGCTGGACATGGCCATCCACGCCTTCGACGCGGTGCGCTGCATGACCGCATTGAAGCCGCGCAACGTCTACTGCCGCGAATGGGACCCTCGTCATTCGTGGTATCGCCAGGGGTCGTCGGCCATGGCGATCTTCGAACTCGGCGACGACACGCTCTTCACTTACCGGGGCAGCTGGTGCGCCGCCGGGCTGGGCACGAGCTGGGAATGCGCCTGGCGCTTCGTCGGCTCTCGCGGCTCGCTGCTGTGGGATGGCCACGAACAGCTCCGCGCCGAAGTGGTCACGCCGGGCCGCACCGGGCATTTCGATGAGGTGGCAGCAGTGGCTGTGCCCTCCGGCCCGGCGGCCGCCCGCATCGGCGGCCACCTGGGCGTGCTTCAGGACTTCATCGCCGCGGTGCGCGGCGGCCCCGCGCCCGAGACCATCGGCCGCGACAACATCCACAGCCTTGCCATGACCCTGGGCGCGATCGACAGCGCCAGGACCGGCCGGCGCGTCGACATCGTCATCTGAAAGAGCCTCGATGAATCCCCTCGCCAGCATCCGCATCGGCACCATGGTGCGTGCCAACGAACCCGACCCTGCAGCCACCGTGCGCCAGATCCTGCCGCATGGCTTCGAGAGCATCGAGCCGTACTTCTGGCAGGTCGTCAACAAGGACCTGCCGCGCCTGGCCGGCGAGCTGCACGAGGCCATCGGCAGCGCCGACGTGACGATGCAGACGCTGGGCCTGTTCGGCAATCCGCTGGAAGACGGCGAGCTGGATCGCGCCACGCTCGAGGGCTGGAAGGCGCTGATAGACAACGCCCATCTTTTCGGCGCCACGACCGTCGCCGGCTTCACCGGCCGCGTGCGCGGCAGGCCGATCGAGGAGAGCCTGCCGCGCTTCGCGAAGGTCTGGGGCGAGCTGGCCCGGCGCGCGGCGGACAAGGGCGTGCGGCTGGCCTTCGAGAACTGCGCGATGGACGGCAACTGGGCCAGCGGCGACTGGAACATTGCCCACAACCCGGACGCCTGGGAGCTGATGTTCAACGCCTTGCCGCTGGACAACCTCGGCCTCGAGTGGGAGCCCTGCCATCAACTGGTCTACCTGATCGACCCGCTGCCGCAGGTGCGCAAGTGGGCACACAAGTTCTTCCATGTCCACGGCAAGGATGCGACGGTGCGCTGGGACGTGGTGCGAGAACACGGCGTGCATGGCAAGCACCCCCATGTGCAGATGCGCACGCCCGGCTTCGGCGACACCGACTGGACGCGCGTCATCAGCGAGCTGCGGCTGGCCGGCTTTCAGGGTTCGATCGACATCGAAGGCTGGCATGACCCGGTCTATCGCGGCGAGCTCGAAATGACCGGCCAGGTGGCCGCGCTGCACTACCTCCAACGCTGCCGCGGAGGAGTGCATCTGATCCCGAACCCCGCATGACGAGGTCTAACAACGAGGAGACGACGATGAAGAGAGCCATCAGGTCCAGAACCCACCACCGCCTTGCGCTGCTGACCGCGGCCCTGTTGGCGATCGGCGCAACGGGCGCCGCACGCGCGGGCGAGCCGGTCGACAAGTGGTGCAGCAAGGTGAAGATCCGCTTCTTCGTCGGCGGGGCCGAGGGGGATGCGTTCGGCACCATCGTCTACAACGGCGCGCGCCAGGCGGCTGCCGATACCGGCGCCAAGGTCGACTACGTGTTCTCCGGCTGGCAGAACGAAAAGATGGTGCAGCAGCTGCGCGAGGCCGTGGCCGCGCGCCCCAACGGCATCGCGATGATGGGCCACCCCGGCGACGCCGCGATCCTGCCGCTGGCCAAGGAGGCGGCGAAGAACAACATCAAGATGATCTACCAGAACGTGCCGGTGCCCACTGCGGTGGCGCAGGTCGGCGGCGCCTATGTCGGCGCGCAGCAGGAGCCACAAGGGCGTGCGCTGGGCGAAGAGATGGTGCGCCGCTTCGGCCTCAAGTCCGGCGACGTGACGGTAGTGCTGGGCGGCTTCGACGATTCGAACCGCGGCGCGCGCGAGGAGGGCACCGCCAAGGCGCTGGAGAAGGCCGGCATCAAGGTCGTGCGACTCACCGCCCCGACCGAGTGGGCGAGCGACCCGAATCTCGGCATCCCGGTGATCACCGCCGCGTTGCGCGCCAACCCGAGCGTCAAGGCCATCGTCTACCCCGGCGGGCAGATGCTCGGCAACGCCGCGACCTACATGCAGGCGGCCAAGAAGAAGGCCGGCGAGGTCTTCAACGTGGGCTTCGACACCAGTCCGCAGATCGTCGATGCGTTCAAGGGCGGCTGGGTGCAGCTGACGGCCGATCAGCAGCCCTTCCAGCAAGGCTACCTGCCGATCCTCAGCCTGTGCGAGCAGGTGGTCTATGGCCTGGCGCCCATCAACGTCGACACCGGTGCCGGCTTCGTGACGATCGACAACTACAAGTCGGTGGCCGACCTGGCGACGCAAGGGCTGCGCTGAGCACGCCGACACGGCAGGCCCCGCGGTGGAAGGGAGAGGGTAGATGGGCGAAAGACTGATCGAGCTGAAGAACGTCACCAAGTCGTACGGCCGGGTGTTCGCGGTGGGCGGGATCGACCTGCACGTCGACCGCGGCGAGGTCGTGGGCCTGCTGGGCGACAACGGCGCCGGCAAGTCGACGCTGATCAAGATCCTGGCCGGCGCCATCCGGCCCACCAGCGGCCAGATCCTGGTGCGCGGCGCGCTCGTCTCGCACTGGGACGCGGCGCGCTCGCGCGATGCCGGCATCGAGACGGTCTTCCAGGACCGCGCATTGGCGATCCAGCAATCGATCGTGCGCAACATCTTCATGGGGCGCGAGATCACCACCTGGCTCGGATTCCTGGATGTGAAAGCGCAGCGCCGCGAGTCGGAGCGCCTGATGCGCGAGATCGGCTTCACGTCCAAGGTGTTCGTGCCCGAGTCGATCGTCGGCCAGCTCTCCGGCGGCGAGCGGCAGGGCGTGGCGCTGGCCCGCGCGATCTACAACAAGGCCGAGCTGATCGTCATGGACGAGCCCACCACGGCCTTGTCGCTGACCGAGACCGAGAAGGTGTTCCGCTTCGTGCGCACGGTGCGTGCGGGCGGGCGCTCGATCCTCTTCATCGGCCACAACATCCACCACGTCTACGACATCGCCGACCGCTTCGTCGTCATCGACCGCGGCCGCGTCGCGCTGCAGGCGACGAAGGCCGAAGTCGGTTCGGCGGAGAAGCTCATCGCCTTCATGGAACACATCGCGCATCCGCAAGGGATTGCGTCGTTCGATTCGTCCGCCAGCCTCACCGGAGCTGCTGCATGAGCCACGTCCTTGACCAAGCTGCGATGAAAAGCGACAAACCCGCGGTGGATCGGCCGGCCAGCGCCTTTCGCCGCCTGCTCGCGGACAACCGCGCTGCGGTGGGGACCTTCGTGGTCTTCATCGCGATGATGAGCGTCTTCATGGTCGCCAGCCCGGCGGTGTTCATGAGCTGGGAGATCTACAACTCGGTGCTGGTGACCTTGCCGGTGGCCTTGTGCCTTGCCGCACCGCTGGTGTTCGTCGTCACGGTCGGCGAGATCGATCTGTCCTTTCCGGCCACGATGGGTTTTTCCGCATGGATCTTCGCGCTGCTCGTCCATGCCGGGGCCAACGTCGTGCTGGCGATGCTCGCGGCGCTGGCGACCGGCACGGTGCTCGGCCTGGGCGTCGGCGCGCTGGTCGTGTACGCCAGCCTCTCGTCGCTGATCGCCACGCTGGGCATGAACTACATGCTGCGCGGACTGATCCTGATCGTCACGCAGGGCAAATCGATCGCGCTGCTGGAACTGCGCGACAGCACGGCCGCGAATCTCTTCGCGGGCGATGTCTTCGGCCTGCCGGTGCAGGTGCTGTGGGCCCTGGCCTTCGTGGTGCTGGCCGCAATGCTGTTCAACCGCCACCGCTTCGGCGCGCGCGTGCATGTCGTCGGCGACAACCCCGACAGCGCGGCGCAGATGGGCATCAATACCGGCCGGGTGCGTGTCGCCACGTTCGCCTTCATGGGGCTGGGCGCCGCGCTGGCCGGCGTGTTCACGACGCTGGTCAACTTCACCTGGTGGCCGACCACGGGGGATGGGTACCTGCTGCCGGCCATCGCCTCGGTGTTCGTCGGCGGCACGCCGACCTGGGGCGGGATCGGCACGATCGCCGGCGGGGCGATCGGCGCGCTCACGGTGGCCTTCATCCAGACCGGGATCGTGGCGTCGGGCTTGAGCGGGTTCTACGTGCAGTTCTTCAACGGGCTGATCATTGTGCTGGCGTTGCTGGGACATCGCTGGAATCAGAAGCGGTATCGCTGAGCTCCTGTTCACGGGACTCCGATCGGCGACAACGCGATCCCTTGCTCGCTTGCGGCGGAGGGTAGAGACCTTGCCGCGGTACGGCCTTCGTTGTTATAGGAACAACATGGTCGTTATAGTCTCTACATGGCCTTTGATGCCCAACCCGCCTGGCTGCTGCTCGTCGTCTCGCTGCCGATGCCGAGCACGGCGGCGCGCATGCGCGTCTGGCGTGCCCTGAAGGCGCTCGGCTGCATGGCGCTGCGCGACGGCGCCTACCTGCTGCCCGCGGCCGCAGACCGCGAGCACGCGCTGCTCGAGATTGCCGAAGACTGCACGCGCGAGGGTGGCGTGGCCTGGCTCGTCGGCGCGCAGCCGCGCGGCGCCGAGGACGAACAGGCCTGGCGCGAGCTCTTCGATCGCAGCAACGACTACGCCGGGCTGCGCAAGTCCTGGAAGGAAGCGAACCGAGGCCTGGCCAAGTTCGGGGCCACGGAGCTCGCGCGCCTGCGGCGCAAGCTCCGGCGCGAGTTCGATGCCATCCGCGCGGTCGACTTCTTTCCCGATGATGCCTCCGTCGAAACCGAGGCCGCACTCGCCGGGCTGGTCAAGCGCATCGACGCACTGCTGTCGCCGGATGAGCCGCACGAGGTCGAAGGCGGCATCGCCCGGCTCGACCCGGCGCAGTACCGCGGCCGCACCTGGGCCACGCGCCGCAAGCTGTGGGTCGACCGCGTCGCAAGCGCCTGGCTGATCCGCCGCTTCATCGACCCGGAGGCGAAGTTCCTCTGGCTCGCCAAGCCGTCCGACTGCCCGAAGAGGGCGCTCGGCTTCGACTTCGACGGGGCGGCGTTCACCCACGTCGGCGACCGCGTCAGCTTCGAGACGCTGACGGCGAGCTTCGGCCTTGGAGAGGATCCGGCGCTGTCGCGGCTGGCCGCCATCGTGCATCACCTCGACGTGGGCGGCGAGCCGGTGCCGGAGGCCGTCGGCTTCGAGGCCGTCATGACGGGCGCACGTGAACGCCTCGCGGACGACGATGCGCTGCTCGCCGAGATGTCCGGCGTCCTGGATTCGCTCTACGCCAACTTCCTGCTCGCGCCCAAGCGAGGCAACGCCTGAGCGCGCAAGGGGAGGAGAGCCCATGAGCGATTCGTCCGTGACGCAAGCCGACTCGACCGCCGGATCTCGCTACACGTTGTCGCAGCTCGTGCGCTACATGCTGGCGCTCGGCACCTGGGGCTTCGGCGGGCCGGTCGCGCTGGTCGGCTACATGTACCGCGACCTGGTCGAGCGACGCCGCTGGATCTCCGAGAGCGACTACAAGGAAGGCATGGCGCTCGCGCAGCTGATGCCGGGCCCGCTCGCGGCGCAGCGACCGTGATCACCAAGTCCGAGATCATCTGGATCTTCCTCGGCGCCGGCGTGTTGGTGTGGCTGCTGCGCGCGCCACCGAAGGCATGGCGTGGCGGCACCGTGAACAGCGTGGCCGCGCCGCTGGCGGCTTTCTTCGCCGTCGACGCGCTCGACTGGCACAAGCTCGGCCAGATCGGCGCGTACTTTGCCTATGCCGGCAGCTTCGTCTTCGGCAGCGGACTGGCGATCGTGCCGTTCCTCTACGGCGGCGTGGTCCAGCAGTACCAGTGGTTGACCGACCGGCAGTTCGTCGACGCCGTGGCGGTTGCGATGATCACGCCGGGACCGGTGGTCATCACCACCGGCTTCATCGGCTACCTCGTGGCCGGCTTCTGGGGCGCCGTCGTGGCCGCCGCCGGGACCTTCGTGCCGTGCTACCTGCTCACGATCCTGCCGGCACCGTACTTCAAGCAGCACGGCAAGCGGCCGGCCATCGTGGCCTTCGTCGACGGGGTCACGGCCGCCGCGATCGGCGCGATCACCGGCGCGGTGATCGTGATCGGCCAGCGCTCGATCACCGACTGGGTCACGGCCGCGCTGGCACTGGCCACCGCCGCCGTGCTCTGGCGCTTCAAGAAGCTGCCGGAGCCGGTCATCGTCGTCGTCGCCGCGCTGCTGGGCCTTGTGCTGCACCCGCTGAGGACTCACACCTGAATGCACTTGAAGGAGGGCGCAATGGGAGACAACCGCATGAACACACCGGACCCCTCACGCCGAGCCATCGTCGCGACGGCGATCGACGCCGCCGGCGCCGTGGCATTCGCCGCGTCGAATGCCTCGGCTGCCGACGCACCGGTAGCCCTTTCCTCCATGGCGCCGGCCTTCCAGAGCCGCGACGCGCTCGAGCCGCTGCCGTTCGATCCCGCCAAGCTCGGCGGCCTGTCGGAGCGGCTGCTGCGCTCGCACTGGGAGAACAACTACGGCGGCTCGGTCAAGGCGCTGAGCGTCGTCAAGAAGCGGCTGGCGCAGGCGCTAGGCGACAAGGATTTGCCGCCCTACGTCTACAACGACCTCAAGCGCGAGCACCTGCTGCGCACCGGCTCGGTGGTCCTGCACGAGCTGTACTTCGACAACCTCGGCGGCAGCGGCCAGGCCGGGGCGAAGGAGCGCCAAGCCATCGCGCAGGCCTTCGGCAGTTTCGACGCCTGGGAGACGGAGTTCCGCCGCATCGGCGCCGGCCTTGGCGGCGGTTCGGGTTGGGTCGTGCTGGGCTTCAACCTGCACACGCGCCACCTCGAGAACTACTGGATGGCCGATCACGCGACGGCGCCGGTGGCCACGCGGCCGATTCTCGTGATGGACATGTACGAGCACGCCTACCAGATGGACTACGGCGCCGCTGCGGCCAAGTACATCGACGCCTTCTTCCAGAATCTTCAGTGGGAAACGGTCGCGCAGCGGCTCGAAGGCTGACCGGAGAACGCCATGGCCATCTCACGCCCGCTCTCGGTGGCCTTGCTCTATCCCGGCGACCGCGCGGCGCGCGATCGTGCGGACCCGGCCGAGAGCCGCTTCCTGGCGCTGTTCGACGCGTTCCGCGCCGCCGGCGTCGTCGCCGAACCGGCCGTCTACCACGACGACTTCGCCGACGAGGTGGCCGCGCAGCTGCGCCGCGTCGACGGCGTGCTCGTCTGGTGCAACCCGATCGAAGGCGGCCGGCGGCGGGATCGGCTCGATGCCATGCTGCGCGAGATCGCGCAGGGCGGCGTCTTTGTCAGCGCGCATCCGGACGCGATCCTGCGGCTGGGCACGAAGGACGTGCTGGTCGAGGTGCGTGACTTGCCGTTCGGAAGCGATGTGCTGCGTGTCGACTCGCTCGAGCAACTGGCCGCGGAACTGCCCGGGCGCCTGCGCGGCGGCGCGCGGGTGCTCAAGCAACGGCGCGGACACAGTGGCATCGGGGTCTGGCGCATCGAGGGCGTCGCGGGCTCCTCGCAGCTGCGCGTCCGGCATGCACAACGCGGCAGCGAGGAGGAATGCGTCGAGCTGCCCGCGCTGCTGCAGCGCCTGGCCCCGTATTTCGAGGCCGCGAACGGCGGACACATGATCGACCAGGCCTGGCAGCCGCGCCTCGTGGACGGCATGGTGCGCGCCTACCTCATCGGCGATCGGGTAGGGGGTTTCGGCCACCAGGCGATCAATGCGCTGTACCCGGCGCGTGACGGGGCGCCGGCGCCGGCACCCGGGCCGCGGCACTATTTCCCGGCCGATCTGTCGCGGTTCCAGACGCTGGCACGCCTGCTGGAGACGCAGTGGGTCGAGCTGCTGCGACAACGTGTCGGCCTGCCGCGCGAGCAGTTGCCGATGCTCTGGGATTGCGACTTCATGCTCGGCGAGCCGACGGTCGATGAGCCCGAACGCTACGTTCTGTGCGAGATCAACGTCAGCAGCGTGTCGCCGTTCCCGCCGTCGGCCATCGAACGGCTGGTTGCCGCCGTGAAGACACGCCTCGCGCATCGCGCCGCCGGGAACCTCACGGCATGACCGATCGCCGGAGCGGCGTCAGGGTGCATGCGCGTGTAGGCGTCCCTGCCCGCGGGCGCGAAGGCGATCCAGATAAAAACGCTGCGCGTTGCCGCCGAAGATCGCCGCCTTGTCGGCGGCGCTCAAATGCGAGGTCAGCTTCTGCGACATCTCGAGCCAGTTGCCGTAGCCTCCGGCCAGGTTCAGCACCGGCCAGTCGCTGCCCCACATCAGCCGTTCGGGGCCGAAGCAGTGCAGCAGATGCTCGACCACCGGGCGCAAGCGCTCGATCGACCAGTCGTCCCCGCACTCCGTGACGAGTCCGGAGAGCTTGCACATCGTGCCGGGGCGACTGGCCACGACGGCCATGTCCTCGCGCCAGGCGCGCAGGTCGCCGGAAGCGATGGCGGGCTTCGCGCCATGGTCGACCACCACGTCCAGCGCCGGATAGCGCGCGAGCATCCGGGCCAGGCGGCCGAGATGGCGCGGATGGAGCAGCGCGTCGAATGTCAGCCCGTGCTCGCTCAGGGCCTCGAAAGCCGGTTGGATGTCCTCGCGCAGCAGCCAATCGTCGTCGGCGATGTCCTGCACCATCGGGCGCAGGCCGCAGACCCAGGGCGACTGCGCCAGCGCCGCGATGCGCGCCGGCGCAGCCGGCTCGGTGAACTCGCACCAGCCGACCACGCCCTTCACGAAGTCGGTGCTCTCGGCCAGCACCAGCAGCGCATCGGTCTCGCGATCGGTCGGCGAGGCCTGGACGAGGATCGTGCCTTCGACGCCGTGCCGCGCGAGCACCGCGGCCAGGTCCCGAGGGCCGTAGTCGCGGTAGAGAACGTGCTGCGCCGGCGACATCCAGGGGTAGTCGGCCTCGTTGGCGACCTGCCAGAAGTGCTGATGGCTGTCGATGCTTGCCGCAGATGACATGGTCAGATCACTCCCTTGCGCAACAGGAAGTTGCCGTAGGGCAGCTTCTCGCCGGTCTGCACCACGGCCACGGCCTGGCGGGCGAGGGCGTAGTAGGCATGGCGTTCGATCGGCTTGATGGCGGGCACCGGTTCGATCCGGGAGAGCAGCTGCTCCTGGACCCGGCGCACGACCTCGGGCACGGCGGAGGCATCGCCGACGACCTGCATGGTCCGGATCGGTTCGTCGTCGAAGGTGTCGACAGGGAACAGGCTGAGGATGGCCGTCAGCACCTGCATCGTGTCGGCGCCGGCGAAGTGGATCAGCGGCTTGTCGCCGGCCACCGAGTAGGCCGGAAAGTTGGCATCGGCCACGGCGATCACGTCGCCATGGCCCATGGCGGCGAGGACGCGCAGCAGGTCCGGGGTGAGCAGCGGGTCGATGTGCTTGAGCATGGCGGTGCGATCAGATGCCGAGTCGGGGCGTCAAGTCTGCCCGAGTTCGGTTTCAGATCCATTGTTGAAGTCGCGGGGTCGCGACCGAGCTATTCGTGGACACGCGGATGACTTTACATAATATACATTGTCGTAAGTCAAGGGTGCTCACAACATCGAACGTCGCCGCTACTTCGGCGGCGCAAGCTTCGCCCTCGATCGCCGCTTCGCAGCAGTCGTCCGCCCGGGCCCCTTGAGCGCGCTGACGACACGCTCCGCCAGTTCCGCCTGCGATTTGGCAGCGTGCAGCTCACGTCGCACATCCGCCTGCGCTTCGGCAAGTTCTGCGTTCCGGGCCGCCAGCTGCGCCTCGCGCGCTTGCGCGCGCTGGAGTTCCTGCAGCGATGCAGCGCGCTCGGCCTGCAGGCGGCCCATGGCCTCGGCGTGCCGAGCCTGCTCGGCGCGTGCCTGCGTTCGCACCTCCTCGAGCTTGCGTTCAAGCGCCTCGGCGCGCTTGTCGGACTTGGCGCGAGCCGTTCGTTCGGCATCGATCTCC
>Ga0105237_10003087_pt1 | contig 20065 bp, 18 predicted proteins | sample KBSC24metaG_FD_81520 | JGI IMG/M metagenome (GOLD analysis project Ga0105237, IMG submission 81520) | Corn rhizosphere microbial communities from Kellogg Biological Station, Michigan, USA - KBS C2-4 metaG | ecosystem: Host-associated > Plants > Roots > Rhizosphere > Soil | place: Michigan, USA... | reverse complement strand
ATGCCGACTGGCTGGCGCATCGTCGTCTTTTTTATCCGATCCTGGGTCCGATCCGCACGGCGCTCCGGCCCAAGAACAAGGTGATTTGCGGACTCGAGGCAAAGGTCTTTTCCCACGACGGTGCGCGGCGCGTCATCTGCAATTCGCAGGCCGTCGCCCGGCAGATCACCGACCGTTTTCACTATCCGCCCAGCCGAATCGACGTGATCTACAACGGTGTGCCCTACGCGCAATTCAGCTCGGGCGACCGGGCGCTGGGACGCCAGGCACTGCAGCTTTCGCCCAATGACTACATGATTCTCCTCGTCGGTGCGGGGAAGGAACGCAAAGGGCACGCGATTGCCCGCAAGGCGGTCGAGCGGCTGGGCTACGGGCGCGCGAAGCTGGTGATCGTCGATTCACCGCCGCTGGTGGCCATGCCCCATATCTATGCCGCCGCCGACGTTTTCCTTTTGCCGACCCTTTACGATCCGTTTGCCAACGTGACGCTCGAAGCACTGGCCGCCGGACTACCTGTGATCACCTCCGCGCAGAACGGTGCCTCGGAGATCATCCAGCATGAGGTGAACGGTTTTGTCGTGCCGCGCGCCGACGATGTCGGGATGATCGCCGAGCTGCTTGAACAACTGGCCGACCCGGCACGCCGCGCCGCTTTTCGCCAGCCCGCGCAAGCCCTCGCGCAGCAGTACGACTTGGCGAAAAACATCGCGGCCACTCTGGCGGTGTTTGATAAATTGCGATAGCCGACGACCTGTCGTTCCGGCTTGTGACTGAGAATCCCGGAACCTAGCTTTTGTTTCTATGGTCTCCATTCCTCCGAAGTCCCCCGACATGCCTCCCCCAACAAATCGTCTTCCCTTTCCAGTGGCGGGGATTTTGTTCGGGCTGATCTTTTTGGTGTCGGCCTCGGTGATTTTTACCCTCATGCTCCAGCGCTCCATGGTCTCCGCTCCGTCCTCCGCTGATGACCAGGCGGAAAAACCGGCCCAGCCACTCCCCACTTTGCCTCTCACTTATCCACCGACGCGGACCACGGCCGATTCGGACACCATCTTCGGCACGAAGGTGGCCGATCCCTACCGCTGGCTCGAGAACGGCAAATCGGAGGAAGTGAAGAAGTGGCTCGACGCTGAAAATCAGCTCGCGCACAGCTATCTCAATGCGCTTCCAGATCGCGATGTGCTCCGAAAGCGTTACCGGGAACTTCTCTATGTCGGGACCATCTCGGCCCCGAGCCGGGCGGGTGATCGCTTCTTCTACATCAAGCATAAGGCGACTGACGAACGGGAGATCCTTTACTGGCGGATGGCCGACGATCCGCAGTCCACCGAACACGTCCTGATCGATCCCAACCAATACATTGGCAAGGACAACGCGACGCTGGGTGGATCGGCACCGAGCCTCGACGGCAAGCTCCTCGCTTACACGTTGAAACCGAACAATGCCGATGAAGCGACCCTGTATGTGAAGGACGTCACCAGCGGCAATGATCTGCCGGGGGAAGTAATCGAGGGAGCGAAGTATGCTTCCCCCTCATGGCTGCCCGACGGCTCCGGGTTCGTTTACACTTACCTGCCCCCGGCGGATCCGGCCACGCCGCAGGATCGCCCCGGACTCGCCATCGTCCGCTACCACAAGCTCGGGACCGATCCAAAGAAGGATCCGATCATTCACCGCAAGACGGGCGACGCGGGCAAGTTCATCAACGCCTACGTTTCACGCGACGGAAAATGGATCTTCTGCGAACTGCAGAGCGGTTGGGACAAAACGGAAATCTTTTACCAGTCCCTTCGCGGCGAACCGACCGCGGCCATGGCCGGGGAACCCTCGGACGAAAAGTGGCAGCCGATCACCACGGGGAAGGACTTCCTCTACTCGCTTTATCCGTGGAAGGGGCAGGCCTACATCCTGACCAATGAGGACGCGCCCCGCTACCGGCTCTTCAAGGTGAGCCTGGACGATCCGCGGCGGGCGAAGTGGCGCGAGATCGTGCCCCAGTCGCCCTCCATCGTCCTCCAGGGAGTGAGCGTCATTGGCGATCATCTCGTGCTCGACCAGCTCGAGAACGTGACCAGCCAGGTCGAAATTCGCGACCTCGACGGCAAGCCGATACGCCGCCTCCACCTGCCGGGACTCGGCACCGTCGGAGAATTGTCCGGCGAACCGGACCGCGATGACCTTTATTTTGGATTCACCAATTTCACCCAGCCGACGGAGATCTACCGCACCAGCATTAGCAATCCCGCCCAGACATTGTGGGCGAAGATCGAGGTGCCGGTTGATCCCACACCCTACACGGTCGAACAAAAGTTCTTCACCTCGAAGGACGGAACGAAGATCCCGATGTTCATCGTGCACCGCAAGGATATCCTGCTCGACGGCAGCACGCCCTTCCTGATTACCGGCTACGGCGGCTTCGGCCTCAGCCAGACGCCTTATTTCTGGATGGGCGCCTACCCCTGGCTCGAGGCGGGTGGCGGTTACGCCGTGGTGAACCTGCGCGGCGGCGGCGAATTCGGCGAGCAGTGGCACCAGGATGGGATGTTGCTGAAAAAGCAGAATGTTTTCGACGATTGCATCGGGGCCGCGGAGTACCTCATCTCCAGCGGCTACACAAAATCGGAACGACTCGCCGTGCGCGGTGGTTCCAACGGCGGCCTGCTCGTCGGCGCGATGGTGACACAACGTCCCGATCTCTTCCGCGCCGCTGTTTGCGAGGTGCCGTTGATCGACATGATCCGCTTCGACAAGTTCGGCAGCGGCAAGACCTGGGTCCCCGAATATGGCTCTCCGGGCGATCCCGCGCAATTCCGCGCGCTCTACGCCTATTCGCCGTATCACCATGTGAAACAGGGCGTCGCGTATCCCTCTGTCCTCATCTGTACGGCGGCCAATGATGATCGCGTCGACCCGTTGCATGCGCGGAAATTTGCAGCCGTACTTCAAGCTGCGACGGGCAGTCCGAACCCGATTTTGCTGCGCGTGGAGACCGAAAGTGGCCACGGCGGGTCCGATCAACGCAAAAAAACACTCGAATATGCGATCGATCTTTGGGCCTTTTTGATCCATGAACTGGGTGCAAAATCATCCCAGGAAGCCCCTGATATCAACGCAAGTCATTGATAGAGAGCAAACTAAATTAATTTAGCTCAATTCTTTGACACAAAGGCCGGTCCCATTACAATAGTTGCCCGGAGACATGAAGTCTCCTGGGACGAAATAGACATACAAACGGGATCGAGGTGAATTACGTTGAGTGAAGTACGATTGAAAAAAGGCGAATCCGTCGATAAGGCGTTACGCCGTCTCAAAAAGAAACTGGATCGTGAAGGCACGCTGCGCGAGGCGCGCACCCGTCGCAATTACGAGAAGCCCAGCGAAAAGCGTCGCCGCAAGGCCAAGGAACCCAAGCTGAATTACTGGGGAAGCTTTTCCCTCTGATTTCACCTTCCCGGATCAAGAGTTTAAAACCCGGTTTGGATTTTATCCAAACCGGGTTTTCTCTTTCAACCCCACAAAAGACGGGGCGCGACTTTAATGGTGGGAGTAACCACCATGATGACCACCGTGGTAGCCCCCGCCACCGCGGTAGTAGTAGCCGCCACGATAGTAGCCGTGGTACCACGGGTAATACCCCGCACCGTAATAAACGGGCGGACCGTAGTTATAATAGTAGTAAGGCGGCGGGTAGTAATAACCCGGGTAGCCATAGCCGCCGTAATAGGAAGGACCGCCCACTCCAATACCTACGCCGACATGGACACCGGCACTCGCCTGACTAGCCAAGCCTGCCACGGTTAAAAATGCCAAAACCAAGAAGAGTTTTTTCATAAAATTACCTTTCTTCTTAGGACGCCCTTTTATCCCTCCCCCTTCAAATTTGTTTCGCCATTTGAATGACCCGGGAGAAGGAAGCGTCCACTTCTCCTTCTTCAAATTTACTCCAGGGTGGGGCTGTCGCAAGGGGGGAAAGACATGCCTAAATGAGGAAAACAGTTCCTTTCCATCGTCATCGTTGAAGCGCACCCCGCTTGACCGCTCCTGCGCCGCCTCCTATATCCGATAACAGACGCATGCACTTCTCCCGCACGGCTTTTCTCCTGATGGGGTTCCTGGTTTTCATGACCGGGCTCCAAGCCGCGCCAAAAGTAAAACTCGGGATCGATGTCTTGGAAGGCGGACAATTCGACCGACTCAAGGGACTACGAGTCGGATTGATTACCAATGCGACGGGAGTCGATTCGCACGGCGCCAGCACGGTCGATATTCTGCGCCGCGCGCCAGGCGTGAAATTGGTGGCGCTCTTCGGACCGGAACACGGTGTCTACGGCGCCGATTGGGCAGGGCAATACGTGGCCTCCAGCACTGATGCGCACACCGGCCTCCCGGTCTATTCCCTTTACGGCCCAACCAAGAAGCCGACGCCTGAGATGCTCAAGGGCATCGATGTGCTGGTCTACGATATCCAGGATATTGGCTGCCGGAGTTACACTTTTATCAGCACACTGGGTCTCGCCATGGAGGCGGCGGGGGAGGCAGGCATTCAGTTCTTCGTCCTCGACCGGCCCAATCCGCTCAACGGCAATCGGGTGGAGGGGATGATGCCCGCGCCTCAGGTCCGCAGTTTCGTCTGCCAGTGGAATATTCCCTACGTTTACGGCCTGACGCCGGGTGAGCTGGCTTACATGATCCAGCAGTCGCCCGGCTGGATCAAAAAGAAGCCCAAGCTGACCATCGTGCCGATGGAGGGGTGGTATCGCTCGATGTACTGGGAGGATACCGGACTGATCTGGGTGCCCACGTCGCCTCATATTCCGACGCCGGAGACGGCGCTCAATTACATCACCACCGGGTTCCTCGGCGAGGCGGGCGGGGTGTGCCACGGCATCGGCTATACTCTTCCCTTCGCTGTGTTCGGCCATCCTTCCTTCAACTCGTTCACGCTGGCCGACCAATTCAACCAGTGGCAGGTCTCGGGAGTGCTGTTCCGGCCTACGACCTTCAAGCCCTTCTACGGCGTCTTCAAGGATCAGGTAATCAATGGCGTGCAGATCTTTTACATCAATCGCGACAAGGTGAACCTGTGCAATCTCGCGGTGCAGATGCTTTCCTATGCCTGCCATGCGCCGGGAATCAAGATGTTCCAGCCCAATGCGAGCGGCGAGTCGGGACCGCAGGCATTTGACCAGATCGCCGGTGGCGAGGCTCTGCGCGTGGCGCTGCAAAAGGGCGAAACGCCGGAGACGATCATCGCCTCATGGCAATCGGGGTTAGCGGCCTTCCGGGAGGCACGACGGCCCTTTTTGCTTTACGGTGAACGTCCCCGGACGGACGAGAGCACCGACGCTCCCGTTCCCATTACTCCATCCAAAAAAACTCCCGCCAACTAAGGCAGACAACCCATCGTGTTCCAGATTGTTTTCAACGACCGCAGTGCCGCCGAGCTGGCCCAACTGCCCAAGGTGCTGCAGCTGCAAATTCTCAGCGAGTTCAATTTCCTGCCCGAGGATCTCGACAAGGCCGACCCGGATAAATTCGGCAAGCTTCAGCGCGAGGGACGTCCGCTCTGGCGCTATCGGACGAAAGATTACCGGATCTATTTCGAGAGGACGGATGCGGGGCTGCTGATTCATCGCGTACTGCACAAGAATACGCTCAAGGATTTCCTCTTCCGCACCAAGCTGCCGATCGCCGAGGACGAAATCCTACAGAAGGTGCCCGAGTTCTGGGAATTGATCGACGGACGGCGATAGTTCTATAGAGGGCGGTTGAACGCATGCGCGTAAAAGACATCATTCCTCCTTTTTAAATATGGCGGCCGTTAAACTGTCGCTTTTTTTTATGGAGGGACGCGCTCCTGCGCGTCCGCGGACGACCGGGAGGTCGTCCCTCCAATATTGCGACGCTCAAGGATTGTCGCGACATTCCAACTGTTTGTCGCGTTGGCCAATTCGCGGTAAGCTAGTCACTTCATGAGCCTTCTCTCCCTTTTCCAGTGGCGCCGGGTGACGGGTATCGCCGTCCTTTTCGCGCTGGGCTACTTTCTCCTCTTCGGGGTACTGGGGAATGTCGACGTGAGCTGGCTTTTCCCAAAGGACAAGCCGGGGACGAAATTGCGCGCCCACTGGCCCAGCCTTCCCTTCTTCACTATGCGGCAGGAACCGACTCCTGACGGCAAGGGCACCATCCGCTATTATACGGTGCCTACCCGGCAGCTCACGGCACAGGAAATCGCCGCGCTCGAGGCGAACGGGAAGCCTACCTCCCCACCAGCGCACGCTCCGGCGGCGCGATAAAATTCAACACGTCGTCCCACCATGATAAATTGGCCTCCCGGGGCCAGTCGCCGTGGCCATAGCCTTTTTCGAGGATGATTTTTTTCGGATCGGGCAAATGAGCGAAGAGATTCAGGCTTAGCGAAGAGGGAATGACGGGGTCCTCATTGCCGTGCACGATGCAGATGGGATGTTTGAAATGCTCGAGATTGGCCAGTGAATCGTATTTTTCCCTCAATAAGAGGGATATTGGGAAGAAGGGGTAATGCGAAAGCGCCGCATGCGCCAGCGTATCCCAGGGCATGAGAAGAGCCAGACCGTGAACGGGAAGGGTTGGATCCGCACAGACGGCCGCAGAAACGCCCGAACCCAGCGACTCGCCCCAAACGTAGACGGGCCCAAATCCCGCCTGATCGAGCGAACGGATCAAGGCGCGCGCATCGGATACAATGCCCTTTTCGTCGGGATAACCCGGCCTTCCCCCGTAACCCGGATATTCGTAGAGAAAAACCCTAAAACCCCGGCGGGTAAAGGCGGAAACATTTTCGGGTCGCTCGGCGGACCATTCGCCGTTGCCGTGAAACATGACGATCGTTCCACGGGGTGTGGGCCCGGCAAAATCGAGGCGAACGTAACCCTGGGGTCCGGAGGAACCGGCGGTGGGGTGCTCCCAGGGAACTAGTCCAGCTAAGCGGGCCTGATGGGTCGCTTCCTCCGTGGATAGGACAAGATTCCCGTGGGCTCCGGGGTAAAGGAGACTGTTCTGCTCAAAATAAAGAAAGGCGTACAGAACGAGATATCCGACGGCCAAATAAATGAAAAATCGCTGTGCCAGTGCGATCGGGGAATACCAGGGCCGCCGAGGCATTGACATGGAAAAGATTAGCCAGATTCCTCCTAAAAAAGCCAATTACATCCGGGAAACCAGTTCAAGCTTGCCGCCCCCGCGGCTTAACGCGCACACTTCACGGGTTATGGACAATACGGGCCCGCAGGTTTTCACCGGAAACGCCAACCCCGCCCTGGCCCAGGAGATCGCCGCTTATGTCGGCGTGCCTCTCGGCCAGGCCACGGTCAATTCCTTCCCGGACGGCGAGACCTTCGTCAAGATCAACGAGAACATCCGCGGGCGCGACATCTACATCGTCCAGCCCACCTCGCCGCCGACCAACCAGAATTTGATGGAGCTGTTGATCATGATCGACGCGGCTCGTCGGGCCAGCGCCCACCGGATCACCGCCGTGGTACCCTTCTACGGCTATGCCCGGCAGGATCGCAAGGATCAGCCCCGCGTGCCGATTACGGCCAAGCTCGTCGCCAATCTCCTCGTGGCCAGCGGCGCCCATCGTGTGCTGACCATGGACCTGCACGCGCAGCAGATCCAGGGCTTCTTCGACATCCCGGTCGATCATCTCTACGCCGCACCGGTTCTTTACCGCTACCTCTCTTCGCTCAAGCTCGACAATCTGCTCGTTGTCTCGCCTGATGTCGGCGGCATGAAGATGGCCTCGGCCTATTCGCAGCTGCTTCACACAGGACTGGCCATCGTGGCCAAACGGCGCACCAGCCCGACGTCGGTCGAGTCGCAATATCTCGTCGGCGACGTCTCGGGCAAGGACGTGCTGCTGGTCGACGACCTGACGGAAACCGCCGGGACCCTCACTGCTGCGGCCAAGCTGGTGAAGGAGAACGGCGCCAAGCGCGTCATTGCCGCTGTTTCCCACGCCCTCTTCACTGATCTCGCCCACAAGCGGCTCCAGGGATCGGTCATCGACGAACTGGTCACCACTAACAGCACGATCGTGCGCCCAATTCCCGGCTTTAAGCTGACCGTGCTGAGCGTGGCGGGGCTGCTGGGCGAGGCGATCAAGCGCATCCACGGCGGCGAATCCGTTTCCTCCCTCTTCGAGATCAACGGGAAGGGCAACAAGGATTGATGTTTCGGCCCGGGCCGCTTTTTCCCACCCGCCGCCGAGGCCGCATACGTTCCCGGGGTGAAGCTTGAAGATCTGCGACGTCACCCAGTTTTACTCGCCCGTCAGTGGTGGGGTGAAGCGTTACATCTCGGAGAAACGGCGCCACGTCCTTGAACACACCCGCGACGAGCATCATCTCATCGTCCCTGGTCCGGTCACGCGCCATGAGCAGGAAGGGCGGCTTCACCTCCACACCATCCGCTCACCGCGGCTCGACTTCTTCTCGCGCTATCCCTCGCGCTACCGGCTGATCCTGAACCCGGGCCAAGTGCTCGACCTGCTCGACGAGATCCGGCCCGACGTGATCGAGTCGGGCGACCCCTACCACCTCGCCTGGACCGCGCTACGGGCCGGGAATCAGCTCCATGCGCCGGTCTTCGGCTTCTACCATTCCCATTTCCCGGAGGCTTATCTGCGCACCGCACTGAAGTACGGCGGCGAATGGCTCCGTGCCGCGGTGCTTAGCTATGCGGAGGATTACATCGTGCGTCTCTACAGCCGGTTCACCGCGACGCTGGTGCCGTCGGAGCATCTCCGGCAAGTCCTCCACGACTGGGGGGTGACGAATACGGTGACGCTAAACCTGGGCGTCGACACACATACGTTCCGGCCCGTGCCGCGCGACGATTCCTTGCGTGATGAGCTGAATCTTCCACGCGACCGGAAAGTCCTGCTCTACGTGGGCCGTCTCTCGCCGGAGAAGAACATCGGGATGCTGCTGGCCGCTTTCGAGAAACTCCATGCCCGGCATCCAAATACTTACCATCTCGTCGTCGTGGGCGATGGACCGTTGCGGCGGATTCTTCCCGCGACGCGACATCGCACAAATGGCGCGCTGACCTGGCGCTCCTACGTCCAGGACAATGCGCAGCTGGCCCGCTATTACCATGCTGCCGATCTTTTCATTCATCCCGGTGTCTGCGAGACGTTCGGCCTCGTGGTGCTGGAGGCGCAGGCGTGCGGGCTGCCCTGCGTGGGCATCCGGGGAAGTTTCATGGATGCGAACGTGATGATCGGCCTCGATCAATGGGCCTCGCGCAACGAGTCGGCCGATCTCGCTATGGCCATCGAGCGGATGGGGAACCTCGATCTTCCCGCGCTCGGCGCCGAGGCCTCGCGGCTCGTCCATGCGCGCTTTTCGTGGGAGAAGGTGTTCGCCCGGCAGTGGGAGCTCTACACCCGCGCACGGCTTGGGAAACGGCTGACGGATTAAGCCTCTCAGGTAACCGTCGCGCGATGCGTAACGGCTACCTTCGAATTAAACCAGCCAGGTCAGCTCGGCGAGGTAAACACCGCCTTTGCCCCATCCGGCCCGGGAGACATACCATTTGCCGTCCGGCGTCTGGATGACTTCCGAAGCGTGGGCGGGATATTTTCCAACTTCGTCAGAGAATTCCCAATGAAAGGCTGAGTCGCTCTGATAGGCGGCCGACTGGTCGTAGCCGAAGTTCGTGCAGAGGAAGAGATAGTATTTCCCGTCCTTGGCGACGACGAAGGGCGACTCGGTCGGCCCCCCCATGGTGCCCTTGTCGGGATGGCTGAAGACTTCCTGGGGATTGCCCCAATGGAGCAGGTCGGTGCTGGTGACGGCTTTGACGTTGTGATTGCCACCCAAGGGTGCACTGGTGGCGCAATAGTAGAGAACCCACTTGTCGTCGACCTTGAGGACCATGGGGTCGCGCGCATCGTAGCCATCGACGACGAGCGGATTGGCGTGACTGCGTTCCCAGGTATTCAGGTCCTTCGAGGTGGCGAGGTGGATGCGGTACTTGTCGTGAGCGGGTCCGCCGCCGCAGTAGAACATGTAATAGGTGTCCCCGTCCTTGAGAACGTAGGGCGCCCAGACATGGGTCTCGCCCGCCTTGGGATCGTAGGGAAGGATGCTCGGTTGCTTGGCCCAGGGGCCGAGGAGATCGGGCGCAGTGGCATGGGCAAAGACTCTCTCGTCCTCGGGATTGGCCGGTTCCTTGTGGGTGATGCCGAAGAGATGCCAGGTGCCGTCATCGGCGCGGATGAAGGTGTGGTCGTTGATGTACCATTTCTCCTTTTCGCCATCGGAGGGATCATAGATTTTCTTGAAGTCGCCGACACGGATGAGCGGCTTGCGGGGCTTCGGCGGAGGCGGAGGAGTGGCTGGGGCCGCAGGCGCGGCAGGATCATCGGCCAGAAGATGCTTGGAGACGGCCATACTGGCAGCAGCAGCGCCGGCGATGGTGAGAAATTGACGGCGGTTGAAGGGAGAGGTCTTCATTGTTATCGAGAGTATTTCTGCCCAAGGCGTTGTCTAGCCTTTCCTCGATTTCTGCCGTGAGGTCATCCGCGTAAGCGCTCGTTGTCGATCAGCCGGGTCTTCCCCACGCGAACGGCGGCGGAGAGACGATCCCCGGTGACTTCGGCGTAGTCGAGCCGCAGGCCCTTCACGCGCTTCATGGCGGCGCGCAGCCAGGCCGCGGGATTTTCTTTGCGGCGCGCGGCGGCCTGCAGCAGCCGGGCAAACTGGACGGCGATTTCGTGTTCCTTCGGGGAGAGGTAACGGTTGCGTGAGCTGAGCGCCAGGGAATCGGGATCGCGCACGGTCGGCACGACGACAAGCCGCACGGGCACGTTGAGATCTCGCACCATGCGTCGGATGACCTCGACCTGCTGCGCATCCTTCTGCCCAAAGTAGGCGAGCGTGGGCAGGACGAGGTTGAAGAGCTTCAGCACCACGGTCGCAACGCCACGAAAATGGCCGGGACGCGAGGCGCCTTCCCGGCCCTGCGAGACGGTAGTCTCTTCCACAAAGGTCGAATGATCTGGCAGGTAGAGATTTCCGGGGGCGAAAACCAGGTCGACTCCGGCAGCGCGACACAACGCCAAATCCTGGCGGCGCGGACGCGGGTAACGGGCGAGGTCCTCCTTCGGGCCGAACTGGGTGGGATTGACGTAGATGCTCACGACCACGCGGCGGCATTCGGCACGGGCACGGTGGATCAGGGTTAGGTGGCCCTCGTGCAGCGCGCCCATGGTCGGCACGAAGCCGACTTTTTCTCCGGAACGAATCCAGAGAGCGCTTTGCCGCTGCATGGCGGTACTCGAAGTGATCACTTTCATTGTCCCAAGCTACCCTCGCCGCCGGCTCTTCGTCCAGCCACGCCGGAATTGACTGGACCCATTTGATGATCTACGTTTTCTTTTCTGCCTCGGCAGATTTTTTAATGGCGGCCGTAGCTCAATGGTAGAGCTCCAGTTTGTGGTACTGGCTGTTGCGGGTTCGAGTCCCGTCGGTCGCCCAGTTTCTCTTAATTAAAGAGACGCTGTGTGTTTGCGTACGCTAATATATGCCTAAACCCGCTTCTCATCTCCCCAAATAGGGGAGGACTGTAGCTACTTCCCGAAACTGACTTTGGGGGACGTTTGAGCCGCAACATTCGCTTGAAAATAAGAATCCTTGCGCTCGAAGTGGTGGAAGCCGGCGATGACATTATTAGGAAAGCTTCGGATACTTGTATTGAAGGCGCGGAGGGCTTCATTGTAACGGTAGCGTTCGATGGAAATGCGGTTTTCGGTGCCTGCCAATTCATCCTGCAACTGGAGAAAATTTTCGTTGGATTTGAGATTTGGATATTGTTCGCTCACAACCAGCAGACGTCCAAGGGCAGGCTCCAGTCCGTTGGCGGCATTGGCTTTTTGAGTGACGGTCTGGGCCTCCTGCCACTGACTGCGCAGACGGGTAACTTCGGTTAGAACATCCTTTTCGTGATCGGAGAATCCTTTAACGGTGCTCACCAGATTCGGAATAAGATCATAGCGTCGCTGAAGGACATTTTCCAGCTGAGCCCAAGATGCGCTGACCGTTTCATCCTGAGAAACAATTCTATTATAGGCAATTTGATACCACGCACATCCACCCAAAATAACGAGAGCGAGAATGCCCACGGTAATAAAACGAAAAACGAGGGAATTTACTTTTTTATTCACGGCATTCTAATAGTTTGAGAAGGAAATTGGGCGCTCGCTTATTCTATTTATAAATTATACAGAGTTTGGAAAACATCCAAGTAAGAATCTGTTTCCATTAAATTACGGTAAATTGGGCGGCTACCGAGGCTTGTGTATCATCTAAATGAGAGAGCATTATTTATACTTTATTGCTGCGCTTGCTCTTTTAGTGGGAGTGATGAATTTATGCGCTGCCCCAGAGCAGGACAAAGCAGAAAACCATTTACCCGGAGTCGGCTGGCTCATGGATGTAAAGGGAGGGAAATGGCGGGATCATCAGATCAAAATTCCACCCGGAGTCAAGGGACTTGAATTTTCCATCAAGTTGATGGAACCCCATCTTTCCAAAGCATGGGCGTCGTCATTCAAGGCTGGCCTCGCCAATGATGAAGCGACCGCATCCCTAAATTATCACATCAAAAATGACACGGCGGCTAATCGTTTGGAGCTTTTTCGCGGAAAGGATTCATCCGATGTTCAGGAAAATTTAAACCAAACATTTGCCTGGGGCGATACGGTTAAATTTTATTTGATCTGGAGCGATGCCACAATGAAGGCTGACATCGCCGATTTTCATGAGACCGCGCCATTGAATTTTCAGCCCACGATGATCAATTTATTCGTCAGTGGAGCCAAGATCGAACTCATCGACGTGAAGTTGATCCCGGACAAATGAAGATTTGCTCTTTTATCCTGTTTCTAACTTTGATGTCTTTAGGATCACTATGGGCCGATGAATCCTTTCCCGAACGTAACCCCAAGTCTCCCCACTATCTGAATCTTTCCGGCTTAAAGGGCTTTGATTTAAGCGGGAAAAGCGAAACCGATCGCGCAGTTGAAGCGACTGGAATCGATCTGGCGGTAGTTTTCCTTCCTGACATTCCCGCCGATAAGACACCTGAAAAATATGCGGCCGATCTATTCGAAAAATGGCGAATCGGCGGGAACTACAATGGGAAAGGCGTGCTGATCTTGTTTATAGAAAATAGGCACGCCTTGAAAATAGAAGTGGGTTATGCCCTGGAGCCGGTTTTCCCGGATGGATTTATCGGTTCCTATCAGGATGCGGCCAGGCAGTATTTTGCCTCCGAGCAATTCGGCGATTTTGTCAGCACGCTGGTGAATCAAATGGCCTATCGCTATCAAAACCGGGGGAATGAAGCAGCGCTTCAAGCCATGATCAAGCCGGGGGATGAAAGATTCTTGTCTGGAGGCGCTGGCATTTTTCGGAGCGATTACTACCGAGGGCAGGTGAAAAAACTCCCCGCAATTGATCCCCTTATCCTGCAGCATTATCAGGCCAGTGAGGATCTAGAGACAGTCATAGGACTCTATTTGGAGTCACTGGAAAAGGGTGTCGATTATCCCTATTTGAATCTTCTGAGTGAGGGCAGCAGGTACATGCGGCTGGAATATCCCCACACGCCGGGATTTTATCAGGATCTCAGCCGCAATTATCAAAAAGCCATGCCGTATCAGTTGTTTATCCTGGGTGACTTGGCCGTGGCTCGCTTTAAGCCCGTTCCAACTTCCTCCCAGTTTCCGCTCTTCCCTCTTTTCTTGCGAAGGGAACCGGACGGAAAATGGCGAGTGAATGTTGCCCAATCGTGGGCTTATGCCGAGGACAGCAACGAGTACAGGCTTTCGGTCAAGGATCATCCCTGGATGTTTGCTTTTGTCGATGTGAGTTACGAACCCTCATCCTGTGCGATTCCACCGCTGGTTCGACTGGACCGCAGCTTGGCATCTCAAATTCATGAATTGGAAGATGAGATTAAAAAAAATCCTGACAAGGCATCAAACTATTTTCGGCTTGCCGATTTGTTTTATTGGCAATGTTATTGGATAAAATCGGCCATAGAAGTTGTGGAAAAGGGTCTTGAAAAGGATCCCACTAATATATCCGCTCATTGGCTCGCAATTAAGATGCGTGAGCGCTATCCGCTTTGGGACGGGATTAAAGGACATTACGAAGCAATCCTTAAGCAGGATCCAAAAAATGCAGAAGCTCTGCAGGCGTATAGCTGGTATGCTAAAACAGTATTGAAAGATGAAAAGAAGTCCGAAGAGCTCCTAAAACAATATCAAGATACCCTTTAAAGCGTTTTCTAGCCGTCCGAGCTCCCTGCTAGTCCAGCTTTCAGGTTCTTTTACCATCAGATGTCATTTCCCATCATAGCTTCGAGTCCCGTCGGTCGCCCAGCTGAACGTTGGCGGCCTTACCGATCGGTTAATCCCTTTCCTTTGAGGATTTGCGGCAGGCATTTTTCAACCCTGGAATCCCGGGTTTTGGATTGTTTGGGCGCGGAAAAATAAAGAAGATAGCCCCTTTGCCGTCCCGGCGTCAGAGCCTTAAAGGCAGCCTTCAAGGCGGGGATTTTATTTAATTTTTTTTGAAATTCTTCAGGAACAGCAAAATCCGCCGTCTTTTTATAAATCACTTCCAGACCGGCCTTTTCCACTTCGATGGCCTGGCGAACATAGGATTTTAAAGTGGTTTCCATCCCGGCTATCTCTCGGAGATGGGTGAACCGAATCTGGCGAGCCGCCTGCGTATTTTCCCCCGGTTTAATGAGGATGCCATGGGTATCCTTTAACAAGGCACCTTTGCAGAATAGAAGGGCGCAGTATTCTTTTAAGGGAAGCACGATGACGACGTTGCTTTCCTGAAATGTGTAACAGGGCTTGTTCCACTTCCATTCTTCGGTCAGCTGACAGCCAAGAAGGATTTTCCTCAGTTTCTCCAATTCTTTGGACCACTTTTTGGCGTTACCCAGATACACATCGACCTTGGGATTCATTTTACTCTTTGTCATAGTAGATCTTCAACTGACACCAAAGTGGTGCCAAAATCATCCGTTTTTGCTAATATTTTACATTCTGGCACGATCGGTTTTCTTCATGACTTGGAAGTAAGGTGCGAAAAGCGGGTCTTGCGGTAGAATAAGGTTACCGATGTCCTCCACTACTCCCCGTTTTCTTTTTCCTCTTTTTCTCGTGACGCTGACGCTGGTGACGGCCGTTTTTTGGCCGACTCGCGCGGAGAATAAATCGAAACCAGTGCCGGCGCCGGAATGGCAGCTGGCGGATCTGAATGGGAAAACGGTCAAGCTTTCCGATTACCGGGGCAAGGTGGTGGTGCTGAATTTCTGGGCCACGTGGTGCGTTCCGTGCCGGGCCGAGATTGGTGGGTTCATCGAACTGCAGAAGAAATTCGCGGAGAAGGGCGTGGTTTTCATCGGTTTGAGTGAGGATGACGATGCCAAGCTGGTGGTGCCGTTCGTGAAGACAAAGGGAATCAATTATCCCGTTCTGATGGCCACAAAGCCGGTCATCTCCGCCTACGAGGCGCAGGGGTTGCCTACCACTTATCTGATCGACCGCGACGGCAATGTCATCGCCCACCGCCTGGGTGCGTGGCCCGAGGAAGATCTGGAAACTTCCCTTAAGCAGGCGCTCGGGCAAAGCGTCAGCGCCGAGGAATTGAAGAAGAAGCTCACGCCGGAGCAGTTCGACGTGACGCAGAATTGCGGGACAGAACCGGCCTTTCACAATGCTTACTGGGATAATCATGCCGAAGGCATCTACGTCGATATTGTCAGTGGAGATCCCTTGTTTTGTTCGAAGGACAAGTTCGATTCGGGCACGGGCTGGCCGAGCTTCACCAAGCCGATCGACACGGCCTCAGTCACGCAGAAGGAAGATCAAACCATGGGCATGGCTCGCACCGAGGTCCGCTCCGCCAAGGGCAACTCGCATCTAGGTCACGTCTTCGACGACGGCCCCGGCCCCAACGGCCTGCGCTACTGCATCAATTCCGCCTCGTTGCGCTTCATTCCCAAGGACCAGATGAAGGCGCAGGGCTACGGCGATTACCTCAAGCTGTTCGACCAACCCGATAACTCGGCCAAGAAACCGTAATATTTATGCGCATTCTGCTTCCTCTCATCGCTCTCGGCTTGATTTTCAATACGGCTGCTTCCTTTGCGGAAACCAAGCCCGCAACACCGGCCACCAAGCCACCCGCCCTGCAAACCGCCGTCTTCGGAATGGGCTGTTTCTGGTGCAGCGAGGCGTTGTACGAGCGTTTCCGCGGCGTCCAAGTGGCGGTGTGCGGCTACGCCGGAGGCGATAAGGCCAATCCCTCCTACGAGGAAGTCAGCAGCGGCACGACGGGCCATGCCGAAGTCGTGCAGGTGACGTTCGATCCCTCGGTCATCACCTATCAGCAATTACTCGACATTTTCTGGGAAGTGCACGATCCCACCACGCTGAACCGGCAGGGACCCGACGAGGGCACACAGTACCGTTCGCTCATTCTTTACGCGAACGACGAGCAGAAGCGGTTGGCGGAAGCCTCCAAGGCCGCGGCGCAGAAGAAATTTTCCGGCCCGCTCACCACGGAGATCTCTCCGCTCAAGACGTTTTATCCGGCAGAGGATTACCACCAGTCCTACTTCAAGAAGCATCCCGACGCTCCCTACTGCTACTACGTCATCGGTCCGAAGCTGCAAAAGTTGGAAAAGCACACTCCCGCCGCCCCGCTCAAGCCGAACGGCTAGAAGATGGCATGGCGTTTGCGCGGGAGGCTGCCGTGGCTCCCTCGCTCAAAGGCATCCTTTCCAAGAAATCGATGCACGGGCTCTACATCGGAGCCCTGATGTTCCTTGGCGTTGTCGTTGCGGGAACAACCGCCTACTGCCTCGAAGGTTGGAAGCTCTCGGACGCCATCTACATGGTCGTCATCACCGTTTTTTCGGTCGGCTACGAGGAGGTGGAACCGGTTTCGACTCCCATGCTGCGGGCCATCACCATCCTCATCATCGTCGCGGGGGATGCCAGCAAGGTCTATTTTGTCGGTTCACTGATCCGGTTCATCACCGAAGGAGAAATAGGAAAAGCCATGGAAGAACATCGCAAATCGAGAGACATCGAAACCATCCGGGACCACGCCATTGTGTGCGGTTACGGCCGCCTCGGGCAGACGCTGGCCCGGGAACTGGCGGCGAAAAAGTTCCCGTTCCTCATCGTCGACAATAACGCCGAGCGAGTCGCCCTCGCCCACACCCACGGCTATCAGGCGCTCGTCGGCGACGCCGGGGACGAAGGGACGCTCTCTGAGGCCCACATCGAGCGGGCTGTGGTGCTGGCGACCGTCCTGCCCAATGACATGGTCAACGTCTTCATCACCCTCACCGCGCGGAACATGTGCCCGCATCTGCGCATCATTGCCCGCGCCGAGGACCCGGCCACGGAAAAGAAGCTCAAGCAGGCCGGGGCGCAGGAAATCATCCTGCCCGCCTTCGTCGGCGGCATGCAGATCGCCAACAGCATCACTCATCCCTCGCTCGGCAGCGTGCTGAAGGATGCCAACCGCTATCTCAAGAACGATCTGCGCGAGCTCGGTGTCGAAATCTTCGAGCACAAGATCGCGGCCCACGGTGTCGATGACCGCAAAACGCTTCAGCATTTGCTCCATGACATCGAGGCGGGCGGGGTGGCGCTGGCGATCAAGAAGCCCGACGGCTCCCTCATCCAGCATCCGCCCGGGACCTACCGCGTCGAGGCGGAGGATGTCGTGGTCCTGCTTTCCCACGGCAAACCGGCATAGGCTCAGTCCTGGTAACCAGCGATAACCTTCAGGAAAGTTTCGCCGTAGCGTTCCATTTTCTTTTCGCCGACGCCGCTGATGCCGGACAGGGCGGCAAGGGAGGCGGGCTTGCGGATGGCCAGTTCGACCAGGGTTTTGTCGTGGAAGATAACGTAGGGCGGAACGTTCTGCGCGCGGGCCAGCTCGAGGCGGGCGGCCTTAAGCGCAGCGAAGAGGCGTTGGTCGAGCTCCTCTTCCAGGATCAGTGTTGGTCGTCCGGAGGAAGTGGAGACGGTTTTGACCTTCGTCTTGCCGGTGAATTTGCGGAGATGGAGGGTTTCCTTTTCCTTGAGGAAGGCGTGGCCGCGCGGCGTGATTTTCAATCCACCGTATTCGCTGCCGTCGACGGTGAGGAGGTGGAGCGCGACAAGTTGGCGGAAGATGCTCTGCCATTCGTTCTTGGCGTACTCGGAGCCGATGCCGAAGGTGCTGATCTTGTCATGGCCGAAGCGCTCGATCCGTTCGTCGCTTTTTCCCAGCAGAACATCGATGAGGTAACCAACGCCGAAGCGCTGTCCGGTACGGTAGGAACAGGAAAGAGCCTTTTGCGCGGCGACAGTGCCATCGAAGGTAATGGGCGGGATGTCGCAGGTGTCGCAATTGCCGCACGGTTCCGAGATGTCGCCGAAATAATCGAGAATGACCCGGCGGCGGCACGAGGCGGCCTCGCAAAGGCCGAGCAGGGCGTTGAGTTTGAGATGTTCGATCCGCTTCTGGCCCTCGGGCGCGCCTGATTCTTCGATGAAGTTGCGCTGAAGAGCGGCGTCCTGCAGGCCGTAGAGCATGAGGGCGTCGGCGGGCAGACCATCGCGGCCGGCGCGGCCCGTCTCCTGGTAATAGGCCTCGATGTTCTTCGGGATGTTCATGTGGGCGACGAAGCGGACGTCGGGTTTGTCGATGCCCATGCCGAAGGCGATGGTGGCGACCATGATGATGTTGTCCTCGCGCAGAAACCGCTCCTGGTTGCGGGCGCGGTCCTCGGCCGTCATGCCCGCGTGGTAGGGGAGCGCCTTGAGTCCCTGCTCCACCAGCCACGCGGCCATTTCGTCGGTCATCTTGCGCGAGAGGCAATAGACGATGCCGCTGTCGCGCGGATGCGATTCCTTGATGAAGCTCAGGATCTGCTTTTGCGGATTTTCCTTCAGCACGATGCTGTAGTGAATGTTGGGCCGGTCGAACCCGGCGACGAAGGTGCGTCCGTCGGCGAGGTGGAGGCGCTCGACGATGTCCTTCCGGGTCGGCTTGTCGGCGGTGGCGGTGAGGGCGATGCGGGGGACGTTGGGAAATTGCTCCGCCAGCGCAGCGAGTTGCGTGTAGTGGGGCCGGAAATCGTGTCCCCACTGGGAGACACAATGGGCCTCATCAATGGCGAAGAGGGCGATGGACGATTCACGCAACAGGGCGAGGAAGTCGTCCATAAGCAGACGCTCGGGCGCGACGTAGACCAGATCGAGCGAACCGGTCCGGATGCCCCGCTTGGCCCGCGCGACCTCTTCGCCCGACATACTGGAATTGATCGCCGCGGCCTTGATGCCGAGCTGGGTCAGGGCGTCGACCTGATCCTGCATGAGAGCGATGAGCGGCGAGATGATGATACCCACGCCGGGACGGCAGAGGGCGGGAATCTGGTAACAGAGCGATTTTCCGCCGCCGGTGGGCATGAGGACGAAGGCGTTTCGGCCCGCGATGACGTGATCGATAATCTTGGCCTGCTCGCCCCGGAAGCTCGGGTAACCGTAGGTTTTTTGCAGGACGTTCAGCGGAGTCAAATGCATGAGGGCGATGTTATTCTCTACAGTTGTTTTGCAAAAAAACCACCCGGCACTCTTTGTTTCACAAATTGCTAAAAGCAGTGACGCTTTTACCGATGATTTAGATAACTCCCCTGATGTTCTTGCCTGATACGAAGTCGCGTCCTGTTAATGTTATGAGATAATTAGGATTGCAAAGTTTATTTACTTGGTCTAACAAGATGAACACCTTGCAAAAGCCTGAAGGCTTCTGCCGATTGAACGGGATCGCTAGAGAGGAAACAAACGGCTGGTGATATTCAAAAAGGCGATGGACGCAACCGTATCCCATTTATTCTCAAAAAAAGCGGCGTATCATCAACTTTAGTCATCATTGGGAGCACGTATGAAAAAAGGGACCATTATCAAGCGGGTCAAACTTTCGCTGGGGCT
>Ga0105237_10003086_pt1 | contig 20067 bp, 4 predicted proteins | sample KBSC24metaG_FD_81520 | JGI IMG/M metagenome (GOLD analysis project Ga0105237, IMG submission 81520) | Corn rhizosphere microbial communities from Kellogg Biological Station, Michigan, USA - KBS C2-4 metaG | ecosystem: Host-associated > Plants > Roots > Rhizosphere > Soil | place: Michigan, USA... | reverse complement strand
GACCACCAGCATGGCCACAACCAACGTCAGAGCGAAGAGCACATTCCACGAGGGCAGGATGGCCGAGCTGAGCATCAGGACGAAAGGGAGCAGCCCGAGGCAGCCGGCGATGAGGATCGTCGTGCTGATGATCGTGCGATAGGCGTCGGTGTGGGCGCCGCCCGCCGCCCGGCTTACGCTCATCTCGCTGATGAGCATCCCCATGGCCTGGAGTTTGCGGATGGCTGCGATGAAAAGAGGCAGGCTGAGCAGCGTCGCGCCAAACCACAGCAAGGCCTTCAGACCTTCGAAGCCGCCGGGTACCGTGGGCCACCATGCAAAGGCATCGCCGCGCAAGGCAGCGGCGGTGATAAAGACGCCGGAGATCAGCAGCAAATTGAGCGCAATCTGCCAGGCCCATTTGCGCAGCAGCCCGCTGGCAAAGCCGCTTTGCCGCTGGCCCGCGGCCTGGCCGACCCACCGGGTATAGGCTTCGAGCGCGCCGGTTAGCGCACGCGGCGCCACGCGGTCGAAATGGGAGACGACGGCATCCGAGGCGCGGAGCAGGTAGGGCGTCGTGAGCGTGGTAAGCGCGGACACCGCGACGGCGATGGGATAGAGAAATCCACTCGTCACCTGCAGTGACAATCCCAGGGCGGCGATGATGAAGGAGAACTCGCCGATCTGTGCCAGGCCCATGCCGACGCGCAGGGAAGTGCGCTGATCGTGCCCGGCGATAAACGTACCGAGCGAGCAGGTGAGCACTTTGCCGAGGATGACTGCGGCGGTGATGACGAGAATGGGAACGGCGTACTGCACGAGCACCCGGGGATCGATGAGCAGGCCGATCGAGACGAAGAAGACCGCGCTGAAAAGGTCGCGCACGGGATGGGTGAGCGCCTCGATCTTCGCGATCTGGCGGGCTTCGGCGACGATCGCCCCGATGAGAAACGCGCCGAGGGCGACACTGTAACCGAGCTTCACCGCGAGCAGGGAAACCCCGAAGCAGAGCCCGACCACGGTCACGAGCAGCATCTCGTTGCTCTTGAATTTCGCGACGTAGTTAAGCAGCCGCGGGATGGCGATGAGACCGCCGACCAGCAGGGCGCCGAGAAACGCGCTGAGCTGGAGCACAGTGCGGCCAATGTCCTGCACGGCCATGGAGCCGTGCGTGGCGTAGCCCGAAAGCAGGGCGATCATCACTATGGCGAGGATGTCCTCCACGACGAGGATGCCGAAGATCAGGCCGGCAAATCTCTCCTTCGTCTTTCCCAGTTCCTCGAGCGCTTTGATGATGATCGTGGTGGAGGAGATGGCGAGGATCGCGCCGAGAAATACGCAATCCATCTGCTTCCAGCCGAAGAGGCGGCCCAATTCGAAGCCGACCCACACCATGAGGAAAATCTCCAGGGTTGCCGCCATGAAGGCCGTGGCTCCCACGGCTTGCAGTTTTTTCAGGCTGAATTCGAGCCCGAGAGAAAACATCAGGAAAATCACGCCGAGTTCCGACAGCGTCTTGATCGTCTCTTCATCGGCGATGAGCTGGTAGGGGGGCGTGTGCGGCCCAATGATCACGCCGGCGAGGATGTAGCCGAGCACGACCGGTTGCTTGAGCTGGCGAAAGAGCACCGTGACAATCGCCGCGACGATCATCACGATGGCGAGGTCCTGGAGAAAGGTGATGTGGTGCATGTGGCGAAGGGCGGAAGTAATCAGTAAGCAGTGGCCAGTAATCAGTGTGCCGAGGCGTTGATCGCCTGTCACAAGCTGAGTCGCGAGGCGGTCGGGACGCCATGTGGCGAATCCAATCTTGGCCGGCTCCGGCGCCGTTGTCGCGGTAGCCAGGGACGTAACGTGCAACCTTCGCAAAGATCCGCAGACCTCGCGACGGTGCGCGGAGTTTACCGCTTGGAACGAGTCTGGTGCAAGGGATGGATGGCCCGGCCCTTACTTTTCGAAATAACGCTCCCCTTTGATCGCCCGTGTGTGTGCGGCGACGCGGTGAACCCGTTCCTTGAAGCTCTTCCATTCCTGTGGGTTGTCGAATCCCAGCGCCGTCTCGAGCGCCTGCTCGTCGGTAAATCCCCGGAAGCGGCCGCGCTTTTTGAGAAACGCATCGAGCGCCCACAGATGTTGGACGACTGGTTCGTCAAAACGCGTGACCCAGTGGAAGAATTTCTCGAGGTATCCCTGGTCGTCAGTCGGGTCGGCGCCCCCGTTGTCGATCGCCATGAGGCGCGCTCCGTCAGTCGTGGGGACGATGTGGAGATTGTTTCCGCTGAAGCGATCCCACTGTCCCGCCAGGGCGTCCACCAGCATGATGTCCGAGAGCTGCCGTGCGAGGTGTGCGGGCGAACCACGGAGGCCGGTGTGCGGCAGCGTGATGAGTTCACGGGCGGGTTGCGGCGAATCGTGAAGCAGGTATCTGGCGATGACGTCGCCCGTGTCGAGTCCGCCGTTTGGCGGATCATCGGGCCGCTCCGCGCCGCGATATTTCATGGCCTCGGCGGGCGGCATCGGCTTGTAGGCGCCGCTCAACGATTCCGGGTAGTTTTCGATCGCCTGCAACAGCTCCCGGCGTTCTTCCTCCTTGTACTCCGGGAAGGTGGCGTTCTCGAGCATCCGGCGGAAAGTGACCAGGCCTTTTCCTCGCAACTCGATCCCGACCGCGGGCTGGAAAAGTTCGCCGCATCCCAGGCCGCGCGCGATGTTGAAGCTCGTGATTTCCGCGCGCACGCTGCTCGAGGTCGCCTCCGGCCGAAACCGGCCGATTACCTCGTCCCCTTTCAGCACCTTGGGATAGACGTGCGCCTTTTTCATCTGGAGCGAAAAGCGCGCGTCGCCATTGCGCAGTTCGCGCTCGATCTCCTTCGCGGTGGCCAGCCAGCGCTCCAGTTCCGCGGAGGTCGGGAGGATTCCTGTCCTTTCCGTGTACGGTTCGCCTCCGGGAGCCGCGTTGGGGGTTGTAAAAAGGAGCCCCAGCGTCGCGATCGCGGCGCAAACGATGGCGAGCGACACGGCCGGCTTGAACGCCATCCGGCGCCGCCATGGTGGATACTGGGAATTCATTCTGGGGGCCGGTCGTCTCCATGGTGGTCGGCGATCGGATGGGCGTGTCTAAGCTGGGACCCGCGTGGTGGAAAGTACGAATCGTAAGTATTCTCACGTGGCCAGGAACGGCCTTCGACCTAAGCGCTCTTCGAGGCCTCCGCCGTCGCCCGGTCGCGCCTTGGGACGATGACGAGCGTGACCGCCGCGGCGAGAGCGCAGATCGTGTCGCCGATGATCATCGTCGCCGGGACTCTCAATTTTGGTGCCCCATCGCCGCCGCGAGCAGCCGTTCCTGGGTGGCTTCCGCCCGCGCAAATTCACCGCCGATGCGCCCTTCGCGGAGCATGAGGATGCGGTCGCTCATGCCCATGAGTTCCGGAAGCTCGCTGGAGACGAGAACGACGGCCTTTCCGCCGGCGGAGAGTTCGTTCATGAGATCGTAAATCTCGCGCTTCGCGCCAACATCGATGCCGCGCGTCGGTTCGTCGAGGAAGATGACTTGCGGCTCCGTCATGAGCACTTTCCCGAGGACGACTTTTTGCTGGTTGCCGCCGGAAAGCTTGCCGACCTCCGATTCGAGGCCGGGCGCCTTGACGCGTAGTGAACGAAAGGCGCGATCGTTTTTCTTGAACTCGCGTCCCGTATCCACGAGACCCGCGCGGGTGAGGGAGCGCAGGGAGGAAAGCGAGAGGTTGAACGCAATGGGCTGGGGGAGGACGAGCCCGTAGCGGCGGCGGTCTTCGCTGACCAGCGCCAGCCCGCGAGGCATGATTTCATGCGGCTTGAGCGGCGGCAACTCCCGGCCGGAGAGCTGGACGGTGCCGCCGCGCCGCTCGCCCCACGCGCCGAAAATGTGCATGAGCAACTCAGTGCGGCCGGCGCCCATCAGCCCGCCGAGACCAAGCACCTCGCCGGGGGCGACGGAAAAGCTGATTCCGTGGAGGCGGAGCACGCCGGTGCGGGGATCGGCGACGGAGAGATCGGTCACACGCAACACCTCCGCAGGGAGCGGAGTGACCGGCGAACCGCACGAATTCGGAATGACTGCATTCGTATCTTTCGAATGATTCGCTGGTCCCATCTTCTGTCGCGGCGGATAAAGCTCGGTAATGTCGCGTCCCACCATGGCGCGGATGACGTCGGCCTTGTTCGTGTCCGCCGTATTCTTGGTCCAGATCGTCGCGCCGTCGCGCAGGACCGTGATGCGGTCCGCGAGGGCGAAGACCTCGTCGAGGCGGTGCGAGATGTAGATGCAGCCCAGACCGCGTTGGCGCAGATCCCGCAGAATGGTGAGCAGGATTTGCACTTCGTGTTCCGCCAGGGCGGCCGTCGGTTCGTCGAGGATGAGAATGCGCGAACTCTTGCCCAGCGCCTTGACGATCTCGACAAGTTGCTTTTCACCGACGCCGAGCCGGTGGATGGGGGCCGCCGGATCGATCGCGACCTGGAAACGGTCGAGCAATGCCTTTGCCTCGCGGTGGAGCCGCGGCCAGTCGATCAGCCCCCCGCGCGTCGGCGCCGCGCCGAGGAAGATGTTTTCCGCGACGGACATCTCCCCGATGAGCGCGAGTTCCTGGTAAATGACGGCGAGTCCGGCCCGCTCGGCATCGGCGATGCCATGGAAATGGGCCGGTTGGCCTCCGACGGCGAGTTCCCCGTCGTAGCTGCCGTGCGGGTGAAGTCCGCTCAAGAGCTTGATGAGTGTCGACTTGCCCGCGCCGTTCTCGCCGCATAACGCATGGATTTCCCCGGGTTGAAGGTCGAAGGAAACATCGCGCAGTGCGATGACGCCGGGGAAGGATTTCGTAATATGGCTCGCGGTGAGGAGCATTTGGGGAGGTAATCAGTAATCCGTGGAAAAAGGAATCAGTCGCCATTTCAGAACCAGTTTTGATCTCGAAACACTGATGACTGGCCACTGATTACTGATTACTGGCCCGTCTGGTAGACGGCTTGGGCGGGATGAAATCCGTCCGCGACCACGGTTTCCTTCAAATTGTCCTTGGTCACCGCGACGACGTCCACCTGCACGGTGGGAACTTGCACCTGCCCGTTGTCGTAGGAACCGGTGGCGATGACGGGGCGGCGTTGGGCCAGTTTCACCGCGTACTCCGCCGCCTTTTCGGCCAGTTTCTTGAGCGGTTTGTAGATCGTCATGCTCTGTGTGCCACCCACGATCCGCTGGCAGGCGGCGAGGTCGGCGTCCTGGCCGGTCACGAGCACTTTGCCCGCGAGACCTTCCTCGATCAGCGCCTGGATGGCGCCGCCGGCGGTACCGTCGTTCGAGGCCAGAATGGCGTCGAAATTGTGGCCCACTTTATTGAGCCCGGCGTTGGCGATTTTCTTGGCGTTTTCGGGCTTCCAGTCGTCGACCCAGTCCTCGTGGACAACCTCGATCGCGCCGCTGTCGATCAGCGGACGCAAGACCTTGTCCTGACCTGCTTTAAACACGGTCGCATTGTTGTCGGTCTTGGCGCCGTAGAGGCGCATGATGCGCTTTTTTCCAGGTCCGATTTTAGCGAGCGCATCGACAAGATATTGCGCCTGCAATTCACCCACCCGGAAGTTGTCGAAAGTCATGTAGAGGTCGAGGTCGCAATTGCGGATGAGCCGGTCATATGCCAGCACCGGAATGCCGGCCTCGCGCGCCATTCCCACAGCCTTCGCCATGGCGTCGCCATTGTGCGGGGCGATGACGATCACATCGACGCCAAGTGTGATCAGCGTTTGCACATCGGCGACCTGCCGCACGTCATCGCTGTTGGCGTCCTGCACTTTCACGTCCGCGCCGAGGTCGGTGGCTTTTCTAACAAAATTGTCACGATCGCGCTGCCAGCGTTCCTCCTTGAGGGTATCCAGCGAGAGGCCCACCACGGGACGGATGTGCCCCGCCGTGGCGGTGGCGGAAGTGTGGCCTGGCCGCCCCAACACCAAACCGGTGACGATGCTGAGGAGGCAGGAAAGGACGACGAGAGCGAGGCGCAGTTTCATCCGCGGAAATTGGGGGAAATGCACACGTTATCCTTGGTGAAAATATTTGCCAAGACCGGAAGTCAAAGGGTTGCGCCTCCCGGTGGGTCCGCGCACGGAACCTGTACAGAGTGATACAACAGAGTAAATTCGCGTCACGTTTTCCGCTACAACTCGGTGCCAAAAAATAGGCCGAAAATGCAGTAAAATTATTTTGACCAAGGCCTCACGACCACCGAGGTTGGTTAGTAGCACTACGCCCAGATTTTTCCCCTTCGCCTCCCCCCAGCGTCCACCTCTACCCGCCACGTCTATGCCTAACTCTCCCCTCAAGAAACGCAAAGGACCGCGCTTAACGCCTCAGTTCATCAAGCGCTTGTCATCTTGGCTGGTCCTTTCGACCGCTCTGACGATCGCCGTGCGTTCCGCGTCCACGCTGTATTGGGACACGGACACCACTGCGACTGGAGACGCGACGACCGGGGCCGGCTTGGGCGGCACAGGCACTTGGGACACCGGAACGACGGGCGACTGGTGGCAGCCGCCGAGTCCGTCGCTTCAGACCTGGAATAGTGGTGCTGATACGGCAGTGTTTGCGGGCACGGCGGGGACCGTGACCGTGAACGGTCCGGTGGCGGCAGCGGGCCTGGTTTTCAACACGGGCGGCTACACGCTCAAGGGTCCGAATACGCCGTCGGTTTTGAGCCTGGGTGCGGGTGGGATCCTGCTCAACTCGACCGCCTCGGCCTCGGGCACGAATATCGGCGGTCTGGGCGGCACTGCGGGAACTGGGTTGAGCGTGACCCTGACCGCGGCGCAAAGCTGGAAGAATCTTGCACACAGCACGCTGACCGTCACGGCTGACGTGAACACCGGCGGCAACACGCTGACGCTGACTTCCGGCCTCGGAGCGGCGGGCGGCATTGTGCTCAGCGGCACGGTGAGCGGCGCGGGCGGGTCGATTCTCGTCAACAGCGCGGGCAACGGAGTCGTCACCCTCTCGGGCAACAACACCTTCACCGGTGGCGCGACGCTCAGTGCCGGCATCCTCAAGGTCACCAACGCGGGCGGCCTCGGCACCGGGAACGTGACGCTCAACGGCGGAACGCTGATCCTGGCCAACGACGCGGCCACGACGACCTACGTGAACAACGTCATCGTCGGCGGACCGGCGACGATCCTGAGTGACCGCGCGACGGCGGGTGCCGGGACCACGCAGGCCTTGGGCACGTTGACCATCGGCGGCCAATCGCTGACGGTCGGAGCTGGCGCATTGGTGTCCAGCGGCACGGCGGCGGTGACGTTCAGCGGCGTGTCGGTGACCGCCTCCGGGGCGACCCTCAATTCCACGGGCAGCATTTTTGCGGGTGGCGTCACGACTCAACTGTCGCTGGGCACGGTTGCAGGCACCAACGTCAACACCGTTTTTGGAACAAACGCCGGTCCGTCCTCGGGGAGTGTCGGCAATATCAGCGCCGTGGCCATCAACACGGGCTCCGGCTCGGTGACGAAGAATGGACTCGGCACGCTGACCTTGACTGGGGCGAGCAGCTACACGGGTGTGACCACGATCAATGGAGGCGCACTCACCCTGGCTTCGGGGGCCAGTCTCGCGTCTGGCGGCGGCCTCACGATCACCGGAGGCGGCGCCTTCAACTATAATGCTCCGGGCGCGGGCGGCACGCAGTCGATGGGCGCGCTCGTCGTTCCGTCGGGAGATGCCGTCGTGAATTCGATCAACAGCGGCGGCTCGGTGGCCCTGACCTTCAGTTCCCTCACTCGCAACCAGGGCGCGACGGTCAATTTCGTCACGACGGGCGGAGTGAATGGCTCGACGAACAGCATCCGACTCGCCGGAGCCAATGGATTCATCGATTCCGCCACCTATTTCGGCGGCAACTCGTTTGCCTGGTATGACACCACCGGAAGCGGCTTCGTTCGCGGGATCAACTACACTGGCGACGCTGGCGCGGCAACCAGTGGGACCACGGCGAGCCTGGCGAGCACGACGCACCAGCAGATCACCGGAGCGATCACCGCGCAGACAAACGCCACGTTTACCACGCTGAACATCACCGGGGTCGGCAGCGACTTCACAATCGCGGCGGGGAACACCGTCGGCGTCAATGGCATCCTCCTCACCGGTGGTACTTCGACCATCAGCGGTGGAACGATCACGGCGGCCAACAACGCCGACATGATGATCCGCACCAATCTCGCGACGGATTCGCTCACCATCAGCGGGGTGATAGGTGCGACGGGCACGAACAGCCTCACGAAATCCGGCGCGGGCACGCTCACGCTCAGCGGAGTCAATCTCTTCACGGGCGACATTTATCTCAACGGCGGAACGCTCGTCACATCGATGAGCAACGCCGCCACGGGCAACCTCGGCACCTCCGCCAACGTAGCCAACAGCTACAAGCAGTTCTTCATTTCAAACAACGCAGTCTTCCGGACGACGACCACTTTCAACGACAACGTCCCATCGGCGGCCAACCTGGGCTTTGTCTTCAATATTGGCGCCGGCGGGGCGACCTTGGATGTGCCGACGGGCGTTCTGTTGACGATCGATGATGGATTTGCGCTCGGAACCGGGCCCAGTTCGGCGCAGTTGCAAGGTTCGGGAGACCTCACAAAGACGGGAACCGGCACGTTGAGCCTTGGATTCGGCACCTCGAATTTCAACACCTTCACGGGACGGATTTTCGTCAATGCCGGCGTTCTCAACTTCGGCACCAGCACGTGCCTGAACCCCCTCGGCACCACCTCGGCGGCCACCTACGTCGCCAGTGGCGCCGCCGTCGACCTGCTGGGGGTCTCGAGCGCCGGGGCGGAACCCTTCGTCATCAACGGCACCGGCACGGCGGGTGCGGGCGCCATCACCAACAGTGCCGCCGGCGCCGTCACTCTCACCGGCGGCATCACGCTGGCCGCGAACAGCGCGATTGGCGGCACGGGCAACATCACGCTGGCCGGCGTCATCAATGATGGCGGCTACGGTTTTGGCCTGACCAAGGCCGGGGCGGACGCGTTGATCCTCACCGGATCGAATACCTACACGGGTGGAACCACGATCTCCGCCGGCACGCTCCAGATCGGAGCGGGTGGCACGACGGGCAACGTGGCCGGAAACATCGTCGATAATGCGACTCTGACCTTCAATCGTTCCGATAGCTATCTCTTCTCAGGCGCTGTTTCCGGTACGGGTACCGTGAACCAGGCCGGCGCCGGCACTCTGATCGTCGACAACACGATCTCCAACGCGGTCACCATCTCGGCTGGCACGCTCCAAATCGGCAATGGCGCCACGACGGGCGCGGTCACGGGGAACATCACCGACAACGCCAATCTCGTCTTCAATCGGTCCGACAACGTGACCTACGCGGGGATCATTTCCGGAAACGGCAATTTCAACCTGAATAACGGCACGACCGTGACGCTTACCGGTGTCAATACCTTTACCGGCGCGACCAATATCAACACCGGCACTCTCGCTCTTAGCGGCACCGGCTCGTTGGGTGCCAGTGCGGTGAACATCACCGCCACGGGTATCCTCGACATTTCCCTCGCGACGACCGGTTCATCGATCGGCACATTGTCGGGCGTCAGTGGTTCCTCCGTTGTGCTCGGGACCAAGACCCTCACGGTCAATGGCGGCGGGACAACCTTCGCCGGGATCATCTCTGGAGCCTCGGGCTCCCTGGCCAAGGCCGGGACGGGCACCTTGACGCTGACCGGCGCAAATACCTATGGCGGCGGGACCACGGTTTCCGGTGGCGTTCTCCAGATCGGCAATGGCGGGACAACGGGCAGCATTGCGGGGAATATCACCGACACCGCCAACGTCACCTTCAACCGGTCGGATATCGTTACCTATGGAGGTGTGATTTCCGGCAGCGGCGGCACGTTGACGCAAGCGGGTGCGGGGACCTTGATCCTCACCGGCAACAACACGTTTACCGGCGTGACGACGATCTCCGCCGGCACGCTCCAGATCGGCAGTGGGGGCACCACCGGCAGCGTCGCCGGCAACATCGTCGATAATGCCGCCCTCGTCTTCAACCGGTCGGACAATCCCACCTACGCCGGCGTCATCTCCGGAACGGGCAGCCTGACGCAGGCGAGTTCACTGACCCTGACGGGTGTGAACACCTACACCGGATTGACGACGATCAGCGCCGGGACGCTGGCCCTTTCGGCGGGTGGTTCTTTGAGCGGCGTCGGCGCGGTCAGCGTCGGCGCGACAGGCACTTTCGATGTCTCCGCGATCACATCGTCCACGGCGATCGGCTCGCTCGCGGGCGCCAGCGGCTCCTCGGTGGTCCTCGGGTCCAAGGCGTTGACCGTCGGCGGCGACGGCACTTCCACCACCTTCGGTGGTATCATCTCCGGCGCGACCGGGACCCTGACCAAAGTGGGCGCGGGAACGCTCACCCTGTCTGGCGCCAATACCTACGGTGGAGCGACCACGATTTCCGGCGGCGTCCTGCAAATCGGCGCGGGTGGCACATCCGGCAGCCTGACGGGCAATGTCACGGACAATGCCAGCCTCGTCTTCAACCGCTCTGACAGCCTCTCCTACGGCGGAGTCATTTCCGGAACGGGCAGCCTGACGCAGGCGGGCGCGGGCACCGTGACCCTGACCGGGGCGAATTCCTACAGCGGTTCCACCACCATCAGTGCCGGCACGCTCGCCCTCAGCGGAACGGGTGCCTTGAACAGTGCAACTGCGGTGACGTTCGCGGGCGGATCTGGTACCTTCGATATTTCCGCCATGACGGCGGCGAATCAGGCGATTGGTTCGCTGTCGGGTGCGGCGGGTTCGTCGGTGGTGCTTGGTGCAAAGACGCTGATCGTCGGCGGCAGCGGAGTGAACACCACCTTTGCCGGCGCCATCTCCGGCGCCACGGGCAATCTCACGAAAGTAGGCTCGGAAACTCTGACCCTAAATGGCGCCAATACATTTGGCGGCATCCTCAGCCTCAATGCCGGCACCCTGCGCGCGACGAACAGTGCGCAAGCCTTGGGTGGAGGCACTCTGACCTTGAATGGCGGCGTGCTCTATCTCGCCAATGACACCGGTCTGGCCTTCAATCGCAACACGACGGTCAACGCTTCCTCCACAATCGTGATCGATCGCCTCACAGCCGGCGCGGGCGTCACCGATACCCTCGGAACGCTGTCCATCGGCAGCCAGACGCTGACCGTGACTGCCGGTCCGCTGGTCACCAGCGGCACGGCGGGCCTGACCTTCGGCAATGTTTCGGAGACTGCGAGCGGAGCAACCTTCAATAGTAACGGCAGCATCTACGCGGGTGGCGTCACCACGCTGACGACGCTGGGCGGCATCACTGGCACCAACACCTCCGTGTCCTTCGGCACGAGTTCCAATGCGCTGAATGGAACCGCGAGCGCCGGCAGTATCACGGTCGGTGCGATCACCACGGGCACGGGAGCCGTCACGAAGAGTGGCAGCGGGACCCTGACGATCACGGGGGCCAGCAATTACACGGGCCTGACGACCATCCGGGGCGGCACGCTGGCCGTGGCGCCCGGAGGAAGCCTCGGTTTGACCGACATCACCTTTGCCAGCAGCGGCGTCTTCGCCTACAATTTTCCGTCCGCCGGGACGAGCCAGAGCCTGGGCGCCCTCAACTTCTCCGCCGGTGACGGCGCCGTGCAATCCATCTACGGCACGAGCGGCAATGCGGTCCTGACGTTCGCCTCACGCACCCGCGCCAACGGCGCGACGGGCAATTTCGTCGTTTCCGGTGGGACGGCGGCCGCGAACAAGATCGTGCTCACCGGGGTGCCCGTGAATTCCTTCATCGACCAGGGCACCTTCTTCGGCGGCTCGAGCTACGCGTGGTACGATGTGACCGGCTTTGTGCGTGGGATCAATTACGGCACGGATACCAATAGCATCATCTCCTCCGCCGCCACATTGACAGCCACGACGGGGTTCACGACGACTGCGGCGTCAAATCTCCTGCTTACCGGTACCCTCACCGTTGGGGTCAATACCCCTCTTTCGACGATCAATCTCAGCGGGAACAATACCAACGTCACGATCTCGGCGGGATTCACCCTGACAACCAATGGAATCCTGAAAAGTACCGGCGGCACCTCCACGATTGCGACGGGCACCCTTACCTCCACGACCAGCGGCGCCGATCTGGTGATTCGCACGGATGGAATCAACGACAACCTGGTCGTGAGCAGCGTGATCGGCGCGAACGGGAGCAACAACCTGGTGAAATCGGGCAATGGCACCCTGACGCTGAGCGGGGTCAACACGTTCACCGGTGACGTCTACCTCAATGGAGGCACGACGATTACCTCGATGGGTAACGCCCTCACGGGCAATCTCGGCACGGGCTCCACTACGGTCTACAAACAAGTCTTCTTCAACAATAACGCCGTCTTCCGCAGCACGACGAGTTTCGACGACAACGCCCCGTCCGCCACCAATCTGGGAATCCTCTTTAACATTGGGACAAGCGGCACCCTTGATGTTCCCACAGGGACCGTCTTGAAGATTGATACGGGCTCGGGTTCGGGTACTGCGGCGGGGAGCTCTCAATTGCAGGGGACAGGCGATCTTACCAAGACGGGCGTGGGAAACCTGATGCTTGGCGGGTCGGGGAGCGACTTCTCGGCCTTTACCGGCCAGATCTTCGTCAATGCCGGCTTGGTGACCATCGGCGGCGGAATCAACGCCCTCGGCGACACGACCGCAGGGACGTTCGTTGCGAGCGGGGCCGCGGTCGATTTCAATGGCATCACAGGCTCGGCGGAGCCCTTGACCATCAGCGGCGCCGGCCTGGCGGCCAGTCCCACCGGTGTCCTGACGAACACCAGCGCGACGGCGGTCACGCTTGGCGGTCCGATCACCCTGATCGGCTCCAGCAGTATCGGCGGCGCGGGGAACATGACCATCAGCGGAGTCATCTCGGACAACGCGGCAGGTTTCTCCCTCACGAAGGTGGGGGCGGATACGTTGATTCTTAACGGGAACAATCTCTACACGGGCGCGACCACGGTCGCGGGTGGCACTCTCGTCCTCAACGGAAGCAATATCTACGCAGGCGGGACGACGATCTCCGCCGGCGGCACACTCCAAATTGGTACGGGTGGTACGACGGGCAGTATGGTTGGCAATGTCCTCGATAATGGGACTCTGGTCTTCAATCGATCGGATGCTGTTACCTTCAGCGGTTCGATCTCCGGCACGGGCAACCTCACGCAGAGCGGGGGCGGTGTCCTGACGCTGGCCACTACCGATACCTACGCCGGCACAACGACAATCAACGCGGGCTCGATCGTTCTCACCAGTAGCGGTGCTTTGACGGGTGGCGGAGCGCTGAATATCGCGAGCGCGACCGGCGTGCTGGATGTCTCGGCAGGGGCGGGGAGCAGCCAGACGTTTTCCGCGCTTTCCGGCGTCGCTGGTTCTTCGCTCGTGCTGGGAAGCAAGAGCCTGACGATCAACGGCAACGGCAGCAACACGATCTTCGCGGGAGTGATCTCCGGTTCGGGCGCTTCGTTGATAAAGTCCGGGACCGGGACGCTCACCTTGAGCGGCAATAACACCTACACGGGTGCGACCACCGTGAATGCGGGTCTGCTGATCATGACGGGCAACAACGCTTACACCGGGGCGACGACCGTGAACGGGGGAGCCCTATTCCTCACCGGCACGAACGTCTTCACCGGAGCGACCACGGTGAATGGCGGCATCCTCTCGCTGGGCGGCACCGATGCCACATCGAGTGTGACGGTGAACGCCGGCACGCTTCGGGCGACCGGCAACGCCACGGTGATGGGGACCGGCGCCCTGACCCTGAACACAGGCGCGACCCTCATCCTGGCCAACGATACGAACCTGGCTTTCGGCAATAACACCACGGTGAATGGGCCGGCCACAATTGTGACGGATCGCTTGTCGGCTGGAACGGGCGATACCCATACCCTTGGAACGCTGACCATCGGCGCACAAACCTTGACGATGAACGCTGGCGGCGTGGTGAATGCCGGCACCCAGGGCATCACCTTTGGCAACGTCACGCTGACCGCCTCGGGAGCAACTTTGGTGACCAATGGGAGCTTCGGCCAATCGGGCGTCACCACATTGAGCACCTTTGGGACGATCACCGGCAGCGCATTCAATGTCACCTTTGCGGACAACGCCAACACTCTCTATGGACCGGCCAGCATTGGGACCACGAGTGTCGGTGCGATCACGACCGGCACCGGCACGGTGACCAAGACCGGACTGGGGTCCCTGACTTTGACGGGCGTGAACACTTACACCGGCACGACCGCGATCAATGGCGGCAGCCTGGTGGTGGCCCAAGGGGCCAGTTTTGGGGCGACGCCGTCGACCTTCACCGGTGCTCTGGCCCTGAACGGCGGAGGATCGTTGATTTACAATTTCCCCGCGGCCGGTGTTACTCAGGCCTTCGGAGCGCTCACGGTCCCGAGCGGCGACGGGACCATCCAGTCCGTCTACGGCACGAGCGGTAATGCCGCGCTGACCTTTACGTCGTTGACGCGAACCGCCGGGGCGACGATCAATTTCGTCGAATCCGGCGGAACCGCCGCGACCAACAAAATCTCCGCCGCTGGACTGACGGCGAACAGTTTCATCAATCAAGCGACGTTCTTCGGCGGCAATTCCTATGCGTGGTATGATGCCGGCGCATTTGTGCGGGCCATCGTCTATGACACCGATGCGGGAGCGGTCTCAAATGCCGGCGGAGCGACTGCGGCGAGCACGGCGCACTTGCAACTCAATGGAGCCCTGACGGCGCAAGCGACCGCCACGTTCACTACGATCAAACTGAACGGGAACACCGACATGGCGATTGGCTCCGGCAATACCGTGACGACGAACGGCATCCTCAAGGCCGGCAATGTCGCCGGCGGCGCGACCATTTCCGGGGGGACACTGATGGCGGCGAGCGGCGCGGAACTGGTCATTCGCACGGATGGGGTCAACGACGCGCTGACGATCAGCAGTGTCATCGGCGCCAACGGGGTCAACACCCTCACAAAGTCCGGCGCCGGCAAACTCACGCTTTCCGGGACGAACACGTTCCAGGGAGACGTATTCCTGAACGGTGGAGTCCTGGAGGTGGGAATGACCAATACCTCAGCCACCGGGAACCTCGGGACGCAGGCGGCTGTCACCACCACGTTCAAGCAGGTCTTCATCACGAACAACGCGGTTTTCCGGAACACCACCACGTGGGATGACAATGTGCCCAGCGCCACGAACCTCGGCGTGGTTTTCAATATCGGAAACGGGGGCGGCACCTTCGATGTCGCCACAGGAACGACGATGACGCTCAACGACGGCACAGTCGCCGGAAACGGCGCGACCGGGGCGCAGTTGCAGGGTGCCGGAGACCTGTCCAAGATTGGGACCGGGACCCTGATCCTCGGTGGCGCCGCGACCAATTTCTCGACCTTCACCGGCCAGATTTTCGTCAATGCGGGTCTCCTCCAGATCGGTGGCGCGGGCACCACTCCTCTTGGGACCGCGACTGCGGGGACTTTTGTCGCGACGGGCGCGGCGGTTGATTTGAACGGGCAGAGTTCTGCTGAGCCCTTCACCATCAAGGGCACCGGCCTGGCGGCGTCTCCAGCGGGCGCGCTCACCAACAGCAGCGTGACTGCCATGACGCTCAGCGGCCCCATCACGCTTGCCGGGAATGCCAGTATTGGCGGCGTTAGTGGTACGGGCAACATCACTGTCAGCGGAGTGATCAGCGACAATCTGGGGGGATTTACCCTGGATAAGATCGGAACCAACACCGTCATTCTCTCGGCAAACAATACCTACACGGGCGGGACCACGATCACCGCCGGCACGCTCCAGGTCGGAACCGGGGGCACCACGGGCAGCCTCGGTATTGGAGGTATAATTGCCGATAGCGGCACGCTGGTCTTTAATCGGTCCGACACGGTGACCATCAGCGGCGTTCTTTCCGGCAGCGGCGCGGTGACGATGAGTGGGACAGGCGGTCTGACCTTGACCGGTGCGAATCCCTTCAATGGATTGATCACGATGAACGGCCAGACGCTGACCGTGACCTCCGGTTCGAGCTTGGGGGCGGCGTCCGTGACCCTCAATGGGGGCGCCACCTTTGCCTACAATTTTCCGGCCACCGGGGGATCGCAGACTCTCGGCGCGCTGACCGGTGGGAGTGGGGACAATGTCGTCCAGTCGATCTATGGCACGTCGGGCATCGCCTCGCTGAATTTCGGCACTATTTCGCATGCCGCGGGAGGCACGCTCAATCTCGTCCCCGTGGGCGGGGTAGGCACCTCGACCAACGTGTTCACCACCAGTGGACCAGCCGGTCTCGTCGATCCGAGTGTCTTCTACAATGGCAATTCGTTTGCCTGGAACGATACGACCAATGGATTCGTGCGCGGGATCAATTACGGTGTCGATTCTGGAACGGCGACCAATCCCGGCGGCGCGTCGGCGGCCGCCGTGGCGAATCTCCAGATCACCGGCCCGCTCACGGCGCAGACGACGGCGACGTTCACCACGATCAACATCGCCGGAAGCAACAATATCGCGATTACCGCTGGCAATACCGTAACGGTGAACAGCATCTTGAAGTCTGGAAGCCAGTCCGGGGCGACCATCAGCGGCGGGACCATCCTGTCGAGCCCGGGCGCTGATTTGGTTATCCGCACGGACAGCATCGGTGATACACTCACGATCAGCAGCGTGATCGGCGCCAGCGGCGTGAATAACCTGGTAAAGTCTGGAACTGGAACCCTGACTCTTTCCGGGACGAACACCTTTACGGGTGACGTTTACCTCAACGGGGGGACGTTGATCACCGCAATGGGTAACGGGATCACCGGCAACTTGGGGACGATGGCAGTTCCGGGGAGTGGCTATAAGACCATCTTCTTCACGAACAATGCGGTCTTCCGGAGCACGGTCGGCTATAATGATAACGTCCCCAGCACGACCGTGTTGGGGCAGGTGTTCAATATTGGCAGCGGTGGCGGCACCCTCGATACACCTGCGGGAACCACGCTGATCCTCGACGATGGCTCCGGCACCGGTAACGCCACATCAGCCTCACAGTTGCAAGGGTTCGGGGACCTTACAAAAACGGGCCTCGGCACGCTCAGCCTCTCCAATGGCTCCAGCAATTTCGCGGCCTTCACCGGCCAGGTCTTCGTCAATGCGGGCTTGGTGACTTTTGGTGCGGGCGGGACCAACTCGCTGGGCACGACCACGAATGGCACTTTCATCGCCAGCGGCGCCGCCGTGGATTTTGCCGGGCAGACCGGCGCGGTGGCCGAACCCTTCAACATCAAGGGCAGCGGCCTCGCTGCCCTGCCCGCGGGCGCCCTGACGAATAGCAGCGCAACGGCGCTCACCCTCACCGGAGCCATCACGCTCGGCGCATCCGCCAGTATTGGCGGCGTGGGTAATCTCACCGTCACAACCGGGATCACCGATGGCGGCCTGGGTTTCGGTCTCACCAAGGTCGGGAACAATACGTTGATCCTGACGGGAACCAATACTTACTCCGGCGGCACGACGATCTCCGCCGGCACTCTTCAGGTGGGCACGGGTGGCACGACTGGGACCTTGGGTAGCGGGAACATCGTCAATAACAGCAATCTGGTCTTCAACAGGTCCGACGCGGTGACCGTTGCCGGAAACATTTCCGGCACCGGCAACATCACGCAACTCGGCCTCGGCAACCTGACTCTCTCCGGCAACATCTCCGGGACAGGCAGTCTGTCGTCTACCGCGGGCGGTTTGCTCACCTTGACCGGCACGAACAGCTACACGGGAACGACGACCGTCAATGGTGGCGGCACCCTGAGCGTGGGAGCGAGTGGCTTGGGTGGCACTTCCAGGCTCAACATCGGTGTCAACGCCACCACCTCGCTGAACTTCTTCGCCGACGGCGTGGGGGCGGCGGTCAACCTCGCGCCGGGCGCCAATGTTTTCCTCGGCGGACCGACGTCGCGCGCCTTGCTCGGATTCCAGTTGGGCAGCCTCGCTGCGTATGACTCCCTGAACCTTTCCGGCGCAGGCACGCTCACCATCGGCGCCGGTGGCGTCGGCATCAGCATCGTTCCGCTGACGGGCTTCGACGCGGGAACTTATACCCTTATCTCGTCGGTGCAGCCGTTCTCGGGTGCGGGCACTTTCAGCCTTTCTGCGGGAGGGGCGCCAGCCGGCTTCGGATACATCCTGGGCACAACGGCCAACAGCGTGACTCTCCAGGTCATCAACCCGGCCGCGGTCGGTAACGTCTACTGGAATGGCGGGGGCGGCGCCAATATCAGTTGGAACGCCGGTTTCCCCTCTTTCGCCAGCGGCAATTTCTCCTCCGATTCCACGGGTGCAACGGCGCTGGGCGCTTCTCCGGGTGCGTCCAATACCGTGAATTTTAGCGGTTCGAATCTTGGCACGGCGGCGGTCTCGTCCACCCTGGATCAGAACTTCTCCGTATTGGGGATCAATGTCCTTGGCACCAGCGGTGGCGTGGTGACGATCAACCAGGGGTCCTTCGGTTCGCTGGGGCTGGGGAGTGGAGGCATCAACCTGCTCGCGGTCACTTCCGGCACCGGCGGCGCGACGACGATCAATGCGCCGATCATCCTGAATGCGGCGCAAACCTGGGCGGTGGATCCGAGCCGTTCGCTCTCCGTGTTGGGGACCAACGCGGCCAACGGTGTCATCTCCGGGGCTTCGGCCAGCTTCGGGATCAACAAGACCGGCGGTGGCGCCCTGACCCTGGGCGGCTTCAATACGTTTGGCGGGGGAGTGACCCTGAGCAGCGGCACGCTCAATATCAACAATGGCGGTTCGTCCTCGTCCAATTCCGCGCTGGGCACCGGCTTGTTCACCATCGTTGGCGGCACGACCATCGACAACACGAGCGGCGCCTCCCAGGCGATCCTGACCAACAACGCGCAGGCGTGGAACGGCGACTTCACGTTCACGGGCACGAATGCGCTCTCGATGGGCGCTGGCGCCATTACGATGTCCGGTTCCCGTCAGGTCACGGTAACCGCCGGGACCCTGTTGGAAGGCGGCGCGATCAGCGGAGGCGCTTTCAGCCTGACGAAAGCGGGCGCGGGGGCATTGTCCCTGAGCGGCGCCAGCGCGACCTGGACCGGCGGGGTTGTGCTCCAGAACGGCACCCTGAACATTAACTCGGCCACCGCCTTGGGCACGGGCGCCCTGACCATCAACAACACGGGAAGCGGCGTCACTCTCGATAATACGAGTTTAGCGACGGTGACCGTCACCAATGCCCAAACCTGGAGCAGCGATTTTGCGTTCAAGGGTAGCAACCAGTTGATTATGTCGGGGGCCGTCACTCCCACTTCCAGCCGGACGCTGACGATCAATGGGCTGACCAACGTCCCCGGAGGTGTGGTGGGTGCGTTGACAATTTCGGGTTCCATCAGCGACACCGTGGATGCTTCCCCGGTGACCATCACGAAGAACGGCACCGGCACGCTCCAGTTGAGCGGCGCGAACACCTTCAGCGGCGGGTTGATTCTCAACAACGGCGTCCTGAACATCGGCAGCGCGGCTGCCGTCGGTACGGGGCCGATCACGATCAATGGCGGTTTTGTCGATACCTCCGCCGCCATCAGTGTGGCGAACGCCAATACGTGGGCGTGGAATAGCGACTTTGTGTTTGGCGGCGGTAACTCGCTGAATACCGGCATCGGCACGGTGACAATGAACGGCACGCGCACCGTGGACGTGCTGAATAACACCCTGACCGTGGGCGGAACGCTCACGGGCACCGCTGGCGCCGGCCTCATCAAGGTGGGCAACGGTACGATGGTTCTGGCTGGGCCCGCCGCGTACACCGGCGCGACCGCGATCAGGGCCGGAACGTTAACTTTCAACACCCAGGTCGTTGGACCCGCTTTGGGGACTTCCTCGATTACCTTCACCGGTTCGAGCACGCTGAACTTCGACAACACGGGTGCCAGTGTTCCAACCAGCACTTCCGTCACGGGCGGGCTTACCTTCAACTCCGGTGAAGG
>Ga0105237_10003085_pt1 | contig 20068 bp, 25 predicted proteins | sample KBSC24metaG_FD_81520 | JGI IMG/M metagenome (GOLD analysis project Ga0105237, IMG submission 81520) | Corn rhizosphere microbial communities from Kellogg Biological Station, Michigan, USA - KBS C2-4 metaG | ecosystem: Host-associated > Plants > Roots > Rhizosphere > Soil | place: Michigan, USA... | reverse complement strand
GAGGTGGCGCAGGTCGACGGGTCCAGCCGTGCGGCGGAACACCATCGACCCTGGTTGCAGGTTCTCCGGTGGCGCGCCGGGGTAGTCGTCGGGGTTCGGTGGGCGCTCGGCGACGGTGAGATAGCCAGTGGCCGTGACGAACTGCGCGAATTGTTCATTCGTCACCTGGTGGGTCTGCATCCAGAAGCCGTCGACGGTGGCGTCGTGGCTGGGCGCCTCCTCGGCGTAGTGCGCGTCCGATCCCAGTGTCGTGGTCTGCGGCGGGATCCAGACGAAGTCAGCCGTCACGCCGCCCTCCGCCTCGTTGACATAGCGCTGAGGGCGAGGAAGTGCGAGTGGCCGACGCCATGAGCGCTATCTCAACGGGAGGGTCAGTCCGCAAAGACGTGCGTCCAGTCTTCGCGCATGCTGGCGACCGTCCACCCGCGCTCCGGGGCGAGCTCCAGCGCCCTCTCCGCGCCTGCGACGTAATCGAATTCGCGTTCGGCGTCGTCGTGGCGGACCAGCAACCGCATGCCATGCGTGTACTCCAGCATCTCGATGTCGCCATTGGAGTTGCCCGCCGCGAAGATAGGTCGACGGCCCACGCGTCCCCAGATGCGAACCGGTTTGACCGGACCGTCGTTGAGGAACTCGGTGACCCCCGTCGTCATCAGGTTGCCGTCGGTGAAGGCCAGCCCCACCGAGCTGCCCACCACGAGCTCCGGCGGGATGCCATACATGTCGACGGTGATCGGTCGCATGAAATCGCGTCCGCCACCGGAGACGATGTAACACGTGAACCCGTTGGTCTCAAGGAAGCGCAGCAGCTCGATCATCGGCGCATAGCCGCACGCGGTGTACGGACGGCCCAGCGTGGGGTGGCGTACGGAGGCGAAGAAGTCGGCGACTCGAGCGGCATGCTCCTCAACGTTCACGCCGCTACTTGCCGAAAGTATCGCCACGGCAAGCTCATTGAGGTCCGTGTCGTCGCCCCGATAGTGCTTGGTGACGGCATTGTCGAACCACGTCAGATCACCCGATGTCGCCGCGGCGTACACGGGATGCGAACCCAGCGACGGGTCCGCCCTTGCCTTGGCGGCGAGCTGGCGCACCAGGAAGTCCAGCTGGACGTAGGCGGGCTTCTCGCACCACAGCGTGCCGTCGTTGTCGAATACCGCGACCCGGTCCGCCGGGGCGAGGTGGGTGGTGGCCATATGCACGAAGTCGAAGATCGCCGTCTTCGTCGGTCCGTCGTTCCAGGTATCCAGCATCTAGTCGGCCGCCAGGAAGGCTTCGAGCTTCTTGACGATTTGATCGATGCTGAAGCTCGCCGGTGGGTGCCGTGGCGGGAACTCCTTGAAGGTGTCGAGGAACGCGGAAGCCATTGCGGTGGCGTAGAAGGCGAAGAAGTCGCGTCGCATGAACCAGTCGTAATAGGTGTTCGACGTGATGTCGGCGTACTCGAACGGGTCGGTGCGCAAGTTGAACAGCTTGGGCACCCGCAACTCCGTAAACGGCTCGGCCCAGATCCGCAGCGTCCCCTGGCAGCGCTGCTCGGCGAAGACGATCTTCCAGTTCTCGAACCGCATCGCCACCAATTGGGCGTCGTCGTTGAAGTAGAAGAAGCCACGCCGCGGGCTGTGCTCGACCTCGCCCATCAGATACGGCAGCAGGTTGAACCCGTCGACGTGCACCTTGTATTCGATGTCACCGATCCGGTAGCCCTTCATGAGCTTGTCTCTGACGTCGGGATCGCCGGCGGCGGCGAGAAGCGTCGGAAGCCAATCATGGTGCTGGACGATGTCATTGGAGACGCTGCCAGCCTTGATCTTCCCCGGCCAGCGGATCAGCTCGGGAACTCGGTAGGCACCCTCCCAGTTGGTGTTCTTCTCGCTGCGGAACGGCGTCGTCCCGCCATCCGGCCACGAGTTGCGGTGCGGCCCGTTGTCGGTGGAGTAGATGACGATGGTGTCGTCGGCGATGCCGAGTTCGTCGAGCACGTCGAGCACGGTGCCGACGTTGCCGTCGTGGTCGATCATCGTGTCGTGGTACTCGGACTGCCAGAGTCCGGCCTGGCCGCGGCTCTCGGGTTTGGTGTGGGTGTAGAGGTGCATGTGGGTGAAGTTGCACCACACGAAGAACGGCGTGCCGGCATCGTGCTGTCGCTTGATGTACTCGACGGTGCGGTCGGCGATGTCGTCGTCGATGGTCTCCATCCGCTGCTTGGTCAGCGGTCCGGTGTCCACGATGGTCTGCTTGCCGACCGGACCGAACTTCGGATCGTCGGGTTCGGTCGAGTCCTCGTCGAGTGCCTTGCAATCGAGCACGCCGCGGGGCAGCGCGAAATCGTGTAGCCGCGGGAACTGGTCCTTGTGTGGGTAGTCGAATTGCTCGGGCTCCTCCTCGGCGTTGAGGTGGTACAGGTTGCCGTAGAACTCGTCGAACCCGTGCACCGTCGGCAGGTGCTTGTTCTTGTCGCCGAAGTGGTTCTTGCCGAATTGGCCGGTGGCGTAGCCGAGCGGCTTGAGCAGCTCGGCGATCGTCGGGTCCTCGGCAGCCCATCCGATGTCGGCGCCAGGCACGCCGACCTTGCTCATCCCGGTGCGATACACGCTCTGGCCGCTGATGAACGCGGCGCGACCCGCGGTGCAGCTCTGCTCGCCGTAGGAATCGGTGAACCGCATGCCCTCGCTGGCGATGCGGTCGATGTTCGGGGTGCGATAGCCCATCAGGCCGTCGCTATAGCAGCTGAGGTTGGAGATCCCGATGTCGTCACCCCAGATGACCAGGATGTTGGGCTTGCCGTTCGGCATGGTCGACTCCTTCCGCTGACTTCTCTGATTCCCGTCGCTTCGCTCGCCCTGAAGCACGTCAGATCTGATGCTAGGAGTCGGGATACCTCGGCGGGGGCGTTCGACGGAGCCCGCCTGCTTGCTCGCGCAAAAGCATTTCAGCTCATACCAATACGGTCACGATGCGGACGCGATCACCGGCTAACCCGGCGGGGTGACCGACGCGGTGCTCAACGCAGTGGTCTAGTGTCGAAAGATCGTAGGTATCTCGCGTTCCCGCAACCACGGTTACCGTCTGCGATTGCTCGGATAGCGACGGGAGCACCGTCCATGGTGCCAATCTCCTCTCCTCGCACGAAGGCGCCGCGTCTGGCGTTTTGCACCAGGTCGACGGCGCGCGGCAGCGTCGACGGGGCGTGGTGGCCCAGCAGCACCAACCTTGGCGCTGAGCTGCCCGACGTGTTGGCCGTCCTCGGTTCGCGCATCGGCGAGGTCCGCCGGGTGGTCTACGACCCCAGCATCTGGCCGATCACGCCAACGCGCATCATCCGCAGGGGTGTCGCGATCGCCGTCGACCCGTACAACTTGGTGACCAGCGAGACCATCTACCTGATCGGGACGCACCAGCGTGACGCGGTGCTGTTCGTCGTTCCACCGTCGTGCGCGGTCGCCGTCGTCGATCGCATCCTTGGTGCCGTCTCGGAGGCCGACGGTCCAATGCACGCCAACGTGCTGCGGCACCTACTCGGACAGTTCGCCGAGGCCGACAAGGCCTAGTGATGATGTGCCAGCGCCCAGGTCGGTAGGGGATCCGGATAGGTCTGCCATGCCGAAGGCCCCTCGGCGAGTTCGGAATCGGTGAGAAGCGCGGTGTCCAGTCGTGCGCGCACGCCGTGCTTGTCGAGGTTGACGCCGATGAACACCAACTCCTGCTCCGGCGCGAAATCGGTGGCCTCCCAGTACTGAGCCGGTTCGATCGTCAGGTTGGGTCCGGCCTGAGACCAGATCGCGGCGATGTCGGGCCGGCTGGCGATCCAGCAGAAACCCTTGCTGCGCAACAGGCCTCGGACCTCGTCGAGCACGTCCCACAACCGCTGTGGATGGAACGGCCGGTCCGACCGGTACGTGATGCTGGAGATGCCGTACTCCTCGGTCTCGGGGGTATGACCGCCTGCGATCTCGTCGTCCCATTCCGGGCGCTGCGCAGCGAGATCGGGATCGAAGAGCCCCGTTCCCAGCACGGTGGACAGATTCACCACGCCGCGGAGGGTCTGCACGATCAGCGCCGACGGGTTGAGCCGGCGCAGCACTGATTCGACGGTGGCGACCGTCCGTTCGCCGGCCAGATCGGTCTTGTTGAGCAGTATCACGTCGGCGAACTCCACCTGGTCGACCAACAGATCGGAGATGCTGCGCGAATCGCCAACGCCTGCGGCCATGCCGCGGTTGGCGAGGGCCTCGCCGCGGGCCAGTTCTGGCAGGAAGGTGACGGCGTCGACGACGGTCACCATCGTGTCCAAGCGTGCCAATTGCCCTAGGCTGAAACCACTTTCGAACTCCCAGCTGAACGTCGCGGCGACGGGCATCGGTTCGGAGATGCCGGTCGACTCGATCGCCAGGTAGTCGAACCTGTCCTGTCGCGCGATCTGTGCGACGGCTTCGACGAGGTCTTCACGCAACGTGCAGCAGATGCATCCGTTGGTCAGCTCGACGAGCTTCTCCTCGGTGCGGTCGAGGTAGCCGGTGCCTGCGAGCAACGCGGCATCGATGTTCACCTCGCTCATGTCGTTGACGATCACCGCCACCCGCAGCCCTTCGCGATTGGCCAGGATGTGGTTGAGCAGTGTGGTCTTTCCGGCACCTAGGAAGCCGGAGAGGACGGTGACGGGCAGCGGAGCTGGGCGCGGATCGGACATCCGTTAATGATAATCATTTTCATTAACGGTGCAAGGCGGAGTTCTAGCTGGTGCGTCCCGCGGCCTTCATCTGGGCGTAGAGATCGGTGTAGTACGGCAGGCAGTCGGCCATCGCCTTCTCGGTGGTGAACAGCGGCTTGTACCCCAGATCGCGTTCGGCCTTGGCGATCGAGAAGTAGTTGTCCATGTAGACCCGTTCCACGGCAAGCGGTTCCAGCGGCGGCTTGGGTAGGCCGAAGCGGAAGTGCAGGCGCTGCCACTGCGTCATGACGAATCGGACCATCGGGCCGGACACCCGGAAGCGCGGCCAGCTCTGCCCGCATGCCTCGACGACCGGGCGGGAGAACTCGAACATGTTGACCGGTTCGCCGTCGTTGATGAAGTACGCCTGACCGGGTGCCGTGCCGCCGGGCACCAGATGTTCGCCGGCGAGGATGAAACCGTGAATCAGGTTGTGCACGTACGAGTTGTCGAGTTTGGCGTCCTTGTTCCCGACGAGCACCTTGACGTGTCCGGCGATCACGCTCTCGAACAACCTCCGGAACATCGTCTGGTCCCCGCGGCCCCAGATGCCGCTGGGCCGGATCGAACAGGTCAAGAGCCCGTCGACTCCGTTCTGGGCGAGCACGAACTTCTCGGCGGTGACCTTGGTCTCGGTGTACAGATCGTTGAATCTCGTGGTGTACGGCAGGGTTTCGTCGCCGCCGGAGATCACCTGGCCGCCCATCACGACGCTGTTGGACGCGGTGTAGACGAACCGCTTCACCCCGGCCGCCTGCGCGGCGCGGACGAGTTTCTCGGTGCCGCCGACGTTGACCGCGAAGCTGAGCTCGCGGGCGGGTGCCGAGCCGCCGCCCATCAGGTCGATGACGGCCGCGGTGTGGATCACGGTGTCGATGCCGTCGACCGCGGCGGCGACGTCGTCGACGTAGGTGATGTTGCCGACGACGGTCTGCAGCCGCGCGTGTTCGGGCAGCGGTGACGGTGCCCGGTCGAACGAGCGGACTTCGTGCCCACGTTCGAGGAGTTCGGTCACCAGGTTGGTGCCGACGAAGCCGGAGCCTCCCGTCACCAGGACGCGGCCGAGGTCGGTGCGGGGAGCGGGGGGTTCAGGAGTCAGCGTTGAGTCACCCATGGAGGCGCATCCTACCCAGAAAACTGTAACGTGTTCCAGTTTGAGTTTGGCGCGGTCGGGGTGATTGCGTTCTCAACTATCGTCGTCATCGCGCGACGCCAACGCCTTTTCGACCTTCTCCCGAGCGCCCGCCAGATGCTCTTCGCATCGTTTGGCCAGCTCTTCGCCTCTTTCCCACAGCTTCAGCGAGGCGTCGAGGTCCAGACCGCCCTGCTCGAGTGCGCGCACGACCTCGATCAGCTCGTCGCGGGCTTGCTCGTATCCCAATTGACTAATGGGCTTCATCTGACCCCTCGCTGAGCGTAGTGACGGCACCGTCGGCGACGCGGATCCGCAGCCGGGTGCCCGCAGGAGCGTCCTCGACGGAACGCAGTACGGCCATGGAATCCGACACGACTTGCACGACGGCATAGCCGCGCGCGAGCGTCGCCGCCGGACCAAGTGTGGCCAGCCGGGCCGACAAGTGCTCGACCCGGTCGGTCTCCGACGCGATCAGGCGGGTGACGTCGCGGCGGGCCGCGGCGCGGGCGCGGTGAATCTCCTCGGCGCGCGCGGTCAGCGCGGCGAGCGGTTGCGCAAGCACCGGCCTGCTACGCAGCTGGGTCAGCGTGTGCTGTTCGCGGTGCACCCAGTTGCGCAGCGCGCGTGCGCTGCGACGACGCAGATCGGAGACGAGCGCCTGTTCGGCGACGGCGTCGGGTACGACGCGCTTGGCGGCGTCGGTGGGCGTGGCGGCCCGCACGTCGGCAACCAGATCGCAGAGCGGGCTGTCGGGTTCGTGGCCGATGGCGCTGACCACCGGCGTCGTGCACGCGGCGATGGCGCGGCACAGCGTCTCGTCGGAGAACGGCAGCAGGTCCTCGACGCTGCCGCCGCCGCGCGCCACCACGATGACGTCGACGTCTGAGTCGGCATCGAGATCGCGCAGCGCCTCGACGATCTGGGGTACGGCGTTGGGGCCCTGCACGATCGTGTTGCGGATGGCGAAGCGCACCGCGGGCCAGCGGGCTTCCGCGACCGACGTCACGTCCCGCTCTGCCGCCGAGGCGCGGCCGGTGATGAGCCCGATGGTCTTGGGCAGGAACGGGATTGGCCGCTTCAGCCGGACGTCGAAAAGGCCCTCGGCATCCAAGAGCCGGCGCAACCTGTCGATCCGCGCGAGCAGCTCACCGAGACCGACCGCGCGAATCTCGCTGACCCGCAACGAGAACGTGCCGCGGCCGGTGTAGAAGTTGGGCTTGCCGCACACCACCACCTGGGTGCCCTCGGCGAGCTTGACTGGTGCGTTGCGCACTAGATCGCGCGGGCACGTCAACGTCAACGACATGTCGGCCGCGGGGTCGCGCAACACCATGAACACCGTCTTGGAATCGGGTCTGACGTTGAGCTGGGTCAGCTGACCCTCCACCCACACCGTGCCGAGCTTGTCGATCCAGCCCGCCACCCGGATGGCGACCGCGCGAACGGGCCAGGGATTCTCCGGTGAGCTCGGCTGGGTCACTTCGCGGTCGCGCGGGTGATCCTGTTGGCCAGCAGGGTCTGGAACGGCGCACGCGACTTCGTCGCATCCTCGTAGGCCAGCAGCGCCTCGAGGTCGGCCACCTTCAGCGACGGCAGCCGGGCGCGCAGCTGGGCCAGCGTGAGCGACTCGTAGTCCAGTTCGCCTACGACGTCGGGGGTGGCGGACGTGGTGGGCTTGGTCTCGGTCTGTGCCGAGGTCTCCGGCTCGCCCGTGCTGTACAGCGCGAACCGGCCCTCGGTCAGACGTTCCCCGTTGGTGCTCGGGCTGGGGGAGTCGTCCTCGTCCTCGTCGAACGTCGCCCACTCGGGCTGCTCGTCCTTGGGCGGAAACAGCTGCTCAAGCGTCTCGTCACCCTTGATCACCAAGTCGGCGACGTCCTGCTGCACCTTCATCACGAGATGCGCGACCTGACTGGCGACGGTCATCGGGTACATCAGGACGGTCTGCGGCAGTTTGAGGGTTTCCTCAAGCGCGGTCGCCGCCGCCCCTACCAGCAGACGGACCCCGTACGGTGCAGTAGCCATGGGTGCAAGCCTACGGCTGGGCGTTCGGGTAGGTGGGTAAGTACCCTTGAGCCATGACGATCAACATGGGCATCCCAGGTGCCGCCAGCTCGGTCGTCGCCCCCAGCACTGGCAAGCGGGTTTTGCTCGCCGAGCCGCGGGGCTACTGCGCGGGCGTCGACCGCGCCGTCGAAACCGTTGAACGCGCGCTTGAGAAGCACGGCGCCCCGGTGTACGTCCGCCACGAGATCGTGCACAACGTGCACGTCGTCGAGACGTTGGCCAAGGCGGGAGCCGTGTTCGTCGAGGAGACCAACGAGGTTCCCGAGGGCGCCATCGTGGTGTTCTCCGCGCACGGTGTGGCGCCGTCGGTCCACGTCGAGGCCGCCGAGCGCAACCTGCGCACCATCGATGCCACCTGCCCGCTGGTCACCAAGGTGCACAACGAGGCCAAGCGCTTCGCCCGCGACGACTACGACATCCTGCTCGTCGGCCACACCGGTCACGAGGAAGTGGTCGGCACGGCAGGCGAGGCGCCCGACCACGTCCAGGTGGTCGACAACCCGGACGCCGTCGACAAGGTCACCGTGCGTGACGTCAACAAGGTCATCTGGCTGTCCCAGACCACGCTGAGCGTCGACGAGACGATGGAGACGGTCCGTCGCCTCAGGGAGAAGTTCCCGACGCTGCAGGACCCGCCCAGCGACGACATCTGCTACGCCACCCAGAACCGTCAGGTCGCCGTCAAGGCGATGGCGCCGGAGTGCGAGCTGGTGATCGTCGTCGGCTCGAAGAACTCGTCGAACTCGGTGCGTCTGGTCGAGGTGGCGCTGGGCGCCGGCTCGGACGCCGCCTACCTCGTCGACTACGCAGAGGACATCGACCCGGCCTGGTTGGAAGGCGTCACCAACGTCGGCGTCACGTCCGGTGCATCGGTGCCCGAGATCCTGGTGCGGGGAGTGCTCGAGCGGCTCGCCGAGTACGGCTTCGGAACGGTCCAGCCCGTCACGACGGCCAACGAGACGCTGGTGTTCGCGCTGCCGCGGGAGATTCGCCCCGCGAGGCACTAAATGTCTAGTTAGACGTCGTACTGCCAGGAATCCGTGTCCGGCTTGCGGGGGCGCGGCGGCCTGGTGCGGTTCTCGGTACGTGATTCGCCGCCGTCGTCTGCGGCGCGGTAACGCACGCGCGACACCGGGTGGTGCGACCCGGAATCGGTGGGCTTGGGGGTGCGGGGCACGCCGTTGGCGGGACGCGGCTCGTACGGGTCGTAGTCGGACGGGCGACGCCGTGCCGGACGTTCGTACGGGTCGGGCCGTTCCTGTCGGCGGTCGTATCGCTCGGACCGTTCGCGAGGGTCGACGGGCGGGGTGCGCCGCGTACGAGGTTCGCGAGGTTCGCGGGGTTCGCGCTCGCGGGGCTGTGAGGCGCGGGTCCGCCGACGGGGCTCTGGTTCCGCGGGTGCACCGGCCGGACGTGGCCTCCGTGGGCGGGCGGGGACGGGTTCGATGATCTCGGTCTCGGGCGGGCGTGCGTGCCTTGAGCGCGATGCCCGCTCGGTTCCCGTCGTCGTCCGTGGTCTGCGGGAGGGGCGCGGCGGCGCGTCCTCTGCGACGGCGCTGGGGCGCTCGATGGAGTGCCGGCGGCCCCTGCGCTCCGGGGGCTTCTCCTTCGCGGCTACGGCGGCCGCGGCAAGCCCGGTGTCGACAGCCGCGGAGGCGGCGTCGGGAGCATCGGCGTCGTGCGACGCAGCCCGGCGGGCGGCCATGCCGAAGTACCAGCGGCCCATCCCGATGAGCAACACGACCGCCGAGGTGAAGAACATCAGCGGGAATCGCTCGATGAGCGGATAGCCGCAATTGATCAAGGTGTCCTTGATGCCGGTGATCTTGCTGCCGTGGAAGATGAAGAACGCCGTCGGGACGGCGAAGAAGAGGATCAACGGCGGCTGGATGACGGCGGAGAACACTCCGGACTGGCGCACGGCCAGCACGGCCAAGATGCAGCCGAGGGCGTAACAGACCGAAAAGACGGCGCTGAGAGTCTTGTCACCGGTGCCAGCGTCGTAGGCAAAGCCAACGGCAGAAGCCGTCGCAGCCAGGATCACCGCGCCCCACCAGGGAATTCCAGGCACTCGGGGGAGTGCTGAGCGGTGATCGGGCACCATCGCCGAGTCGGCGCGCTGTCCTAACACGCATTTGACCGTACCGGCATTCGGGCGGGATGCGCTGCCAGCGCGCTCTGACGCGCCTGTGTGAGCCCCTACACTCTTGCAACCGTGGGCCTAAATCTCGGAATCGTCGGACTGCCGAACGTCGGCAAGTCAACCCTGTTCAACGCGTTGACTCGGAATGACGTGCTGGCTGCCAACTACCCGTTCGCCACGATCGAGCCGAATGAGGGCGTGGTGGCGTTGCCCGACCCCCGGCTGAACAAGCTGGCCGAGCTGTTCGGCTCGGAGAAGATCGTGCCCGCGCCGGTGACGTTCGTCGACATCGCGGGCATCGTGAAGGGCGCCTCCGAGGGCGCAGGTCTTGGCAACAAGTTTCTGGCAAACATTCGCGAGTGCGACGCGATCTGTCAGGTTGTGCGGGTGTTCGCCGATGACGACGTCGTGCACGTCGACGGCAAGGTCGACCCGGCCGCCGACATCGAGATCATCGAGACCGAGCTGATCCTGGCCGACATGCAGACGCTGGAGAAGGCGGTGCCGCGTCTGGAGAAGGAAGCCCGCAACAACAAGGAACGCAAGCCCGTCCACGAGGCGGCGGTGGCGGCACAGCAGGTGCTGGACAGCGGTAAGACCCTGTTCGCGGCGGGTGTCGACGTGGCGCCGCTGCGCGAGCTGAACCTGATGACCACCAAGCCGTTCCTGTATGCGTTCAACGCCGATGAGTCGGTGCTCACCGACGAGGCCCGTAAGGCCGAACTGCGCGCGATGGTGGCGCCCGCCGACGCGGTGTTCCTCGACGCCAAGATCGAGTCCGAGCTCCAGGAGCTCGACGAGGAGTCGGCTGCCGAGCTACTCGAGTCGATCGGTCAGACCGAGCGCGGCCTTGACGCGTTGGCGCGGGCGGGCTTTCACACGCTGAAGCTGCAGACCTATCTGACGGCAGGCCCCAAGGAGTCGCGGGCCTGGACGATCCATCAGGGCGACACCGCGCCCAGGGCGGCCGGCGTCATCCACACCGACTTCGAGAAGGGCTTCATCAAGGCCGAGATCGTGTCGTTCGACGACCTCGTCGCCGCGGGGTCGATGGCTGCGGCGAAGGCCGCGGGCAAGGTCCGCATGGAGGGCAAGGACTACGTGATGGCCGACGGTGACGTGGTGGAGTTCCGGTTCAACGTCTAGGCAACAGATGAAGCCGTAACGGCCGATTCCTGCGATCTGCGAGTTGAATTCACGACGCGGCTGGCGACGTAGCATTCTCTGGTGAGTTTCGTCGTCCCGCCAGAGGCCTATGCCCGCTTCATGGGCCGATACGCCGAGCCTCTCGCGAGGGCCTTCGGGGCGTTTGCTGGTGTCGAGGCAGGGGACAAGGTGCTCGACGTCGGCTGTGGGCCGGGCGCGTTGACGGCTCACTTGCTGTCGGTCGGGGCTGAGGTCGCTGCGGTCGATCCTTCACCGCCGTTCGTCGACGCGATCCGTGAGCGCTTTCCCGCCGTCGACGTGCGTCGAGGTACGGCGGAGGACTTGCCCTATGACACTGCAGCTTTCGACGCTGCTCTTGCGCAATTGGTGGTGCACTTCATGGCGGACCCATTGGTCGGCATCGGGCAGATGGCGCGGGTGACTCGGCGTGGCGGTGTCATCGCGGCATGCGTGTGGGACGGGCCGACCGGGGCGCTCGCGCCGTTCTGGGACGCGGTGCACGTGATCGATCCTGAAGCAGAGGACGAAGCGCTGCTCTCTGGGGCGCACATGGGACACCTGACCGAACTGTTCGGAGCCGCCGGTCTGCGCGATGTGGAAGAAGTGTCGATTGCGGTCGATTACGTGCATCCGACCTTCGAGGAGTGGTGGGAGCCCTACACCTTGGGTGTCGGTCCTGCTGGTGACTACGTCCAGCGACTCGATGAAGACGGTCGCGCACGGCTGGCATCAGTGGCTCGCGAACGTCTGGGTAGTGGCCCGTTCACCGTCTCTGCTACGGCTTGGGCCGCCCGCGGGACGGTGTGACCGGGACGTGGAGTAGTTCGCTTCAACGGCGGAGCCGTGTCGGTGGTCGCCTCTACGGTGCATGGCATGAAGCTTGTTTCCATCCGCATCATCACAGCCGACGTCAAGGGTCTCGTCTCGTTCTACGAGCTGGTCACCGGAGCCGAGGCCGTCTGGGGCAACGAACTGTTCGCCGAGATTCCCTCGCCGGTGGGCACGTTGGCGATCGGTAGCGAGAAGACGGTCCCGCTGTTCGGGATCGGGTCCGCCGAGCCGGCGGCCAATCGCACCGCCATCATCGAGTTCATCGTCGATGACGTCGACGCGGAGTACGAGCGGCTTCGCGGGCAGCTGTCCGAGGTGGTGACCGAGCCGACGACGATGCCGTGGGGAAACCGTGCGCTGTTGTTCCGCGACCCCGACGGGAACCTGGTCAACCTCTTCACTCCCGTTACCGACCAGGCCCGGGAAAAGTTCGGGGTTTGATGGCGGTGACGTTCTAGAGTCGAGAGATGGTGTCGGTCCGGCAGTTTCAGGTCACCTTCGATTGCGCATCACCAGAGCGCGTGGCGCTGTTCTGGTGTGAGGCGCTCGGCTACGTCGTACCCCCTCCGCCGGAGGGGTTCGCCGATTGGGACGAGTTCGAACGCGTGCTACCCGCCGACAAGCAGGGGTCCGCGTACGCGTGCGTCGATCCCACGGGCGTCGGGCCGCGGCTGTACTTCCAGCGGGTTCCCGAAGGCAAAGTGGTCAAGAATCGGGTGCATCTCGACGTCAGGGTCGGTACTGGGTTGGTGAGCGCGGAGCGCCTCGCCGCGCTCGAGGCCGAGTGCGCCCGCCTCGTCCCGCTCGGTGCGACCCGCGTTCGGCTACTGACTGCCGGTGACGGCGAAGAGTCCTGCATCGTCATGCAGGACGTCGAAGGCAACGAATTCTGTCTGGACTGATGGAGGCGACGCCTGCGGTCGAATCTGCGCATACGCATCAGCCCGTCACCCCTGATCAGTGACGGGCTGAGCGACGCTCACCGGGGCTCAGTGGGCGGCTCCGGGCTGCTTGAAGCCCCCGGGGAGCGAGACGTTGATTCCGGGGAGGCTCTGCTGGCCGCACCGGTTGCACTGGACCAGGGGGCCGGCCGCGTCTGAATAGTCGATCGTAGGACCCGGCTTGTCGGGGGCGGCTTGGGCGATGCCCGCGGTCATGCCCAATCCGGCCAATGCGACGCCGCCCGAAAGCAGTGCTCCGACGATCATCTTCTTGAGTGGGTGGTTGGTGTTCATGTTGTTTTCTCCCTTGGGTTTTCGCGATTCGTGTGAACCGCTGGTTTGTTGACGACACGAACGTATGGCCACCTCCTTGGAAGATTCTCAACGCTTTCGCCCACACGTGGTCGACGCCCGCCGGGCGTATGGCGCGCCGAGTGTTGGACACCGGTTTGCTGGACACGGTGGGCTGAGCGAGGTCAGGCGATGTTTGCCCGTGTAGGGTGCCGGTCACAGTTGAATGCATAAGTGATCGACATCACTGCATAGGCAGTCAGGAAGGCGCGCGGCAACGATGCCCGAGAAACCATGCAGCTCGACCAAGTGGCGGCCACACTTCGAGGACATTCAGGCTCACTACGACCTGTCCGACGACTTCTTCGGGCTGTTCCAGGATCCGAGCCGCACCTACAGCTGCGCCTACTTCGAGCCCGTGAATCTGTCGCTCGAGGACGCCCAGGTCGCCAAGATCGACCTGAACCTGGACAAGCTGGACCTCAAACCCGGCATGACGCTGCTCGACATCGGCTGCGGCTGGGGCGCCACCATGAAGCGGGCGGTCGAGAAGTACGACGTCAACGTCATCGGCCTGACGCTGTCCAAGAACCAGCGGGCCTACACCACCGCGCTGCTCGACCAGCACGCCGGCGACCGCACATGCGAAGTGCTCCTGGAGGGCTGGGAACAGTTCCATCGTCCGGTCGACCGGATCGTGTCCATCGAGGCGTTCGAACACTTCGGTTTCGAGCGCTACGACGACTTCTTCAAGAACTGCTTCAGCATCATGCCCGACGACGGACGTATGACGATTCAGAGCACCACGAGCTACCACCCCTACGAAATGGCCGAGCGCGGAACGCCAATCACGTTCGAGGGCTTGCGATTCGTAAAGTTCATCCTCACCGAGATCTTCCCCGGCGGCCGGATTCCCACCGCCACGATGATGCAGGAGCACGGCGAGAAGGCCGGATTCACCGTCCCCGAGGTGCTTTCGCTGCGACCGCACTACATCAAGACGTTGCGCATCTGGGGTGACGCTCTGGAAGCCAATAGGGACGAGGCCATCGCGATCCAGTCGGTCGAGGTCTACGACCGCTACATGAAGTACCTCCGGGGCTGCGAGGGGATGTTCACCAATCAGTACTGCGACGTCAATCTCGTCACGTACCTGAAGGGTGTTGCGTAACCTGCCTGGCTCGGTAGCGTTGGCGGTGAAGCCTCCAACGGAAGCGAGCCCCGCGATGTCCGATGACGATGTACGGGCTGCGCTGGATCGGCACTGGAAGGCGTCCGATGCCAACGACTTTGACGTCGAGCATCAGATCTACCGAGCCGACGCGGTGCTCGAGTATCCGCAGTCGGGCGAACGCATCCGCGGTCGGCAGAACATTCAAGCGTCGCGCGCCGCGCAGCCGAACGACAAGCGATTCACCGTGCGACGGGTATTGGGCGGCGGTGATCTGTGGATCAGCGAGCTCGTCCTGACCTACGACGAGACGCCGTACTACGTCGTGAGCGTCATGGAGTTCGCGGCGGGGGAGGTGATCCGCGAGACGCAGTACTTCGGTGAGGCGTTCGAGCCGGGTCCGTCGCGCGCGCAGTGGGTCGAGAAGATGGCCGACTAGGACTGCCTGCCATGATTCCCGACGGGTTTCCGCGGCTCATCCCACGCATCTTCACCGACGATCCGGCCGGTCTGGTGGGGTTTATCCGAACAGCCTTGGGGGCCACCGCCGAAGTCGTGCCTGGCCGTCCGACGACGGTGCGGTGGGGCGAGTCCGTCCTGTTGGTCTCCGACACCGAGACTCGAACGGCTCAGACGGCGACCCTGTATCTCTACGTTCCGGATGTCGACGCCGCCTACGGGCGGGCAATCGAGCAGGGAGCCACGTCCATCGAGGTTCCTCAGGACGTGCCCTACGGCGAGCGCCGAGCGATGGTTCAGGACCCCTGGGGCAACACGTGGCAGGTAGCGCGCACGCTGTCCTGACGGTCTCTACCTGGCGGTTTGGAGTGGTCGGCCCGCCGACCTCGGGGATGATTATCGACGGGCCGATCCATGCACAAGAACGCATATCTCAGGTCGGTTTCATCCCGCCGCCGAGTGTGGCGTAGGGCACGTCGCTACGGGACGACGGCGATTTCGTCGCTCAGCCGATAACCGGGTGCCAATGGCAGGGTGTCGCCGCTCCAGAACTTGCCGGGATCGAACCAGTTGGACGCCTTGTCCGTCGCGAGCAGACCCATCTCGTCGTAGGTGACGGCCACCGTTTCGGCGCAGTAGGCGGTTTCCAGTCCGACGGTGTTGCGCTCGGCCTTCTTGCGCTCGGCCGCTGCACGGGCCTTGCGGTCCAGGAGCGGAATGCCCTTCACCCAGTCGAGCGTCGTCGGAACACGCCCGCGAAACCACCGCGCGGTCACGCCCGCGGTGGAGGGAAACGGTGTGCCGTCGAGTCTCGCGATGACGCGCAGCATGCGGTCTTCTTGCTCGCGGCTGGCGTACGGGGTCAGCTGACGCAGCCAGCACCGCTGCTCGTACTTGTTGAGCCACTGCTCGATGGCCTGGCGCGCGTCGTTGAGTTGTACGCCGCGGTGCGTGGAGCCGGTCCACAAGTCGATCAGGCTGTGGCCGAGCTCGGCGTGCCAGATCAATGGGGGCATGTCGTCGAGTGCGACCGTCATCCCGACGTGGTTGACCGGGCTGTTCGTCAACGATTGGATGGCCCGGTCGGGCCCGGAGTGCCCGCGAAATAGCCAGATGTCGCCGGTTCGAGTCTCGTCCAGCGCGCGGTCCAGGGACACCGTGCTTTCCTTCACCCGCCGAGTTTAGGCAGACTTTGCCCATGCGAGGCATATGGAAGTTGGTTGGACTGGCGGGTGTCGCCGGAGTCGTGGCGGGCGGAGTGCTGGTGGCGCGTGATCAACGCAAGCGGAAGTCCTACACGCCGGACGACATCCGAGCCAGGCTGCACCAGCGGGCGGCGGAGGCCGGAATCACCGAGAACGGCTCATAGCGCCAACGCGTACAGCCGGTGGGTCCCGGTGAAGCCCTTGAGTTCGACGTCGCGACCGTCGTCGAAGACGATGCCGTTCTGATCGCCGATGGCATCGCGGACCGGCTCGCTGACGAGGACCTCGCCGCCGTCCGCCGCGGCGGCGACGCGGGCAGCCAGTGCGACGTTGCGGCCGAACAGGTCATCACCCCGGCGCACGGACTTGCCGACGTGAATGCCGATCCTGACGCGGATGCCGTCGCGCCGCTTGGCCAGTTCCCGCTGAACGTCGATGCCGCAGCGCGCCGCCTCCTCCGGTTGGGCGAACGCGATCATGAACCCGTCGCCCTGGCTCTTGACGACGTGGCCGGAATGCCGCTTCACGTGGCGGCTGACCATCCTGTCGTGTCGCTCGATCAACCGGACCCACGCCCGGTCGCCGATCCGTTCGTTGAGGGCCGTCGACTCCTCGATGTCGGAGAACAAGATCGCCACCCGGCCGCTCGGGGCGAGCCGCGCCAGATCGGGACGTTCCACCTCGGCCCAATCGGCCAGCTCCTCGATGTTGGACCGAACCGCGGCGCCGAATCCCTCCTTGCGCAGGATGTTCGCCGTCTGCCAGACCGACTTGACGGCCTCTCGGCCGCCCGACAGGAGGTTGGCGCGGGTGTCGACCTTGCGGCGCAGTTCGGCCACTTCGCGGTCGCGGCGCTTCAGCCGCGCTGAGTAGACGACGAGCAGCACGGCCTCGACCGCTCCGACGGCGGCGAGGACGTAGACCGCGATCATCGTTCCCGTCACGGCTCAAGTATTGGATGCTGAAGCCGTGATGCAGCCCAAGACCCCCTATTACGAGAGCCGTTTCATCCGAGCCAACCACCCCGACGAGCCGTTGGCGCTGTGGCTGAGGGAGACGTTGCTCCTTCCGACGGTCGGGTCGCCAGTGGCCGACGTGTGGGTGATGGTGTTCGATCCGGACGGCGCGGGGAACCGGGCGCTGAAGGTCGGCTATCCGATCGGGAGCTCCGACTACCACTACGAGACCGGCGCAGGGACCTGGACCGCGCGGATCGGCGACACCACGATCGACGACGTATCCGCCCGCGGTGCCATCACCGGTGCGGAGCGTTCCGCCGTGTGGGCCTTGAACATCGCGCCCGGCGACCAACCGCCGGTGAAGCTGCTCACCGAGCGCGGCTATCGGGCGCCGTTCCCCACTGCGAAGACGATGGTCCGTCATCCGTTGGCGACGTTCGACGGACAGGTGGAGCTCGACGGTTCCCGGCTGCGGCTGCAGCACTGGACCGGCAGCGTCAACCACAACTGGGGCAGACGCCACACACCGGCCTATGCGTTCGGACAGGTATGCGGTTTCGACGGTGCACCCGAGGCGAGCCTCGAGATCGTCACTGCCCATGCCGCCGTCGGCCCCATCTCGCTTCCCGCTGTGACGCTGTTCGTATTGCGGTACGGGGGACGCGAATTCGCCGTCCGGTCGATTCTTGCTGCCCGTCGAACGCGGGGACGGTACAGGCCGTTCTCTTGGGGGTTCGGGGGCCAGGTCGGGGACCTGACGATAGAGGGCGAGATCACCGCTGAACCGTCCGACGTCATCGGGTTGACCTACTCCGACACGGGCGGTGCGACGAAGTTCTGCTACAACTCGGCGCTCGCCACGTGCCGAATCCAGTTGTCGGGAAGTGGTTTCGTAGACGAGCTCGTCGCCTCACGGCGGGCGATGTTCGAGATCCTGTTGCCCGAGCCGCACCACGCGGTGCCGCTGCTGGCCTAAGTGAATGCGGCCGTGACCGTGGCCATGTCGAAGTAGTCGCGCCACGCGGCGATCTGGCCGTTGCGCACCTCGAACACACCCATGACGGGCAGGGCGATCTCGCCACCGTCCTTGCGGCGCATCGTGTCGGTCCGTTCGTTCATCACCAGGTCACCGTGGCTGACCTGACGGTGGACAGCGAAGTCGATGCCGTCGAACGCGGAGATGAAGCCCGTGATCAATTCCTTGATGGCCGCGTGGCCCACCGCGGGTGGCATCGGAATGTTGTGATAGACGGCGTCATCGGTGAACCATCCGACGATCTCGTCGATGTTCGGTGTCGACCACAGCTTGCAGAACTGGGTGACTACGTCGTCAGGCGTCACGCCTCGATGTAACGCATCGGCGCGGGCGAAATCAAGCCCTCCGCTGCCACTAGGACCCAGGCGTGGCGAACACGAACATCGCCATGAAGGCGATGTTGATGAAGAAGGTCGCCTCGACCAGGCTGACGGTGATGAAGAACGGCGTGTACAGGCGGGAGAGCGACTCGGGCTGTCGGGCGACTCCTGCAATGAGTTGCGCTCCTGCCACGCCGTCGCCGACACCAGCGCCAATGGCACCACCGGCCAGCACGATCGCGCCGGCCAGCAGCGCATTGCCCATGAGTTCGTCAGTGGCCATGGCAAACCTCCTAATGAGTGGTTTGGTGGAGCAGGTTCTCGACGGCGGTGACCACGCGAGCGGCGCCGTCCTCGCTGCCGATGCGCCCGGCGAGTTGGCGTGTCGCATCGCGGATTTGGTGGTCGGTGACCGCGGTGCGAATCGCGGCGGCGAGCCGGTCGGCGGTCAGCTTGCGCTGAGGAATCGGTGCGGTACTGGCGCCGAGTTCGCGTAGCCGCAGGGCCCAGAACGGTTGGTCACCGGCGGGTCCGGGCATGGCAATGGTGGGGACGCCTGCGCGCAGGGCGGCGGCGGTGGTCCCCGCGCCGCAGTGGTGTGCGACGGCGGCCATCTGGGGAAAGAGCCAGTCATGAGGAGCTTCGCCGATCATCAGGACGTCGTCGCTCGATACGTCGAGACCCGCCCAACCGGACTGCACGACACCGCGCACGCCCGCCTGCCGCAACGCAGCGGCGATGACGTCGACGAGGTGCTCTGCACGACGTTCGGTGAGCACGGTGCTGCCGAGGCCGATGAAGACCGGCGCAGGGCCCGCGGCGAGGAAGTCGGTCAGCGCCTGCGGCGGCTCCCAATCGGTCGGTGCGGGCCACCAATAACCGACCACCTCCAGGCCGGTCCGCCAATCGGTCGGTCGCGGTACGACGATGGGCGAATAGCCGTGCAGGATCGGCCAGTTCGCGTTTGTCCGCTGGCGTCGGAGCGCACGCGTGGAGAGCTTCGGCAGTCCGAGGTCCTTGCGGAACCCGGCCACGACGCCGCCGTAGAGGCGGTCGAAGATCCACGCGCTGGCATCGGCGGCCATACGGTTCCCGCGGGAGCCGGCCGACCACGCACCGAGTACGGTCGGCGGGTAGGTGGTGGTCGCCGAGAGCGGTTGCATTCGCACGCCGAGCGACGGGATGCCCATCGCTTCGGCGAGGGGATGTCCAGCCAACTCCGACAATGGCGGAAGCAGCAGAACGTCGGCGGGCACGTCGCGCAAGGCATCCAGAATCAACTGGCCCGTAGCCTGCACCCCTCGGGGCGTGAACATCGCAGCGAGGCCCGCCGTCGGGCTCACGTCGGCGTTTTCCGCGCCAGGGGTGAAGTCGGCGGACAGTTCGCGAAACTCCAACCCGCATCCCGTGATCAGATCGGAGAACGGCGTGTACGCGGCAACCACGACCCGGTGTCCAGCCTCCCGCAGAGCCACCCCCACACCGGTCAGGGGTGCAACGTCCCCACGACTACCGACGGCGGCGATGGCAACGGCTACGATCACGCGGACTGGGCGAACGCGAAGCTCGCGTGTGCGGCTGCACCATGACGTGACAGACTCCCCGCATGCCGGGGTTCCTCAGCCGCCGCTG
>Ga0105237_10003083_pt1 | contig 20072 bp, 37 predicted proteins | sample KBSC24metaG_FD_81520 | JGI IMG/M metagenome (GOLD analysis project Ga0105237, IMG submission 81520) | Corn rhizosphere microbial communities from Kellogg Biological Station, Michigan, USA - KBS C2-4 metaG | ecosystem: Host-associated > Plants > Roots > Rhizosphere > Soil | place: Michigan, USA... | reverse complement strand
GGTGCTGACGCTCGACCGCGAGGGCTTCTACTCGGGTCGTCGCCGATGGTCCTCGCCGCAGGCCGCGTACCGCGAGCTCTCGACGATGACGCGCAAGCTGCTCAAGCGCATCAACCGCATGTGCGAGAAGCGCGGGTGGCAGCGCGTCGGCAATCGCTGGGTGGGCGTCGTCGAAGCTCATCGCACCGGGTGGCCGCACATGAACCTGATGATCTACTGCCCCGCGTTGGCAGCTGAATTGCAGCAGGATTTCGACGCGCGCTTCGCCGGCTACCTCGCGGGCGGCATGAACGAAAAGCAGGCGACGCGTGCCGCGCGTCTCATCACGGGCGAGCTGTTGCAGCACGTGCGTGAAACGAACTGGGGCGTTGAGAGCACGGCCGAGCGTGCGCGGAGCAACGATGCTCTCGCGGGTTACTTCACGAAGCTGGCCGGCGAAGGCGGCAAGGTGACGGGCGAGCTCGCGAAGCTGACGCAGGCGCCGCTGAACGCGCCCGTGCGGTTCCGTCGTCTGCGCGCCGGCAAGGGCTTCCTGCCGCCGCGTCGTCGCAACCCTGAAGTGACCGGCACGCTCGTGCGTCGTCAGCGTGAGCACGATGGCACGTACACGGTGATGCCGCTTCACAAGGTGAAGGCCGAAGCACTGCCGCAGGTGTTGCAGTGCTGTTACCACGAGGAAGAGATTGCCCATGAAGAGCTGCGCGTTGAGTCGCTCCGTCGTCGGTTCAAGGGGCTCCCCCTGTATGCCGCGGACATGGTGTCAACCTGGTTTGTGGCTGCGAACGGTCGCACGGGTCCACCGAGCCAGGCGGGGCTCTCGATGGTGCCGAGGGGGCCGGTCCAGCTCGCGTTTTCGTGAGTGAGGGCGAAGGTGCGCGGACGAGCAGCCAGATGCCGCACGCGCACGGGTGCCAGAAGTCTTTGCGCTCGCGCGTCACTACGTGGCGCCGATCGCAGAGACACCAGAGAACCGCTCGGCTCAGCTGGGCCGGTCGCTGTTGCATAGGCAACACCGTCGGAGCATCGAAGGATTGAGTGCTCCGCATTTGCAGTCCCAGCTGGTTTCGGCGCGCGTCGCGCTCTCGATTGCTTGCTTGAGGTACTGCGTGCAGGCGGGACAGAGCGCGCAGGCTTGCCCCGCGTAGTGCAGCGCGATGCACATGTCGGAGCCGAGCACTTCGCGCTTCAGCGGGCCGCCCTTGCAGCCGACGCGCGCACCCGCGAGCGTGTAGACGTAGTGCGTCACGGGCTCTGCTGTTGAGCGCGCATCGGGCAGGTGCGCCGATCGTGGGCAGTCGAGCCGCAGAGCACGCAGTGCCGAGCGCGCTGCACGCGGCGCTTGGCTATCGGTCGCTGTGATGGTGGCGGCGTTGCCGGCGGCGGCGTTGGTGCAGGAGCGTCGGGCAGCAGTGCGAGCACGGCGGCAAGCACGCGGCGACGCTCGGGTGTGGTGAGACCGTCGAGTGCATCGACGACGCCGCGAAACGCGACGACTCGGTGAGGGGGGATTCCTTGCATCATGATTCCTTGGGTGGGGCTGGCTCGCGCCCTAGCACGTCGAGGAAGAGCGCACAGCAGGGACAGAGCGCCGTCGGGTAGCCGAAGGCTTCGATGGCAAAGCACGTGTCGGGGTGGATGTACTCGACGAGTCGTACCTGGTCGCTCACCACGATGCTCGAGTGTCGCGAGCGCAGCGTCATGCACTTGCACGAGGTGACGATGCTGCCGGCAATCCACGCTTGCGTCACGCGCGCTCGTCTCCCGGTAGAAACGGCCACGTGTTGCTGATGAGGTCTTCGCACGCGACGCAGAGCGCGGTGCGGTCGGTGATGCGTGCGTTCTCGAGCATGCGGTTTTCGCTGACTTCGAGGTGGCCAAATGCCACGACGCAGATCTCCTCGCCCGGCTGGAAGGGCTTGTCGCACCGCGCGCATTCCGTGGGGATGTTCGAGCTCAGGGCGCGTGCTCCGGGCAAAGCCATCCGCCGCGCGCGAAGAGCAAGTTGTCCCCGTCGCCCTCGAGCACGTGCACGCGCACGGGGTGCCAGCCGGCTTCGACCATGCGGGCGCACCAGCCGTTCACGTGTTCGCAATCGTCGTTGCCGATGTGCGTGATGGTGACGGCGCACCGCCCCTGCTCGCAGCGGTAGGTTGTCACGACGCACCGACCTTGCAGAAGTCGTCGAGCGTTGTGCCGTAGGGTGTCTCGGGGACGCAGGTCGCTTGCTCGAGTCCGCCCTTGCGCCACTTGCTGCACTCGGGCAGCGCGTGCACGACGTGCCACGAACGCATCTCTTGCTTGGCGCCGTCGTCGAGCATGATGTACGCGTGCGCGCGAACGATAGTGAGCGGCTTCCCGCAGGTGGCGCAGTAGAGCCCGGTGGGTGGCTGCTCGTCGCAGAGAGCGCAGCGCGCGGTCGGCACGCCGAGCTCCTGAAGTTGCCAGCAGGCGATGTGCAGCCCGATGTCGCTCACTGTTCCCTCGCGGCGCAGACGCAGACCGTGCGGAACATGCCGACGGTCGCGCTCGGGACTTGGCCGATGCAGTAGAGCACGAGCTCGCGAGCGGCCTCGTTGCCGCACCATTCCTCGGGGAGCTCGCTGAGCACGGCCATCGTCTTGTCGTTGGCGGGAAAGTCGAAGTGGACCAGGACGCCCGGGTGCGTGGCGCCCCACGCGGAAAAAGCCTGCCTGAGCTCGTCGAGCGTTCGCATGTACTCCTGAACCTGGCTGCGGGTGCTCATCGCGGGCTGGCCTTCGGGAGTTCGGGTGTCGGCCGTAGCAGCCAGCGCGGGACCTGGTGCAGCAGCGTCATGGCGTCGAAGCACCACTCGTACTTCTTCGAGCCGACGAGCAGGCCGAATTTCAAGACGAGGGTCACGGCTGCCTCGGGGGCCAGGGTGCCGACCAGCAGATCTCGCCGTTCACGTGTGCGACGTGTTTGCCGTCGTAGTCGAGCGTGCAGAACACCGCGCCGTAGCTGATGAGCCCCGCGTTGCAAAGCCCGCGTGGTGACGCGAGGTTAGACGCGACGAGCGGGTGGAGCTCGCTGCGCGCGGTGTGCTCGCGTATCTCGTCGGCGACGCTCACGTTCCACCTGTTAGCAAGGGTTCGGGCTCGCCAAGCACCAGCGACCGAAACATCAGCACTGTGCCGGCTGGCGCTTCGCGTGTGCAGTAGGCAACGAGCTCTCGCGCCGCGTCGTTGAGCATGCAGTCGGGTGGCAGCGCAGCGAGGTGCGCGACGATGCGTGAGTGTGGTGGAAACTCGAGCTCGACGGCTTCTTCGGGGTGCTGGGCGCCCCACCGTTGCATGGCTTGCGCGAGCTGTTTCTTCGCGGCGCCGTACTGTTGAATCTGCGCGACGGTGAAGCCACCGAGCTCGACGCTGGTGCGACGCACGCGGCCGAGCTCCGTGGTCGGCTCTGGTGGTGGCGGTGGCGCGTATCGGTAGTAAGCCTCGCGCAGGATGCGTGCGCACTCTGGGCAGGTGACGAAGCGCGCGTCGCGTGCTCGGATGCTCTTGAGCGCGACCCACGGGAATTGGTTTTCGGTGCCCGTTGCCGCCTTGTGCACGTCGTCGAGACCGCGCCCGCAGACGAGGCGCACCTGCCCGTCGGGCAGCTTGGGCTCCTGGTACTTGCGACGCCCGTGCCCGGACCACCCGCTGTGCGCGTGCCCGGCGTACGTGAGCGCACGGGCATGAATAAGAGGCGGCTGCGGTGCCGCGACTTTGGCGAGCGCTTTCACCGGCATGCCTCGATGACAACGAAGTCGTGCGGGTCCACGTCGCCGAGCGCGTACACGTCAACGAACATGCCTGGCGCGCCGACGTCCGGGCAGAGCCGATCGCTGCCGTCTTGGCACGGGTGGTACCAGCCGGTGTAACCGCCCGTGTCGTCAGCGACGGGCGCCGGCCACTTGAGCTCGACGACGGCGGGCTCGACGGAGCGGGCGACGGTGCAGCCCTGGCCGGCGTTCTCAATCCGGTACGCGTAGCGCCAGGTGGGCTCGTCGGTCGAGCTCGCGCAGCCGGTGACGAGGGTGAGCAGTGTGAGTAGCAGTAGGCAAATTGGTCGCATTGGTCGTTTCGGTCCTTCCCTGTCGAAGTGTTACGCGCGCGAGCGGCGTTTGCTGCCCGAGCGCGACGGCGTCTTCTGTGTCTTCGGCGGCGGCGTGCCGATGGTTTCGCAGTCGCAGTTTTTGTGCTCTTCGAGCTCATGGTTGAGCCAGCGCACGAGGTAGAGCTCCGCGGCTTCGATGGCTTCGCTGAGTGACTTCGGGTGCTCGAGGACGACCGCGTGCGCGTGGCCCGCAAAAATGTCGAGTGTGCTGCCGTTGGGGTTTTCGGTTTCGAGCGCGAGCACGGGCGCGCCCTCCGTCTGCACGAGCACGCCGAGCACCTTGCCGTCGTCGCGCGTTCCGCCGCGCATCAGCACGGCGATGCTCTTCCACTCCGTCATTCGCATCCGGTGGACTTCGGGCGGCGGGAGTAGCGTGCGTGCTGAGCGTGGCGCGCCCATCAGTAGAAGCCTCGCCGTGTGCTCATTGCGCCAGCCAGCAGTGTTGCGACGGAGAGCGAGTCGGGAGCTTCGACGCGGCAGAGCTCCTGCACGCCGTCCACGTCCTCGAGTGACAGTGTGCCGGCGTAGAGCTTGGTGTTTCCTGTCTCGAGCGGCCCGTCGATTTTCGCCGTGTAGGGCGCACTGTCGCGCTCGAACGTGAAGCCGTAGAGTGCGACCGCGGTGCAGGGGCCGCTGATGTGCAGCATGATGTGCTCGCCGGGGTATCGGGTGAGCCCGTCGAGCTTGTGAAAGGGTTGAAGCACACCATTGAGCTTGTTCGCTTCCGCGAGCTCGCGGGCGCGGTCGAAGGTGAGCGGCCCGTCCGTCTTCGCGTGGCGCGCATCGAAAAGCGCGAGCGGTACGGGGCCGAGGTCCACCTTGCCGATCATGTTGTGCCCGAATCTGAGGTCGTGCAGCAGGCTCGTTTCGTCGGTGCCCCAGGCGAGCAAGCCGAGCATGCGAAACGGTCGCTGTGGTGCCGCCTTGTGGATGTGTATCTCGATGGTGTCGTTGCGCTCCTCGATGAGCGGGCAGGTGCAGTGTGTGCGCTTCACGGTGACACCTCGACGGCGGGCGGCGGCGCGGCGGTTTCGAGTTCGCGTGAGGCCGCGAGTTCGGCCTCGGCTTCGAGCTCGACGGAGCCACGGCCGGAGCCCGCCTCGGCAGTTGGTTCGAGGGTGGCAGGCTTCGAGCTCGCGAGTAGCGTGCTGGGCATTGCCTGCGGGGGCGGTTCGGGTGGTGATGGCGGCGCGTCCACCCACGGCTGGCCGTTGTACTTGAGCAGTCGGCGCCCCACGATGTTGAGCTGCTTTGCGCCTGGCGACTTGAGCGTGGCCTTGCCCGGTGTGAACTGAAGCATGTAGCGCTTGGGGTCAGAGCCGCACTGCAACGGTAGGTCGTTCGTGCGCGCCTCGGTGACCGCTGGGCTCGTGCGCTCAATCATGAGAGTGCTGTCGATGTTGAGCGTGAAGGTGCCGTCGTCGCTCGGGTCGGTGAGCTCCGCGCCTTCGAGCGGACCCCATTCGTAGGGGCCGACGATCCGGTGTCCGTTAGTCGGCTGCGCGAGCTGTGCGGCAGGCGTGCCGGCTGGCGTGCTGCTGGGCGCGGGCTGACCTTGTGTCGCGTCGTACGAGGTGCCGTCCGCCATGATGATAGTCGCGGTCTGTTTCACCATGCCACTCTGCTGTCCGCCGGCAGGCCCCGCAGCGCTCGGGCTCGGTGAGTGCGTGACGATGTTGGGTGCCGAGTACGCTGCGATCGGCTGCTGGTGATTCGTGACCATGGGCGACGGCTGTCCGCCGCTCTTTGGCCCGACGACGCGCAGCCCGTTGTTGTGCGGCGCTTGCTCGGGCCCGCCTGGCAGCAGTGGTTGTGGCGCAGAGATGATGTCCGGTCGCACGATCGCGGGCGTCGGAGCGTTGGGCGCGACTTGCGCGGTTTCGCTGTTCCCGCACCGCATGTGCGCTCGTACGAAGGTCGCCCAAGCGTGGCCCGCCGGAATGCAGAGCGGGTGCGTCGTGAGTTGTATCGGGTTGAGCGCGATGGTGGCGCTGCACCGGTCGCAGCGTGCAGTGATGGTGTGGTAGCTCATGCTGTCTCGCTTTCTTTCACGGGTTCAACGCCGTGCAGCCGGAGCTCCACTGCGAGGTCGTGTGTGCTGTCGTTGCGAAGCTGAACGCGTATCTTGCTGCCGGGTCCCGCAGCCTTCATGTGCATGAGACCCTCGTTTTGCCTGCCGGTAAAGAGTAGCAGCGGGCACGGCTCGAGGAGCTGTTCTTCGAGCCCGACGGTGATGCTGGTGACGTAGACTTGCTGGAGTGCTGCAAGGTTGAAGTCTTCGTTTTCGCAGCGGAGCTCGAACCACGTGGTGCGGAAGAAGTCGCGCGGCATGTAGAGCAAGTCGAGAAACGTCTTGGCTTTGACTTCACCCTTCGCAGTGAGGTCGATGCGATCGTCGGCGGCGTTTTTCAGATGCACAAGCTTGTCCACGCGACCGCCGAGCAGTGCGAGTCGGTTCGTGCTCGCAGTGGAACGTGGTGAGCTGCCCGGCTCTTCCGGCGGCTCTGTCCCTGGCGCGGTGTTCTCCGGATTCGTGGGATGCTCGTGCTCGGGCACGGGTATTGGCCAGTGCTGCACCTGCGGGGCGAGCTCGGTGAGGAGTGTGCACTGCGCGTCGTCACCGAGGAGTGCGATGAGCTCGGTGCGGAGCTCGCGCGAAGCCCAGTGCAGAAACGCCTCGGCTGGCCACGGTGAGCTGCTGTCGTCGGGCTTGTTGTGCTCGCACCAGTCCACCCACAGGCGCTTGAGTCGCAGTGCTAGGTTGCTCATTGTGGGCGGCTCACAGGTAGCGTTGCGGCCGGTGTTGGGTCGGCGACGGGGGCTGGATTGAACGCCGTTGCAACGGGCTGCGCGCCGTTTGGTGAGCCCGACGTTTCAGCTGGCGCAGGTATGCTCGTGCCGCTCGCGGACATCTGCGATTCGCGAATGGCGAGCATGCTCTGCTGGCACGTTGCGTGTGACTGCGTGAGGTAGTTCAGCGCAGCAAGTTCGTCACGCGCAGCGAGCGACGCGTGCGGGTTTGGGGAAGTGAAGCTGACGTCTGAAACGCAGCCTTCACAGTGGAACTGAATGGGCATCTTCGAGGGCTCCTGGGGTGCTTGCAGTGTGGCCTGTTTTGCCCCAAGGCGACCAGTCGCATGGGGCAAATTCGCTCATTTTTGCTTCGTCGCGACGGGCGTATCCCTACGCTTCGAGGTCGCTGGTGACCCCGTTGAGCAGCGCGGCGCGCAGGCGTTGCGGTGGTTCGGGGTTCTTGCAGTGGCGGACGTATCGCTCGTAGGCCGAAAACATCGAGCCGAGGTGTGCGCGCGTCCACGCTTCGCCCTTGCTCGCGACGGTGTCTTCGACGAAGCGCGCGGCGAGCGTGCACGATAGGCACGCGTTCGCTTCGTGCAAGATGCACGCGACTGTTTCAGGTAGGTACTCGGAGCACGTTTCGCGCGTTGCAAGGGGCTGCGCGCAGAGTGGGCAACGCACTTCGATCGTGATGACAGCGGTGCGTCTCACAGTGCCCTGCCCCGGTGCGGACACGTGTGCGTGTGCATGCGCGCTTCGTCGGTTTCGCCGGGCTCGCTCACGGCCCCGCAGGCGTCGCACCGTAGGAGCGGAGCGTCGTCTTCGTCGCCGGAGTCGTCGAGCAGGCGTTCCGCTGCGTCGAGCGCGTGGTTGACTTCGTTGGCGCGCTCGGTGAGCTCGACCAGTCTGCACACTTCTGCTTCGAGTGTGAGCCAGTAATTGCGCTCGAGGATGGCGCGTGCGGTGCGTGCGTCACCCGCGTTTAGTGCGTGCAGCACGGGAGCGCGCAGCACTTCATGTAGCAGCTGGTGCTCGACGCTTTGCCGAGCTACGCGCGCGATGTGAACGTTGAGGTTTTCCATCGGTCACCGGGCCTTGTTTGATGAGGTCTTGCATGAGCGTGCGCGCGTGCCCGATCGGGTCCTCGTGGATGGCCGCGCTGAAGTGGTGCACCTGCCTGTACGAGCGGTGCGGGGGTTCTGCCGAACGCCAGTTCACGATGAGAATCGCGTCGCCGGGTTCGTGCTCGTCATCGTAGCGAACGCTCAGGAGCAGCGCTTGCACTTGCAGGTCGCCCGCGAGCTCGCCGTGCTGCGTGAGCTCGATGAGTCGCGGTGGCGAAAACATGCGTGTGAGTGTTGGTCGCGTGGTTGCAGGCATGGTCGGTTGCTCGAGTGCGCCCGGGTGCCGCGGAGAGTTCGCCGCGTACACCCGAGCACGCTCGAAACCTTTCAGAACGGTATCTCGTCGTCGCCACCGTCGGGTGGCGTCGGGTCCTCGTAACTGTCGCCCTGCTGTGCGCCCTGCGGCCGTGGTCCGCCGCTCAGCACAATGTCGCGCGCGACGATGTCTACGCGGTATCGCGTGTTGCCGTCTTTGTCTTCGTACTTGCTCGTGCGGAGCTTGCCGTCCACGAAGATGCGCGCGCCCTTCGTGAGGATGCGCGCGAGCGCTTCAGCGCGCTTGCCCCACACCACGACGTTGTGCCACTCCGTCTTCTCCTGACGCACCTTGTTCTTGTCGAGGTACGTCTCGCTCGTGGCCAGGCGCAGGTTCAGCACGGCCTGTCCGCCGGCAGTCATGCGGAGCTCCGGGTCGGCCCCGAGGTTGCCGAGCAAGTGGACGCTGTTCACGCCGCTCATCGGTTAGTGTTTCCGCGCTGCTGTGGCGTGCTGCCGCCGCTGTTGTTGTTGCTGCCGCGCTGTGCCGGCGGACGTTGAATGCCGAGCAGCGTTGCGGCGCTTGTGAGCACGCGGCGCTTCTCTTCTTCGTTGGCGCCTCTGAGTGTTGTGACGATGGTGGTGCAGGCTGCCATCACGTCGAACGGTGGCGGTGCGGGCGGCTTCTCGTTGGGCTTGTCGCCTGGCTTGCTGTCGCCGGGTTTGTTGTCGTTGGCCATGTGCGTTTCGGTCTTTCGTTGTTGATGTAAAAACGCGCCCGAGTGGGGCGCAGAGTCTTGGTAGTCGAAGGCGCTCAACGGCTCCAAGCGGAGCCCGGTTTCGCCTTCGGATTGTGGTGCGTGCCGCGGTGGTTGCAGGGCGCGACGCAGTAGAGATACATGCCTGCTGCGTCGAGCGTGCGATGGCTGCACACTGTGCGCGTAAGAGCAAGCTCGATCGCCCGCTGCCGGCTCATCGCCAGGCCGCTTTGCAGGAGCACGTAGCGCACGGCGGCACGCGGGTCGTCAGCGTGCCGCCGCATCGCCTCCTCGAAGGCGCTGCCGATCGGATTCATCGTGCCATCGTGCCGCGCTTGGGCGGCAGCGGTTTACCGATGCCGGTGGCATCCCAGCGTGAGTGGCGCTCGTTGAGACTCGCCTCGAATTTGTCGTTGTTCGCCTTCATCCGCTCGACGAATTTCTGAAGCGCAACGGCTTCCTTCGTGAGCTTGATGTTGGGGTTCGTCTTCTTGGTGGTCGCCGGCTTTTCGGACATGGTTACACCTGCACCCAGGTCGGAATTGACTGCCCGAGCACCCAGAGCGCGAGCCTGTAGCGACGTGCGTCGCGCAGTGCTCCGCGGCGTGCGACGCGGTGCAGTTGCACCATGCGCATCTCTGCGCGCACGTCGTCTGCAACGGGTAGTGCGGGCAGTGGTGTGAGCAGGTAGTTCACGGCGCTGCGCGCGGTCACGCAGAGCAGTGCGCGCTTGCTTTCGAGCAGACGTGTGCGGAGGACGGCAACGGCCTCAGCGCGGACTATGTTTTTCATGCTAGATTCTCCCTTCGTGCGCCCGGTCATTCGGGCGTTCCCCGCGTTAGCGCGCGGGTGAGCACCGATGGTTCGCGCCGTCGGTGCTCAGCTATGTTGCTACTACGTTGCGCGCGTGTCCAATCTGCCTCGAGCGGGGCGGTAAAGGCCGTGTGAGCGCATGTAGGTGGCAAATTGCATCGCTGTTTTTATGCTGTTGGGGCGAGTTTGTTGACGTTGCTGTACTTGACGGGCGACCATTGACGGTGCTCGGCCGGGTGCGGAAGCCGATGTTCGGGTTCACGCAGGCCGGCGGACGGAAGGTAGGCGAGCTCTCCCATGAACCTCAGCACAGCACTGGACAAGGCACTCGACTCGAACGCCAAACTCGAGGCGAAGTTTTCTCGGATGAACGAGCAGGCCATGCGCGCAGCCAAGCGCGGTGTGCTTGCTGGTACCGCCTTCGTCGGCAGCATGGCACCGGGCGTCCTGCGAGGGGCCCTTGGTGACGTGAATACCGGCGAGCTGAAGATTCCGCACGTGGACGTCGACGTCGACATGGCGATGGCAAGCTTTTCGGCGGTCGTCGGCCTGTTCGGTATCTTCGGAGTCGGACACGAGATGGCCGACCACCTTGCCGTCTTCGGCGGCGCTTCGGGTGGTGCGGCTCTCGGTCGTGAACTCGAGGACATGCTTCGCGCTCGTCGCAAGGCGGCGTAGCCGGGTTCGCCTTCGTCTCCGGTGAGACAAGGCAACTCACATGATGAATCCTCAATTGTTGGCGATGCTCTCTTCGGTGTTGGGTTACTCCACGCCGCAGCAGAGCTACGGGTACGGTGGCACGGGCGACGTGATGGCGGCTCTCGGTTTGAGCTCGCCGCAAGCGCAGCCCCAGTACGGGTACGGTGGTGTCGGCGGGCGCATCAGCCACGGGGGCGTCGGCGACGCGTTCCGTGGTGTTGGCGACATGCTCGTCGGCGACAACGGCATGTCTCCCGAAGACGCGGTCCTCGCGTCGCTCGTGAGCGGGCCGGTGGACATCGTCGGAGCAGACATCATCGGCGACATGCTGGTGGGCGCGGCGCGAGCGGGTAACCCGAACGCGGCGAAGCTTCTCCATGCGGCGCAGATGGCCAAGCTCCGCGCGAAGGCCGAGCAGATGCAGCTCGCCAAGATGATCAACCCGCACGCGATCGACTACAAGCAGGAGAGCTACAACCGCTCGGGTGAGCTGTACCTGCCGATCGTGCCGCTGCTGATCCCCACGGGTGCAACCGGCCTCGTGGTGCTCGACCCGCAGGTGCCAATTCAGGTGCACAAGATCTTCGTGCCGTCGAGCACGGCCCCGTTCTTCTCGTTCACGGACATCCGTGTCGGCAAGGACAGCCAGCTCATCGCGGCCGGCGAGATGCCCTGCGAAGGCTTCTCGGAAGTCAGCGTGGACTCGAACGTGCGTCTCGACACGTGCCAGGTCGGTCAGAAGATCTTCCTCAGCGTGCGCAACAAGACGGCGGACAGTCACACGTTCGAGGGCTACCTGAAGGGCGTCGTCGCTCTGCGCTAACGCGCGAGGGAACTCCGATGAAAAAAGCGACGGGTCAGACGATCGAGCTGGTGGCAAGTGGCGAGGTGCTCAACAACCCCGTGCACTTCGCAACCTACGTGCGCGGGCTACTCGCTGCGCAGGTGATGGCCAATGTGCTCACGCTCGCGGCTGACCCGTCGATTCCCTTGCTCTACCGTTCGGGCTGCCGGTTCATCCGCGAGCCCAAGGGTAAGGAAACGTTCGTGGACCTGCACGAGGTGCGGCGTGCGGGTGGTGGTGATTGCGCGCACCTTTGCGCGTGGCGCGCCGCGGAGCTTCGCGTTCGTTACGGCGTGCCGGCGACGCTTCGCATTGAGTGGCAGATCGACCACGACAAGATGCTGCGCATCTTCCACGTGCTGGTGCGTCGTCCCGATCTGCACTGGTCGCAGGTTCCGTTCAACAGCAGAGTTTTTTCGAGCGACGAGTTCGGTGTCAAAGAGGACCCGAGCGCGGCTCTCGGTATGTACGACGTTGCGAGCTCCGTCGCGGCGTAAGCCCAACCAAGGGAAGGAAGAGGTCACATGTTGCATGCAACGGTCGCAGCGAAGGTACTCGGGAGCCTGGTCGCCCTTGGTGCCGTCGCGCTCATCGCCAGCAAGGCGAGCGCAAAAACGAAGGCTCTCGAGCCCGGCACGAAGCCCGGTCAGCTCGGGCAGGGCACGCTCGAGACGCAGGCGATTCTCGCGGCTCAGAAGCAACAGGCTTCCGCGTTGCAGGAGCTTGCCGCGCAGTTCACCGGTCGGCCCGAGCAGGCGTTCGTCGGTGGCGTAGCGAACCGGCTCAACACGCGGCAGACGGGCACGAGTTTCGGTGACCCCGCGCAGGGCAAGATCTTCGACCCCGGTCCGGACCTGTCCCGCGGTGGGCAGCTCAACGGGCAGAACGCGAGCGGTCCGCTGCGTGAGCTCCAAGGGCTCTTGATTACGTTCCTCGGTGACGGGCCTTCGCTCGTCGCTTGGTCGATGGCCATGGGCGCGCTCGGCTTCACGGCGTACGCGAAGCAACTCGCAGACAAGGCGGCTGTCGGCTCGGGAAAAGCTGATGGCGGCGGTGTGCTCCCCGCACCGTCGCCAAGTGGCACCGACCTGGGAGCACGCGTAGCAGCAGCCATCGCCTCGCATGACCCGACGATCGTGCTGGCGCTCGCTGACGAGCTCGCGCGCGAAGGCGTAGACCCGGCAGTCATCTCGAACCTGCGGACCATCGGCAACGAGCTTCAAGCTGCTGCTAAGGCCGCTGCTGACGCTGCTGCGAAGCAGTCGCAGGCCGGTGCTGACGTGCCGGCACCGAGCCCGGTGCCGACCCCGTTCACGCCGTCGCCGAGCCCGGCGCCGTCGCCGAGCCCGGCGCCGCAACCGAGCTCGCGCGTCGCGCGTCGCTATCTCGTGAAAGAGGGTGACAACCCGTCGAAGATCGCGCTGCGCCTGACGGGCAACGCGAACCGCTTCCGCGAGCTCGTGGCCGCGAACGTGCCGCCGAAGAAGCGCAACAAGAAAGACGGCGGCTTCACCACGCTGACCGCGGGTGAGCAGCTCGTGGTGCCGCCATCGTGGCCTGACAATCCTGAGGCGGTGCCCGTCGGGCCGAGCCCGTCACCGAGCCCGGCGCCGTCGCCGAGTCCGGGGCCGCTTGATGCGCGCACGCAGCTTGCCGTTGCCGTCAACGACATGCTGCACCGCACGGGCATCCCGCCTGTGGGGCGCGGCCACGAAGATCAAAACCTCGTGCGTCAGTTCCAGGCGCAAGAGGGTGCGAGCACGGACGGCAAGTACGGCGTGACCGACGCGCTGAACCTGGCGACTCGGTACAACATCATCCCGCAACGGCCGTACTGGTACCCGCACACGGGCGCGCAGTCGAAGAAGACGCAGTTCATCGCAGCGATGCAAGAGAAGGCGCGCCAGGACCCGGCGCGTGCTTCGCAGTGGCTCGAGGCGGCCAAGGTCCAGTCTGACTGAGGGCGCTATGGAGCTCGAAGACTTTCTCGTTTCTGACGTGGGGCGCATCGGGCTGTTTCGACGGCTGCACCGTGCGCATCTGGGTCGGAAGATCTTGCACACGGTGCACGACATCGCGCACAACCCGTTCGTGAAGGCGGTGGCCGGCGGTCTCACTTTCGTGATTCCGCCGGCAGGGCTCGCGCTGTCGGCCGGGCTCATCGCTGCCGACAAGGGCACCGAGGCGATCGACAACGCGCGTCACCATGCGGCGGCGGCGCTGGCTTCGCTGCCGCATGCGCGTGGCGCGTCGCACCCGCCCGTGCCGGTCACACACCCGCTCGCGACGGCTCATGCCGCGCTGCCTGCTGCCGTGCCGCCGAAGCCACCGATGACGACGCGTGTTGTGGTCAGGGAGGAGCCTGCGCAGCCTGGCATTCATGCGGTCGGTGATACGGGCGTCGCTATCGCCGAACGGATGGTGAGCGCACACATGCACGGCGACGCGAAGGTGAAGGCAGCCGTCGCGGGCATTTTCAAACGCACGGCGGAGCTCGCGAAGACGGGCGACGCTGACGCGAAGCGTGCGCTCGTGGTGCTTGCAGCGGCGAAGAAGAAGCTCAGCGCGTTGCAGCACTTCACGTACCACGTTGACGGAAAGGGTCGCGTGACGCGCGGCTCGTTCAAGCGACTGCCGAAAGGGCAGCGCGGGCTCGACGGCTACTACGTGCGCGCCGATGGCCACGTCGAGCACGGCACGTTCGCGCACGCGTGAGGGCACCCATGAACCAGTTCCAGCAGCTCTACGACGGTTTCGCTCAGGGCCACCACGGGCGGAACGTCATGACGAGCGACGTGGGGGGCGGTGTGACGGAGGTCATTCACACGCCGGACGTTGCGACGCTCGCGGGCGAGATACAGGCGCTCCTCGACTACCCGGAGCTCGCTGACCCCAAGGTGGTCGAGCAGATGGTCGGCTGGTTCGGCAGCAAGTTTTTCAAGGGCGTCGGTCGCACCGTGAAGAGCCTTGGGCACTCGGTGACGCACCCGGCCGAGGCGGTGCACAACTTCGTGCACCACCCGTTGAGCACGCTCTCGACGGCGGGCGCGCTCGTGTTCAGCGGCGGCACCGCGGCGCTTGCTGGTGAGGTGCTGCGCGCCGGCAAGGCGCCGAAGGTGCTCACCACGTTCATCGACCCTGCGGGCGCTGTGCGCCACGCTGCTGCGTCGGGCGCCGAGCGTCGGGGCAATGTCCTCGAGAAGCTCCGCGGGGCAGGGGAAGGCACCGTGAAGGGCGTGCGTGACGTGACGGGCAACCCGCTCATCAAGGCGACGGCGGCGGGTCTCACGTTCATCATCCCGCCGGCAGGCGCGGCGCTGACCGCTGGCATGGCTGCGCTCAATCGTGGCGCAGCGGCGGCGGACACGGCGCTACAGGCGTCCCACGGCAACCTCAAGCCTGCGCTCGGGCAGTTGCAGCACCTTGCGCCGAACCTGCCGGTGCCGTCGGGCATTCACGCGCTCGGCAACACGGGCGTCGCTGTCGCCGAAAAGCTCGTCGCCGCGCACTTGCACGGCACGCCGCAGGTGAAGGCGCTCGTCGGCAATCTGTTCAAGCGAACGACGGCGCTCGCGAAGCAGGGTGACGCTGACGCTAAGCGTGCGCTCGTGGTGCTCGCAGCGGCGAAGACGAAGCTCGATACGTTGCAGCACTTCACCTACCACGTCGACACGGGCGGGCGGGTGACGCGCGGCGCATTCAAGCTGCTGCCTGCTGGGCAGCGCGGGCAAGTTGGTTACTACGTGCGCGCTGACGGTCACGTCCAGCGCGGAAGCTTCGCACGCGCATGAGCACGCACGAACGCCCCCACAAGTTCACGCATCGGTTCGGTACCGAGCCGACTGGTCTTACGCCCGGCGGCGGACATTTCCCGGGCCCGTATCCGGTGCCCGGTCGCTTCGGTGTTGACCGTCCGATCGACGACCAGCGCATCGGCAACGAGGTGCGGCTCCGCGGCGTGCAGGTGGGCACCGAGCTCACGACGCACACGCCGGACCTGACCGACACCAAGCGTCTGCTCGACGTGTCGCTTCAGCAGATCGCGGCGGCGACGGGTAAGACCGACGCGCAGTGGGTGCCGGGCTCGTGGGTGCTGGCGATCGAAGCCGAAGTCTCCGGCAAGTGGACGGCGACGGCTCCGCCTGGCCCGCAGCCGTTCGCGGTGTGCCCGCTGCTCGCGAGCGTGCGCATGGGCATTGGCGGCGCGGAAGTGGTCGTCGAGCTCTCGCCGTTTCCGAGCGCGTCGATACAGCTGCCGTGTGACCGCGTCATCGTCGAGGTCGGCTGGGACCCGTATCGCTCGCAGCAGTACGGCCAGGAAGCGGGCAAGCTCATCCTGCCCGATGAGCTCACTGTGCGCGCGACCATTCAGCGCGGTAACGGTGTTGGTGACGCGCGTCGGACGTTCCTCGCGTTCGACCCGAACAGCATTGGTTTCGACGGCGACATTCCGCCGTTCGCGCAGTCGGTGATGCCCTACGCCGCGAGTGACGCCGCGGTGTACGCGGCGGCTGCTGTCTTCGACCAGTTCGCGACGGACGTGAACGACGTGGTGGGCGCGGGCTTCACTATCATCACTGCTTACTCGGGCCCGCAGATGCAGGGCATCAAGAACGCGGGCACGCGTCTCGACTGCCCTGGTGCAGCGCGCAGGTGGCGTTACGACTCGGGCGCGGCTGCGCTCGCGACGCCTCTGTTCGTGGACTTCGCGGTGGGCATATGAAGGCGATTGCTCTCGCGCTCAAGGGCGGTCCGCTGCCCGGGTGGTTCGGCCCCGCGCTGGTTATCAGCGGGCTCATCGCTCTGCTCACGAAGCTGAAGGAAGCGAAGCGTGCAGAGCCGGAGTCGCAGCCGTGAAGGCGTACTGCTGCGATGGCTGTCCGAAGCAGGCGCCCGTCAACGAGGCGGCTGACGTGCTGCCCGACGGCTGGGTGCGCGTGACGATCGTCAAGAACCAGAAGCCGCAGGTGGTGCTCCACTGGTGCGACGAGTGCGGTGTCGAGCGCTTGCAGCGGCCCGTGCACGCGCCCGCGCATCGCGAGCCTGAAGGTCAACGCACGCTGCTGCTCGAGGGTAGCGTGCCGCTCACGTTGGTTCGTCAAGGAGGCAGCAAGTGAACGTCGTCCCTCGCCAGAATACGCCCGTCAGCGCGCAGGCCGCGCGTGCGTCGTTCGATGCTGCTTACACGGCCGAGTTCGGTCAGGCACCGGACGTGAACGAAGCGGCGCTCTTGCTCGCGCTCGTGTGGATCGAAACCGCTCAGGGCAAGAGCATGCAGAACTTCAACCCCGGCAACTTCACGGCGGCCGAGACTTACGACGGCGACGCGTGGCGGCCTCCGTGGTTCGACGAGCCGACCGACGCGACGACGCCGCGCAATCGCGAGCTGCACGAGAAGATGCTCAAGAACGAGGCGCCGCGTGCGTTCAAGGCGTACCCGTCGCTCGACGCCGGCATGCGCGGCTACCTGCACGATTTGCGGCACACGTTTCCCGCGGTGCTCGTCGCCGCGAAGGGCGGTGACCCGGACGCGTTTCGCGTGACGCTCTCGCACGGCTACAGCCGCGACTACGAGAACAGCAAGGCAACGACCACGCTCGCCACCTTCATGCGTGATTTCGGTGGCACCCCAAAAGCGTGGACGAGCCCGACCCCGCCCCCGGCCCCGTCGGCGCCGGTCGCACCGGGCTCTGGCTCGTCGTCGCAGCCGTTACCGGCGGCATCTTTGCCAGTGTTACGCGTGGGTTCGGTCGGTCCCGCCGTGCGCCTGTGGGCTAAGCTCATCGGCGTTCGCAAGGGCAACGACCTTTACGACGCGACGCTCGAAGCGGCAACGCGTCGCTGGCAGATCGCGCACCGCTTCGCGCCGCGTGACTGCGATGGCGAGGTCGGGCCGAAGACGTGGGGAACGGTGCTTGCGTGACAGCGCGCAAGAAAGCCGAGCGTTTGAAGGGTGAGCGCGACGCCGTTGTGCGTGCGTCGTGGTTCACTCGCGAGGCGGCTGCGCAGTACCTTGGGCTCACACTCGAGCAGCTCAAGTACCGCATCGAGACGCAGGAGATTCCGCGTGCTGCGTGGGCGTGCGCGAGCGACGGTCGCATCTACTTGAACCCGGCCATCATCGTGAAGATGACGCCGCACGTGCCCGAAGACGACGTGGTCGACGCCGAGCTCGCGAAGGCGCTCGGCACTGCCCCGCCAGGTGGCACTGCCGTCGCCGGCGGCACTGCCGCGCCCGTCGCGCTTCAGCCTGAAAGCAGGCCGCTCGGTGACGTTTCGACGCACGCGCTCGTGCACCACGGCGACACGCGCACGCGTCCGCTCGGTGCCGACGGGCTGCCTTCTGGGCCCGTTGATCCGAACGCCGCGATGGCGATGTTTTGGCGCGGCGGCTCCGACATGCTGCGCTCGATGAACGCTGCCAACGAGGGCATGCAGAACTTCACGCGTCAGTTCGTCGCGGCGTTTCTCGAGCCGCTCCAGGACTTGAACGCGATGCTGAAGTCCACCAACAAGGAGCTGACGGAGGAGAACGCGCGGCTGCGCGAGAAAGTCTTCGAGGGCTTCAAGATTGTCGAGGAGGCCGCTTCGCGCTCGAACGAGCGTGACCTGGCCATCTTGCAGACGACGCAGCGCGAGCAGCGTTTCGCCGAGACGTTCGCCATGCTGCGCGAGCTCGCGCCGCGTGTGTTCGAGCAGTTCATCGGGATTCGCAACGTCAAGAAAGAGATCGGCAAGCTCGACGAGAAGCAGGTGGCCATGATGCTCAACCTGATTCCGGACCCCAAGGTGAAGGCGCTCATCAAAGGGATTTACGACGAGGAGCAGGCTCGCGTCGTGCGCTTGCAGAGCGTCATCACGGGCAAGAGGCCCGCACAGGAGCAACCCGGCGACGCCGGTAAGCAAGGGGCCGCGTCGGCCTCGACCGAAAGGAGTGCAGCAAATGGGTGAAGTAGGACTAGCAGGGCGCGTCGCACCGAGCGGTGCACGCACGCAACTCAATCAGGACGTTACGGCAGACGTTGTCGGCCCCGTGCCGGCGAACGGTTCGCTCGACGCAGTGCTCGCGGTTCCCGGCATCTCGCCGGGCGATCGTGCTGTCGTCTGCTGCCCGACGCTCGAAGCAGATCTGACCATGCAAGCGCTCGGCTGCACCACGGCTGACCAGCTCATCGTGCGCTTCGGCAACGCGACGGCGGCTCCGATCGAGCCCGCGTCGCACGTGTACCAAGTCACGATGTTCAAGCTGATTCGCACGCTCTGAGAGCGGCGCGTCTTGGCTTGCGGTTGTAGGCACGAACCAGCTCACCGAGAGGTCAGCCCCATGGCAGCGAAGAAGAAGAAGAAGAGTCGGAAGGCGAAGCACAAGCGACGACACGCGGCACCGAAGAGGCGACGCGCGAAGGCACGCCACGCGGCACCGAAGAAGACGCGGCGACGCAAGCACAAGGGCCAGGTCAATCCTCGCCAGCTCGCGCGCATGCACGAGCTCGGGCTCGCTCGGTAGCGCGGTTTACCTACACGCGCGCGTGTTCGTTGTTGGTGCGGTGAGCGTCCTCGCCGCACGATGGCACGCGCGCGTGGCGGTACCCGTCGAAGGGCCTTCCACGTGACAGAGCCGTCTTTCAACGACCCCGCTCTTGCGCCAGTCTTCCGCGGCTGGAACGTGTGGGCGGTGTACCAAGTGAAAGATCTGGACTTCACGCTGCTCGGCATGGGCGTTTCGCGCGACCGGCAGCTGCAAGTCTGGGTAGAGGACCACGTGCGGCTCGACGCGCCCGGTACTGACGTCGCAGACCCGCTCGACCTTAAGGGCTCGCAGGTGCAGATCTTGGCCGGCGACTCACCCGCGGGGCTGAAGTCGTTTCGTCGCAAAGAGCAGGTTCCGGGCGACGTGATGCTCCTCGACGGCGAAGCCGATCGGCGCGTTGTGCGGTTCTACAATCGCGGCGACGCGAGCGCGCTGCCGTGGCCGCATGACGACAACTACCTGCTCGACGAAGTGTACCAGCCGGACGAGAAGCAGAGCATCACAAGCGGTCCCGCGCCGCGCGAGATTGCGTCGGGCACGTCGTCGGACTTGGGCAAGGCGGCGGGCGATCTGTTGCCCGACGCCGGCACGCTCATCAAATACGCGCTCGGCGCTGCGTTCGTAGTCGGCACGGGCATTGTGCTCGCGCGTGCGGTGTCGGGTGAGTTCGGCAAGGCGACGGCGCGGCTCGGCAAGGTGCGTGCGATGGGTCAGCGCGTGTCGCTCGGAAGCAAGCTGTCGAAGGTGGGAACATGATGCCAGCACTGCTGAAGGGCGCGCTCTACCTCGTGGGGCTCTACGGCTTCGGCTCGCTCGCGTACGAAGCCGGTCGCAAGAAGGCTGCGCGCGAGGGTACGAGCGTCGAGGGCGCAGCGTCGAAGTGCGACCCGTATCTCACGCTGCCGACGGGACACCCGGGCATGGTGCGTGTCGTGCGTCCGACGGACCCCGACTGGTGCATCGCACTCGGCTTTCATTTGCAGCTCGCTGCGCGCTTGCGCGCCGGCCAGCGTGACCCGCTCGGTTATCTGTCGAGCCTCTACGGCACAACGTGAAAGGAAGGGCCTCATGACTGGTTTCATTCTTCGGCAGCCGACTAGCGGCGAGATCATCGAGGGCACGGCGCTGCT
>Ga0105237_10003079_pt1 | contig 20101 bp, 18 predicted proteins | sample KBSC24metaG_FD_81520 | JGI IMG/M metagenome (GOLD analysis project Ga0105237, IMG submission 81520) | Corn rhizosphere microbial communities from Kellogg Biological Station, Michigan, USA - KBS C2-4 metaG | ecosystem: Host-associated > Plants > Roots > Rhizosphere > Soil | place: Michigan, USA... | reverse complement strand
TTGAAGCCCGAGGAGGGCCTGGCCTTGGCGCGGCAGATTCCCGATGTGGAATGCCTGATCATCGCCGCGGATGGACGGGAGCTTCGCAGTCCAAGATTTGCTTCCTACGAGGTGCGGCCCGCCGCGCCAGCGGCGCAAGCCACTCCGGCGCCACCCGGCGCACCGGCGGCGACGAACGCGCTTTGGCCGCCGGGCTACGGGGTCACGGTCGCCATCTCATTGAAAAAACCGGGCCCCGGCGGAAAGGGGCCGCCGAAGCGACCCTACGTCGCTGTATGGGTCGAGGATGAAAATGCCCAGCGCGTGCGCACCGTGACGGTGTGGGGCAACCAGCGGAAGTACCTTCCCGATCTGCCCAACTGGTGGAAGGTGGCGCAGCAGGATCAGGAGTGGGCGCAGTCCGTCACACGCGCGACACGCCCCGCGGGCAAATACAGTATTGTGTGGGATGGGCTCGACGATAAGGGCAAACCGTTGCCCTTGGGAACCTACACCGTATTTCTCGAGGTGAGCCGCGAGCATGGCGCAAAAACCATGGATAAAGGAACGATCGTTTGCGGGAAGACTCCGGCCAAGGGAGCCATCCCGGGAACCTCGGAGTTCGACGATGCGGAGATCACCTTCGGACTGGGATCGAAGTAGGCATGGACGCGCATCATCGCCGACTTCTTTTCAAGAGCTGGACGCGCACGATCCACATTTACATCTCCATGTTGGGTTTACTCGCCGTGATCTTCTTTTCGGTGACGGGGATCATGCTCAATCACGAGGAGTGGTTTGGTTTCGCCGAGCCCCGCACCGTGAACAAGGAGGGCAGCCTGCTGGAGGCGATGAGCAGCGAACCCGACAAACTTGCCATCGTGGAAAAGCTGCGAAAAGACTTTGGCGCGACCGGCGCCCTCGACTCGTTCGACGTCGATAAGGACAGTTTGACGGTGGACTTCAAGTCACCCGGCCGACGGGTGACCGCGACGTTGCAACGCGCGGATGGTCATGCGGAAGTGTCGATCGAAACGCACGGTTTCAGCGGCCGGCTCGCGGAATTGCATCGCGGGACGGATGCGGGTCCGGGTTGGAGATTGTGGGTCATCGATGGAACGGCCGTGGTGCTGCTCATTACTTCACTCACGGGGCTGATGCTTTGGTGCATGGTCCCGAGATGGCGGCCGGTCGGATTGGTGGCGCTCGGGCTGTGCCTGCTCATCTGCGGCATCGTCTATTTCACGCTCGTGCCTTGAGAGAACGCCCCGATCGGGAGTCAGTTACGTAGCCGCGAATTTATTCGCGGAACCTGTGCCGCGGTGAGAACGCTGAGTTTTCAAGAGGTGTCGCCTTGGATATTCGAGGCTCGGGGTTGCCGCAACGCGTGGTTCGTCGAATGAATTCGACGCGACGGAAATGCGTCACGAAATGCGAAGCTCTATCCTAGCGATGTTGAATCAGCGCGGCGATTTTGCGCAGGTCCTTGAGGAAGAGTTCGTAGGCCGCTTCCCGGGCTGCTTCGTCGGTGGCGCGGAGGAGTGACGATGGATGGACCGTGACAATGGTTTGTTCGCAAAACTCTGATTTCATCACCTTGCCCCGGTCGCGCAGCACTTTCACCTTCGGTCCGAGCAGTGCTCCGGTGGCGGTAGCGCCCAAGGCGACCAGCACCCGAGGCTGTAATGCGGCCAGCTCCGCCTGGAGCCATGGCCGGCAGGCAGCGATGTCGCGAGAGCTGGGTTTCTTATGCAGGCGGCGCTTTCCGCGGGGTTCCCATTTGAAATGCTTCACGGCGTTCGTGACGTAAACCTCGGACCGATCGATGCCCGCGTCCGCAAGGGCGCGGTCGAGCAACTTGCCCGCCGGACCCACGAAAGGATGACCGGCGCGATCTTCGGCGTCGCCGGGTTGTTCTCCGACAAAGACGACATCAGCCGTTGAACGCCCCTCTCCGAATACGGTTTGAGTGGCGTTTCGGTAGAGGGGGCAGGCGGTGCATCTGGCGGCAGCCTCACGAAGCTTCTCCAGGCTTCGCGTCTGCGGAGGCTCGGCGGTCTGCCATTCCTCGGGTGATGGCGATGGTTGCTGGCTGTGCTTCATCGTGGTCTTGACCCACAGGCGCGCTTGGTGGTGGATGGGCGCGGAGATCGGCGTTCCTATAGGGAGGTTTTACCAATAGTGCTTCGGCATTGCCGCCTCCATCGCGTGTATTGCCTCCATCGAATCGGTGAATCCCGATTGCGTTTGCGCGCACTTCGACTCACAACCGGATGGCTGCGCCGCCGCCGCGGCTGATTCCCTCCGCTCCCATGAAAGCCATCCTCGCTCTCGACCAAGGCACGACCAGCTCGCGCGCGATTGTTTTTGCTCATGACGGCAGCATCGTCGCCGTGGCGCAGCAAGAATTCACCCAGCACTATCCGCAAGCCGGCTGGGTCGAGCACGACGCGGAGGAGGTCTGGCAGTCGCAGCTGGAAACGGCTCGTGCCGCAATCGCGAAGGCGGGATTGAAGGCGACGGATATCGCGGCCATCGGCATCACGAACCAGCGCGAAACCGCCGTGCTGTGGGACCGCCAGACGGGCGGGCCAGTGGGCCGTGCGATTGTCTGGCAGGACCGGCGGACTTCCCAGTTTTGCGATGAATTGAAGACGGCGGGGCACGGGGCCATGATTCAGGAGCGCACCGGCCTGGTCATCGATGCCTATTTTTCCGGCAGCAAATTGCGGTGGATGCTGGACCACATTCCTGATGCCCGGCAGAGAGCGGAGCGTGGTGAACTGGCATTTGGGACGATCGACTCCTGGCTCGTGTGGAAGTTGACCGGCGGTGCGCGGCACATCACCGATGCGTCGAACGCGTCGCGGACCATGCTCTACAACTTGCATACGGGCGATTGGGATGAGGATCTGTTGCGGGTGCTGGCGGTGCCGCGCGCGGTGCTGCCGGAGGTCCGCTCATCGAGTGAAGTCTATGCGGAAACGGCGACGGATCTATTTGGAGAGCCGATCCCGCTGGCGGGCATCGCGGGTGATCAGCAGGCCGCGCTTTTCGGACAGAATTGCTTCGCGCGGGGATTGGCCAAGAATACTTACGGCACAGGTTGCTTCATGCTGATGAATACGGGCCATGAGCCGTTGATCTCGAAACACCAACTCCTGACAACCGTGGCCTGGCGGGTGGGCGGACAGACGGATTTTGCGCTCGAGGGCAGTGTCTTCATCGGCGGGGCCGTGGTGCAATGGCTGCGCGATGGATTGGGGATCATTCAATCCTCGGCGGATGTGGAAAAGCTGGCGGCGACCGTGCCCGATTGTGGCGGCGTTTATCTCGTGCCCGCGTTCGCTGGACTGGGAGCGCCGCATTGGGACCAGTATGCGCGGGGCACGATGACCGGGCTGACGCGGGGGACCAATGCCGGACACATCGCGCGCGCCGCGTTGGAAGGCATCGCGTTTCAAGTGGCCGATGTGCTCGAAGTGATGAGGCTCGATTCCGGTGTGACAATGAATGAACTGCGCGTGGATGGCGGCGCCTGCGCCAACAATCTCCTCATGCAATTTCAGGCGGACATTCTTCAAGTACCCGTGGTGCGACCGAAAGTGATCGAGACAACGGCGCTCGGGGCGGCATATCTGGCCGGGCTGGCGGTGGGCTTTTGGAAGGACCGGACCCAGGTTCAGCATTCCTGGCAGGTCGATCGGACTTTCGAACCGCAGCAGGGCCCGGAGTACGCCGCACATCGCCGGGCGCGCTGGCGGGAAGCACTGAGCCGCGCGGGGGATTGGGAAGAGCGGACCACCGTGAAGGGTGCGACCGTGTTCTGATTCATGCAGCGCGAGGCTATTCTCCACCGCCTCAACGCCCGGCGCGAACCGTGGGACCTGGCGGTGATCGGCGGCGGGGCGACGGGCGCGGGTGTTGCGCTCGACGCGGCTGCGCGCGGCTACTCGGTCGCGGTTTTCGAGCAGAGCGATTTTGGCAAAGGCACGTCGAGCCGTTCGACCAAACTCATCCACGGCGGCGTGCGCTACCTGCGGCAGGGAAATGTGGCCCTGGTCCGCGACTCGCTGAGAGAGCGCGGATTGCTGATGTGGAATGCGCCGCACGTCGTGCACGGGCTGGAGTTCATCATCCCGAACTACGCCTGGTGGGAGGCGCCATTCTATGGGATCGGGATGAAGGTGTATGACTGGCTGGCCGGGCGCCTCAGCCTCGGCCGGTCGCAGATGCTTTCGAGGGAGGAAGTCTTGAATCGCGTGCCGACGCTTTCGGCGAAGGGCTTGCGCGGCGGCGTGAAATATCACGACGGCCAGTTCGATGACGCTCGCTTGGTAATCAATCTCATCCAAACCGCAGTGGAGCGGGGGGCGGTGGCGCTGAACTACGCCCGCGTCACAGTCCTGATCAAGGACGGACGGGGACGCATTTCAGGCGTCGAGTTTCGAGATGAAGAGACCGGTGCGATGCACCAAGTGGAGGCGCGCGTGGTCATCAATGCGACCGGACCGTTTTGCGATGGCGTGCGCCGCATCGACGAACCGGGGGCTCCCCCGATGATCGAGCCGAGCCAGGGCGTGCATCTCGTGTTTGGCCGCGAATTTTTGCCCGGCGATGCTGCCATCCTGGTGCCGCGAACGCGGGATGGGCGGGTGATGTTTGCCATCCCCTGGCACGGACACACCTTGGTGGGCACGACCGACACGGCCATCCCGGCAGCGACACTGGAACCCATTCCGCTCGAAAGCGAGATCGAGTTTCTGCTCGAAACTGCAGGCGCGTATCTCGAGAAAAAACCGTCACGCGCGGATATTCTGAGCGTCTTCACTGGGATTCGCCCGCTCGTGAAGACCGGTGAAAAGCTGCGCACCCCCGCCCTCGCTCGCGATCACACGATCGCCGTTTCTCCCTCGGGGTTGCTGACGATCACCGGGGGAAAATGGACGACGTATCGCAAAATGGCGGAAGACGCCGTTACTCGCGCCGCTCGGTTGGCGCACCTTGAAGTGCGCGAATCCGTGACGTGGAATCTGCGCATTCACGGGCATGGCGATACCGGGGACAAATCAGATGCGATGAGCGTGTATGGAAGCGACAGGGTCGAAATCGAGCGACTGAAGCGGCAAGACCCGGAACTGGCGATCACGTTGCACCCGGCCCTGACAATCTCCGGAGCGCAGGTGATTTGGGCGGTGCGACATGAGTTCGCGCGGACGGTAGAGGATGTCCTGGCACGCCGCACGCGGGCTCTTTTCCTGAATGCTGCCGCGGCGCTCGCGGCGGCGCCCGAGGTCGCTCGTTTGCTCGCCAGGGAACTCGGACACGACGCAGCCTGGCAGGCGAGACAGGTGGAGTCGCTTCGTGTGATTGCGGGGACATTTCTCCCACCTCGGTAGATGGGAAAATCAGAAGTGCTGGGACTCGAACCTACATGCAAAGAGTTTGAGGGCCCTCTGCGCCTCGGCGGTGGTCCCGTGGCGCGCCGTTTCGAGGCTTTCCGCACGGAATGATTGTCCAAAATGCGGGAATGAAGACATTCATAGGGGAGTCATGCGCGCACTCCTGATTGCCGTTCTTTCGCTCATCGCTCTGCCATTGTTTGCGGCGGTGGAGGCGGATGTGGTGGTCTACGGAGGAACTCCGGGCGGTTTGAGCGCGGCCATTGCGGCGGCGCGGGAAGGGGCATCGGTCCTGGTGATCGAGCCCACAAAATGGATCGGGGGCATGGTCACGGGTGGGTTGGCGAGCACGGATGTGGGCAATGAGAAAGTGATCGGCGGCATCGCTCGCGAATTCTTCTCCCGGGCCGCGGAGAGCAAGGCGGGCACACCGCTGTGGTATGCCGAGCCCCATGTCAATATGGCCACGTTCCGGAAGATGTTGGAAGAGGCGAAGGTCCGGGTCGTGACTGGGCGCAAGCTGAAGGGAATCTCGCGGGACGACGATCGTGTCGAAAGCATCCTCGCGAACGACGGTGTGCGCTATTTCGGTAAGATTTTTATCGACGCCACCTACGAGGGCGACCTCATGGCGCGGGCCGGGGTGAGCTACATTGTGGGGCGCGAAGCAACCGATTCCTACGATGAGCCGCTGGCCGGCTTTCAACCCGCGCCCTTGCGTCCACGCACGGTGGAACAGATGTCGCTCGACTCACCATCGATCGGCGGCCCGAAGGATGCCCTGAACTACGTTCACGGAACGCCTGCGAAAATCCCGGCGCTCGACGTGGCGGGTCTGCCGCTGCCGGGCGTGGGCGGCGAATGGGCGGAAGTGGGAGCCGGCGATGCGCTCACGCAGGCCTACAACTTTCGCGTCATCGTTACGCGGGATCCCGCCAATCGCATGCCGTTTCCGAAGCCCGCCCGATACGATGCCGGGCGCTATGAATTGCTCGGGCGCCTGATCGACGCCTATCCGGGAATCCGGTTCAGCAAGCTTGTCTATCTCGGGCCCATCGCCGGAGGAAAGTTCGATGCGAACGCCATCGGCCTGGTGACGGGGACCGATCATGTCGGGGCAAATACCGGCTATCCCGACGGAGACGAGGGCACACGGGCCCATATCTGGCAGGATCACGTGGATTACGTGCAAGGTTTCTTCTGGTTCCTGGCCAATGATCCGCGCGTGCCCCAGGAACTGCGGGCGCAGGCCCAGGAATGGGGCCTGGCGAAGGATGAATTTACAGACAACAAGCGCTGGCCTTATGCGCTCTACGTACGCGAGGCGCGGCGGATGATCGGCGCTTACGTGATGAGGCAGAGCGATTGTACGACCCAGCTCATCAAGCGTGACACGATCGGGATGGGCTCATTCATCATGGATTCGCACGCCGTTCAGCGTCTCGTCGATCGGGATGGGAGCGTGATTGATGAAGGGAATTTCGACATGCCCGTCCGGCCGTATCAAATCCCGTATCGCTGCCTCACACCGCGAGTCGGGCAGTGTGGCAATCTGCTTGTGCCGGTCTGCGTGTCGGCGTCCCACGTCGCGTATGGCTCGATTCGCATGGAGCCGCAGTACATGATCGCCGGCCAGGCGTGTGGGGTGGCGGCGGTGCTCGCATTGCGCTCGCATCAGGCCGTTCAAGAAATCGACGTCCCGGTGCTCCAGGCGAAATTGCGCGCCCAAAAGCAGGTCCTCGAACTGCCGCTCCCGCCGGGCAGCATCGCCGCGAAGGATCTGCCGGGCATCGTGGTGGACGACGCCGCCGCGGAATTCACCGGGGAGTGGACCGCCAGCAGTTCGTCCGGGGGAGTCGACGGTTTCTACCGGCACGATGGCAACGAGGGCAAGGGCATGAAGACCGCCCGCTTCGAGGCGCGGGTGCCAAAGAGCGGCCGTTACGAGGTGCGATATGCGTATACGGTGGCGCCTAATCGGGCAACGAATGTCCCGGTCACCGTGGTGAGCGCCGACGGCGCCAAGACCGTGACGGTCAACGAAAAACTTCCCCCGGATTTTGACAAGGCGTTCGTCTCCCTCGGTATTTTTCGCTTCACGGCGGAAGAACCGGCGATCGTAAACGTGGGTACGGAAAAGACGGATGGCTATGTGGTGGCCGACGCGATCCAGCTCCTGCCCGTGGAGTGAGGGTGGGGGAAAGGATGAAGGCAGAAGGATGAAGGATGAAGAGAATGGTTGAGAGTGCCGATTTTCCGCCAACCGACCTCCTCCCCACCCACTCCCCCCATTTCTCTTCATCCTTCATCCTTCTGCCTTCATCCTTTCTGAGGCTGGCGCCCGCGGCCATTCGCGGCTACACGGTTCGCCGCATGTCTTTACCGGTTTCACCATTCGCCGAGGAATTTCGCGCCTTCGCCCGTGCGGAGGCGCGTGTCCCGTTGCCTCGTGATCCGGTGCTCTTTTACGGCAGTTCGTCGATTCGCCTGTGGGAGACGCTGGCCGATGATTTCCGGGGCCTGGCGGTGGTCAATCGCGGCTTTGGGGGATCGACCCTGGCCGATTGTGTGCAGGAGATGGAGCGGCTCGTTTTTCCGGTTCAGCCGCGCGCGGTGGTCCTTTACGCCGGCGAAAACGATCTCGACCAGGGGGCTTCGCCGGAGCGCGTCGAACAGCTCTTCCGCCAATTCGCCGAGCGACTCGACGACCGGCTCGGTCTCATTCCGCTGGTCTTCATCTCGATCAAGCCGAGCCCCTCGCGCGCCTGGGCCTTCCCCAAGATCCGCCGCGCCAATCAACTCGTGGAGGCGGCCCTCGCGGAGTGGCCCAATGCCCGCTTCGTCGATGTGTTTCCTTACATGCTCGATGTCGCCGGAAAGGTTCGTCACGAATTCTTTACCGAAGACTGGCTGCATTTGAGCCGCGCCGGCTATTTGCTCTGGGCGGCACATGTTGGCGCCTGCCTGTCCGAAATCCTGCCGTGACCCTGAACCGAGAATATCACAAGTGGGAAAGCCCGGCGCTGGGCCGGGAAATGGAGTTGCTCGTGTTCGGGCACGCCGGGCAGCAGATGCTGGTTTTCCCTTCGCGCAAGCAGCGCTTTTTCGAGTACGAGGAACACGGAATGGTGCACGCCCTGCGCCATTCGCTCGAGGCGGGCACCCTCCAGCTCATCTGCGTGGACAGCGTGGATGCCGAGAGCCTGTACTGCTTCGATAAGACGCCCGAGCAGCGCATCGATCGGCACCTCGAATACGAGCGGTATGTCATCGAGGAAGTGCTTCCCTTCGCAGCACGCCTGAATCCGCAGCCGGAAATGATCGCGCACGGGTGCAGCTTCGGCGCCTATCATGCGATGACTCTGGCCCTGCGGTATCCGGAATATTTCCGGAGGGTGATCGCCTTCAGCGGGCGCTACGACCTCACGCTCAACAGCGGCGATTTTCACACGCTCTTTCACGGCTTTTACGACGAGCGGTTGCGCTCGATCATGCCGAGCCATTTCGTTCCCAGTCTGACGGACCGCAAGCTCCTGCGGCAAATCCGCCACATCCGCTTCACGCTCGTGATCGGGGAGGACGATCCTTTTTACGCGGACAACATGGCGCTCGCGAAGGCCTTCACCGACAAGACGATTTCCCACGAGTTCCACACCTGGGTCGGCAACGCCCACCGCTTCCGCTACTGGCGGCAGATGGCGCGGGTCTATGTGTGATCATGTGGCGACAAGGTCGCTCATGCCCGCGAAATGAAACCCGTCGTGTCGCAACCGTGGAATGAGCTGCGTCACAATCCGGCCGGCGTTGACCGCGTCGTAAACCGAATCATTCCGCCCGAGGTTTTCACCGATGTGAAGGCACACCACGCTGCCAGGCCGCGCCTCGCGCGCTACTCGATTGACCGCACGACTTTCGTCCTCGAGGAAATAGTCTGGAAAGAAATAGCGGTCGCCGGGGAGGACATCGGCTTCCACCACGCGCATCGATTCGCGGCTCATCACGCGATGCACGAAATCCTTCGTCACTCCGAATGGTGGCCGGAAAAACCCGATGTCGCAGTGGCTGGAGGCTGGTCCTATCTCTGCCAGTTCGGTCCGGAATTTCCTCAAGTCCGCGATGAACGCCTGCTCATTCGATTTGGCCACCGATTGGTGGTTCCAGCCATGGAAGGCGATCTCGTGCCCATCACGCATTGCACGCTGGACATTCGCCCGGCGCTGGGCTGCTCCCTCGTCGCTGGCGGTCACCAGTCGGTCGCCGACGAGGAAAAATGTGGCTTTGACATGCTCGCGGTCGAGAACGTCCAGCACCTCCGCCATGTACTTTGCGCTCGGCCCGTCATCGAAAGTCAGGGCAATCACCCTTTCCCGAGTCGGAACGCGAAATATTTCATTGGCGCGCATAACCTGCCCGAGCCTGAGCAGCAGCGGTGTGAAATACGGAGCGCGCAGCCCGGCGGGTTGAGACGCCGGAGCGGCCGGTTGTGTTTCGCGTTCTGCGGCGGCGGCCATCGGCGCCGACATCATTGGCAAAGTCAGCGCGGTGGATGGACGGCGCTTTGCAATCATGCTCATCGTGGTGCGCCGGGCGGAAGAATTCCCGGCTTGAGATCCGCCACACGACGGAGAACGAAATCAACCTGGAGTCCACTCGGCTGCACGTTGCGCACCGCCACCGACCCGCCGCAGGCTTCGATGCAACTCTTCACAATGGCCAGGCCGAGACCGGCTCCGCCGGTTTCACGCGTCCGTGCGGATTCGGGACGGAAGAAGGGATCGAAGAGACGGTGCAGCGCTTCCTCCGGCACGCCGGGACCGCAGTCCGTGACGGAGAGGACGATGTGTGTGCCGTCGTCGCGGCCGGTCACCGTGATCGGTCCCGCTGGGCGGCCATCCGCATTCATGGCGGGGCGGTAGGAATAGGAATCAGCTCCGCCGTGGCCGGGCGAAGCGTAGCGCAGGGAATTGCGGATGACGTTGCCGGGAGCGCGAGCGAGCAGGTCCGGTTCGGCGAGGGCGGTCAGCGACCCTGGCAAATCCACGACCACCCCGCCACGATCCTTGGCCTCGCGAGCGGCCACGCGGCTCGCCATCTCGGCCAGGGCCACCCGCTTGAACTCGACATTCACTCCGCCGACCCCGGCCTTGGAGAACGACAGGAGTTCGTGGACGAGTTCGGACATGTGGCGCAACTCCTCGCGTACGTCGCCGACATAGGCGCGCTGATTCTCGTCAGCGCGCTGTTCGAGGACGCTGAGGGCCATTTCCATGCGCGCCAGCGGCGAGCAAAGTTCGTGGGCGATGTCGCCCAGAAAACGCTTTTGCCCGGTGAAGAATTCGCGAAGCCGCGCGGACATATGGTTGAGCGCCGTACCGAGGCGGCCGAGTTCGTCAGCGCGGGCCGCCTCGATCTCCGTTTCGAAGCGGCCATGGGCGATGGCCTCCGCCGCGCCCGTCATTTGCCGCAGGGCGCGGGTGATGCCGCGGACGAGGGGCAGCCACATGAGCACGGAGAGCGCGAAGACGGCGGCGCCGCCGATGAGCCAGGGCCTGAAATCAAACAGCAGCCCGCCACCCCGGAGGGAACTCGTGGCGAGCACGAGAGTCAGCGGCATTGGCGGCCGGCTGGCGTGGTCCCGCATGGGCATGCGCAGGAAGACCCAGTAGAGGCTCGGCTGGGTGGTATGCAGGATCGACTTGGGAAATCCGCCCGCGATGGGAGGCGGTCCAGATTCCGGCCGATCCCCGCGGGGGCCCGGCGGTCCGGCTTCCTCCGGCCGCGGCGGTCTGTCCTCGCCTTCGCGAGGAGGCCGATCCGGCGGAGGGCCGTCGCGCAGGGGGGCGGGGTGCTGGCCATCGCGCGGGCGGGCGTCCCTGATCCGCTGGAGGACTTCCGGCGGTGGTTCGGGGATGATCCCAGCGAGGGCCTTCCCATCGTTGCGATAGAGCGCCAGCTGCACATGGTACGAGCGGCCGGTGCTGTCGAGGATCGCGGGCCATTCGGCAGGCGGACGCGCTTCGAGTTGCCGGGTCAATACTTCGCCCATGATTTGCAGCCGGTCGCTGACTGGTCCCGCAAGCAGGGAGTCCAGACCGAAGCGCAATTGGACACGCGCGAATATCCAGGCGGCCGCGCCAAGGAAGGCGAGGTTGAAGACGAACCAGAGAAGGATTTTGGCCGAGATCGGGAAGCGCACTCCGCGCGCCGCCGCGCCGGGCTCAGGGGAAGTCGGCATCGGGATCGATGAGCAGATATCCGGCGGCGCGCACTGTCCGGATAAAGCGCGGATTTTTTGGGTCGTCGCCCAGCTTTTTGCGGAGGGCGGAAATGTGGACGTCGATCGAACGATCGAAGACTTCGTAGTCGCGGTCGCGAATCTCCTCGAGCAAGTGGTCGCGCGTTTTGACCCGGCCCTTGGCCCGGGCCAGGGAGAGCAGCAATTCGAATTCGACGGGCGTGAGCACCAGTGGCTGGTCACCAAGTGCGGCGGTGCGTGCGCCGGCATGGATGCGCAGGTTGGCGACGACGATCTCCTCCTTTTCCTCTTCGGGCGAACCCGTGGCCCGCACGCTGCGACGTGTTACGGCGCGAAGCCGCGCGAGCAGTTCGCGGCTGGAGAATGTCTTGGGCAGATAGTCGTCCGCCCCGATCTCCAGCCCGACGATGCGATCCGCTTCATCGCCACGCGACGTGAGCATGAGCACTGGCACGTCGCTCTTGTGCCGGATTTGCTTGAGCACTTCGAAGCCGTCGAGGCCGGGCAGCATCAGGTCGAGGATTACGGCCTGCCACAGTTCCGCCGTCGCGCGCTCCACGCCTTCCGGGCCGGTGTGCACGGCGGTCACCTCGTAGCCGAGGGGATCGAGATAGGCGGTAATCAGGCGGCAGAGCTTGCGGTCATCGTCGATGACGAGCAGGCGCGGACGGGTGGGGGACGCGGGCGAATTCATGGACGAAATGCGGGACGAGATTACCCGGTTGGTGCCGGGCTTGGGACAGATTTACACTTCCTTTACAAAATTCCGCGCCTTCCCACACATCTCCTTAACTTCGGTGACGTTGATTGTGTGAAGGACAAAGCGCGTCCACCTTGAACTCACGTCTATGAAAACAACTCCTCTCATTCTTGCCGTGGTCACCGGCCTGGCCATTTCCCTTTCATCGGCGCGGGCTGAAGAGCCGGCCCCTCCGGCTGTTTCCCCGGATGTTCAGGCATTGCTCGGGGAATTGTCCAAGCTGGGTGCCGGTGCGAATGGGAAGGAAGATCCGCAGATCGACATGCAGGCGCTCTTCACGATGCTGCTCAAGATGGTCCCGGCGGCGGCGGCCCAGGCTGGCGACGCGCCGAAAGCAGTGCCCGGTGCAGCAGGGAAGGACGCACAGGGACAGGAATTGCAGGCCCAACTCGCGGAATTGCTCAAGGCTCTCACGAAGATGGCATTGGACGAAGCGCCCGCGCCGGCGCCAGATCCCGCCGTTGCCGCCTCGACGGCGACCACGCCCGGCGCCAAGCCCGTGCCCGCCCCGGGCGCCAACCCGAGGCCCAGCGCCTTGAGCACGAGCAGTCTCAACGGCGCCAGCCTCGCTCCGTCGAGTTCGCTGAATGGCCGTGGCGCCGCGGGGGGAACCCCGAAAATGACCGACAGTGAATGGCGTTCCCTCTTCCCCGCGCGTGACGGCGGCAAATAGCAACCGCCACCCGATCTCGAATTCTCCCCAACCCCCACAACAACCTATATGAAAAACAAAATCCTCATCTTCACGATCGCGGCGGCTCTGCCCGTTTCCTTCACGCTGGCCCAGGACCCGGGCGGCCCGCGTCCGCCTGGTCCGCCGCCCAAGGATGGCGGCCGCCGTCCCGGCCCGGGTGATGGTGAAAATCCGAAAAATCCCGCCGGCCAGCGCCCGCCCGACCCTCTGCTGCACGCGCTCGACACGGACAACGACGGCATCATTTCCGCGGATGAAATCAAGAACGCATCCGACGCGCTGAAGAAGCTCGATAAGAACAACGACGGCCAGCTCACCCGTGACGAGTACGCACCGCCACCACCACCTCCTCCGCAGGGTGACGGCCAGCGCAAGGGTGGTCCGCGCGACGGCTCCAAAGCGTCTGCTGCAGCCACCAAGACCGCGGACAAAAAGCCGGACGATTGGCCGTTTGGAAAGGACAAGGCCGCGCCGGCTGGTGACACGAAAACCGGAGCGGACAAGCCAGCCGGTGACCCGCCTAAAGGCCAGCGCCCGCCGCCTCCGCCGTCGCCGCTGCTGCAAGCCCTGGACACGGACGGTGATGGCATCATCTCGGCGGATGAGATCGGCAAGGCGCCTGAATCGCTGGCGAAGCTCGACAAGAACAATGACGGCCAGCTCGGGCCGCGGGAATACATGCCGGCCCCAGCTGAAGGAAAACGCCCGCGCGATGGCGGCAAGGATGGCGGCAAACCGGAGGCGAAACCCGCGCAGTAGTCAGCCATCTGTGCCGGACAAAAGCGTCCCACACTCCGCCGCGGCCGGGACAATTCCGGCCGCGGCGCGCTGGAACCTTCTGACATGAAAGCCCCACCCGAAATCCTGTCGATCCTGCTCATTTGCGCCACAGCCATTCCGGCAGCGCCCGCGCAGGCGCCTGGCGGGGGGCCGCCGCCACCCCCTCCGTTTGGCGGAGGTCTCCCTCGGGAACGTGGCGGCCCGCCCATGCCGATGCCGGTGGCGCTGCCCGCGGCGGTCCAGCCTCCGGCGCAGGTCTTGAGCGCGTTGCCCGCCGAGCAGAAAGTGGCGGGATTTACCGCGAATGTGCACGCGTCGGTCGCCGGTGGGCTGCTCGTGGTGGCGAGCGACGGGCTGCCCAACCACGAAACCGACCATTTTCCAACCAGCTACAATCCGAACACGATCCTCAAGCAAAACTACGTGTTTCGGATTCCTCTGGCGCCGAAATTCGCGGAGAAGCCGGGTAAGCTGCCCTTTGGGCCGATCGGCGTGGCGGTCAATGGCATCCCCTTCTACAACCCGTACAATCGCGAGGGACGTGATGCCGTGATGGGGCCAAACGCGGAGATCTTCGATTCGTGCTGCGGCCACCCGGATCAGCTCGGCCGTTATCACTACCACAAGTTCCCCGTCTGTATCCGCTCCCCGTTTAGCAGCACGACAGGGGGGCATTCCGCACTGATTGGCTGGGCGTTCGATGGGTTTGCCATCTATGGGCCGAATGGAGAGGACGGCCAGCCTCCGGCGGATCTCGACGAGTGTAACGGCCACGTCGATGCCAGGCGCGGCTACCACTACCACGTCACGGCGAAGTTCCCTTACATCCTGGGTGCCTACAAAGGGGTGGTGGAGATGAGCAATTTCCCCGGTCCTCAAGTCTGGGGCGGGCCCCGCCGCTGAGGGCCACTTTTCGCGGGCAAGATTCGCCTTGCTCCCCTTCCGGCTCTCATTTAAAAGTTCCGGCTGGGTTGGAGGTACTTTGCCTCTGGCCTCGTTACCGATGACGCCTTCGCAAGCGCGGTAATGTTGGAGCCTGCGGCGGCGAAAGTAATTTCGCGCAGCCAATCAGAAACTGCGAACCCAGAACGAAATTAACACTGCGCGGGCGCCTGCTCCCCGGTCGCGCGGCAAGGAAGTCTCCCTATTCAAATCCAGAATCGTGTCAATGGCCGGATCCGCGCCCGTGAGGTGCGTGTGATCCTGGCGTCCACAGGCGAACAGCTCGGCGTCATGAAGCTGTCCGACGCCATCCGCAAGGCGCAGGAAATGGGGCTGGATCTCGTCGAGGTCGCGGCCACCGCCAATCCCCCGGTCTGCCGCATCGTGGACTTTGGCAAGTTCAAGTACGAGGCTGCCAAGCAGGAAAAGGAGAAGAAGCACTCGGGCAGCAAGCTCAAGGAAATCAAATTTCGGGTCAATTGTGCCGAGCACGATTACGTCACGAAGATGCGTCACGCCGAGGAGTTCCTCGATAAAGGCAACAAGGTTCGCGTGCAGCTTCAGTTCCGTGGCCGGGAAATGGCTCACCAGGAACTCGGCATGGCCCTGATGACCCGCGTGAAAACCGATCTGGTGAGCATGGCGCAAGTTGAGACGGAGCCGAAGCTCATGGGCAAGAGCGTGACGATGACGCTCGCCCCCCTCCCGTCCAACAAGCGCAAGCGCCATTTCTTCAGCGACCACGAATTGCCATCGCTCGAGTCGACCGATCAGGACGACGAGGAAGACGACGAGTAGGAGCAGTCGGTCCGACGGTGTCCGGAAGGCGTTGGAACGCAGACGTGTGGAAACGGATTCATTCGACGATCCGTCGGCCATGGACCCCTTGTGCAATCTAGCGCGCTCCCCGTCGCCGTCATTCTTCGTTCCTCAAAATGACGGGAAAGGGGGAACGCGCCCAGAGATGAATCCCAGGTCACGCTGTGCCCCGCAGAGACTCAGATCCTGGGACCTTTGCCCTGGATGCGCCGGCCATGCTCCACACCAAATACGCCGTGAGCGTGGCCCACGGCAGGATTGACCACGCCACCCATTGCGACAGGATGTCCGCCGTCGAGACCCCATGGTTCCACGGCAGGCCGTGCGAGATAGTCGTGTAGAACACGAAGAGGAACAGGCTGCTTGCTGCGGTGACGGCAGCGAACCACCGCGGATTCTGGAGGACAAGAAGCGGAGCGAACCAGACGAGGTACTGCGCGCCGACCCCGGGCGCCGCGCAAAAGAACACGGCCCATATCATCATGAGCATCCCGGGCAATTTCGCCGCCGGCTCCTGGCGGCGCTGCCAAGCGATAGCGAGCGCCCCACCAACGATCAGCCACTTGAGAACAGACATGACCGCGATCTCCCACGGCGTGAGGTCTTGAAAGCCCACGGGCGCGAAGGCGGGCCAGCCCGTGGCGTGCAATCCCAAGGTCACGCCCCAGCTTCCCCAGTTGCTGCTGTACCCGAGCACATTGTGCAGGAACACGCCGGGAATCGCGACGAGCGGCACGGCCCAACCGGCCAGGATGATCGCGCTCGCGATGAGGAAGAACCGCCATCCCTTTCCGCGGGCCAGCCAGAAAAAGAAAAGCGCGGGCGCCAGGAGGATGGGAATGATCTTCACCTGGCAGGCGAGACCGAAGAACAAGGCGCATGAGTCCGCGCGATCGCGAACACCTTCCCGCGCCGCCAGCAGGAGCAGACACGCGAGCACGGAGTCCACGTTGCCGTGGAAGCCGGAGATCATGAAACTGACCGGACTCAATGCGAATAGCGCCACCGCCCACGGCGCCGGTTCCTGATCATCGGGACTCCGCGGCCAGCGCAGGAGCACCGCTGCCGATGCGAAGTCGGCCGCGATGCCCGGCAATCGCAGCAGCCAATTGAAGGCGAAGCCGTGGCCGATCCCGTAGATCGCCGCGCAAAACCAGCCCACGAGTGGCGTGTGATTGAACTCCGGTGTGGCGCGGTACTGCGCCAGCAGCCCGTTTTCCCATATAAACCGGCCGAAGTTGTAGAAGCTGTCGACATCGTTAGTGCCGACGGTCGCCGCGGCACAGTAGAGCTTGGCCAGCAGCGCGACGAGCGCCGCCAGCAGAATGGCCTGTCGCGATTTCACGCGATGAATTTCCCGCAGTGACTCACTCGATGGGACCTATGGGACTCATGAGACCGATGCGACTTATTTCGCGGCGCGAAATGAATACCTGGTACGCCTCCCAGATCAAAAATGCCACGAGCATTAGCCACGGCAGCACCAGCCAGCCCGTCCAGCGCGACGCGATCGCATGCACGGTGAAACCCTGCCGCCACGGGAGCCCGCCGGAGATCACCGTGTAGAAGGCGAAGAGGGCCACGCTGCTGGCCGCCGTGAGAGCGGCATACCAGCGCTCATTGGCGACCAGGAAACAAGGCGCCAGCCAGGCGAGATATTGCGCGCCAAATCCCGGGGCAAAAACGAAGAAGACCGCCCACACCAGGGTCAGCGTCTGGAATACGCCGACCCCCTGCGCATGGCGTCCGCGCCAGGCCAGCAGCAGCGCCGACAGGACGATCAGCAGTTTTAACCCGGTCATGATATTGGCTTGGGCGGGCGTCGTGTGATCGAAGGTGATGTCACGCAGGGCGGGATGATTGGTCAGCCGCAAGGCGTAGGTGATTCCCCAAACCCCCCAAATGCTGCCGTAGCCGAGCACGCTCTCGAGAAATGTTTCCGGAATCTTGAGAAGCGGGTACGACCAGCCCGCGAGGATCGTCAGCACTGCGGGCCAAACAAACCGTATCGCCTGCCGGCGCTGCCACCACAGGAAGAAGAAGACGGGTGCGAGCAGGAGCGGAACGATTTTAATGTTGCAGGCGAGCCCGAGCGAAATTCCACACCAGGCTGGGTGATCCGTGGCGCAGGCCACTGCGGCGAGCAAGACGCCGAGTGCCATGACCGAATCCACGTTGCCATGGTAGCCGGAGACCATGAAGGCCACGGGACTGGCGGCAAAAATAGCCAGCGCCCACCACGCGGGCCGGCCGGTCTTTTCCCGGAGCCACAGCAGCGCGATCGTGGCGAAGAAATCGGCGAAGATCGCCGGTAGCCGGAGATAGAAAACGAAGTAGCGTTTGTCCTCTCCCGTCGGATCCCCGCCGCCGGCGAGCACGTAGGCGGCCTCCGAGAACCAGCCGACAAGCGGCGTGTGATTGAAGAACGACGTCACCCGATACATCGCCAGCAGGCCATGGGCGTGGATCTCGGCGGCAAAAGTGTAAAAGAGGTATACGTCGGAGGTCCCGATCGTCGTCGCCGCGCAATAGAGCTTCGCGATCAGCGCGGCCGTGGCGAGGAGAAGCACGAGAGTACGGGGGCGCATGCGGTATTCACGTATCTGGGGCGGCGGCGAAGAGCGAGCCTTGCCTTCACCCGCCCTCTCAAGGCAACCTGTGGCACTGTGTCCAAAAAGCTGGTCCTCTTCGATATCGATGGCACGTTGCTGACTTCCGGCGGCGCCGGGGAACGGGCGTTGCGGCGCGGCTTCCGAGAACGCTTCGGGATCGACGACGACCTAGCCACCGTCGAGATCGCCGGGCGCACGGATTCCGGCATCGCCCGGCGCATGCTCGCCGCGCACGAAATTCCTGAGACGCCGGAAAATCTGGCGGCGTTTTTCGACGGCTATCTCCACTTCCTCGCCCAGGAGCTTCCCACGGCCAAAGGCGGTCTCCTGCCCGGGATCGTCGCGTTGCTGGAGGCGCTCAAGCCGCGCGCCGACATCGTCCTCGCTCTGCTCACGGGGAACCTGGAACGCGGAGCCGAGCTCAAGCTCACGCACTACGGCGTCTGGCACTATTTCGAGTTTGGGGCCTACGCCGACGATCATCACGATCGTGACCAGCTTGGCCACTTTGCCCGCGCTCGCGCCCAGGAAAAGCACGGCATCGAGTTTGCCCCGGAAAACATTTTCGTCCTTGGCGATACGCCCCACGATGTTTCCTGCGCCCGCGCCATCGGCGCGAAGGCCCTGGCCATTGCCACCGGGAAATTCTCCCGGCCGGAGCTCGGTACTCTCGCGCCCGATTTCCTGTTCGACGATCTTTCCGACGTCCCGAAGGTCCTGGAAATCTTTCGTTAGAACCCTCTCGATGGCATGCCCGAGGCCACTTCCATTTCCGTGTTGCGCTATGAAGACCGGCGGCTGGCCGGGGAGAAAGCCGACGTGGTGGCGACCGAGGAACCGCTCGAAATCCGTGTCGAAGGGCGGCCCCTTGCCGTAGTCATGCGGACTCCCGGGAATGACCGGGAACTGGCCGCCGGCTTCCTGCTCACCGAGGGGGTGATCAAATCCGCGAAAGACGTCTTTGATATCACCATGTGCGTGGACGCCGGCTCCGCCGGAAAGGGAAACGCCGTGGATGTCGCGCTCACGCATCCGGGTTCGTTCGATTTTGAGAAGCTAACGCGGCACGTCTTCACGTCGTCGAGTTGCGGGATTTGCAGCAAGGCCTCCATCGACTCCGTGCTAAAGCGCCGCAAACCGCTCTCCGACGGCATGCGCGTGTCCGCCTCCATCCTGCTCAGCCTTCCGCAAAAGCTCAGCCGTGAGCAGCCCACATTCAAGAGCACGGGCGGCTTGCATGCCTGTGCGCTGTTCGATGCCAAGGGAAACTTGCTCGCCGTCCGGGAAGACATCGGACGGCATAATGCCCTCGACAAACTCGTTGGGGGCGCACTGCTCGAGAAACGCACTCCGCTGCACGGTCACATCGCGCTGCTGAGCGGGCGCGCTTCGTTCGAGATGATGCAGAAGGCGCACGCCGGTGGCATTGCCGTGGTGGCCGCGATCTCCGCCCCTTCGAGTCTCGCGGTGGAATTTGCCCGCGAGAGCGGGCAGACGATTGCCGGGTTTGTCCGCGGGCGTTCGATGAACGTGTATGCCGGCGGGGAACGGATCGTCGAATCCAAGTGACGGCCCGAGTGCCAAGTGACGACCCGTGCGCGAGACGCGCGAGTTCCGGCAAGCCGTCCGGCCCACCCCGCGGCTCAGGAGACGATGGTCTTTTCTTCCGAAAGCTTGATCACGCGGCCTTCCGGGTCGCGGAAATTCGTGTAGGGTCCGACGGTCGTGACGATGATGCCGCGGCGGCGGAGTTCGCCGAGGACGCCTTCGCGGTTCTTCATCGAGACGTAGAGGTGAAAGTAGCTGACCATCTCACCGTGTTCGCACATGCGCAGGGTGAGAGGGATGCCGCCGAGA
>Ga0105237_10003076_pt1 | contig 20107 bp, 16 predicted proteins | sample KBSC24metaG_FD_81520 | JGI IMG/M metagenome (GOLD analysis project Ga0105237, IMG submission 81520) | Corn rhizosphere microbial communities from Kellogg Biological Station, Michigan, USA - KBS C2-4 metaG | ecosystem: Host-associated > Plants > Roots > Rhizosphere > Soil | place: Michigan, USA... | reverse complement strand
TAAGCCGGATGCCTGGGGCCAGTTGTACATCTATATTCAGGTTAGCCATAGCGGTGTTAAAACCGGGGCTGATGGCATAAAGCGTATTTGTTGCGCCTTTACCCTCGAAACTGTTGGAATGTGACAATGCCTGGAAACCTTGCGTAAAGCCCGCTCCAAGGCGAACCTTAACGCCATCATAAGTTTCCACTACTTGTTTGGGTGCTTCAAATACATTGACACCACGTTTATCGTAATATCGGAAGTTAGTCAGGCTGTCGAACTGAGCTTTAAGCATGAGCGGCAACAAAAACAGATGCAGGATAACTGCATTTCTCATAAGCTGAAAGAAAAGCTTTTTCATGTGTCCTGGTTTTATATGTCAAAGGTGCCGACAATGCGTAAGTAAAATAATAAGGCCGGTCAATATCAGGGCTGATCTTAGTAATAGGTGAAACTGATTTTCATCAAATCACCCACCGGGCCTGTTTAATGAAGTGTATGAGCAACAGAGATAGTAAGGCAGAGGCTGAAACAATTAGCCAATCGCCCCATTGGTACATAGTGATAGCCAATACTTTTCTGAAAGGAATAATCCAATATGATAACAGCGTTATAACAATGCAGCTAATTACGGCGTACCAGACGTATTTGTTCCGGAACACCGCTGTTTTGTAAAAAGGCGTTCTTTTCTCAAACGACATATTAAATACATGCAGGATCTGAGAAAATATCAATGAATAGAATAGAATATTGCTGTATAATTCTGTATCCCATGGTCCTGTTCTGTGCAGCCATTCATGACTTACAACTACAGCGCCAATGGCTGTAATGGTAATAATAGCCGCGTATGCAAAAATCGCTTTCCAGCGTGTGCTATCGATAATGGCCGTGCCTGAAGCATATGGTTTGCGTTGCATAACATCCGGTGCGGCTTCAGTAACGCCGAGCGCCAAGGCAGGCAGTACATCTGTGACCAGATTGATGAACAATATTTGCAATGGCAACAATTGAAAATGAAGATTGAGAACAGCGGCAGTAGCAATAATCAAAAGTTCACTTACATTACAGGAGAGCAGGAAAATAATAAACCTTCGTATGTTGTCGAAAATGACCCGGCCCTGTTTGATGGCTACAACAATCGATGAAAAGGCATCATCTTTTAAGATCATGTCAGCCACCTGTTGTGCAACCTGCGTGCCTCTTTGCCCCATGGCAATGCCGATATCAGCTTTTTTAAGTGCCGGCGCGTCGTTAACGCCGTCGCCGGTCATACCCACGATCATTTTCTTTTCCTGAAATAAAGTGACCAGGTCTAATTTCTGGGCAGGGGTAACTCTGGCGAAAACCGGTGTTTCGAGCCATTTCTTTTTATCTTCCTGTGTTAATAATTTAAACGGCTTCATGGAGCTGCCATGCAGTACCCGATCATTTTCATTGGCCAAACCAAGTTGCAGGGCAATATTTCTTGCAGTAGCCGGATGATCGCCGGTTATCATCACTACTTTTATGCCGGCAGAACGGCATTCTTCAATGGCTGCAGCCACTTCAGCGCGCAATGGATCTAAAAAGCCTATTAAGCCGACAAACGTTAAATCGTGCAGGAAATCTTCCTGATCTGTAACATAGTCATTAAAAGCAAATGCCAGTATTCTTAATCCTGATGTGGCATGCCTTTCGGCATCGGTCATCCATTGTTCTTTCTTTTCATTTGTGAATTCCCTTACTTTGTCTCCTTCCAGTATCGATGTACAACGGTCCATTAATTCTTCTGCTGCGCCTTTAGCCGCGACATAAAAGTGTTGTTGATCTTTATGCAACGTTGCCATCAACCTGGTTTCAGACGAAAAAGGCATTTCGGTTACGAGGGGAAATCGTTTGATATAATGTTCCGGTTTTTTATCACTATAAAAAACCATTTTTAATAACCCGACTTCGAGCGGATCGCCGGTTTGTTTTTCGATTTGTCCGTCGTAATCATAAGAGGCAGTATTGCATAAAGCGGCAATCCGGTGCAAATGGACGAAGGCAGGTTCTGTTACAATATCACTATCATCCAGATATCTGATAACGTTGAGTAACGGATCGGCCTTTATTCTTGTTGCGTTCCCGTGAATTTGTATAAAGGCAGCTTCAATTCTGTTTTGAGTGAGCGTTCCTGTTTTATCTGTACAGATAACGCTGGTACCACCCAATGTTTCAACCGATGATAACCTTTTTACTATGACGTTGTATTTAGCCATACGCAGCATGCCAAATGCGAGGGCCAGGGTAGTTACGACCGGTAATCCTTCGGGTATGGCAGCTACCGCCAATGCAATACAGGTTTCGAGCATTTGAACCAAATCTCTGCCGTTCAGCACGCCCGCTATAAAAATAAGTATTACCAGCCCGGCAGTGATCCATATCAGCTTTTTGCTGAATGCTGTGATCTTCTTCTCCAGGGGTGTAGCCTCCCGTTCGGCCTGTTGAATCATTCCTGCTATAGCACCCAGTTCTGTTTGCATACCGGTACCGGTTACTATAGCCTTGCCATTACCTGTTGTTACAAAGGTGCCTTTAAAAAGCATATTATAACGCTCAGCCAATGGTACATTTTGTTCAGGTAATGAACGGCTATTTTTTTCAATTGGTAAAGATTCACCGGTAAGTACCGATTCATCTGTTTGCAATTGTGAAGCATATATTAACTGTGCATCGGCAGTGATCATATCGCCGCCTTCTACAAACAACAGATCGCCGGGCACTACATTTTCGGAAGGTATTTCTATCAGTTTGCCATCACGTACCACTTTGGCAGGAACGGCAGTGAGCTTTTTCAATGCTTCCATTGACCGTTCGGCCTGAAACTCCATTAAAAAACCAATAATTGCATTGAGGATAATTACAACGATTATGGCTATTCCGTCGAGCCATTCATTAAAGAAGAACGATAACCCGGCGGCTATTGCGAGCAATACGACAAAAGGACTGATAAACTGATTCAATAAAATGGAGAGGGCGCCGACCTTCTTACCCGATTCGATTTTATTAAGTCCTGTTTGTTTTAGTCTGCGTGCGGCTTCCTCAGCAGATAAACCCGTTTCGGTATTTGTTGGGTTATGATCCATATACGTGAAGCTAGTTGACCATTTTTTATCTAAAGCTGAAGTTTGTCAGGACGATAATTGATTCACGTCAAAGGGAGTGCGACGGTAAAAGTAGTTCCTTCGTTCTGTTTACTCACAAAACTAATGGCGCCATTCAGCAATTCCATATATCTCTTTACGATGTTTAAACCGAGACCTGTACCCTGGATATTTATTGCGTTTTCTGCTCTGTAAAATTTACTGAACATGTTTTGCTGGTCTTCTTCGGGTATGCCGATCCCTTCATCTTTCACTATTATTGACGCAAAATCGTTTTCTATTTCGATAATGAGATAAATACCTGCATGTTCTCCCGAGTACTTGATAGCATTGGATAAAAGGTTCATCAATACATTCCTTAGAATTTTTTTATCCTGTATAAGCGTTTTTGGGCCATTGTAGGAAAGATGAATTGTTTGTCCGGCTTTCAGGATCCCATTCAGCCCTTCAATAATTTCAGTTGACAACTCGTGCAGATTTATTTTTTCCTTTTTTACTTCTACCCTTCCCTGTTCGAGTTTATCAAGGGAAAGAAAATCATCTAAAATATCGGTAAGATTTCTTACAGAAGCCTTAATGCGTTCGGTATGTTTTTTTCTATTTTCTTCCTGCTCTTGTTTGTTATACTTGTCGATAATGGAAGTACTGGAAAGTATAGTGGTCAAGGGCGTTCGAAACTCATGCGACGCTATTGACATAAAGCGCGATTTCAATTCACTCAATTCTTTTTCCCGTTGCAATGCTTCAGTAAGTTCATATGTTCTTTCCGTCACCTTTCTTTCCAGCGAAGCGTTTGTTTTTTCCAACGCCTCCTCGTCGTGTTTGTGTTGGGTTATATCAATACTTAAAGTGGTTAATAGCCCCGGCTTCAATGAATAAAAGCTGCGGTCGAACCAGCGGCCAAGAGAATCCATATATTGCTGGTATCTTACATTTTCCCCTTTTTCAACCCGCGTTATAATTTCAATTAAGGTTTCATTCAATGGCCCGAAAAATTCGCTTCTCAGATGACCAATTATTTCATTACGGGGTTTTCCAATAATTGTTTCGGTAGCCGGATTAACTTCTAAAAAAAGCAGATCAACGATATTACCGTTGGTGTCTTTGATAATTTTCTGCAGCATAAAAGATTCCTGAATACCTTCAAAAATAAAACGATATTCCTTTTCGCTTTGCTTTGCCTGTTCTTCTGATTTCATTCTTTCGGTTATATCAGTAATAAAGGCAACGGCGCGTTGCTCACCGTATAGCTCGTAGTGTCCTAAACTAATTTCTACGGGAAATTCCAAACCATCTTTTCTGCGTGCAAATAAGTTCAGCCCATATCCCATGGAGCGTGCTTTGGGATGTGCGAAATATCCTTCCCGGTGTTTCACATGCTTTTTCTGCATGGCCCTGGGTATAAGTATTTCAACCGGTTGTCCAACCAATTCTGCTCTTGCGTATCCAAACGTTTTCTCAATGCAAGGGTTGGCGAGCTGAATATATCCATTACTATCTATTACCAGAATACCGACAGTAGCATATTGGAACAATGCCTGAAAACCGGCTTCACTTTCGAATGATATGATCTGGGATTCAGACATACTATGTCGATATAAATTCGGAGGATGGTCTTATTCCTTCATTCTAAAGGTAGATTAGTTTATTGAAAAGTAGCGCAGTTGTTAAAATCACAAGGGGGCATGCCATATTTACGTTTTTCTATAGCACTACTGCTTAATTATCAGCTTGTTCTCTGCTATCTGGTTGCCATTTTACCCAAGGGGCGTTTTTGCCACCGTTGCCGGCCTATTGAGCAGCTACGTTTTTTTTACTTTCTTTTTGTTTTTGTTTCTCCAGTTTTCTGAAGTACCCGCGAAACAGGAAATTGTGTTTCAGCGCTTCCATATTCTGGCTGAAGGCATCAGTTCCTTTTTGAATATTATCCAGGCTGCCGTTTATTTTGGTTACCATTGAAGAATCTTTCAGTAAGGCATTTACCGTTCCTTTTCCATTGTGTACATCCTGTTGCACGTCTGCCACTACTGCATTTAGTGCAATGGCCAGTTCATCGGCTTTATCGCCCACTCCTTTTATTTTTACAATCGCATTATTTAAATTTTTTGCAAAAGAAGTATCAGTAAGTACGGCTCCCACGGAGCCTTTTCCGTTTTTAATATTGTTAACGAGCGCCTGCAGATCGTTGGCCATGACGGCTGCCCGTGCAGTGGCCAGTTGTACATTGGCGGCCGACGTCCGCAGGTTTTGCGGTAGTGTTTCGTCGTTTAAGATCTTCCATAACGCCGAACTGTTGTTAATACGTTGCACGGTCAGCTTCAATTGTGCGGCGATCACTGCAATATCCTGATTGGTTTTTGAAAGCGTTTGCAGCATATCATCTGTACTAACCGGTTTACGGCTGAAGAGTATATCTCCTTGTGCTACCAGTGGTACCGGTTTACCACTTACAATAGGTGCAGGAGAAATATTGATCACTTTGTTTCCCATTAATCCATCGGAGCCAATAGAAACAATGGCATTATTCCGGATAATTTTTTCCATTTTGTCATTTACCACCATTACCACTTCCATCACTGTATCACTCAGAATATTTATGTGTTTTACTGTTCCTACTTCAATGCCCGAATAGCGAACATTGTTGCCGGGCACCAGTCCCTGAACGTTTTCAAACTGCGCTTTTAAAATAAAGGACGGACCGAATAAATTCCGGTTCTTCCCAATCATGTAAAGCAGGAGTATGAGAAATAATAAGCCTGCGGTTACAAATGTGCCAAGCTTTATTGTATTGATTGTTTTCTTTGCCATAGATTAGTTATTCAAAGAATTGTTTCACTTTGGGATCATCAGACTTTTTCAATGTTGCATAAGTTCCCTCTGCATAACACCGGCCATCTATCAATACGACTACGCGGTCGGCTGCGAGTCGTACACAGGTCATGTCGTGTGAAATAATCAGCGAAGAGGACTTATACTTTTTTTGAATTTCTACGATCAGTTGAATAATTTCTTTTCCGGTTACAGGGTCAAGACCGGTGGTGGGTTCGTCGTATAAAATGATCTCAGGTTTAAGGATCAGCGTTCTTGCCAGAGCAATTCTTTTACGCATACCTCCTGATAATTCGGCGGGCATCATATCAACGGTATGTGCGAGCCCTACATCACTCAATGCTTCCATAACCAGTTTGTCTACTTCGGCCTGGGTGACCTGCATCCAGTGCCGGCGCAAAGGAAATTCCAGGTTCTGCCGCACGGTCATGGAATCGTACAGGGCGTTGCTTTGGAAGAGAAATCCTACCCGGGCGCGTATTTTATCGAGCTCATCATGATCCAGATCGGGTATATTTTTTCCAAACATTTCAATTGTGCCTTTTTCGGGTTCCAGCAAGCCAATGATACATTTTATTAAAACCGATTTCCCCGAACCTGATTTGCCCAGTACCACGAGATTTTCACCTTTACCAAGCGTAAGATTGAAATCTGCCAACACCACCTTGGTACCAAAAGATTTGTACAGGTGACTAACCTTCATTACATCGGGTAAGCTTTGCAATTGGGTGGGCAATATTTCTGTTTGTTCCAGCACGGGTTAACAATTTAGTTCAGGTTAAAGACATCGGTTATTTGTACAGCGATCAGATCTATTATAAAGATCATAATTGACGAAACTACTACCGCGGAATTGGCTGACTGCCCTACTCCTTCAGTTCCTTTGTTTGAAAAATATCCTTTATAGCAGCCAATAATACCTACGGCAAACCCAAAGAAAAATGATTTGATAAATGCGGGCAATACGTCGGTAAAAGCAAGACTGTCGAATACCTGCATATAAAACAAGCGGAAACTGGTTACGCCACGGATATTTACGCCGAGATATGATCCGTATAAGGATATGGCATCACTCAGCATAACGAGCACCGGCAACATGAGTGTTGATGCAAGCACTCTTGTTACAACCAGATATTTAAAGGGATTGGTACCGGAAACTTCCATGGCGTCGATCTGTTCGGTTACTTTCATGGAACCGAGCTCGGCGCCAATGCTACTACCAATTTTACCGGCAAAGATCAGGGCAGTGATCACCGGCCCGATTTCACGTACAATGGCAATACCAACCATGGCAGGCAATTGAGACGCTACCCCGTATTCAACAAGAGAGGGGCGCAACTGCATCGTTAAAACCAGTCCCATTATAAATCCGGTAAGTCCTATAAGGGGCAGGGATTTGTAACCTATTATATAGCACTGATGAACAAATTCGGCCACTTCATAGCGTGGCTTCCACGTCTCTTTAAAAAAGCGGGCGGTGAAATTAGATATGCCACCTGTTTCCTTAAAAAATGCTGCAGTTTTAACGGGCAACCTGGTATTCATACATTTCATTTGTTATGGGCGATAAACAAGGGTACATTTAGTGCTGCCATCAATACATCAGCCATACTTGACCTGAACCAGCGCGAAACCATGCCTCTGGAATATGCGCCAAGTACAATGAATACATTTTCTTCCTGTTCTTTCAGATTCTGAATTATTTCAGTTTCCGGGTCACCCTTTAATACAGTATAGACAGCTTTCGGAAAATGCCGCTTCATGAATTCTTTCATCAAATGGTTATCGGGTACGTGCAGCGCTTGTTTTACATCCTTTACTGAAATAACCTGTGTATCGAGAGACTGCCATTCAGGAAAAAGGTAGCTGTACATTTTGATGGCATGTACAGATGTTGGTTCGCCGTTGTAGAGCAAAACGATCTTATCAACCGGTTCATATTCTGCAGGAACAACCAGTACGGGGCATTGTACTTCGCTTAACAAGTCACGCATAAAACGGGTTGGCACCTTTTCTTCATAATGAGTAAGCGTTTCTTTACGGTCAATAATCAGCAGATCGGCATAAATGCTTTCATGCAATAGTTCCTGTATGGCAATGTTTTTATCGTGGTGTATAGTGAAATTTAATCCTGCCTCCTGGCATGCTTCCTCAAAATTCTGTACCGCCTGTTTGCGTGCCCTCTCGTCTTTTTCCTCCAACACGGAATGCTTTTTTTCGATCAGCCCTTCATCGCCTACCAGGTCCATAATTTTATAACTGTGATAGGTAAAGTCGTCAAGAAAAATACCAACCAGGTGAGCATTTGTTTGCCTGGCCAAATAAACAGCATAGTTTACAGTACTATCAGAATACTTCAGGCCATCAATGGCGGCAATAATTTTTTTCATAACGAAGACTATTTATGGTGTGCAATAAATACAGGAAGATTAATTGTTTTAACCACCAGTTCGGCAGTACTGGGTTTAAAAAAGTCGGAAAGCATGCTTCGGCCAAAAGCACCCATTACCACAAATGCATTTTTCTTTCCGAGCAGATAGCGGTATAGTTCATTGCCTGCGTTACCGATCAGATGTTGAAATCCGATCGCTGAATAATGCATTTGAAGTAACTCTCCTATCTTCTCTTTTTCGATTACCGTTTTATGCTCCTTTTCGTTTACCTGAAGAACGGTAACCCTTTTATCGGCAAATTTTGGGAACAGATAAGTAAATTGTTTGATAGCAAAAACAGAAGCAGGGCTACCATCATAAGCGAATAAAACCTCATCAATTCCATAAAAAGTAAAAGGTGCGATTAATACAGGGCATTCACTTTTTGCGAGCACTTCCCTGATAAAACTGGTAGGTACCGCTTCCTTCTTAATGCTGAACGACATTTCGGGATCTACAATGAGCAGGTCTGCAAAACGGCTTTCTTTAATGATATCTGCAACAGGCACGCCCTCGTCGAGGTGAATAGTACAGTTTGCGCCTCTGTTTTCACACGTTTCTTTAAAAAGGCGAATGTTATCATCCCATATTCCCTTGCCCGGTCGGGCATCAATAAATTCGTCGCGTGGTATGTGCAACGATTCTTCTGCCAGTATTGCGGTTTCTTCAGTATGATTCAGAAAAACACCTGTGAGCTTTGAATGGGTAAGCTTTGCAATAAAACATGCAAAATCCAATACATGTCTGTTTATTTGGTTGGCATTAATAGCTACTAAGATCTTTTCCATATGACCATAAATTTTATAAGTAAAGCTATCGGTAAAAAAACCGTGGGCCTATGATATTGATTAATACCGGTACTGATATAAATCTGATAATGAAAAATTATTAACCGCTAAATCATGCAGGGACCTGACAAAAATCAGGAATTGCCTGATTGCTAAATTCTATTTTGCTTTTGATTTAAGATTTGAACGATGACAACAGTACAGAAAATCAGTCCGCTTTCGTTTGTTTCAGATATCGTGAACAATGATTATCGTACCGCCGAAGTGTTCCGGAAGTACGGCATAGAATATTGCTGTGCCGGCAAATGGCCATTACAAATGATCTGTGAATCAAAGGACCTTGATTTTACAGAAATAATAAGAGAGCTGGAAAATGCGATGTCAACCATTTGTGTACCGAATACCCTGCCGGTTGAAAAGTGGAGCATCGATTTTCTTATTGACTATATTATTAATATTCATCACGCTTACCTGAAAAAAGATTTACCGGAAACGGGTGAGCAGCTGGAAAGGTTTGCAACGGAGCATCAAAAGAAATTTCCGGAACTTACAGAACTGGTACGCGTGTTCAATAATCTGACGAGCGAAATGTTGCCCCATTTGCAGCATGAAGAAGAGATTATTTTTCCATATATACGTCAAATTGCCCATGCTTTTGATAATAAAGAGTCATATGCCGGCCTGCTTGTGCGCACCTTACGCAAGCCGGTCGCAAATGTAATGCAGCATGAGCATGAGTCTGTTCAAAAAACACTTAACCAGATAAGGCAACTCACCAATTATTACACTCCGCCACCGCATGCCTGTACCAATCATAAAGTAACCTATTCGAAATTGCATGAAATAGATAATGATCTGGCCCGGCATATGTACCTCGAAAACAATATTCTTTTTCCCAGGGCCATTGAGATGGAAAAGAAGCTCATTCGTTAATAAAACCATATTTGCCTGTGCCGCCGGTTTTATATGTTCATCCTTTTATGTAACTTAAAAGAGCCATTGAAGGGTAATTTTTTATGAATATCGATGCCACGCATCTTACCTCGTTATTTGAGCATGCCACAGAAGGTATTATTCTTACCAACGGAGAAGGTAAAATCGTGCTGATTAATCCTGCCGCACAACGAACTTTTGGATATAGCGAATCGGAAATTACCGGTCATCATATTGAGATCTTAATTCCTGACCGGTTCAGTGTAAATCATGCTGAACTGAGAGCAGGTTTTTATAAGCATCCCCAGCACCGCATTATGGGCCATGGGCGCGATTTATATGCAAAGCGAAAAGATGGATCGGAGATCCCTGTGGAAGTAAGTCTTAGCTTTTACAAACGCGATGAAGAACTTTTTGTAACTGCTTTTATTGTTGATATAACGCACCGTAAAAAAATTGAGCAGAGTATCCTGATGCAGCAAAAGCAACTGGAGCAGATGGCCCGCGATATGCGAAAGTTGAATGCTGAGCTGGAGAGCAAGGTCGAAGAAAGGACGATGATCTTAAAAGAAGCATTACACGAACTGGAAAAATCACAGTTAAGTTTAACGGAGGCCCTGGGCAAAGAAAAAGAACTGAGTGAAATAAAATCCAGATTTGTGTCCATGGCTTCGCATGAATTTCGTACGCCTCTTAGTACCGTGTTGTCATCGGCTTCGCTGGCGTCTAAATATGCACAACCGGAGGACCTTGAAAAGCGGGAACGGCATATAAAAAGAATTAAAGAATCGGTAAAACACCTGAACGATTTGCTGGAAGACATTCTGTCATTGGCAAAACTTGAAGAAGGAAAAGTACTGGTAAAAAGCGAAACAATCGATGTGCAGGAGTTGTTGGAAGAAGTGGCAGAGGAAATGAAAACTATTACCAGAGCGGGTCAGGAAATTTACCTGGATTGCCATAGCAACGGTTTGTTCATTTCAGATAAGAAGTTATTAAAAAATATACTCATTAGTCTGATGAGTAACGCCATCAAATTTTCAGGCGAAAACTCCCCGGTATGGGTGAAAGCCGATCACAGCAATAATTCGCTGGTGATATCGGTAAAAGATGAAGGCATTGGCATTTCAGAAGAAGATAAGCAGCATATTTTTGGCAGTTTCTTCAGAGGAAAAAACGCTATTAATATTCAGGGAACCGGTTTAGGGCTCCATATTGTAAAACGCTACACAGATTTGTTGCATGGGACTATTCAGCTGGAAAGCAAGCTGAACGAAGGAACTACCATCACCATTGAACTCCCCGCATTGGAAGAAGAAGATAAAGCGTGAATAACTTACATATGTGATCAAAGTCATCAGGACAAATGAGTTTCATCAATTCTAACGGGGATACTGTTGGTATATTTATAAGACCAATCTGACAATAAAAAATTATAGCGGATGAAAACAATACTGGTTATTGATGATAATACACAAATACGGGAAAACACTGTTGAGATCCTGAGTCTTGCCGGATATAAAACTTACGGTGCCGAAAATGGTAAAGCCGGAGTTGAAATAGCGGTGAAGGAAAAGCCTGATCTGATCGTTTGTGATATAATGATGCCCGAACTGGACGGGTACGGCGTATTACATCTGCTTAAGAAAAACCCTGGTACTGAACATATCCCGTTTATATTTCTTACTGCAAAAGCAGAGCGCGGGGATTTCAGAAAAGGCATGGAAATGGGCGCCGATGATTATATCACCAAACCATTCGATGATATTGAGTTGCTGAATGCCATTGAAATCAGGTTTAAAAAGATGGAGATCATTAAAGCGCAATATTCCTCAGGCGACAAGGGGGCTAATGAGTTAATGAAAGATCTCAAAGGCTCGGGATTTCTGTCCCTCGAACCTGATCAATACGACAGTGAGCACCTGAACAAAAAAATGATAGTATATAATGAAAGTAAACGACCCAAATACCTGTACTATCTTAAAAGCGGAAAAATAAAAACGTTTAAAGTACATGAAGATGGCAAAGAGTATATAACTAACCTGTACACCGCCGGTGACTATATTGGTCACGTAGTATTATTGGAAGACCATAATTATGACGATACTGCCGAAGTACTGGAAGAGGCCGAAGTAACAATGATCCCCAGGGAAGATTTTCTGCAGGCAGTATATAATGATATGAATATTGCCACTAAGTTTATAAAACTGATTTCGAAAGATGTAAAAGAAAAAGAGGAAAGGTTATTGCGTCTTGCATACGACACGCTTCGCAAGCGGGTAGCAAAAGGTTTGGTAGATATTCATCAAAAATTCAATAGTCAGAGTCAGAGTCTTTCAAATATCAATTTTTCACGTGAAGATATAGCCCAATATGTGGGCACTGCTACCGAATCGCTTATTCGTACATTGAGTGATTTTAAATCGGAAAAATTAATAGATATTAAGGATGGTAAAATCAGAATTACACAGATTGACAAGCTTCGTAATTTATCGCATTAATCGGGATCCCGGTTTAATTCATAATCGTTTTCTTCTCTGTAATCTGCTTTTCTGCCAATAGTAATTTCTCTACCCATATCATTTTGTTGCTTCAAGGTCCATCTGTCGGTTATGGAAGTCTGCAGCCAGATTTTTCCTGACTTGCGAAATACCTGGGCATTCAGTCCAAACCGGTCCATAAAAATATTTTCCAGATCCCATACCGTCATAACATCGTTAATGAGCAGGTCGCCCTCTGTTTCTTTCCGTACCCAGGCTTCCTTTAGTTTCACATTATGTGCAACCTGCGTTTGTTTAGGTACAGAACTTTTCAGTGTACTATCCTTTTTAAAAAACTCAATCTTCAGAAAGGGATATGCACTTGCAAATTGACTTTGCACGTCAGTAACCAGCCTCTCTCCATTAATCAGAATATGCATATGAATCTTTTTGTAGCGATTATCTTAAAAATATTTATACTACAAAGCTATTCGCCGGAACCGCCGAAGTTTATGATGTTAATTAATATCAAAGCTGATAATGATCAACTCCTTAAATTATTGTTGATGACGAACGCCCATGATATTACACCGGCTGATGAAAGTCATTCGGGGCTATAATGTGAATCATCAATCGGCGGCTATTATAAAGATAGTTTTATGCTCACAGCTTATATCATGTGAAAATGATAATAAACAGCTGCTTCTATTATACTTTAAATTTAAAATAATGAAACACTTACTTTTCTTAACCATTGCATTTTTTATTGGTTCCTTGTCTTTACTTGCACAAACAAAAGCCGGCAAAACAGATACTACGAAGCATACAACATATTATACCTGTTCTATGCATACGAATATAGTTAGTGATAAACCAGGGAAATGTCCAACATGCGGAATGGATCTTGTTCTTTCAGGCAAAGAACAAATTAAAGCAGCAGCATCCAAAAACTATAGTTGTCCCGTTCACGTAAATGTCTTCAGTCATGATCCAGGCAAGTGCCCTCAGTGTGGAAGGAAGATGCAGTTATCGGCTAAAGAACAAATGAAGGCTGAAGCAGGAAAAGTATATACCTGTCCTATGCATCCGGAAGTCGCACTCAATAAAAATGGTGTTTGTCCTAAATGCGGGAAAGCATTAGTTGAAAAGAAAAATTAAATCATTAATAACCTTGTGGATTATTTTCTGAATGGATGACCGTTTAATGTGATGGATATTGCAATCTATATATTAGTCTTCTTTTCCTCTCTTGCCGTAGACATTATTCCTTTAATAGGTCCTCCGGCATGGACGGTAATGGTCTTTTTTCAGGTAAGATTTGGGTTGAACATCTGGGTTGTACTCTTTATAGGTGTAACAGGATCTGCAATAGGCAGGTATTTGTATAGCTTTTATATAAACTTATTATCCAACCGGTTTATTAAAGCTCAAAAAAACGAAGACCTGCAATTTATTGGCGAAAAGCTTGCTAATAACAGCTGGAAGGTTCAACTATTTGTTTTGCTTTATACGCTTATGCCTTTACCCTCTACTCCTTTGTTTACTGTGGCGGGTTGCTCCAAAATAAGGATGAAAACCATTATTCCTTCCTTTTTTATTGGCAAATTTATCAGCGATGCCGTTATGGTATTTACCGGTAATTATGTAGCAAATAATGTTGATGGAATAATGCATGGTCTTTTATCCTGGAATGTTTTAGTAGGCACGCTGATCGGCCTACTTATCATATGTCTTTTTTTATTCACCAACTGGAGAAAATTATTGCAGGAGAAAAAATTCAGTCTGAATTTCAGTATCTGGAAATAAAATTTAATGCGCAGATATAGTTGATCGCAGGCCTATTGTTCAATTCGTTTTTTGAGTTCATTTAAAATCGGTTCATAATCTGTTCCGGGCAAACGATTTGGTTTGATAAGCTTAAACAAACAAGGCAGCATTTCTGCTGCCTTGTTTGTTTTTATTCTGACTGTGATCACCGATACCGGTGTCTTATACACACAGTGGTTTTCTATTAAGTCCTGCACCTCTTATACGAACCCTTACTTTGCTTGCTGCTTATAGATTAAAGCAATGTGTCGATAGAAAAAAAGAAGCAATAACAAAATGCTTATTATTCCGTTGTAAACTCCGTTCATCAAGTTTGTTGTCGAAGCCATATAGGTATAAAAAAAATATTCTGCTATCAGGATTGCGCTTATCAAAAGGATAAAAAAAATCGGGCTTTTTACTCTAAATGTAAAATATATCGGGAGGGCAAAAACCATCATGCCTATCAAGGTATAAAACAGGATATATAAAGAATAGTACCCGGTATTCGAAATTAATTCCCGAGTGTTATCTGAATTCTTTATTACCAATGATTTAAACCTATCGCCAATAAAGGCAAGGATCACAAAGAATACGACATACTTTACAAATAAAAAAAGCAAAATATTTAAAAACTTAGGCTTAAGCATGGCTTTACAATCTTTTATACCACATTGCGGGTTTATAAGAAAAATTGTGAATCGTTCCTCCGGGTACTGTACCGCCAGATGTAGTACCTACTTCCGGCGCTGCGAAATTAGCTTCAAACGAGGGCTGATTGTACTGCATCACAGGGCTTCCGTTTACTGAAAGGGTTGCCGAAGGAAACACATCGGTTGCCGCTGATACAGATACATTTCCTTGTTGAGAAATATTAACATCTAATTTCTGGGCAACATTTACAATATTATAACCCATAGCATTTAATCCTACTTCTTCAATAGTTGAAACGCTTGCATGCTGTTCAAAGTTGACATTCATTCCCGTCGCTGTAGTGCTTGCGCTAAATTTATTCTGACCATCGCCTAATCCGGGATAATAACTCCTTGCGTCGCCGGCAGGAGTTTTTCCAAGCTCCACAGTTTTTGTAGCCGTAATGCCGGTCAATTCACCTTTAGCGTTTGAGTTACCTGTAATACTTATCGTTGAGGTCAGTTTATCTCCAGCAGGAACTTTCCCAAGTGGCCCATCCCAACGTTTCGCATCAATATAGCTATTGAATTTAAAAGTCAAAGTCTTACCCAGATAGGTTTCACCTTTTTTCGTTGTGGCCTGGGAAGTCGCGTTATTATCCCATTTTATATTACCCTTTTTGTCTTTTACAAAGTCTTCAGCAGACATGCCGTCACGGTCTATAAACCTCATTGGGTTGTCAAACGCAAATGAATAGGGCGACCATCTTCGTGATTGATCCGCTAACGGATCGACATTATGCCAAACCATCAATTGTTGATCGTACATTCTCTTACCGTAATCGTATTCTTCTAACCCGCTACCATCTGAGAACTCCTGATTTTGCAGCTCCTTTCCGTTGTACCTGTATTTATTCTGAGCGTAATTTGTCTTTAATGCTTTGTCGGAGATACCGGCCATGGTGAGTCCACCAGGATAATAATGCGTTTCCTCTAAAATCGGCCCTTTATAATGGTTTATTGCAAGGTTATCAAAGAACACGTCCCAGTTCTGGGTTTCGTTGCTAACGTAAATATACAAATATCCGTTTTTGGTGATATTAATTCCCGTATATCCTAAAGTTTGCAGGGCGTCTACGTTTCCTACCGGCATGGCGCCGCTCTGCGGATACGTGTTTACACAATTAAACCTGTCGTCGAGCAGTATCCAGTTCAGGTAGGCTTTGGGCTTACCTGCAGGATCGCTATTATTAGTGGATCTGAACAGATTCAGACCACCCAGCAGCGGACTGTTGGTGTTATCGCTTAACTGTGCCAAGGTTCCTTTTGCACTTCCTGATACGCTTACTATGCCTGTAGCCAATGAGCTTAAAATGTCAGTTAATGCATTGTTGTTTGACCCCGCGCCTGTTTGCGACCTGTAAAACGACTTTACAGATACGTCTATCACGTCTCCTGACATCACTTTAAGCACAATGGAAGGACCAATCTTTTGGCCACTGCCGTTTAGCTTTGCAACATACTCGTTGGGATTGCTGAGAGAATTGTCGACCGGGTATCCACCGGGCACGTTTGATGCGGGGTAACTGCTGGCATCAATGTTACTGAATAACTGATTTTCGTTATTACGAATACTATTTCCGGGCCCTGGTTCCATAGTGGCAAAATAGCCGGAGGTCTCCTGCTGCTCGGTTAACACCATACGTGTATTGTCGAGGTGATCTTTCAAAAAGTAGTCGTATGTGTATGATGTAATAGCGCCATTGGCATCCCTCAACGGTCGTATGCGCCCTTCTTCATGCGGCAAAAACTGCAATACATCATTTTCATAAATACCAAACAGATATAGCGTGGTTTTATCTGGCTGGCCTGTTTCATGCACTGTCTTTTTAAGCTTAATACCACCGGCGTCGTAAGTATACTCGATGCTTCCCTTATTTGCTATAGTTATTGTTTGCGGCAGGTTTAAATGATTGTAGGTAATGGAGGTAATATCTTTATTGTTATCTGCATTCATGTTCCCGTTCACATCATAGGTGTAATCTGTTACTGCAGTTGGGTCAACTCCTGAGGGGTTCCCGGCATACGCATCTTTAGTGGCCTTTTGCGGATGAGATACAGAATACCGGAAGTCGCCCATCTTTGTGAGGGGATCATTACTGATGTCCATTGCATTCTGCAATTTGTTCGAGTTGAGCTGGTAAGTATACCGGAGCTGATCTATATATGAACTGCCGGTTATCTTTAACCCCTTCTGATCCATGCTCAGGATGTTACCATTGTTGTCATAGGCAAGATTGGAAACGGAAAAATCCACGCCGGCCGATTTATCGAAGGCCGATGCGTATTGATTAAAATCGGCGCCGGTCAGGCGGTTTACAGCATCGTAGGTAAAGTCGTATTTCCTGAGCTGTCCATCTCCTTTGCTTTTCCAAACGGTACCGGCAATATTGCCATTGTATTGCGCAGCAGCATAACTGCCCGTGGCCCCAAGTGATTGTTTATCGTACCCAAGGTCAAACCCAAAATACGGTCCTGTGAGTGCTGCAGCAGGAGGTGTGGCGCTCTTTGCAAAATCACGATTCATGCCCAACACCCATCCCCTTATGTTGTAATCCCATGTAAGGGTTTCGAGGCCTGCATTATTATTATAACCCGGAGCCAGTTTTTTGCTTTTCACCTGCCCCAGGGCGTCATAACTCATGGCAGATATCTGCTTATAGCTATTACCATTAACAGATTTCTCAACCGATAAAATTCTGGCAAGATCATCATACGTATTCTTCGTTGCCAGTTCGTAGTTCTGTGGCGTACCGGTAAGCTTCTGATGCTTTACATGATTTCTCAATACCTGTCCCGAAAAAGTGTATTGGGTGGTTGTAACATCAAGGCCGCCCGTTATATTAACATCCTGTACCTGCGTTACTCTTCCTTTGTCATCATATAGTTTCGCGCTCGCCAGAAACTGACCTGAAGAACCCAATACTTTTGTTCTTGTCCAGGTAGTTACACCTCTCGTGAAAGCAGATGGTGAACCGGGAAATGCATCGGCCAAATCAGGCGATGAAGAAGCAGCATTTAAATAAGTGCCGTATCCACTGGCATAGAAGTTAGAGGTCAATCCCGTTGGCAGGTTATTATAATCGTCATAATGGGTTTCTGTAAGTAGTTCCCAGTTCGATGCAGGTTCTGTGTTAAAAGGATAGTAATCATACGGTGTATTGGCAGCCTGGCTTTCATGATAAGCCCTTGAGTTGCCATCTGTGAAAAGACCTGATTTAACTGGTCTGTTCATATCATCATAGATCGTGACCATCCATTTGACAGTACCATTTCGCATATTTCCGTCCTGTGTCATCGTTAGCCTGTCTCTTTTATCATATACGTAATATACAGCGGCGGCTCCCGGTGTTTTTTTCATGGCCATTCTTCCTTTACCATCGTACTCATACCGGAAGCATTGCTCATTTAAAAGAACAGCATTGTTGTAATTCAAATTCCATCCGTTTGCTGCAAGCGTTTTTACGCCTTCCGGTTGTATTACACACCTAAGTTGTGCAAGGTCGTCGTAGATGTAATAGGTGCACAACCAGCCTGTATTGTCTTTACCTGTAGTGCCATCATCGTAAGCGTTATCGGCAAGCTGAATTTTCTTCAACACCACATGGCCGTCTTTGTCTTTAAATTCAATCGTCTGTTTCCCCCTTTCATCCTCACTCACATTCTTATAAAGCGTTCCTGCCGTATATGCACCCGCTGTAGTATATGTTCCAAAGTCGCCATTGACATCGTTCACATTCCAAATCATTACGTTATCAACATCCGTATTTGTCCAATACTTCATCTTTATACCTTTGCCGCTGCCGCTTACCCAGCTATTACCGGCAGCGTAGGTCCTGTCTGGCCTATTGAGCGGAGAAGCTTCATACTCGGTTTTTGAGTAATAAAATGTTTCTCCCTGGCCCTTTACCGGGCTGTTCGTATTGATATCACCGTAAAAATTTGCCTGCTCGTCCCATGGATCGGGTTTAAAATCACCGGTCGCCGTTGGGCTATTGGATCCATTGGCTGCAAAAGGAAGGTATTGTCTCACCTCTCTGCCAAATTGATCATAGGTTTGGGCGGTTACCAGGTCAACCGCATTGCCATTTGTGACCAGCGAACCCTGTCGTATAACTGTTTGAACCGGTCGCCCCAATCCGTCGATATACTGCGTTGTCATCTTCACTTCGCGCAGCGGTCTTGCCATAAGTACATTGGGGTCTGTAATGGGCGCATGCACATCCCAGGTTCTGATATAATTTACGGGGCCCGTATAATTATCAGGTTTATTAGGTGTTGCATCCTGGGCTTTGCCAACACTAACCAGCAAGACCGACGAAAGCAGGATGCAGTGAAATTGTATGTTTGATTTCAAAAACGATATATTTTTCACAAATGAAAATTTTAAAGGTTATAGGTTTGAGTGCCGACAGATATCACGTTGCGGGTGGTTAATGCGGTGCCACTCGTCATTACCAACGTCATATTTCCACCTGGATCGATGGTAAGCGTCCACGACCGGCTGTTGGAACTGAAAGTAAGTGTTCTGCTTCCAGAAGGCCTGCACCCGCCATTGATGGTGCCTATAACATAGGGAGTTCCGGGGTTAATAGTATTATAACCATAAAAAGCCAAACCAAGCGTAGCTGTTGTTCCGTTATTAGAAATGGAGCCTCCTACAAAGAAATAATTTGAGTTGATACTAAGGGAACAGGGTGCAGGCGCCGTACAGGTACCCTGGTTGTTAGCGTTGGTTTGTCCGTTGGCATTGACATCGTTTTGCGCCTGCTGGTCGGCATCGGCCTGGCTCGTGGTAGAACTGTATTTTCCTGCATTAACAGTATAGGTGACGCTGGAAGGGGTTTACCCTGCGGGGCAGTCATTCTTTGTAAAATTTCCGCTTTTGACCACATTATACCAGGTACAATTACCATTATTGTTGGCATAGGCCTGACCATTTGCATTCAGGTCATTCAGGGCCAATTGGTCTGCAGCGTCCTGAGAAGCCGTAGAAAGATATTTACCCGCGGCCACGGTATAGACAATGCTTCCGGGTAC
>Ga0105237_10003075_pt1 | contig 20119 bp, 14 predicted proteins | sample KBSC24metaG_FD_81520 | JGI IMG/M metagenome (GOLD analysis project Ga0105237, IMG submission 81520) | Corn rhizosphere microbial communities from Kellogg Biological Station, Michigan, USA - KBS C2-4 metaG | ecosystem: Host-associated > Plants > Roots > Rhizosphere > Soil | place: Michigan, USA... | reverse complement strand
TCCACCGCCTGGTTCAGCCCGCCGGCGAAATCGCCCGCCTTGAAGGCCGGCGTGATCGCGTTGTCGATGATCTGCTTGGCCGCCAGGTCGGGCACCGCGCCTTCGAGCGTCTTCGCCGGCGCGATGCGCACGCGCCGGTCGCCCTTCGCGACGACGATCAGCAGCCCGTCGCCGACGTCGCGCCGGCCGATCTTCCAGGCATCGCCCAGGCGCTGGGTGTAGTCGGTGATGTCCTCGGGCTTCGTCGTCGGCACGATCACGATCACCATCTGCGTGCCGTTCTGCTGTTCGAGCGCGGCGAGCTTGGCGTCGAGCGCGCCGGCCTGCGTCGGCGTCAAGGTCGCGGTCTGGTCGATCACGCGGCCGCTCAGCGGCGGCACCGGCAGCACGTCCTGTGCGTGAGCGAGCTGCAGGCACAGCGCGGCGAGCAGCGCGATCCAGCGCAGCATCACCGGCTCACTTGGAGGCTGCCGGCTTGCTGAAGTCGACCGTCGGCGGCTTCGAGATCTCGGCCTCGTTCTGCACCGTGAAGTTCGGCTTCACGTCGTAGCTGAAGATCTTCGCGGTCAGATTGGTCGGGAAGCTGCGCGCCAGCACGTTGTAGTCGGCCACGGTCTTGATGTAGCGGTTGCGCGCCACGGTGATGCGGTTCTCGGTGCCTTCGAGCTGCACGCGCAGGTCCTGGAAGGCCTGGTTCGCCTTCAGGTTCGGGTACTGCTCGGCCACCACCATCAAGCGGCTCAGCGCGCCGGTCAGCTCGCCTTGAGCCTTCTGGAACTTGTCGAAGGCCACCGGATCGTTGATCAGCTCGGGCGTGGCCTGGATGCTGGTCGCCTTCGAACGCGCCTCGATCACCTTCGTCAAGGTGTCCTGCTCGAAGCTGGCTTCGCCCTTGACGGTGCTGACGATGTTCGGGATCAGGTCGGCGCGGCGCTGGTACTGGTTCAGCACCTCGGACCAGCTGGCCTTGACCTGCTCGTCGAGCTTCTGGAAGTCGTTGTAGCCGCAGCCGCTCAGCGCGAGCGCGGTGGCGACGGCGGCAAGCCAATGCCAGCGGAATCGAATCATGGGAGTTCCTCCTCGGGTGAACAGCGTTGCGGGGCCGATGCTACCCCGACGCACCACGGCGAGGCCCGATGCCGGTGCGCGGCGCTTACAGTGGCGCGATGAAGCTGGTCCAGGAGGCGCTGCGCGCCGGTCATTCAGGCTCGCCGCTGCGCCGCAGCCAGCGCGAGCCGGTGCTGCTGCTCGGCGGCGCGGGGGCGCTCGGCTCGGCGGTGCTGGAGCGCATGCTGTCCGCGGCGCCGGTGGAGGTGGCCGTGATCGGCCCGCTGGAGACCGGTCTGCAAGGCCTCATGCCCTTGCCGCTCGTGCCGACGCTTGCCGAGCCGCTGCTGACACGCGCCCGCCTGGCGCTGCTGGTGTTCGATGTGCCGCGCCATGCGAACGGCCGCGAGCGCTCGTTCTACCTGCCGCAGCCGGAGCAGCTGCCGGCGCTCGGCCGCGCGCTGCGTGCGGGCGGCATCGAGGATCTGCTGATCGTCCTGCCGCATGCGCCGGCGCGGCTGCCGCAGGCCTTGAAGACCGGCCTGGCCTCGCTCGACGAACAGGCCGTCGCGAGCCTGGGCTTTCGCCATCTGCTGATCCTGCGGCCGAGCCGCGATGGCGTGAAGCTGCCGGCCGCGGCGAGTCTGCAAGGCGTGGCGAACTGGGTGCTGTCGCAGTTGCGCTGGATGATCCCGGCGCCCGACCTGCCGATGCGGCCGGCCAAGGTGGCCGAGCTGACGGTGCAGCTCGCGCTGCAGCTGCCGCGTGCGGCGCCCGGCACGCGTGTCGCGCCGCCGGAGCTGGTCTACGCCGCGGCGCAGACGCAGGACGTGGCTGGTCTCGCGGCGGATTGGCTTGCCGGCCGCGACTGGCAGGCCGCGCCGTTGCGGTCATGGCGCGGCGGACGGAGCTGAGCGCAACGCGAGCAGCGGCAACCACCCCGGTACTGCCGCGATCGCAGCCTCTCGGTGCGCCAGGCCGATCGGCCGCAGATCGCCGACGATGCGCGTGACACGCACTTCGTCGATCGCGCCGCTGTCGACCACACGCTGGGCCAGCACGTCGGGGTTGCGCAGCAGGCTCGCCAGCCACGCCGCCTCGACCGGGCCGAGCGTCGAAGCCGGTTTGCCGAGGTAGTGCCAGGCGGCGGCTTCCGCGCCGCACTGGCCCTGGCCCCAGGGCGCGATCGCGAGGTAGAGCTGGAGGATGCGCGCCTTGCCCAAGGTCCGCTCCATCTCCAGCGCATAAAGCAGCTCGCGCAGCTTGCGGCCGGGGTCGCGCCCGTCGCCGACGAAGACCAGCTTGGCGAGTTGCTGCGAGATCGTGCTCGCGCCGCGCATCGCCCGGGCGCTGTCGTCGTGCTGCCAGGCGAGCGCGCTTTCGCTCAGGTCGTAGCCGGGGTGCTCGTAGAAGCGCTGGTCTTCGGCGGCGATCACGGCGCGTGGCAGCCAGACACCCATGCCCGCCGCGGCACGGCGCTGGCGCGCCTCGGCCGGCGCCGCGCATTGGGCCGGCGGCTGCGCGCCGAGCAGGGCCTCGGTGCCGAGACCGGCAACACGCGCGCCGATCAGCAGCGGCTTCAGCTGCCATTGGCGCGAGGGCAGGTCCAGCCGCAGATCGAGGCCGGCGCTGCCTTCGAGCGCGGCGCGCCGCAGTTCGGGCACCTGGTCGGCGAACAGGCGGTAGACGTCGGCCAGCGGCGACGGCGGCAGCGAGACGCTCAGCTGCAGCGCTTGCCCGCTGAGCTTGGCCTGCCACTGGCCGTGCAGCGCCTGTTTGCCGCTGCCGAGCACGATGTCGCCGAACCAGTCGTCCTGCCAGCGCCGCTGCAGCGTCCAGTGCGCCTCGCTGACGCGCAGCGGCACGGGGCTCAGCTCGGGCACGGGCAGCAGGCAGGGTGCGCAGTCGACGCGCAGGATACCGGGCTCTGCCTCGAAATGCAGTTGCAGGCGGCCGAAGCGGCTCGGCATGCTGCGCCCATCCATCACGCGCAGGCTGGCCGGATGCGTGGCCAGGCGCAGCAGCGCGGGCACGCTGACCTGACGTTCGATCGCGTGGTTGGCGCTGCCTATGCGCAAGGTGTGCGACCAGCTGCCGGGCTTGGGCGCCAGCGTATGCAACGCGAAGGCGGCCAGCGCGACGCACAGCAGCACGCTCAGCACGGCGAGCGCCAGGGCCACCAGCAGCATGCGCTTCAGGCCGCGTGCGAAGGAGGCGCGTGTCATGCGCCTTCCCCCAGCGGCGTCGCGATCGTGATCGCCTGCCACGGCCCCTGCGTGCTGCCGCTGGCGGCGGCCCAGAACCAGGCCGAGGTGTCGGTCCAGGCCTTGCCGTGGCGGTCGACGATGCGCTCGCACACGTGCAGCGTGCCGCCGCCGGGCCTCGCGGCGGTGAAGCAGCGCCACAGCCGCTCTTCGGCATCGCGCTCCAGCCGGGCCTGTTCGATGCGGTAGCCGAGGCCGCGATAGCAGTCCGCCGCCGGATGCAGCATGCGCGTCGCCTGGTGGACCTCGCGCAGCACCAGCGTGCGCGAGCCGTCGCCCATGCGCTCGATGCGGCCTGGGAACTGCGCGGCGAATCGCTGCTCGACGGCGCTCAGCGCCATCGGCCGCAGCGGGTGGCCTTCCCATTGCGTCGGCAGTTCGAGCGCGGCCGGCGATGCCGGCGCGGCGGGCCTGGCCTGGCGTGCGAACGGCAGCACGGCACAGGCCGTCAGCAGGAGCCCGGCCGCCAGCCGCGTGACGGCAGAGCGTTCAAACCAGGCCATGACTCTTCCTTCCGACGAGGGAGACGACCGCGGTGCACACCATCGCCAGCACCATCAGCCCGACACCTTGATGCAGCCACGCGGCGACCGGCGCCGGCTGCGCTTCGAGCAGCACCAGCACGCTGTTGCGCAGCACGTTGCCTGCGAGCACGATCGCGCCGACGCCCGCCAGCCGGCGCAGGAACACGCCGTTGGGCTGCTGCGCCCACAGCGCGGCAGCGCAAGCGCAGAAATAGGCCATCCACACCATCTGCACGCCCGAGCACGGTGCGTCGACGATGATCAGCCGGCCGTTGACCAGCATCGCCGCGCCGCTGCGCTGCGCCTCGGCGCCGAAGGCCTGCAGCAGCCAGGTGCTGAGCTGGGCCGTCGCGATGCGCAGCGGAAAGCCGGCGTAGAACTGCAGCGACGAGATCAGCGGCAACGCCAGCAGCAGCAGGCCGCCGAGCGCCAGGCTGGGCTGTCCGGCGGGCAGCAAAGCCCTCGATGCCGCTGCCAGCGTCAGTGCCGCCAGCAGGGCGCCGACCAAGGGCGGTGCGAAGAAGAGCGCAGCGGTGGCCGCGACGCAGGCAGCCAGCGCCAGCGTGAGCCAGAGGCCGGACACCTGCCGCGTCATGTGCGCCGCGTAGCGCGGTGCTGACAGCGCCACGGCCAGCAGTGCAGCCAGGCCAAGCGGGTCGTCCGAACCGTCGCGCCAGCGGCCGGCCATCCACAGCCAGTGCGGCCACAGCGCGGCGGCGAGCGCGGCGAGCCACAACACCGGCGGCAGCCCGTCCCGTGCGGCAGCGTCCTGCGCGCGGTGCCGCGTGCCGGCCATGCCCAGGCTTGCCGTCATGCCGTCCCCGCTCATGATTTGCGACGGCGCGCGATGACGAAGCCGCCGCCGACGCCGATCACCACCAGCAGCGCCAGGCCCACGTCCGGCTCCGGCGTGCTCGGCACCTCGGCGCCGATCGCGGCATTGCTGACGCCTTCGGGCAGCGGCGACGGCTGGTCCACCGTCGGCGTGGTCGCGGCCTGGGTGTTGCGCACGATACGGTCCACCGCGATGAAGCTGGTGTACTGGGTCAGCAGGCTGTAGTCCAGGCCGAGCTGCGTGATCGCGGCCTTCTGCGCGCTGCCGCCGTCGAGCGCTTCCTGGTCCGACAGGCTCGCGATGCGCTGGCGCGCCCACAGGTAGCGCAGCACGGACTTGGCCGGATCGCTGCTGTCTTCCACCGGCACCGCGTTGCGGTACGGGCCGTTCGCGGTCTGGCCTTCGACCACCAGCTGCCCTTGCTGCAGGCCGCTGCCGCTGGCGCGCCACTTGCCGAACACCAGCACCGGGCGGCCGGCGAGCAGGTCAGGCTGCTGCAGCGGCTCCACGTCGTACACGTCCAGGCCTTCGAAGCGCGCCTGCACATGCGTCAGCACCGGCGCGTCGATCATCTTGCGCAGGCGCTCGGCCTGGGCCGCGGCCTGCTCCGGCTTGGTGACGATGAAGGGCTCGCCTTGCCCGGCGCGGGCGATGCCTTCGATCAGCAGGCGGTTCACCGAGCTGCCGATGCCGAAGGCGAAGACGTTGCTGTGGCCGAGGTTCTTGCGCACCAGCTGGAACACCTCGCTCTCGACGCTGACGTAGCCGTCGGTGATCACGATGACGCTGCGCGACACGTCTTCCGGCTTCGGCAAGGCGGCGATGCGCTTCAGCGCCGGGACGATCTCGGTGCTGCCGCTGCCGCCCATCTCCTTGATCGTGCGCAGCGCCTCGTTGATGTTGGCCCGCGTGGCCGGCACCGAGCTCGGCGACAGCATGCGGTTGCTGCCGGAGAACAGCATCACGTTGAAGGTATCGCTCGCGCGCAGGTTGCCGATCAGCTGCTCGAGCAGGACCTTGGCGGTCTCCAGGGGGTAGCCGTGCATCGAGCCGGAGATGTCGACGACGAAGATGTAGTCGCGCGGCGTGATCTGCTGCACCGGCACCGCGGCAGGCGGCTCGACCATCGCGAGGAAGAAGTTCTCCTTGTCGCCGCGGTAGAGCGTCAGGCCGGATTCGATGCGATCGCCGGCGAGGCGGTAGTCGAGGATGAAGTCTCGGTTGTTGGCGGGTTTGTCGGTGCCGCCCAAGGTCGCGACGGCCTTGCGCGAATCGATGCCGGTGACTTCGATCGCATGCGACGGCGAGCGCATTTCCTTGATGCCGATCGGCGAGTCGAGCGTCACCTTGATGTCGACGCCGGCGCTCGATGCCTGGCCTTCACGCAGGTACGGCGAAGCGACCGGCGTGTCGTTCGGGCTGCTGCGCGACGGGCTGTTGTAGCGCGGGCCGACTACCGTCGGGAAGACGAACTGGTAGCGTGCCTCGGTCGGCACCAGCAACTCGGTGTAGTGCATCTCGACCGCGACGTCGTCGCCCGGCAGGATGTTCGCGACGTTCATCTGGAAGACGTTGGGCCGCTGCTGCTCGAGCAATGCGCTGGTCTTGCCTTCCTTCTTCGCGGCTTCGTATTCGATGCGCGCGGCCTGCTTCTCCTTGATGCGCGCCGTCAGCAGCCGCTCGCCGAGCCGCACGTTCATCGCGTAGACCGCGGCGCGGGTCGAGCCGGGGAAGACGTAGCGCGCTTCCAGCGGGCGCCGGCCTTCGTTGCGGTAGTGCTGGGTCACGGTGACGTCGGCGATGACGCCGACGATGTGCACATCGACCTGGGTCGACTTCAGCGGCAGGCGGTCGGTGGCCGGGTCCTGGCTGTCGACGAAGAAGTACGGGCTTTCGGGCGGCGGGGCTTCGGAATCGTCGGCGCGGGCAGGGGTCCACGCGACGGTCAGCAAGGTCACGAAGACCATGCCGGCGATGAAAAGCACGAGCCGGCCGCTGCGGCTGAGCGGGCGCAACGGCAGGATGAAGGGCGAGGGCATGTGGGGATCTCCTGAGACGGCACCCGCAGGGCTGGGGTGCAGGCCGTCAGGTTCGCGGGCTGCCGCGAAGGGCGTAGGAAGGCTCGGAGAAGCGGATGTGAAATCCGCGTGAAGCGCTACGATGGCCGGGTTCGATCAGGGAGGCCGACCATGGGCAATGCACTGCCGAAGATGAATCTCGATGCGTTTTTGTCGTGGGAGAACGAGCAGCCGGAGCGGCACGAGTTCGTGCGCGGCGAGGTGTTCGCGATGGTGGGCGGGCGGCGCATTCACAACCAGCTCGCGGGCAACGTGTTCGCCGCGCTGAAGCAGCAGCTCAAAGGGCGCCGCTGCCAGGCTTTCATCGAGACCGCGAAGGTCCTGACGGATGAAGGCAACCTCTTCTACCCGGATGTCTTCGTCACCTGCGACAGCGCCGATCTGAAGACCGACTACATCTTTCGTTCGCCGAGCGTGATCGTCGAGGTCATGTCGCCGACGACGCAGGCCTATGACCGGGGCTTGAAGTTCACGCTGTACCGCCGGCTGGCGAGCCTGCGTGAATACGCGCTGATCGATCCGGAAACGCGCGAAGTGGTGGTGTTTCGCCGTGGAGGCGACGGGCTGTTCACCTTGCATGACTTGACCGGCGCGCCGGCGATCGAATTCACCAGCATCGCCTGCGTGATCAGCGCCGAGGATGTGTTCGAAGGCATCGAGCCGGAGCAGGAGCCGCCCGAGCCGGCTTCCTGATTCAAGCCGCCGGCGCCTCGCTTCGCGGCAGCGACAGCACCGCCAGCGCCCCGCCGCCCTCCGCATTGCGCAGGCTCACGCGCCCGCGGTGCAGCTCGGCGATCTCCTTCACGAACGGCAGGCCCAGGCCGGTGCTGCGCTTCTGCGAATGCGGGCGGGCCAGCGAGAAGAATTTTTCGAACACCTTGTCCTCGGCGTACTCGGGGATGCCCTGTCCGTGGTCGCGTACCGCGATGTCCAGCGTGCGCGCATGCGCGGTGAGGCTCAGCACGACCTTGCTGCCGGCGGGTGAGAAATCGAGCGCGTTGTCGAGCAGGTTCGCCACCGCGCGTCGAAGCAGCAGCGCGTCGCCTTCGACCCAGGCCGGACCCTCATCCGCCGCCGCGCTCGTCACCTCGACCGCCACGCCGCGCGCCGCGCCGCTGGCCTGAGCGCTCGTCGCGAGATCCTCGATCAGGCCATGCACCTCGACCGGCTCCGGCCGGTCCAGCCGCCTTCGCGTCTCCAGCGCCGCGAGCTCCAGCATGCGGTCGACCAGCTCCTGGATGCGCAAGGTCTCGCGTGCGATGTTGGCCAGGAAGCGCTGCCGGTCCGCCTCCGGCATCGGCTCCTGCAGCAGCTCGGCCGCGCCGCGGATCGCCGACAGCGGGCTCTTCACTTCGTGCGTCAAGGTCTGCACGTAGTCGGCCACGTAGTTGCGGCCGGCGAGCGCATCGCGCATCTCGTCATAGGCCGCGCCGATCACGCCGAGCGCGCGGCGCGAGAGCCGCGGCAGGCTGAAGCTCTTCTGCGCCCGCACGTAGCGCACATAGTCGGCGATCAGCCCGAACGGCCGCACCAGCCAGACCGACAGCAGCAGCACCAGCACGATCATCGCCAGCACCGAGCCGATGCCGACCAGCACCGTCTTGCGCCGCGCCGCTTCGATGAACTGGCCGAAGCTCTGCACCGGCTTCGCGGCGGTCACGACGCCGATCAGCTTGTCGTTCACCTTGATCGGCGCGGCCACGTACATCACCGAGGTGTGCGGGTCGCCGTCCAGGTCCGCCGTGGTGCGGGCGCCGTACTCGCCGGCGAGCGTCAGCTTCACGTCGTGCCAGCCGGAGTAGTCCTCGCCCTCGTGGCGGCCGAGCGAGTCGTAGACCACCTTGCCGGCGGCGTCGACGACGTAGACACGCAGCTCGACACGGGTCTTCACGATGCCGAAGATGTCGGCATTGAAGCGCTTCGCATACAGCGCCTTGAACAGCGGCCGCAGCGCCTCGGCATTCAGCGCGCCGTCGGGCGAGGATTGTTCGATCTGCGCTGCCAGCAGCTGCGAGGTCTCGACCAGCGACTCTTCGGCCGACTCGCGGTAGCGCGGATCGATGTCCGCCAGCAGCCGCCACATCAGTGCGCCGACGCCGAGCACGTAGGCCAGCAGGATGCCGGCGAAGATGCGGTTGCGCTTCGTCAAGGGATGTCCGCCCCCCGATCGTCGAGTACGTCGATCGACCCCCCGAGGGAGTCCGGGCCGGCTTGGGAGCGGCCCGGCGCTCGGCCCGCAGACGGATGTCTCATGGCGCGGCGGGCAAATCCTCGGCCAGCGCATAGCCCGAGCCGCGATGCGTGCGGATCGGCTCCAGCGCCGGCGCGATCGCCTTCAGCTTGGCACGCAGGGTCTTCACGTGGGCATCGACGGTGCGGTCCAGGCTGTCGCTGGCGTCGTCCCAGACGAGATTCAGCAAGGTCTCGCGTGTGTAGACATGGCCCGGCCGCGCGGCCAGCGTCTTCAGCAGGCCGTATTCGTAGCGCGAGAGCTCGAGCAGACGGCCGTAGAAGCGGATCTGCCGCCGCCCGTCGTCGATCGCGAACGGCGTCGGCGTGGCGGCCGGCGCTGCAGCCGCAGCCGGCCGCGCCGCCCGCCGCAGGATCGTGCGCACTCGCGCCACCAGCTCGCGCGGCGAGAAGGGCTTCGCGACGTAGTCGTCAGCCCCCAGCTCCAGCCCGACGACCCGGTCGATCTCGTCGCTGCGCGCCGTCAGGAACAGCGCCGGCACGTCCGAGAATGCGCGCAGCCGCTTGAAGACCTCGAAGCCGTTCATGTCCGGCAGGCCGACATCGAGGATCACCAGCGCTGCGCCCTGCTCGCGCAACCGCTGCAGCGCCTCCTCGCCGGTGGCGCAGCAGCTCGCGTCGAAGCCATCGGTACGCAGCGCGTACTGCAGGGTGTCGGCAATGCCGGGTTCGTCTTCGACGATGAGGATGTGCGGGCGCGCGAGCATCCGCGATTATGTTGGTGGCGTTTGCGACAATCCCGCGATGGTCGCTCCCCTCGTCAACGACAGTTTCCTGCGTGCCTGCCTGCGCCAGCCCACAGCTCACACGCCCGTCTGGCTGATGCGCCAAGCCGGGCGCTATCTGCCCGAATACAACGCGACACGCCAGCGCGCCGGCAATAGCTTCATGGGGCTGGCGACGAACCCCGATTTCGCCACCGAGGTCACCTTGCAGCCGCTGGAGCGCTACGCGCTCGATGCGGCGATCCTCTTCAGCGACATCCTGACGGTGCCCGACGCGATGGGCCTGGGCTTGTCGTTCGAGAAGGGCGAAGGCCCGCGCTTCGCCCACCCGCTGCGCGATGAAGCCGCGGTCGCGCGCCTCGCCGTGCCCGACATGGAGAAGCTGCGCTACGTCTTCGACGCCGTCGCCAGCATCCGCCGCGCGTTGAACGGCAGGCTGCCGCTGATCGGCTTTTCCGGCAGCCCGTGGACCCTCGCCTGCTACATGGTCGAAGGCGCCGGCTCCAGCGACTACCGGCTGGTCAAGACCATGCTCTACGCGCGCCCCGACCTGATGCACCGCATCCTCGAAGTCAACGCCGCCGCGGTCGCCGCCTACCTGAACCTGCAGATCGAGGCCGGCGCCCAGGCGGTGATGATCTTCGACAGCTGGGGCGGCGTGCTCGCCGACCAGGCCTTCCATCGCTTCAGCCTCGACTACACGCGCCGGGTGCTGCAACAGCTGAAGCGCGAGCACGAAGGCCGGCGCGTGCCGCACATCGTCTTCACGAAAGGCGGCGGCCTCTGGCTCGAAGCGATCGCCGATGCGCAGCCCGACGTGGTCGGCGTCGACTGGACGGTCAATCTCGCGAGCGCGCGCGCTCGCGTCGGCGATCGGGTGGCGCTGCAGGGCAATCTCGATCCCAATGTGCTGTTCGCCGGGCCGGCGCAGATTCGCGCCGAAGTCGAACAGGTGTTGCGCAGTTTCGGCGCAGGCGGCGAGGCCGGCAGCCCCAGCACGGGACACATCTTCAACCTCGGGCACGGCATCAGCCAGCACACCCCGCCGGAGAGCGTTTCGGTGCTGGTCGACGCGGTACACGAACTCTCCAGAGCCATGCGCGCTGCCGCGTGAGTGAGCACTCAGCGCCTGTCAACGGCCCTGGGAATTTCCCTGAAACTGCACTCGCAGGGCTTGACTTATCCCCAAAACGGCGGAGCCGGCCTTGGCCGCTTTTAAATGCTGCAGTGCATCACGCCGATCGCCCTCTCCCTCCCTAAGTCCTTGATTTTATTGGTGCGCGGGCAGTGCCTTGAAAGCGGGCAGGGAACCGGGAAGTGAGGCGGATCAAGCAGTTAGAGCCAATTTCTGCAGGTTTCCCACAAAGTTATCCACAGATTGCGGGGGCAACCTCAAAAGGCTTTACGAATCATGAAGTTAATGGGCAATTGGAAGGGAATTTGGAGCTTTGGCGGCTAACTCTCCCAGGGTGTTGCGGGTCGCGGTCGAGGCGCCGCAGCACAGCGGCCTCGGCGTGCCGCTGGACTACCTGAGCGATCGTCCGCTTCCCGCCGGCAGCCTGGTGCGCGTGCCGCTCGGCCAGCGCGAGCTGCTCGGCATCGTCTGGCCGGGAGAGGCCGCGGCGCTGCCGGGCATCGAGTTGCGACCGCTGGCCTCGGTGATCACCTCGCTGCCGCCGCTGCCTGCGGCCTGGTGCGCGTTGATCGAATTCGCCGCCGGCTACTACCAGCGCTCGGTCGGCGAGCTGGCGCTGTCGGTGCTGCCGCCCGAGCTGCGCAAGCTGAGCGACGCACAACTCGCCAAGCGCCACACGCTGACCGAAAAACGCCTGCCCGAACCGACGGCCCCCGCCGAGCCAGCGCCGCGTCCGGTTCTCAGCGCAGGGCAAGCCGAGGTGCTGGGCCGGCTGGAGGCGCTCTCGGCCGGGGTTGCGGCGCCGGTGGCTCTGTTGCACGGTGTGACAGGCAGCGGCAAGACCGAGGTCTATCTGCGCGCGGTCCAAGATGCGCTCGCCGCGGGCCGGCAGGCGCTGGTGCTGGTGCCGGAGATCAACCTGACGCCGCAGCTCGAAGCGCGTTTCGCCGAGCGTTTTGCCGATCGGCGCATCGTCTCGCTGCACAGCGGGCTGACGCCGGCGCAGCGCCTGCGCCACTGGCTCGCCGCGCACCTGGGGCTGGCCGACATCGTGCTCGGCACTCGGCTGGCGGTGTTCACGCCATTGCCGCGGCTCGGCCTGATCGCGGTCGACGAGGAGCACGACCCGTCCTACAAGCAGCAGGAAGGGGCGCGCTACTCGGCGCGGGATCTGGCGGTCTACCGCGGCCGGCTCGAATCGGTGCCGGTGCTGCTCGGTTCGGCCACCCCGTCGCTGGAGAGCTGGCAGCGCGCCGAAGAGGGCCGCTACGTCCGCCTGAGCCTGCCGGCGCGCATCGGCGATGGCGGCCTGCCGGCGGTGCGGCTGGTCAACATGGGCTTGGTGCCGGCGCAGAAGGGCGTCAGCACCGCGATCTCGCCGCCCTTGCTCGAAGCCTTGCAGCAGCGCCTGGCACGCGGCGAGCAAAGCATCGTGCTGCTGAACCGCCGCGGCTACGCGCCGGTGCTGCACTGCGGCGCCTGCGGCTGGAAAAGCGGCTGCCCGCACTGCAGCGCCTGGCGCGTGTTCCACAAGCTCGACCGCACGCTGCGCTGCCACCACTGCGGCTTCACCGAGCGCGTGCCGCGCGCCTGTCCGGATTGCGGCAACCTCGACATCGCGCCGATCGGCCGCGGCACCGAGCGTCTCGAAGAGCAGCTGCAGACGATGCTGCCGGGCGCACGCGTCGCCCGCATCGATGCCGATTCGACGCGCTTGCGCGGCGCGCTCGAAGCGCAGCTCGGCGCGGTGCATGCCGGCGAAGTCGACGTGCTGGTCGGCACGCAGATGATCGCCAAGGGACACGACTTCCGCCGCGTCACCCTGGTGGCTGCGGTGAACCCCGATTCGGCGCTGTTCGCCAGCGACTTCCGCGCGCCGGAGCGTCTTTTCGCGCTGCTGATGCAGGCGGCGGGCCGCGCCGGGCGCGATGCCGGGCAGGCCGAGCGCAGCGAGATGTGGGTGCAGACCTGGCACCCGGCGCATGCGCTCTATGCCGCGCTGCGCCGCCACGACTTCGCCGCCTTCGCCGCGAGCCAGCTGGAGGAGCGCCGCATGGCCGGTCTGCCGCCGTATTCGCACCTGGCGTTGCTGCGTGCCGAAGCACGCACGATCGAGATCGCACGTGCCTTCCTGCAGGCCGCAAGCGAGGCCGCGGCCGAAGGCGTCACGCTTTATCCGCCGGTGCCGATGGCGATCCAGCGCGTGGCCAACGTCGAGCGGGCTCAGATGCTGGTGGAATCAGCCTCGCGCCCGGCGCTGCAGCGTTTTCTCGGCCGCTGGGCGCCGCTGCTTCAGGCGCTGCGGCCGGCCCACAAGGGCCTGATCCGATGGGCGATCGACGTCGACCCGTTGACGATCTGACGCCGCTGCGCGTGTCAGGCGTCTTGGGGCCGACCAAACCCGAGCGCAGGGCCGTCCCAAGCCGGGTTTGCTCCCCTCGGGGGACGACGCCGCAGGCGTCTTGGGGCCGACATCTATCGAGCGCAGGGCCGTCCCAAGCCGGGTTTGCTCCCCTCGGGGGACGACGCCGCAGGCGTCTTGGGGCTGACATCTATCGAGCGCAGGGCCGTCCCAAGCCGGGTTTGCTCCCCTCGGGGGGCGACACCGCAGGCGTCTTGGGGCCGACATTCACCACTGACGAAGGCGCAAGCGCAGCTTCGCAATGATCGCCTCATGCAGCTGCGAAACGCGCGCGCCGCTGATGCCCAGGGTCGCCGCGATTTCCTTCATTTCGACATCGCGCTCGTAGAACATTTCCATGATGTAACGATCGCGGCCTTCGAGCAGCTCGCAAGCCTGAACCAGCGCCTCGTGCCGCTGGCGCTGCTGCAGGGTCTGCAGCGGGTCCGCGTGTTCGTTCGGCGTCGAGTGGGCGAGCGTCTCGATCGAGCCGATGTGATCGAAGGTCTCGAAGTCGTCATCGTCTGCGCGCACTTCGCCGTCGCCGGCGTTGGCCATCGCTTCGTGGAATTCTTCCAACGTCCAGGCGAGTGCGTTGGCCACCTCGCGCGCGCGTGGCGCGCGGCCGAGCTGGTGCTCGAGCTGGTGCACCGCGTCGCGGATTTCGCGCTGGCGCGAACGTGCGTCGCGCGTCAAAGGGTCAATTGCGCGCAGTTCGTCGAGCATTGCGCCTTCGATGCGGCGCGATGCGTACGTTTCGAAGCTTGCGCCCCGGCGTTCATCGAACCGCGACATCGCGTCGTTGAGCCCGATCAGCCCGGCTTGCATCAGGTCTTCGATCTGCACGCTCTTTGGCAGACGGGGTTTGATGCGGCCGGCAGCCCGTCGCACCAATGCACGATGCTGGTGCAAACGCGCGCTGCGGTCACAAAAATGAGAGGGGGGCGGCGAACGAAATCCGGCGGTCTGGGGTACGGTGGCTGCTTCCATGGCCCGCATTGTTCCGACGGAGTTGACCGCGATGTGTCAGCGCTTGTGTCAAATATCTCGCCGAGATGTAGGGAACGGCTGACATCAGTTTTTGCATCGGATTTCACGACTTGGCGGTATTAATACCCTCGGAAGCGCCGCATCTAGTTCAAATCGTGAAGTAGTTGCACAGCTCTGCGACGTTTTTTCTTTTGATTTCACTACATGCCGTTGCACATGCGCGCTTTCCGCGCTCAAGAAAAACCGGCATTGGCCGAGCCCCGGCTGCGCAGGCACGCCTCGCTATCATCCCACCCCCATGGCAGAAACCCCTTCGACGCTCAACACCGCCCAGATGCGGGCGGTGCATCAGCTGCAGGGGCCCTGCCTGGTGCTGGCCGGCGCCGGCTCCGGCAAGACGCGGGTGATCGTGCACAAGATCGCGCGCCTGCTGCAGGCGGGCTACGAGCCGGCGCAGATCGCGGCGATCACCTTCACCAACAAGTCGGCGCAGGAGATGCGCGAGCGCGCGAAGGCGCTGATCGGCCCGCGGGCGGCGAAATCGCTGGTGGTCAGCACCTTCCATTCGCTCGGCGTGCGCATCCTGCGCGGCGACGGGCAGCGCCTCGGCCTGAAGGAGAAGTTCTCGATCCTCGACAGCGACGACGTGCTCGGCGTGCTGAAGGATGCAGGCGGCGCGACCGACAACGCCCTCGCCCGCAAATGGCAATGGACCATCAGCCGCTGGAAGAACGAGGGCCTGAACAGCGCCCAGGCCGGCGCGGCAGCGCAGAACGCCGATGAGCAGGTCGCCGCGCGTGTGATGCAGCGCTACGAAGAGCGGCTCGCCGCCTACCAGGCGGTCGATTTCGACGACCTGATCGGCCTGCCGTTGAAGCTGCTGCAGAGCGACGCCGAGGCGCGCGCGAAATGGCAGGACACTTTGCGCTACCTGCTGGTCGACGAGTACCAGGACACCAACGCCACCCAGTACGAGCTGCTGAAGCTGCTGGCCGGCGACGAGCGCCCGATGTTCACCGCGGTCGGCGATGACGACCAGAGCATCTACGGCTGGCGCGGCGCGACGATCGAGAACCTGAAGCGCTTGCCGCAGGACTACCCGAGCCTCGAAGTCATCCCGCTGGAGCAGAACTACCGCAGCACAGGATCGATCCTGCGCGCGGCCAACGCCGTCATCGCGCAGAACCCGAAGATCTACGAGAAGAAGCTGTGGAGCGAGTTCGGCGACGGCGAACCGGTGCTGATCGTCGAATGCGATGGCGAGGAGCATGAGGCCGAGCGCGCAGTGGCGCGCATCCAGTCGCTGCGCGCCCAGGGCGGCGCGGCCGAGTTCAAGAACTTCGCGATCCTCTACCGGGCGAATCACCAGGCGCGTGTCTTCGAGCAGAAGCTGCGCGCCGCGCAGATCCCGTACAAGGTCTCCGGCGGCCAGAGCTTCTTCGACCGTGCCGAGATCAAGGACCTGTGCGGCTGGCTGCGCCTGCTCGTGAACCAGGACGACGACCCGGCCTTCCTGCGCGCCGTGACCACGCCGAAGCGCGGCATCGGCCACCAGACGCTCGCGAGCCTCGGCGAATTCGCGCACAAGTGGAAGACCAGCATGTACGAGGCGCTGTTCGCAGAAAGCCTCGGAAGTGCGCTGTCGAAGAAGGCGATCGGCTCGCTGCACGAGTTCGGCCGCTGCGTCAACGATCTCGAATACCGCGCCCGCCACACCAGCGGCAGCGAGGACGCGAAGGCCTTGCTGCTCGGCTGGCTGAAGGACATCGGCTACGAGCAGCACCTCTACGACGGCGAAGACAGCGAGAAGGTCGCCGCCGCGCGCTGGAGCAACGTGCTGGACTTCGTCGACTGGATCGCCAAGCGCTGCGGCGGCCAGATCGAGGCCGATTCCGGCGGCAGCTTCGAGCAGCAGAAGCAGACGGTGCTCGAAGTGGCGCAGACCATCAGCGTGATCATCAGCCTGGCCGAACGCGGCGACGAGCAGGACGTGGTCACGCTGTCGACCCTGCATGCGGCGAAGGGCCTGGAGTGGCCGCACGTCGTGCTCGCCGGCGTCAACGAGGGCCTGCTGCCGTTCCGCAGCGAAGACGAGGACATGACGCCGGAGCGGCTCGAAGAAGAGCGCCGGCTGATGTACGTCGGCATCACGCGCGCGCGCACGACTTTGGCGGTGAGCACCTTGCGGCGGCGCAAGCGCGGCCGCGAGACCATCGTCGGCGTGCCGAGCCGCTTCATCCTCGAGATGAAGCTGCACGAGCAGGGCGCGAAGCTCGACCCGCGCGAGAAGCTGAAGGCCTTGCGCGCCGAGTTGGCGGCGCGCGCCGAGCAGCGCGAAGCCGCCGCTGCCGTGGCCGCCAAGCGCGCCTGATCCGCGCCGGCTGGCGCGTCCGCGCGGGCCGCCACACAATGCCGCGGGCGAGCCGGCGCCGGCCGGCGCGCTTGAACTTCCCCCGTCCTTGTCGCCGCAACCGTCGTGATGTCCTTCCTCCGCACCGTTTTCCTCGCCCTCTGCCTGAGCCTCGGCGGCATGGCCGCGGGCCAGACCCAGTCCGGTTCGATCGATGCCATGCTCGACCAGGCGCGCCAGCAGATCGACGACATCCAGGCCCAGCTGAAGACCGACGTGACCGACGCGATCCTGGTGCAGTTGCGCAGCGATGCCCTGGGCCTGCAGGCGAAGACCGACCAGATCGCCACCAGCCTCGCGCCGCAGCTCGCGAACGTGCAGGCGCGCCTGACCGAACTCGGTCCCAAGCCCAGCGGCGCGGCCGAACCGCCCGATGTCGCCGAGCAGCGGGCGGCGCTCGACAAGAGCCGCGGCCAGCTCGATGCCAACGTCAAGCTGGCGAAGCTGATCGCGATCGAGGCGGCGCAGGTGGCCGACCAGATCGTCAACGAACGGCGTTCGCGTTTCAGCGCGCGGCTCGGCGAGCGCACCGATTCGATCCTCGCGACGCCGTTCTGGGCCGACCTGCGCGACGGCCTGGGGCGCGACACCGCCCGCTTGCGCCAGCTCGGCCGCGACCTGTCTGCGGCGGCCCGCGCGCCGGCGCAATGGGTCTGGCCGGCGGTGCTGGCCTTCGGGCTGGCGATGCTCGGCCTGCGCGCCTTCATCGGCCATCGGCTGCGCAATTTCGTCTCGCTGCACGTGCCGCCGGGCCGCTTGCGCCGCTCGCTCTATGCGCTGCTGCAGACGCTGCTCTCGGTGGCCGCGCCCGGCCTCGTGGCGCACGCCATCCGCCTCGGCTTCACCTGGAACCAGAACCCACCGGACAGCGTGAAATCGCTGCTTGTCAGCGTCGTCGGTGCGGTCTGCTTCGGCGCCTACGTGGCCGGCCTGGGCAAGGCCTTGCTGTCGCCGAAGCGGCCATCGTGGCGCCTGCCGCCGCTGCCCGATCGCCTGGCCGAGCGCATGCGGCGCTACCCGCTGCTGCTGGCGATCGTCATCGTCATCGGCTGGCAGCTGCAGCGTCTGGCGGCGCTCGTCAATACCGGCCTCGCGACCGCGGTGGCGATCAACTGCGTCTTCGCGCTCGTGCTCGGCACCCTGATGGCGCACGTGCTGCGCCGCGGCGAGCGCCTGCGTCACGAGGCCGAGGCGGCCGGCGACCTGGCGCCGCGGCCGCTCTGGCTCGTGGCCTTCGCCGGGCTCGTGTGGGCCGTGCTGGTGCTGACCTTGATCGGCATCCTGGTCGGCTACGTCGCGCTCGGCGGCTTCATCGTCGCGCAGGTGGCATGGATCTCGACCGTGCTGTCGAGCGTCTACCTGCTCAGCATCGTCATCGACGACGCCTGCATGACCTGGCTCGCGACGCAGAAGCAGGCCGACGCGGACGGCGCTGCGCCGCATTCGCCGAAGCTGCGCGACCAGGCGGCGGTGCTGCTCTCCGGCGTCAGCCGCGTGCTGCTGGCGCTGGTGGCGCTGGTGTTCATCGCCGCACCGTTCGGCCAGGGGCCGCTGGAGCTTTTCCAGCGCACCGACCAGATCCGCGAGGGCATCGCGATCGGCGAGATCAGGCTGCAGCCGGGCGCGGTGCTGCAGGCCCTGGCAGTGCTGGTGCTCGGCCTGGTCGGCGTGCGCGCGCTGCAGCGTTGGCTGGGCGATCGTTTCCTGCCGACGACGTCGCTCGATCCGGGCATGCGCAGCTCGGCGACGACCTTGCTCGGCTATGTCGGTGCGATCCTCGCGATCGCGCTGTCGCTGTCGGCGGTCGGCCTCGGCCTGGAGCGCATCGCCTGGGTCGCGAGTGCGCTGTCGGTCGGCATCGGTTTCGGCCTGCAGGCGGTGGTGTCGAACTTCGTCTCCGGCCTGATCCTGCTCGCCGAGCGGCCGGTGAAGGTCGGCGACTGGGTGTCGCTCGGCGGCGTCGAGGGCGACATCCGCCGCATCAACGTGCGCGCGACCGAGATCCAGCTCGGCGACCGCTCGACCGTGATCGTGCCGAACTCGGAGTTCATCACGAAGACGGTGCGCAACGTCACCCTGGCGAATCCGCTCGGGCTGGTGCAGATCAAGCTGACGATGCCGGTGGATACCGACGTCGAGCGCGTGCGCAGCGAGATGCTGGAAGCCTTCCAGCAGCATGCCGACGTGATCGACCAGCCGGCGCCGAGCGTCGCGCTCGACGGTATCGACGTGAACGGCATCATCTTCAATGCCACCGGCTTCGTCAGCTCGCCGCGCCAGGCCTACAACACCAAGAGCGCGCTGCTGTTCGAGGTGCTGCGGCGGCTGCGCGAGGCGAAGCTGTCGATCTCCAAGCCGTCGACGATGGTGCTGCGGGAGGTGCCGGCAACGCCTGCGCCGCCGCCGGCCTGAGGATCAACGCTCCTGGAAGAGCTGCCCCAGCGCCTTGGGTTGGGGCGAGGACGCGCCGTCGTTGCCGCCGTCGAGCACGAAGACGCTGTAGACGCCGCCGGCCGTGATCGTCGCGTTGCTCGTGCCCGAACTGGTGAGCGTCGTGAACAGCGTGCCGCCGTTCGCCGAGGTGACCGTCAGGTTGGCCGACGAGCTGGGCGTGATCTGCGAGTAGCCCGAAGCATTGGGAGGCGTGACCGTGCCGACGGCCGTGCTCGTCACTGTCAAGTTGGCCGCCCCGCCGCTGACGAAGCCGTCGATCAGCCGGATTTTTGCCTTGGTGCTGGTCGCCGGCAGGCGGTTGTCGTCGACCACGATCTTCTCCTTCAAATCGGCGGCCGTACCGGCCACGAGCAAGGTGTAGTCAGTGCCGGCCACGAAGCTGGGGACATCGGCATCGGCGGGGACGTTCACCCCGACGCCGTTGACGAGCAAGGTGATCAACACGTCCCCGGCGGGCACCAGCACGTAGCTGCCGATCTGAGGCGACACCATTGCGGTACCGAGCGCCGTGCCATTGGCGCCTGCTGTTACCTTGCCGGCCGCGGTCACGCTGGCGACTGCGCGCACCCGCGCACTCGGGTTCTTCGCCACCGCCAGATCGCCCTGATGCGCCAGGATCAGCGCGTGCACCAGTACGCCGCTCGCGCCCGGCTCCAGTACCAGGGTCAGCAGTTGCTGGTTGCCGAGCGTGAAGGAGGTCAGGTCGAGCCGGACGTCGGTGGGGTCGCCCGCGCCGGTGACGACCAGCCGATAGGTTCCGGCCAGAAGGTCGGAATAAGCCGTCACCGTCGTCGTCGTGCCGGCAATGGCCGGAGTGGAGGTGCTGAGGTCGGGCGTCGGGCCGGTGGAGTTGGCCAGCAGGTAGACATCGAGGTTGCCGGAGTCGTTGCCGGCGCCGTTGAAGACGCGCAGGCGGCCCCAGCCGCTGTTCATGCCATCCGTGTCGCTGTCGGCCTCGGTCAGCACCGTCAGATTGGTTGCGCCGCTGCGGCCCCAGGCGACGGCG
>Ga0105237_10003074_pt1 | contig 20120 bp, 28 predicted proteins | sample KBSC24metaG_FD_81520 | JGI IMG/M metagenome (GOLD analysis project Ga0105237, IMG submission 81520) | Corn rhizosphere microbial communities from Kellogg Biological Station, Michigan, USA - KBS C2-4 metaG | ecosystem: Host-associated > Plants > Roots > Rhizosphere > Soil | place: Michigan, USA... | reverse complement strand
GCGGCACTTCCGAGCGGGCGACCAAACACGGATTGCGTTGGGATGACCCATATTTCGGCATCCGCTGGCCGCTGCCGATCACTGTCGTCTCCGACAGTGACGCGAATTGGGAGTTGATCGCCGGGGCTCGCGTCTCGCCCGGCGAGGAAGCCATGCCCAGGAAGGCGCACCCGTAGCCTGCGGTGTGGGACGGCCGTGCCGGTCGTGATCGCCGTCCGTCGATCACGCACCCATTCGACGCGCCACGATGTCCACGCCGAAAAGCGGGTCCGCCGACGCCGAACCGGGTTCGGCGTCCGGGTCGAGCGTCGCGGACAACGCATTCAGCGCCCTCGGGTACGGCCGATGATAGACATGCATTCCGCGGCGACGTGATTCGATGAATCCCCCAAGGCGCAATTGTCGCAAGTGGTGACTGATGGTCGTCTCGGGAAGCCCGAACGTCGTCGCAAGAACGCGACCGCACTCCTCGCCGCTCGGGGCGGCGAACAACATGGAAAGAAGCTTGATCCGGACCGGATGGCTCAGCACCCGAAGCCGAAACGCCATCTTTGTGGCGGCGACGTCGCTGACCTCCCCAGCCGCCATGGAGGGGCAGTGCGTAGGCGGTGCAGTACGCACCTCGGGCAATACCCCACTCGTTTCCACGTCCACCGCTCTCCCCCGATCCAACGGAACGAAATTCCCCTATTTGACTTGCATCATGTCGGTATCGAAGCCAGTTTAGATACCTTTCGGCTGTTTTGCTTGGCAACGCCAATACGCATATGCAGTAACTTCGACTGCACGCCCGTAGAAGTCACCCTTCCGCACCGGGCGATGGGATGGCGCGGCGTCGAGTACTCCCCGTGCGAGCCGCGAATGCCCAGGTCAGAGCTACATCAGAGCCCCGATGTCGCGACGAGTGTGCGCAGAAAGTGCGGACGGTCGGCGGGCCGTGGCCACGTGGGTCGTCGGCGGCAAGCTCAACGTCGCCTTCGGCTGTCTACCGGCGAGGTGACCGGTCGCCGTACCACCGGAACCCCCGCTGGCGGGAAGCCAAGAGTGCCGACAGCCGGGACGACATCGACCCCGCCGAGGACAAATCTGGGAGGTGCCCAGGAACCGAACGAAGTCCAAGGAGAAACACCATGCACATCAAGCTGACCCACATCGCACCGCTGTTCGCCGCAGGCGCAGCCGCGCTCGCCATCGCGGCCGCGCCGATCGCCGCAGCCGACCCCGGACCCGCTCCTGCCACGACGCAGTCATGCACCGAAACCGGCTCTGGATCCGACTGCCAGTCACCCGGCAACGTCCAGCTCGACGACTCTCCCCCGCCAGTCAACTACGACCCGTACGGGGGCGAAGGTCTCCTGATCGGCGGTTACGGCGCCTTCGGCAACCACGGTGGATTCGGCGGCGGCGGCGGATTTCACGGCGGCGGCGGGGGTGGCCACCGATGACCACGTCCACGTCGCGGCGCCGATTCGATGATCAGGTACGGGAATTCGATGCCCCGCCCAGCCTCCCGCAGAACCTTCAGCGGATACTCGTCGACCTCATCGAGTTGCACCTCCAGGGCAAGCAAGCGCACTGGAATCTGATCGGCACCAATTTTAGGGACCTGCACCTGCAACTCGACGAAATCGTCGATGCCGCACGCGAAGCCAGCGACACGATTGCCGAACGGATGCGTGCGCTCAACGCGATTCCCGACGGGCGATCCGACACCGTAACGGCCACCACGACGCTGCCGGCCTTCCCGCCTGCCGAGCTCAACACCGCCGACGTGGTCGACCTCGTCACGATCAGGATCTACGCCGCGGTCGACACGATCCGCACCGTGCACGACGACGTCGACGCCGCCGACCCGTCCAGCGCCGACCTGTTGCACACCATCATCGACGCGCTTGAGAAGGCGGCGTGGATGCTGAAGTCGGAGAACCGCAAGGTCTGACGACGGCCGGCCTTCAGGCTCGACGTGGTCCGATGGTGAACGTGAACTCGTCGACACCGTCGACGCCACCGCTGACGTCGTCGCCAGGCTGCATGGGACCGACGCCTGCCGGCGTTCCTGTGAAGATGAGGTCACCGGGCGCGAGGGCGACGGCCTGCGAGATGTAGCTGATCTGTTCGGGAACCGACCAGATCAGATCCTTTAGGTCGCCGCGCTGTTTGAGCTCACCGTTCACCTTCAGCCAGATCTCGCCCGCGTCGGGGTGCCCGACCTCCTCGACCGGGTGGATCGGGCCGCACGGCGCCGACGCGTCGAAACCCTTGGCCCAGTCCCATGGCCGGCTCAGCTTCTTCGCCTCATCCTGGACGTCGCGGCGGGTGAGGTCGACGCCGACGCCGTAACCCCAGACGAGACCGAGCGCTTCGGCAGGCGATACGTTCACGCCGCCCGCCTTCATCGCCACCACCATCTCGATCTCATGATGAAACTCCGACGTGAGCGAGGGGTAGGGAATCACCCCAGTGGCGTCGACGACGGCGTCGGCGGGCTTCATGAAGAAGAACGGCGGCTCGCGGTCGGGGTCCTTGCCCATCTCGCGGGCGTGGGCGGCATAGTTGCGGCCCACGCAGAACACCCTGCGGATCGGGAAGCGTCCGGCGCCGGTGCTCACCGGAAGCGATGCGACCGTGGGCGGCGGGATCACGAAGTCAGTCACAGAACATGTCTACCCTGCATCGCCGCGTCGTGAGCGCCCACCCCGGAATGGTTGAGGCGCACGGGTTTCCCGAGTGGCCGGAAGGTCGGCGAGAGCGATCCCGACTCCGCACGGGTCAGGCGCCGGCGCCCTTGCTCTTGGCGATCTGCACCACGGTGCGTGCCGCCACCGCTGTGTTACCCCCGGTGGTTCTGGCGATGTCGGTGCACGTGGTGTCGATCGCCGAGATGACACCGGCGAGGGCGGCCGGGTGGGCCACCGTAACGGTCAACTCGACGGTCGCAGCACCATGCTCGGTGAAGGCTCTTCCCTTGGCGGACTGCACATTCGACTCCTGATTCAAAGCGGCGGCGGCCGCCGACGCGACACCATCGAGGTTCACCGCGATGAATCCAGGGCCGGTGGCACCAGGAACGCGCAGCACTGGCGCCTTGCGGATCGGCACATGCGAGATCAGCCAGACCAACCCGATCAACATCAGTAGCGCTCCTGCCCCGGCCAGCTCCCATGGCCACCACCTTGAGGTGGTAGCGCGCACGACCGGGCCCATGCTGATGTGTTCCGGCGCGGCACCCACCAGATGGGTGGGCCACAGCACCGCCGCGGCACCGATCGCGGTCGTCGCGATTCCGGCGATCAATGTTGCGGCGCGATCCAGCAGATCGGTCGGGCGCAGGCTCACGCCGGCCCGCTCGTGCCGATGTGCACCGCGATTCGCGGTGTCGGGATCAGGATCTCGGTGGCGCTGCCGACCGCGGCGGCGATCGCGCCCTTGGCTGCGACGTCGGACTCGACACCGGTGAGTCCGACGTAAAGCGTCACCTTGCGGCGGGTCGCCGCCGAGTTCAGCACCTCGACACCTGGCACAGAGCAGGCCGCGTAGGACGCCAGCCGGGCTACGTCGCGCGGGCGCATCCACACCGATCCCGCCGCGTCGACGGCGACGACCGTCTTGCGCCGAGGCCGTAAGGCCACGACCACCAGCCACGCGCCCATGACCAGCGCAACGGCGCCCGCCGGGACCATCCACCACTGGCTGCCCAGGCCATTCAGAGCAGTGACGGCAGTCCCGATCCACGGCGTACCTGCGACCCAACCCAGCACGACACCGGCGTCGCGCAGAGCCACGACCCCGGCGAGCAGCAGGAGCAGCGCCAGTACTACCGCGATGCGTCGGGCGGTAGCGACGGCGACCGGGGCCTGACCCGGTGTCGGCAGCGCGATGGCGTCGGCGGTCATCATTGGGTCCTCTTCACGTCTTTGGTCGCGGTGTTGAGTAGTTCGACGGTGACGTCGACGCGGTCGACGTGCAATCCGGCCATGCTCGACAAGGTCTGCGCGACATTGCGTTGTACGGCGTGCGCGACGTCCACCGCCGGCGCGGGCCATGCCACGGTGACCTTGAGATGGGCTGTGACGCGGTTACCGGTGACTGTGAGCTGCGCTTGGGGCAGAGACCGGCCCGCGATCTTGGTCAGCCGTTCCGAGAACGGCAGCACGTTGGGCGTATCGAGCGCGGCGCGGACCGCAAGCCGTTGCGCGACCTTCTCACGGACGGTCAGGGTTCCCCGGGTGGCGGCGTCGTCCTCGGAATCGCGTTGCGGTAGTAGAGGTTCCGCAGCCATTGGTTCAGTCACGGTCGCGGCCCCGCAGCAAGGCGGAAAGGTCGAGTTCACCGTCGCGGTGGGCACCGATCAGGTACCCCACCGCGCCGAGCAGCAACGCGATGACGAAACCCCACAGTCCGCCTGCTGCGGCGGCTACGCCGAGCAGCAGACCGGCAACCAGACCCAGTGTCGATGAGGTCATGATGTGAACCTTCCGCGGAGCGAAGTTGTATGGGCGCTGAGGAGTTCGTGGACCAAGGTGTGGCGGCGCGCCCCTCGTCGCGCCGCCACACAGTGGCGTCCTATTGCAGTCCCCGACTGATCTGTGGCGTCACCGGCAGGAGGTCTTCGACGGTGACGTCGACGGGCAGATCGGCGATCTCGGCGACGGCGCGCTGGATGGCGGTAGCCGTGGGTCGCACCGGAGCGTCGAGCGCAAGACTCACGTGCACGTCGACGCGGTCCGCCCCGATCCGGATCCCGGATACCCGTCGGCCGGGCAGGTAGGTCGCGACCTCGCCGAACATGCCGGCGTGCAGTCCAGCCACGCCCTTGACGGCAGTCACCGCGGCGGCGATTCGCTCGGCGTCGTCCTCGGGAACTACCGCCCGCGCCGGGGTGTCACTGGACACGGGCCGGTACGGCGTCTGCGTCGTCGCTGCCGTCGCCGTCGAGGTGCACGTCGTGCACGGTGATGTTGACCTCCGTGACCTCGAGTCCGGTCATGCGTTCGATCGCGGCGATGACGTTTCGCCGGATGCCTGCGGCCAGATCGGCGATCGCCACTCCGTACTCGGCCACTATGTCGATGTCGACGGCGGCCTGCTTCTCCCCGATCTCGACCGATACACCTTGGCTCTGGTTGACGCTGGCGCCGGGGATTCGCTCACGCAGGGCGCCAACCACCCGCGACGCGCCGCCGCCGAGGTCGTACACGCCGCTAACCTCGCGGGTCGCGATCCCGGCGATCTTCGACACCACGACGTCCGCGATGGTCGTCTTGCCCTGTGAGCTCACCAACGGTGATCCCTGGTAGGGACTCACTTCCTTGCCCAATGGCTCCACCTCGGCCTGTGTGCTGGTCATCACCACTCCCCTTTCGACTGCGACATATGGGTAGTCGCTACCCAAGGCCCGAACCGAACGTCCCTGCTGCGTGATTCGGGACACATTGCAGCTCTCATCAGAGCACGCTCGAGCGGGCCACGTCGCACTGGTATTCGGTACGAGGGCCTATATTTCAGGAGCGGCGAAGCGCAGCGGAGAGCGGAGTGTGGTGATAGCGCCAACCGGTGACGACCTACGCGACGCCGACGACGAGGCCTTACGGGTCTCGGCGGTGGTCGGTGATCGAGAGGCGTTCGACGCCATCGTCAACCGCTATGGACCTGTGCTCTACCGCTATGCGCGGCGGATGCTCGCCTCCGAGGTCGACGTCCCAGATGTCGTGCAGGACACCTTCGTTGCCGCGTGGCAGCAGATCGGTACTTTCCGCGGAAGCTCGTCACTTCGGACGTGGTTGTTCGCGATCTGCTACCGCAAGATCGCCGACACGCACCGGCTCAAACGTGCACGACCGGTCGAAGATTGGGTGCTCGAACCGTTGGCCGGTCCTGACACGTCCGCGGACCCCTTCACCGCGGCGTCCAATGCCGCGTTCTTGGACGCACTCGAATTGGCGCTCGGCGAATTGCCGGTGCGCCAGCGTGCGGTGTGGATGATGCGGGAGATCGAACTGATGACGTTTCCTGAGATTGGCGAAGTGCTCCACCTGAGTCCTGATGCGGTGCGTGGTCACCACGTTCGGGCTATGAAGAGTTTGCGTGTTCTCTTGGGGAGGTGGCAGTGACGGAGCCTGATCCAATCCTGGACCGCGCCGCCTCATACCTGAGGTCTGTGCCCGAGCCTGGCTGGGACGCCATCAGCGCCAGAGTGCGTGCGGCGGTGCACGCCGCCTCCCGGGTCGGTTGGCCCATCCGGGCATCCCGAGACGCCGGGGCCGGCGTGGTGTACATCAGCGATCATGCGCTGCGCAGCCTGCTGGCCCGGGAACTGCGCCGCAAATTCGTCTGCCAGCCGACCCGAATCGCCTTCACGATGGAGGGCGCGGTGCTGCGTGCCATCGACATTGACGTCACCGGAAGCTACGGAACCCAACTGCGCGACCTCGGCGACGACATCCGTCGTTTGGTAATCGACACGATCCGCCCCATCCTCGATGATCTCGACGACAACGGGAGTGCTCCTGCCGGACCAATCGACGTGACCGTGACCGACGTCGTCGACGGCGATCCGCTGGGATAGTGATCACCGAGCCACGCTGGTGTCCGCAATCCCCGTTCGTTGGGCTAGGCGGTCGGCCATCCCCAGCAGGCGGCGAAGTCGGCCGGCGATCGCGTTCTTCGTCAACGGGGGCTCAGCGAGGCGACCCAACTCGTCCAACGAGAGGTCTGGATGCTGGATGCGCAAGCGTGCGACTTCGACGAAACGATCAGGTGCCTTGTCCCCGAGAATGTCCAGGGCATATTGCGCCCTAATCGCAGTCGTCATCGCCGACCGTTGTGCACGACGCTGGTTGGAGTCCACCAGTGCCGCATCCGCGGTCGCTGTCGTGGCGATGGTTTGGTGCGATTGCCATGCCGCTCGGATTTGTTGAGCCCCCATTCGATTCAACAACGCGGTGATCGTGTCCGCGTCACGCACCGTGACACGATCGGCACCACGCAACTGGCGTGCTCTGACGTGCACACCGAACCTGCGCGCAGCCCCCGTCAGAGCCGAGGCAGCTTCTATCCCAGGGCATTCCACCTCCAGCCCCCGTGCGCGACCTGCCAACGACAGCGAACCCCTTGCCAGGAACGCCCCACGCCATATCGCTTCGGCTTCCGCCGTACCACCCCCAACGATCTGCGCGGGCATGCCCCGGATCGGCCGACCCCAACGATCGACCAATCCGGTCCGCCGGGCCACGTCTTCTGCTTGGTGGGAGACGTGCACCACGTAACGACGTCGCGTCCCGACGTTCGGCAGCACGCGTATCTCCGCCGCGCAGCCGTATAAGTCCTTGAGGTCTCTGCAAATACGGACTGCGATCGGCTCTCGGTCGACGTCGGCGTCAATCACAGCGCGTCCCTTGGCGATGCGCAGCCCGCCCGCAAATTGGAGAAGCGCCGTCACTTCGGCTTTGCGCGCACTAGCCAAATGCACGACAGTACTGGCGAGTTCGTCTTTGGCCCTTGGCGTCAACACCACAAATCCCCCACGTCCTCCCCTGCTCACACACGTTTTGCAGTCGCTGGCCCATCCGCCGCTTCGGGATCACTACGTTGCCGACACCGTGCAATCTGGCGCGCGAGGCGCTCGGAGGCTGGGCCATCGGGATGGTGTAGTGCACGCCAAGTGTCCAGAATCTCGACAAATGCATGTGGAACCGTAAGTCGTTCGCGTTCAACAACTGTCATCGAAGCCTGGATCGCCGAGTCGAACTCGCCGACGCCCAGGTTCACGTATGCGTTGTTGAGCTCCGCGATGGTCAGATGAGAACGAATGCACTCCACCAGTTCCCAGGCAATGTTGGACTCGCGATTCACCGACATGGCCCCTTCGAGCACTGTGATGGTTCTCCGTCGTCGCGGCGCGATCCCTGCACGATTACCCCCCCAATCATTGAGCCCGCAATCCCAGTCCGCCTGCCGTCACGGCAGGCGCTGCAAGGTGTAGTCGTGAAACGAACGCCAAACCGAACGGTGATCTAGCACACAGCGCCATCGGCACTATCCAGCGCTACGCTCCGACTGCGGCAACACGTCCCGGCTCACCGACATCACCGGTGCGGCGCTCGGACTTGCTTCAGGCCGTCGGCCCCCGCGACGGGAACGGGTCGTTGGCGAAGTCGATCTGCGCCGCGGGATTGCTGATCGCCGTGACCGTGCCGGAACCGAACGGCCCGGCGTGATCGAACAGCGTGGCCGTGCCGACGCCCACCCCGTCGGCCACCAAGTGGGAATCGGCCTGCACCCCGATCCAGTCGCCAAGCGGCAACCGAGCCAGCGCCACCGTCAGGTCGCCATTGATGTAGCCCACCCCAGCCGAGCCGAGATTGGTGACCAGGCTGGTGCCCTCTGCGACCATCGCCGCGTTCACGAACGGCGTGTTCTTGGTCCCGGAGACGACGTCGACGGTGCGGTTGAAAGTCCGCTTGCGCGAGGTGTTCTGGTGATCGGCGATCACGTGCGACCAACCGCCGTCGTCGCTGCCGATGGACATGGCACGCTCGGGCCCGGTGTCGGGCGGCGGCGTGAAACTCGTGGTGGGTGACCATTCCTCGCCCCGCGGTGCCGCCGAGCGCCGGTACTGCACCAGGACGGCCCTGACCACGACCACGCCGTCCTGGATCAGTTCGCACTCGGAGTTCCGCACGCGCCTGCCGTCGCGCACCAACCGCGTCGTGGCAGTGGTCTCGACGCCGCGAGCGGCCTTGAACAGATCGACCGTGAGGCGCGCAGGCATGAAGTCGTCGAGACCGTACGCCTCCTCGAGCGTGCTGGCGACGAGACCGACCAATGCCGGGCCGTTCAGATGATCCACACCCCAGTGGCTCTGCGCGATCGACGTCGGAAGAAACCGATCGGATGCGGTCTGGGTGAAGTGTGCCGGGCGCTCGGTCATTCCCGCATCGTCGCATGAGATCGATCGATCGCATGCAGTGCGTTCAGCGATTGCGGACAATGCCCGGGTGGACACTCGCCGCCTTCAACTCCTGCTCGCGCTGTCCCGGATGGGATCGATGCGCGCGGTCGCCGAGGCCTATCACCTGACGACGTCGACGGTGTCCCAGCAGATCGCGGCTCTGGCCAAGGAGACCGGCACGTCGTTGATCGAGCCGGAGGGCCGTCGGGTGCGCCTGACGCCTGCGGGGCGCCGCCTTGCCGACCACGCCGTCACGATCCTCGCCGCCGTCGACGCCGCGCGCCTCGACCTGGACCCCGACGCCGAACCCGCGGGGATCTTGCGCGTCGGGGGCTTCGCGACCGGAATCCGGGTCTCGTTGCTGCCCATCCTCGCCGATCTGGCCGACCGCCATCCCGGGGTGTCGGTCGTGATCAGCGAGTACGAGCCCATCGAGGTGTTCGCCCTCCTCGCCGACGACGACCTCGACCTCGCCCTGACCTACGACTACAACCTGGCCCCTGCGGCACCGGGACCGTCCCTCGACACCGTTCCACTGTGGTCGATCCCATGGGGTCTCGGCGTGCCCGACGACGAACCCGACCGGCCGCCGGACGTGTCCGGATACTACGACCGCAGCTGGATCGTGAACTCCCGCAACACCGCCGACGAGGACGCCGTCCGCACGCTGGGCGCGCTCGCCGGGTTCGTGCCGCGGATCGCGCACCAGATTGACAGCCTGGAACTCGTCGAAGACCTCATCGTCGCCGGGTACGGCGTCGGGTTGCTGCCGATGGGCAGGCCAACGAGCAGCGGCGTGAAGGTGGTCCCGCTGTCCGATCCGGCCGTCGTGCTCACCGCATACGCCGTCACTCGCATCGGTCGCGCCACTTGGCCCCCGCTGCGTGCGGTGCTCGATCGGCTACGCCCGGCGCAGGGGCCGTTGCCCCAGCCGGGATGGCCGCGTCCTGCCGCCCGCGAGTGAGGTCGACTCGTCAGGCGGCGTCGGTACGCCGTCGATCACGCTTGCGGGTATCGGTCGACCACAAGTGCCCGCAGCCTGGGCACTGCAAGTGCACGATCATGCCCTGGTTGCTCAACAGGTACTGCCAGTGCGTGTCGCAGTTGCGCGCACTCGAGCAGTCGTCGCAGCCTCGGCCGGGCAGGCAGCTCGGGCACTGCAGCCAAGCCCGCCGCGCACGGTCGGCGGTCGGATCAATCGGCAACACGGCTGGCCGATCGATCGGGCAGCACGCCTGCTGCGACGAGTTCGTCGTAGATGCGCTGCTGCTCGGCGTCGAGGTCGGCGTAGAGCATGTCGTACGCCTTCTCCTCCTCGGCGAGGACCGCGACGGGATCCCAGTCGTCACCGATCGCGGCAAGCACCGCGCCGCGGCGACGTACTTCATCGAGCGTCAAGTCGTATGCAAAATCGAGGTTGGCCATGGAGGCACTCCCGGGGTCGTCGAACCAGTGAAGTGAAGGTCACCCAACTGTTCGACGATCGCAATGACCTGCGTCACGACTGCGGCCAGGGATTCGTCACATCCGCGCTACCCGGCGTTCACTGCCCTTCGGTCAACGTCTGCACGCTGTGATACCGCTCGACCACCTCGGGCGTCGGTTCTCCCGTATACGTCACCGTCGCACCGAGCGACCACGACGGTGGCGTGTCAGCGCCGGACAACGTCCACGCCGCCTGCCGTGCCGCGCCAAGCGCGACGTACTCCGCCGGCGTCGGGACGTCCACCGGCATGCCAAGGATCACGGGGGCGATGCGCCGCACCGCTTCCGAGCGCGCACCACCGCCCACCAGGATCATGCGCTCGACGTTCACGCCCTGTTCGGTGATCCGGTCGACGCAGTAGGCCATCGAGCTGAGAAGGCCCTCGACCGCGGCTCGAGCAACGTTGGCGGGCAGCAGATTACGCGTCGTCACACCGTGGAGCGCTCCCGCGGCATCGGGCAGGTTGGGCGAGCGTTCGCCATCGAAGTAGGGCACCAAGACGAGCCCCTCGGCGCCGGCGGGCGCCGACAGCGCGAGCCGGTCGAGCTCGTCGAAGTCCACCCCCAGCATGGTCGCGACGGCGGCAAGCACCGGAGCACCGTTGAGCGTGCACACCAGCGGCAACTGCCTGCCCGTCGCGTCGGCGAATCCCGCGACCAACCCCGAGGCGTCGTGCGGCGCGGCGTCGCCGACCGCGCTCACCACTCCCGAGGTGCCCAGTGACACCACGCAGTCGCCCGCTCCCGCGCCGATGCCGAGCGCCGCGGCGGCGTTGTCACCGGCACCGGGGCCGAGGAGCGCACCCGTGGCGGTCTGCCCCGCCGCCTGGTTCGGGCCGAGGACCTCGGGCAGGTGGGGATTGCGGCCGCGCATGGCGAGCATGAGCAGATCCGGGTGGTACTCGTCGCCGTCGGCGGCGAAGTACCCGGTGCCGCTGGCGTCGCTACGGTCGGTGTGCAGGTCGGCGAGGTCGGTGGCCTGCGCCAGGCGCCAGGTCAGCCAGTCGTGCGGCAGGCACACCGCAGCCGTCGCGTCGGCGTTGCGTGGCTCGGTGTCGGCCAGCCAGCGGAGCTTGGCGGCCGTGATCGCCGCGACAGGCACCACGCCGACCCGCTTCGCCCACTCCTCCGGGCCGCCGAGTTCGGTGACCAGGTCGGCAGCCGCCCGGCTGGACCGCGTGTCGTTCCACAACAGGGCGTCGCGCACCACCGAACCCGACGCGTCCAGGCAGATCATGCCGTGCATCTGGGCACCGACGGAGATCGCCGCCACGTCGTCGAGCCCACCGGCTGACGCGACCGCGGCCTGCAGCGCCGACCACCACCGGGTGGGATCGACCTCGGTGCCGCCGGGGTGCGGCTCCGAGCCCGCGCGCACTGTCTCGCCGGTATCGGCGTCGCAGACCACCACTTTGCAGGACTGGGTCGACGAATCGATTCCCGCGACGAGCGTCACGCAACCTCCTCCAGTGTCAGAAACATCCAGCGTAGTGGGAAGCTGGTGAGGTGCGCCGCCCCTTCGTCGCCGCCGTACTGGCCGCCCTCGTGGTGATCGCCGGTGCGCCGACGCCGACCGCTTCGGCTGGATGCTCGCCAGGACCGGCCGCGCCGGACTGCGACCTACAGAACCGCGTCGCCGCCGCAGACGCTTACCTCGCCACCCGTCCCGGCTCCGTCGGATACGTCCTACGGGACCGGAAAACTGGTGCGACATACCGCAATTCACACGCGGGCGACCTCATCTGGACCGCGTCGACCATCAAGTTGGCCATGGTCGTGGACCTTCTCACCCGCCACCGCTCGGGCACTCTGGTACTGAGCGACTCCGATCGGAGCCTGATGGCCGCGATGATGCACTCGTCGGATGACGATGCCGCCGACGCGCTGTGGGCGCGGCACGGAGGAAGCGACCATCGCGCCTTCAATGCCGACTTCCCCAATTACGGAATGACCGACCTGCAACCGCAGCGAGGATTCAGCAGCACGTTTCCCTACTGGGGTTTTCAGAAGTCGACGACCAATGACCTCGACCGGTTGATCAACTACGTGCTGACCAACCTCGACCCGGCCGACACCGCGAGCATCGTCGACCAGTTGCAGCACGTCGCGCCGAATCAGCAGTGGGGCGTGTGGGGCGCAGGCCCGGCGATGGCGCCGGGCAACAAGAACGGCTGGTCGCTGGAGCAGGGCGGCTGGGTGGTGAATTCGGTCGGTTTCGCGGGGACCGGTCAGCGGTACACCCTGGCGGTGATGAACTCACTCGGCAGTGCAGGCGGCTACGACGACGGCGTGGCCACGACCACCCGGCTCAGCCAAGTTCTGCTGGCCGGGCGACTCGATTGAGGGTCGGTTGTAACGCCGTCGGCGGCGCCGTCGATTACGCTCTTAGCTGGTGTAATTAAACCGCTGATATTCCTTTCGGGGTTCATATCACTGGTAGCGTTGAAACAGCGACGACATTCCGCATTCCGCTGAATGTCTTCAGGGTGGGTCGGTCTGAGGTATCGGAAGGTAGACGAGAATGCGAATGATGACGAAACTGGTTGCTGGGGCGTGTGGATTGGCGTTTGCGCTGACCACTGGTGCCGGGATCGCCTCCGCAGTACCGGATGTGAGCCCGATCATCAATTCGACCTGCACCTACCCCCAGGTAATGGCAGCTCTGAACGCAGAAAACCCAGACGCAGCTAACCAGGTGACTTCCAACCCGATTGCGAATGCGTGGCTGCAACAGCTCGTCGCATCGCCGCCGGAAGGGCGTCGGGCGATGGTTGCGCAAGCGCAGAGCGTGCCGGCGCTTCAGCAATACACCGGGCTGATCTTCCAGGTTGCGGGTACCTGCAACAACTACTGATCGCCATTGCGAGTTGGTCGCGGCGCGGCCATGGGTGACGCAGGTTTGTGACACCGCCCGCCGGGGAATCCGGCGGTATGTTGATCAGACGAATCGCCCGTCCCATGCTGGCCGCGACCTTCGTCGGACGCGGAGTCGAAGCGATGCGCAGCCCCAAGCCTGCGGCCGACGCAGCACGCCCCACGCTCGAAGGTCTTGCCAAGCTGCCCGACCCCGTCGGGCCCAACGTCCCGACGAACGCCGAAACCGTGGCGCGGATCAACGGCGCCGTGCAGATCGGCGCCGGACTTCTGCTCGCCACGGGTAGGTTGCCACGCTTCGCCTCGGCGGCGCTCGCGCTGAGCGTCGTGCCGGGAAGCCTTGGCGGAAACACGTTCTGGGCCGAGGCGGATCCCGAGCGCAAGGCTCAACAGCGGCGGGCCTTCATGGCCGACATCAGTCTGATCGGTGGGCTCGTCATCGCCTCGGTGGACACCGAGGGAAAGCCGTCACTGGGCTGGCGGGGCCGTCGCGCGGCGCACAAGGTATCCGAGGCGGTGGCCACCGCACTACCGGTCGGCGCGGCATCCAGTAGCACGCTCGCCGACAGCGTCCTTGCCGAAAAGCTCGGCCACGGACTGCATATCGGTGCCGAACGAGGCCTCGAGATCGCGCATTTGGCGTTCGAACGCGGCTCCGAATTCGCCGACGTGGCCCGCGAGCGTGCACCGGAGATCGCCAAGCTGGCACGCGAGCACGGTGCGGAGCTGGCGGAGGTGGCCCGCGAACGCAGCGGCGATCTGACCGACGCGGCCAAGACCGAGATGCGGAAGCACCGCCGGCGCTGAACTCCACCAGTAGATTGACCGTATGACTGCTGGTGGTTTCGACCCACAATCCGGCCCGTACCCGACACACGCCGAGCCCGGCGGCCTAGGTGTCCGATTCCTCGCCCGGTTGATCGACGGCATCATCGTCGGTGTCGTGGGATCGATCGTGCTCTTCGCGCTGCATCTTCAGTCGAACATCATGGTGACCGGCCTGTTCACCGGCGTGCTCACCTTCGTCTACTTCGTTGCCTTCGAGGTGACCCAGGGCTGGACGCCCGGCAAGAAGATCCTTGGCCTGAGCGTGCGCGGACCGGCTGGGGCCGCGAAGCCCGACCTGAGTCAGTCCGCGATCCGCAATGCGTTCACTGTGCTGACGATCATCCCGTTCGTGGGCGGCCTGCTCGCGTTCATCGCCATCATCGTGATCGGCGTGACCATCAGCGGCAGCCCCACCAAGCAGGGCAAGCACGACGAACTCGCCGGTGGCACCCAGGTGGTCAAGGGCTGAGCCCGCCTCAGATCACCAGGTCCAGGAGCAGGACCACGACCAACCCGCTGACCGACAGCACCGTCTCCATGATCGACCACGTCTTGATGGTCTGACCGACGCTGAGCCGGAAGTACTGGTTGACCAACCAGAAGCCGGCGTCGTTGACGTGTGAGAAGAACAGCGATCCGGCGCCGACGGCGAGCACGACCAGGGACACCTGGCCGGTGGGCATGCCCTCGACCAGACCGAGGATCAGCGACGACGCCGTGATGGTCGCGACCGTCGCGGAGCCCGTGGCCAACCGGATCAGGACCGCGAGGATCCACGCCAGCAGGATGACCGAGAAGTTCGCGCCCTCCGCCCAGCGTGCGAGCAGTGTGCCGATGCCGCTGTCGACAAGAACCTGCTTGAAACCACCACCGGCAGCGACGATCAGGATGATGCCTGCCACCGGCGGCAGGCCCGATTCGATGCACTTGGTCAACTCGTTGCGCGTCATGCCCGCGCCGCGGCCCAGCGTGAACATGCCGACGATCACCGCGAGAAGCAAGGCGATCAGCGGGGTGCCGAGGGTGTCCAGGATCTGACGGAGCCACTGGGTCTTGTCATCGATGAAGATGTCGGCCAGCGCCTTGCCGAGCATCAGCACGACGGGCAGCAAGACACTGAACAGGGTGATGCCGAACGACGGCCGTCGTCGCTCCGCTTCGTCGCCGAATCGGTCCGCGTCGAACGTATCCGGCGCATCGACCACGACCCAGCGGCCCGCGAGCTTCCCGAACAGCGGGCCGGCAACGACGATGGTCGGGATCGCCACCGCAACGCCCAGCGCCAGCGTGATGCCGAGGTCGGCATGCAGCAGGCCGATCGCCGTCAGCGGGCCGGGATGCGGCGGCACGAAGCCGTGCATCGCGGAAAGACCTGCCAGAGCGGGAATTCCGACCGTGATCAGCGAGAGCTGCGAACGGCGCGACACCAAGTAGATGACGGGCATCAGGAGGACGAGGCCGATCTCGAAGAACATCGGAAGGCCAATGATCGCGCCCACCAACGCCATTGCCCACGGCAACATTCGCGGCGACGAGTGGCCGACGATGGTGTCGACGATCTCGTCGGCGCCGCCGGAGTCGGCCAGGAGTTTGGCGAACATGGCGCCTAGGGCGATCAGGATGCCGACGCCGGCCGCGGTCTCTCCGAAACCCTTTGTGAACGAGGTCAATACCGTCTGCAGGTTCTCCCCCGCGACGATGCCCACCGTGAAGGCGCCGAACAACAGCGAGAGAAACGGGTGCAGTTTGACGATGGTGATCAGTACGACGATCACCGCGATGCCGGCGAGGAAGGCCAGGATCAGCTGCCAGCCCGACGCCACCGGTTCGGCGAGCTTCGGCGCGTCGTCGGCTAGGAATGTGATACCCGAGATCATCTAGTGCTCCTGGTTCGTGCGGGACAAATACGTTTCGACGATGGCGTCGATGTCCTGGTCGACGTCGACGTCCACGCCGCGTTCGTCGGATTCGAGCGGTTCGAGGGTGTCGAACTGCGACTTCAACAGCGATGGCGGCATGAAGTGTCCGGGGCGGCTGGCCTGTCTGCGGCCGATGACCTCCGGCGTGCCGACGAGATGGAGGAACTCCACCTCCGGGCAGTGCTGGCGCAGTTGGTCGCGGTAGGTGCGCTTGAGCGCCGAGCAGCTCATCACCCCGCCGGTACCGCAGCGCTCGGCCAGCCAGTCGCCGATCGTCTCCAGCCAAGGCCGGCGGTCGTCGTCGTTCAGCGGATGCCCGGCGGTCATCTTGGCGATGTTGGCGGCGGGGTGGAAGTCGTCGGCATCGGCGAACGGCACGCGCAGACGTTGCGCCACCGCCGCCCCGACCGTCGACTTCCCCGACCCGGACACGCCCATCACTACTACTGGTGACGCCACCGATCCACCTCTCCGCGCCCTACCTACCCGCTTGTGGTTGCCGTCACACAGTCTGCATCAATAGTCAGACGATTGCAATGGGATCGCGTAAAGATATGTTTTTTATAACGGCCACTAGGCCTATGAGAAGATGTATCCGTGGCCCAGCAAGCAAACGTCGGCGCGCTGCATGACAGCGTGCTGACCGCGCTCGGCACACAGATCGTCTCGGGTGACCTTCCCCCGGGCCAGGTGATCAACCTCGATGGCGTCAGCGCTCAACACGGCGTGTCCCGAAGCGTCGCACGCGAAGCCATCCGGGTTCTCGAATCCATGGGCCTCGTCGCCTCCCGGCGCCGCGTCGGCATCACCATCCAGCCCGCCGAACAGTGGAACGTGTTCGACCCCAGAGTGATTCGCTGGCGACTCGGGTCCAGCGACCGAGCGGCTCAGCTGGTGTCGCTCTCCGAGCTGCGGCGCGGGTTCGAGCCCGCGGCCGCCGCCCTTGCCGCCCAGCGTGCCAACCCGCATCACTGCCGCATCATGGCTGCGGCGGTCTCTGACATGGTGGTGCATGGCCGCTCGGGAGATCTCGAGGCATATCTCCTGGCCGACAAGGTGTTTCACCAGACTCTCCTGGAGGCCAGCGGTAACGAGATGTTTCGCGCGCTCAACGGCGTCGTCGCCGAAATCCTGACCGGCCGTACCCATCACGGCTTGATGCCGGAGACGCCGAACCCGGTTGCCATCGAGCTGCACGACGAGGTGGCGCGGGCCATCCGCCTGCGCGACGAAGCCGGTGCCGAGCGGGCGATGCGCGCGATCATCGACGAGGCGAAGAGCAGCGTCACTCCGCCGTCAGATTGAAGTCCATCGTCAGGCCCGACACCTCCGTGACGCGTACGGTGCGGCGGCCCTTCGTGCCCCCGGCGTCGACGTCGCAGTGCGCGATCGCGTCGACCCTGCCCTCGAGGCCCGACTCGCACGCCACCGCATCGACGTAGTCACCGGAGTTCTGGGCGATGAGGCGGGCGACGTCCTTCTCCAACTGCTCCTGCGAGATCGCCGGTGTCATCTCGTAGTCGACCGTGCTGCCGTCGACGCGGCTGACGGTGACGATGGGCTGGAAGCTGTTCGCGTCGGTCATCACCACGTCACAGCGGGTCGTCGTACCGACCTGGCCGATCAGATCCTCCTGACAGGTCACCGACTGCGGAGGGTCGCCCACCTCGGCCAGTTGGTCGGAGATGTTGTCCTGCAAGGCCTGTCGCGAGACGGCGGGCGCCGCGGCTCCCCCGTCGGCGCTGCATGCGGCGAGCGCGATGACCATGGCCGCCAACACCACTGTCACCTGCATGAATGGGACCCTAACAATTCGGCCGATGGCGTGATGATTGACTGCAGAAGTGACCAGGCAACCGCTGACCGCGCGCCGGCTCTTCGACCGCTTCGAACCCGTGCACGCACTCACCTACTTCGCGCCGGAGGCCCTCGCAGCGTTCGAAGACATCGGTTACCGCGGTTTCTGGATGGGCTACTTCGCAGGGCGCGCTGCCCCGCTCGGATCGGTGCCCGCCGAAGTGATCACCGCGATCTTCTACGGCTTCTCCCCCTCCCACGTGGAGCGCGCCCTGCCGTCCGCATGGGAGTTCGCGTCACCGGCCGACGCGTTGCGGGTTCGTGAGGAGTCGGCCGTCGCGGCGCTGCGCCGGTGCGGTGTGGCCGCCGATGCCGACGTCGAGACCGCGGCTCGGCTGTTGGCGAAGGCGGCCCGCACCGCGCCGCTCGACGGTCGGCCGCTGTTCGCGGCGAACCTCGCCCTTCCGTGGCCGGACGAACCGTTGGCCACGTTGTGGCACGCCGCCACCCTGCTGCGCGAACAACGCGGCGACGCGCACGTTGCGACGTTGGCCTCGCTGGGGATCGGCGGCCGGGACGGCAACGTGCTGCACTGCGCCGCCGATCGCGTGCCACGCGACTTCCTGATGGTCAGCCGCCGCTACGACGATGACGAATGGCAGTCGTGCGCAACCCGATTGGCCGAGCGTGGCATCCTCGACGACAGCGGGGCACTGACCGACGCCGGCGTGGCACTCAAGCAGAAGATCGAGGACACCACCGACCTGCTGGCGCTCGCGGCCTTCGACGCGCTCGACGACGGTGAACTCCAGGAGTTGTTCCGCACCCTGACCCCCATCACCCGCGCGGTGGTGGCCGGTGGCGACATCCCGGCCGCGACACCGATGGGGCTGCGCCGCGATGAGCTGGACGACGCCGACGCGCACCTGGACTGAGGCGGCGTCTCGCGTTCAGCGCGGTGCGTACATGATCAGGCCGACGCCAAGCAGGCACACCAGAGCCCCTGTCACGTCCCATCGGTCGGGTCGGAAGCCGTCGGCGACCATGCCCCACAGCAGCGAACCGGCGATGAAGATCCCGCCGTAGGCGGCCAGTACGCGGCCGAAGTGGGCGTCGGGCTGGAACGCCGCGACGAAGCCGTACGCCCCGAGTGCGAGCACGCCCGCGCCCGCCCACAGCCAGCCGCGGTGGTCGCGGACACCCTGCCACACCAGCCACGCGCCGCCGATCTCCAGCAGCGCGGCGAGTACGAACAATCCGATCGACTTGGCCAGCATCACGCCCTCAGCTTGCCGCGAGCGTGCGCAAATGTCGGCAATCGAGCGGCGTGTCGAGGTGCAGACACGCACGCTCGCGGGGTGAACGTCACAGTTGGTTGCGGTTCCACTCCAGCCAGCCGACACCGGTGCGACCGTCGGCGGTGGTGACGGTCGCCCAGGCCCGCGGGAAGTGGCTGATGCGGCCGTGGGGCGAGGTGAGCAGCACCGGCGCGTGACCCCGCACGTCGATGGTCGCGGCGAGCCCGCCGGGTGACAGCTCGAGCGTCGCCCCTGTCGGTAAGTCGTTGTCGCCGAACTCTTCCCGCGCGGCCACACTCTGCAGTTCGACGAACGGTTCGTCGGTGTTCTGCACGTAGCCGATGCCGAACCGGGGCGCTCCCGGGATGCGCATGTCGACGGCGTGCACGTGCGTGCCGTCATCGAGGTGCAGTGCGCTCCACATCCAGTCCATCCCCCACCAGTCCCGCGCCGCCCACGAATGGTCGCGTTGGCCCGGCGCGTCCTGAAAGGTGAACGTCTGACCGTCGACGGTCGCGGTACCCGTGACGGTGCACGGGATCTCGTAGCGCGTCGTGATGCGGTACTGATACGGCGTGCCCGCGGTGGTCCACGTCAGGTTCATCGTGACGTCGACGGGACGGCCGGATTCGCCGTGCAACAAGCCCGCCGGGTCGTCGTAGGCCCGACCCCGCCCGCGCAGCGTCACCCGGTAGGTCCGCAGGGGTTCGGTGGCCTCGAGGGTCAGGAGGACGTCGTCGCCTGCGACGTGGGTGTGCACGTCGGGCAGCTCGGCCTCGAAGTCCAGGACGGCGACGGTCGGCATGCCGGGACCGCACAGCAGCGCGTTGATCCAGGCGTGGCCCTGGTTGGGGATCAGCCCCAGCCGGATCCAGCCGCCGACGTTCTGGCCGGGATCGGCGAAGTCGAAGTACCAACTCTCGCTCCACAGCGGTTCGTCGCCCCGCGGGTGCGCGCCTTCGTCTTCAG